>Ga0181516_10002535_pt1 | contig 12859 bp, 8 predicted proteins | sample PEATcosm2014_Bin_25_FD_121104 | JGI IMG/M metagenome (GOLD analysis project Ga0181516, IMG submission 121104) | Peatland microbial communities from MTU Mesocosm Facility, Houghton, MI, USA - PEATcosm2014_Bin01_10_metaG | ecosystem: Environmental > Terrestrial > Soil > Wetlands > Peat | place... | reverse complement strand
TCGAAGCTCTCGCTGTTGACGATAGCCTTGCCCACGTCGAGCGACTCAATCTGGACGAGGTCGGCGGCGTGCTTGTCGAGCTTGTCCGCGATGCGATGGAGAATGACGGCGCGCTCAACGGGCGAGGTTCGAGCCCAGGCGGGGAAGGCGGCTTGCGCGGCGGCGACGGCCATGTCGACTTCGAGCTTGGCGCCGATGGCGACGGAGGTGAGGACAGCACCGGTGGACGGATCGAAGATATCCTGCACGGCGCCATCGCGGCTGGGAACGAAGTTACCGCCGATGCTATGCAACTGCGGCGTGTGAGCAAACTGCTTGACAGTTTCTGTCAGTGTCGAGAGCATGTATCCTCCTGCGGATATGCCATGGTTGCTGTCTCCTATTTGGATCGAACGCTGCCGGAGATACACGGCGTTCGCAAACCAGCGCTGCCGCAGCACGCAATCATGGTAGCGCAGCGGCTCGGCAGGATGGCAAATGCCGGGTCAGGTTCGTATCGGCGCGGTTGCCAGGCAGGTGTAGTATTCGCTGCCGCCGTAGTAGACCCACCATTTGCCGTCGTGCTGGGTGAGGCCGTTGAAGAAGACACAGTCGGCAAATGAGGAGATGGGCTTATGCGGCGCCTCGGCCGCAAATCCGTTTTCGAAGGGATACTTCTTCTCGGCAAAAAGCGCGGAGCGGGGGAGATAGCCGCGGGGTTTCTCCGGATCGGTTTTGGAAAGGAGCACCTCGCCGACGCCATAGAAATGGCCGGTGTGCGCGCCGCCGGTGAAGAGAACGATATTGGCTGGATTAGCGGCATCGTACTGTGCCAGCGCAAAGCAGCACTCGCCGCCGGGCAGGTGGTTGGGATTGTCGTGCGACTCCCAATGAAGCATGTCTTTGGAGTACGCGACGATGTTGTCGTCGATGTACATGACAAAGTTGCCGTTCACCTTCACGGCTTCGTTGTGGGGATTTTGCAGGACAACGCCGTTGCGGTGCGTCTTTTTCGCGTTAGGAAAGACGATGCCGACCTTGGTCCAGTTGAGCAGGTCCCTTGATGTTGCAAGGAAGATGCCATTGACCTTGTAATCGGTCATGTTGCCCCAGAGCCACTGGTTACAGAAGAGATAGTAAGTTCCCTCGTAACTCACAATGTTCACATCTTCGTAGCTGTAGCGGCGATCGTCGCCCTTGCGGAAGAAGGGGCTGTGCGCGGTGTCCTTGGTGAAATGAATGCCGTCGGGGCTGGTGGCGACGCCGATGTCGCAGATGTAATCAACTTCAGAGAGTTTGGGAATATCGATGGAGCGCTCGCCGCGATAGACATAGTAAAAGAGATTGTCCTTGATGACGATCGATCCATTGTGAACGCCGCCGGAGAAGTGCCCCTCATCCCAGGCTCCGGGAGTGGGCGCGAGCACGGGATTGCCGGCGAACTTGGTGAATGGACCGATGGCCCACGGATTGTCGGCGAACATATCCATGGAGTCGGGGAGATCCTTTGGGAAGTCGCCCCACCAGCGATCGATGCTGAAGGAGTACTCCCGCCAGGTCTTCTGCTTATCGGCGCTGGGGAACTGCCAGGCAAAGGAACCGTCGGCGCGCTGCGGGTTGGCGGCGGGAGCCTGTTCGGCGCGAGCGAGTGGGATGGCTGCTAACATGGCGGCGGATGCGCCCGCGCTTTGCAGAAAACTGCGCCTGCTCGGTCGCGACGACGGCGCTGTCTGCGGTTGCGTAGCGTTTTTGCTTTCTTTCATGCTGGGTGCCTTCTGCGCTTTGTTTTGCGTGACTGAAGCGGTGGCTGAACGACTACCAATGGAATTCGAGGAAAGCTTCGTACATGGCGGCTATGTTTGCCAGAGGCACGTCTTCGATCACCTCGCCGCAGGCGATGATGCCGCCTTGCGGAGTGCCAATATTTTCGAAGAGGTTGAAGATGTAGCGCTTGACCTCGGCCGGCGAGACGAAGGGCAAGACGTGCTGGCGGTCGATGTCGGTGCGAAAGCAGATTTTGCCGGCGTAGGGCTTCAACTTGTCGACGCCGATGAGGGAGGCCTGGCAGTTGAGGACGTCGACGCCCAACTCCAGCAGATCGGGAAGAATGGCGGCGATGTTGCCGTCGCTATGAAACCACACATCGAGGCCCGCTGCCTTGACCTTTGCGAACATGGCCCGGTACACGGGCTTGAAAAACGACCGCCAACTCCGTGGCGAGATGAGCATGCCGGCCTGTGAACCCCAGTCGTCGGCAAAATGCAGACCCTGGTACTGGTTCGCGAGCCAGCGGTCGAGCCAATCGAGGTTGAAGGCGAGCAGATCGTCGCGGAGACGATAGATCTCCTTGCGGTCGTCTGCCAGGTCCATCAGGGTTTCGCTGAACCCGTGGAGCTGCTGCATCTGCTCGAAGAAGGTGATCCAGCCGCCACGTGCGTAATAGCCGGGGCTGGTTCCGTTCATGTGGCCGCTATAAAGGCGGTATTTGGGAACGCCGGCGCTGAAGACGGGCCACCGATAAGTTGAGTAGTTTTCCCAGTTCTCGGCAATGGGGAACTCGATGGGAATGCCGCAGCGGCCCTGCTCGGAGACGTGCCAGAGGGTGCCGAAATCGTCGCGGTTATAGCCGAGTTTGTAGACGGCGGGCAGGTTTTCCGGCGGCAGGTCGGGCAGCAGGCTCCAACCAAAGTCTTCGGGGACAGCGTCTGTGATCTTCTTGAGGGCGTCGCCGTAGTGATATTGTGCCGAAGGGAGTATCGCGTGCGAGATTGGAAGGCGATCTGGTCCCTGAAAATGGATGGCGCGTGAGACACGCTCTCTGCTCTGCAATTGAAACTCCTCAACCGATCGCCCAAGGATTCCGACTCCGGAATCATAGTTAAGCCTGGCTGGCTTTGGCCAGGATGACGATGGCCACCACAAGTACGGCGACACCGGCCAACTGAATCACCAGGGGGCGGCGGCCGCTTTGCTTCCATTCTCCGGTGAAGATGCCCACCAGACTGGCGGCCACCACGATGAGAGACATATACAAGGGCCAGCCAAGCGCGGGGCCAAGAGCACCGAGTTTGGTGACGGAGGCTCCATACAGAAGCAGGCTGCCGAACCAGAACGCGCCCATGATAAAAGCGAGCACCCAATGATCGAAGCCGGCGCGCACGAAGTTGACGCCGGTGGAGTTTTTCCCGAAGAGATAGCCGCAATAGAAGAGGTTGGGAATGGAGCCGGCGATGAGGAGCGGAAGCCAGATGGCGTTGGAGGCATTGGCCGCGTTGGCTCCGTGCTGAATGGCGATTTGGACGAGCGGCGTGCCAAAAGCGAGGCCAAAGTTCTGGAAGGAAGCGGCGCATCCGCAGACGATAGCGAGTACCAGGCCCGCGGTGGCGTTTCCTCGGTGAGATCGCTTCGCGGCCGGGAGGGCATTTTCGCGCAAAGTGCCGGCAACGGCGCAAACGGCCACGCCGACGAGCAGGAGTGCGATGCCGGTAAGCAACGCATGGCCCGCGGATGTGTGCAGCTTATCAGGGTGCAGGAGCAGCAGGGGGATGAGCGCGCCCATGGCGGCGGACGTTCCCAACACCAGGGAGAAGGTGAGCGCGATGCCGATGGCCTCAACAGCGATGCCAAAGAAAACCTGGGCCAAGCCCCAGCCCATGCCGAAAAGGGCGACGTGGAAAATCACATCGGAGCCGGCGAGATGGTAAACGGCGGAGATGTCGGGTAGGGTGACGAAGCCGGCAGCCAGCGGAAGAACGATCAGGGCAAAGGCCGTCCACACCAGCCAGGTGTTTTCCCAGGCCCAGCGCCGGGTGAACTTCATGGGCAGGGTGAAGGTCGCGTTCATCAAACCCGCGGCGAGCAATAAGAGAAAGCCAAAACCCGATTGATTCATTGAAGTGCGCCTCTTGATTCCTGCCTTGCCTGCGCGACGGCTGTTGACGCAGCTGCTCCAACCAATCTGCCCGGACGAGCGAAGCTGCCGCGTAGCCGAGGTGCTTGCAGGGCTGCGCGGTAAATCGCACGGCAGCCTGCGGGCGAGCGCGGTCCTAATTCGCAACAGTGCCAAAAAGCAAAGCAGCGCGATTTTATGCGCGGAGAGTATGGAGAACAAGGACAATCCGGAGGAGGCTGCCGGCGTTTCGCAGAGTGACACGCAAGCCCGGGAGGCGAGTGAGGGAAGCAGCATTCCGCGCTTTCGAAGGCACGATGGAGGCCAACGGGATAGCAGAACAGGGTGTTTGAAAAAGTCCGGGCGCACGTGGTAGCCTGTATCACACAATGAAACGCACAATCGAAACTACGCCGAAGGTGCGCGGAGCCGTGCCTCGCACATATACGGTGCGGGCCGTGATGCGCGCAGCGTCGATCTTGAAATCGTTCTCGTCGATGACGGAGATCCTTGAGTTGCGCACGATCACGGCTCGCACGCAGCAGACCAAGGCGACCGCGTTCCGGCTATGTGAAACGCTGGTGGAGGCGGGCTTGCTGGTGCGGGTGGGGCAAGAGGGCTACCGGCTGAAAGTGGACATGGCTCCAAGCCGACAGTACAAGATCGGCTATGCGGCGCAGAGCACGGTGGTGCCCTTCACGGCGACAGTGACCGACGGCCTGGTGGCGGCGGCGAGTGCGGCGAATATCGACCTGGTGATGCTGAACAACAAGTTCAGCCCGACGATTGCGCTGCGCAACGCCGACAGCCTGATTGAGCAGAAGGTTGACCTGGTGATCGATGCGCAAATCGACTCGACGATTGCGGCGCAGATTGCCGCGAAGTTTTCCGATGCGCACATCCCGTTCATCGCGGTGGATATTCCGCATCCGGGGGCCTTTTACTTCGGTGCGGACAATTACAAAGCCGGCAGGATGGCTGGCCGCTACCTGGCAAAATGGTCGGTCAAGCACTGGAAAGAGCCTGCGACCGAAATCTACCTGCTGTGCGCCGAGGTGGGAGGGACCCATCTGAATGCGCGGTTGAACGGGATGTACGACGGCATCGTGGAGATCCTGCCCGATCTACGTTCGGTGCGCTGCTGCCGGATCGACACCAAGGGCCAGTTTGAACGCACCCTGGATACAGTGAGGAAGTACATCCGCATCCGGAAGATGCGCCATGTGCTTGTGGGCGCGGTGAACGACCTGTCGGCGCTGGCGGCGCTGCAGGCGTTTCGCGACTTCGGCATCGAAGAGGAATGTGCGATCGCCGGCCAGGACGGATGCTTTGAAGCGCGGGACGAAATGCGCAAGGAATCGTCAAGGCTGGTTTGCAGCGTGGCTTATTATCCGGAAAGGTATGGAGCGGGACTTATCCAGTTTGCGACAGATATCTTAAGTCATAAGTCTGTTCCGCCCGCGATCCTGACGCAGCACGAGCTTGTTACAGCGCAGAATCTGGATAAGATTTATCCCAACGACAACTGGATGCGATCGATTGGCAAGGTGAACGCGTAAGCGTATCGACACACCTATTTTGCGAAGAGTGTGGCGTGGACCGGGGGGTCCACGCCACATCCGACCGGGAAGTCGGCGTTACAGGATTCTGGCGAAGTTGTGGGCTACACGTTGGCGACTTCGATTGGAGCGATGTTCCAGCCTTCGAGCATGAGTTTGGCCGGACGGCGCGGGTGAACCGACTTGAGGCTAATCTCGATGCGCCGCGATTCGCGCGGGGCAAGCGAGAAGTAGTTATCGGAGTAGATGACCGGCGCCACGAGTTCACCGGTGCCCACGTCGACCAGTTTGAGCCGTGCCATGAGCGCAACGCTCGCGGACGAGTTTTCAAGTTCCACGGTGAAGCGTGCGTCGTTGACTGCGCCGGCTTTAGCGGAAACCTGTGCCTGCTTCATGGATTGCAACTCTTCATACTTCCACTCGCTTTTGTTGCGCCAGTAGAAGTTACGCGAGAGCAATTCGCCCGATGCGCTCTTGAGCACGAGTCGGATGAAGTGCGTGGCGGAGAGGTTGTCGAGATTGTCCTCGGGCGCGAACAGTTGCAGGCAGTCGTGGACGCTGTTTGCCGGGCAGTCGACTTTTGCGGTTTTCGTCTGGAAGACCGAGCCGTCGAGGTTGTAGACCGTGGCTTCGGCGCTGAGTCCCTTCAACTCCGCCGATGAGCCGTTCACCGCTTTTACTTTGTTGGTGACGATGTTCCACTGGATGTGGATGGGCTCGCAGGCTTTGCGGCAGGCAAAGTAGGCCGCGGTCGGCTCCATGTAGTAGTCGTAAGTGTTCCAGGTGAGCGATGGCCAGGTTGGATTGCTCATCCAGATCATCACGCCGGTGCAGTCGTTCCACATGCGATCGTTCCACGCTTCGTAGATGGCTTTGAAAACTTCCATGTTGACCATCTGCGCTTTGCGGCAGCAATCTTCGATGCCCGTTGCCGTACCGTAGGCTGCGATTGCTTTCTGCGTGGCGACGCAGAAGCCGGTGCCGTCTCCCCATCCGGCGCCGACCCACCAGTCGTGCGTGCACCACATATCGTTAATGGGCCAGAGCTTGTCATGCGGCATCATGCGGCGCATGGATTCGACGGCAGGCAGTGTGGCCGAACCTAACTCGGGACGGAAGCCGCGCGCCAAGTCTTTGAAATAGTAGCTCGGCGGACGGGTGTCGTAAGGGCCGTCGCCGTTGGTTGGCGGTACCTGGATGGAACTGTGCAGGAACTGGCGCGTGCCATCGAGTTCCTCGGCCATGCGCGGCATCTGCGTGAGGATCGGATCTTCGGGCATGGACTCGTTGGCGGCGCACCACAGCACAACACAGGCGTGATTGCGGCGGCGCAAGAAGCGATCGCGGGCGTTGACCAGCCACATGCCGGGGTCGTCGGGCATGGTGCCGTTGGCCATGCCGAACTCTTCCCAAACCATCAGGCCGTATTCGTCGCAGACCTGGTAAAACTCATCCTTGTCGAGGTTGCCGCCCCAGTTGCGGATGAGGTTGAAGTTCATTTCCCTTTCCATGCCGACGCGGTTCTCAAATCCCTCGCGATCGCAGCGGAGCATGCCTTCGTCCATCCCCCAGTTGACGCCGCGGACAAAGATGCGCTTGCCATTGCAGGAGAATTGCAGCGGTAGCTTGATGTCGCCTTTTTCCATCTCCGCGGGATCGATGCCGTTCATCAGCTTGGCGACGTTCCATTCGAAAAGCGACTTCTGGTTGTAAGTGAATTCGCGGATGCCGACCTTGCTGTTGTGAACGTCGGAAACCTTGCCGGCGCACTTGAACTCGAGGGTCAGATCGTAGAGATTCTGCTCGCCGTGACCGTTGGGCCACCACAGCTTGGGATTGACCAGCGATAACTTGGAGTTAGACGACTTATCGAGTTTGAGAGCCTTGGTCTCGCCGGCATCGAGTGCGACCGGGTAAGTAAAATCGATGTCGCCGAGGCGCACTTTCAACTCGCCCTTGCAGGGCTTGCCGGAGTGATTCTTGAGGTCCACCTTGAGCGTTACATCGGCGCGGGTAAGGTTGGCGGAATCGGGAAAATGCGTGCTGGCAAAGGGGTTCTCGATGGTGACGTCGCTGGAGGTGGTGATGGTGACGTGATTCCAGATGCCGGAGTCGCGATCGCGAATCGTGGGCAGCCAGTCCCAACTTCCTGCGGCGAGAATCGTGGGTTCGTTGCGCGGAAAGTCGATGGGGTAGGTATAGCCCTTGAGCGACTTGTCGAGCACTTTGTCGGGCTTGGGAACGGGCATGATGAGAACGGCGATGCAGTTCTTTTTGCCGGGTGTCACGAATTCCGTGATGTCGAAGCGGCCGCGAATGAAGGCGCCATCGATGGCTCCGGCGGGCTTGCCGTTTACGTAGACATAAGCGCGATAGTTGATGCCGTCAAAGTTGAGCCAGATGCGCTTGCCTGCATAAGTCGCGGGTAACTCGAGCTCGTTGCGGTACCACCAGTTTGTATGGGAGAAGAAGTCCGAGATCTGCGACAGGTCGTCGCCATAGAACGGATCGGGCACGGCGCCGAGATTGAGATAACTGGTGAGCACGGTTCCAGGGACAGTGGCGATGAGCCACGTGCTGTCGTCGAATCCTGGAGTAGAGACGGCGCCGGCTTTTTCGGGGATGTTGGCTTGATTGACCAGCCGCCAACCTCCAGAGAGGCGCAGCGATCCATCGGCCTGCGGCGGGGGCATGGGCACGGGAACGGCCTGCACGCCGCCGGTTCCATTGACTTCGAATGCCGTGAGCTCGTAGCCGCCGATCTTCGCCTTCTTGTCGAGCAGGACGCGGACGTAGCGCGCGGTGGTTTCAGGAAGCTGGATCTGCTCGACTCCGCCAGTACCGGCGAGGGTCTGGTGCAGGTCGGCCCAGTTCTCAACCAGGCCGGTCTCTTTGGAGGGGCCATTGTCCTTGGAGACTTGAATCGTGTGCGCTAGCGCGTAATTTGCGCCCCAGCGCAGCGTGACGGACCGGACGTTGCAGAGGGCTCCCAGATCGACATAGAGCCACTGCAGGTCGGCGTCGGAGCTTTGCCATTTAGTGGCTGCCAGCCCGTCGGTGGCCATGTGGCCGGTGTTGATGAAGTCAGCGGAACTCGAGGCCCACGCGGCGCGGTTGAGTGCGACGTTCCGCTCCTCGCCCGAGCCGGCAGCCGCCGCCACAAACCGGGGCGACACCGCAACCGTGCCTGCCAGGACTCCAAGCTTCAGAACGTCACGACGGTTCCATTGTTCCATTTCTTGCAACTCCTTTTCGGACGGGAATATAAGCTCTGGATGGGGCGAGTGCAAGTTAAAAGCAGGGTGCCGGGCGGGACGTCCAAGAACCAGATTGGGTTTGAGCCACGCGAGGCACTTGGCGGCAACCGAAGATCTTGGTCTCCCACGTCTCAAAGTCGAGATGTGGGGCGCCCCGGCATCTCGCCAGACGAAATAGTACAAGCCGGGCGGGAATTCCGTCCGGCGGGGGCGGCAGTCTTTTTATGGTAGGGCTTCGCGGCCTGCCGCCGGTTACGCTTCCAGCGAGACGGACTCCTGTTCCGACATCATGACTTCGACTTTGTAGCGGATCGTTTCCTGGGCGTCGGGTACGAATAATACGTCGCACTCTGAGCCGAGAATGTACGGATGTCCGCAGGCTTTCATCTGTGTGACGAGTTCCCTGGTGCGGCGCTTCACCTCTTCAACAGGCATCGCGCCGTCAGAGTAAAAAGACTTGGTGGGAAGGTTTCCATACAGGACGACGTCGGAGGGAACGAGGCGCGCGTCCTCCCAGAGCTTGCGCGAGCTTCCGAGGCTAAGCATCACCGGGCGGAGGCGATGGGCAAACGCCTCGACCATGGGGTCGATGAGTTCGCCGCAATCGTGGAAGATGAGATCGCAGCCGATCTCGTCAAGCGCCGCTTTGAGGCGAAGATTGGGCTCCATGATCAGCTTTTCAAAAAGGTTGGAACCGGCTTTCAACTGGCGGGGCGAGATGAAGGCGATGCTGGCCGTGGGCTCGCAGACCATGATGGCCTTGGCGCCGTGCCGCACCTGGCTGCGCACGGAGCGCAACACCGCGGCTTCAGAGACTTTGAGGCACTGCAGCAGGAGGCGCACATCGTCGGAGTCTTCGGCGGTCATCCCCGATCCGAAGAGGGCGGCGGCGGTGATGGGGTCGGCCAGCAGGCGCGTGGTGAGAGAAAACGGCCCAATTGCCATGCCGACGGCAACCAGGTCTTCTTCTGCCGCAACTGCGGCCAGCGCGGTGTCGCGTGCTCGGCTGCCCGCGCAGAACGGCACCGTCTGATCGCCGCACAAGCAGGCGATCTGGGACTCGTCCAGAGGAGATGTGAAGTGGTAGGTTTCGGCTTGGTGTTCACCGATTCCCGCCAGCGCGAGCAGGTCGGTCTTCTCCAGGCGTAGATCCATGAGCGGAACTGCAAGGGGCGTGTTCCAGCGCCGGGCGGCTCGGGCAATCACGCGGCCGAGTGCGGCGCCATCGTTGCGGACCTTTTCCGGTTCCGCTTCTTCGTGCATCACAAGGTCGGTTCCAATCGGCATGCGCGCGCCGCGGGCCGCCAGCGACAGATAAAAGGCACGATCCATCTTTTCCTCTTCCACTTGCCGAAGACGACTCCGGCGAAAAACAACAAATGTACACATGTGAGCCGAGGACGCGGAGAAACGCGCCTGGTGCGGCTTCGGCGTGGACCTCGGTTTAGATCAGAGTCCGTAGGATGCGGGCCGATAGAGGCCGGCATACTCTTCTCCCAGGTTTGCGTGGAGTTCTCCAGCAGTAGCGGGAAGGGACCCCAGGGAATTCTCAATACGGCCCAGCCATTGCAGTTCCTTCTTTGAAAGAGACAACCCATTGCCAGCCACGCCATCGCGAAGGATGGCAACCGAGGCTTTGCCGGCGGCGACGGTGCGACGGTAGTCGTCTTTTTCGGCGACGATTGCCTGCGCAATGGCGATGGTGGCCTTGGGCGAAAGCACGGCGGCCTGTGGGCTCAGCCACTCGTCCGACGCTGTAAGACAGTCGCGCAACGCCAGTGCCTGCCCACGCTCGGAAGCCGTATTCATCAGGCGGCAATCGTACGCCAGCATCTCGGTAAAAGCTTCCGGCGCACTGCCGGAAAGCAGGCGCACATTCTGTACCGACTCGTTGCTCCACAGGTCGCACATGGCCTCGGCGATGTTGCCGATGGGGCTGAAGTGCGCGCAGGCGGCGGATTTTCCTTCCATGGAGATGGGCGCGCCGGTAATCGCCTTGATGACGGGGCCCTCGTAGGCGCAGTCTTTGGACGGGCCCACGGCTCCTTCTTCAAACGCCGCCAGGCTGCGCACCGCCGACATGGCCCGCACCACGGCTGCCAGCACTTCCGGCAGCATCTTTTGATGGGCAAGCTGCATGGCCGTATTGGCAAAGCCGCAGGCGCTGTCGCCGCCGGCGATGGTGTGCCCGTTGGCACGGCACATGGCGACAATTTTCTGCCATAGCCAGCGCATGTCTGCTGGGCAAAGGACGCCGAGAGCGTAGACGATAGCGTCGATGTCGCCCATCATCAAGGCGCGGTCGTGCACCTCTTTGCCGCCCACCGATTCGATAGAAATGATGTCGGCGCCGGCGGCGATGTTGAGTTCGAAAGAGCGCAGCAGCTGTTCGCAGGGCTCGCCCTCGCGCAGCAGCGGCGGCTTGCCCTGATCGCGCATGTCGGTCGGCGTAACGCGCAGCGCGGTGGGCAAATTGTACTGTTTGTGGGCAGCAGCCAGGTGGCGCAACAGGAGCGTGGTGATCTCCGCGCCCCACTCGGGTCTCTCGGTCATGGCGGGCAGTAGTTCGAACTCCAGCACCACGCCGGGAACCTTCATGGCGACAGCCCGGCGAACGATGTTGGCAGCCATCTCCTCATACTGGGCCACGACTTCGGTCCAGGTCTGGTCGGAGATGCCGATCGAAGGCAACGTGAAGTTGACCTCAGGAAAAACGGTGCCGGCGCCGATCTCCAATCCGGCCCCGCACTTGACCGGATGCGGCGCTGTTCCAAAGACGAGCTGGTCTACATCGGGAATCGACAGCGAACCGAAGCGGAACGGACTGGAGACCTCAGGCATGTGCGGCTTCCCCAACCAGGCGCCTGGCGGTGGCAACGGCTACGCTGGCATTTTCGCTGTAGCTGTCGGCGCCGATCTCGCGCGCGTACTGTTCGGTGACCGGAGCGCCCCCGATCATAACTTTGACGCCGTCGCGCACGCCTGCGGACTTGAGCGCGTCGAGCGTTGTGCGCATGGCGGGCATGGTAACGGTGAGCAGGGCCGAGAGGCAGACGATGTTGGCTTTGCGCTGCGTGACTGCCTCGACAAACCTCTCCGGCGACACGTCGGTGCCCAGGTCGGTGACCTCAAAGCCGGCGCCTTCCAGCATGGCTCCCACCAGGTTCTTGCCGATATCGTGCAGATCGCCCTTGACGGTGCCGATGACCACGCGGCCGGCCGGTTTCGCTCCCGAAGCAGCCAGCAGGGGGCGGAGGATCTCAAGCGCGGCCTTCATGGCGCGGCCGGAAAGCAGCAATTCGGGAACAAAGTAGTCTTCACATTCAAAGCGCCTGCCCACTTCGTCCATCGCCGGAATCATGTAGTTGGCGACCAGTTCTCCGGGCGTAAATCCATCTGCGAGCGCTTCTTTGGTGACTGCCAAAGACGACTTTGCATCTCCCGCCACGACTGCTTCGTAGAGCCTGTTCAAGTCCGTCATCTATTGTTCCTCCCAGAATCTGTTTTTCAAATGCGCATTTGCGGCAAGGCCGGGAACGCAAGCGCGGAAGGTGGCGCAGCCAATTGGCCCGCAGAGTTCCGGTGGCGAACGCATCGCAGAGTGCAGGCGACACGGCGCCGCAGCCACTTTTCCCGTTACGTGGAAATCAAGCCCCTGCTCACAAGCCTCCCATTGTACTCAAAATCAGGCTCACGTCGATCTGGTGAAGGTATATGCCTGCCAAAGGCGGCAAGCAATATAAAACTGAGCGGATGTGGGGATATCGCACGATGAAACGTGCAGGCGCGCGGAAATTCGAGCATTTCTCCAGATAAAGAGAGGGGTTGCCGCAGGGTCGGGCCCGGCCGGTGGAGCGATAAGTTTTACGGGGCGAAACATTCGGGCGGATTACAAGGTGCGGATTCGGGCGCCGGCAGCCAGGCTAAACGTTCCCGGCTTCGACTGCCTCTACGATCCGATCGTCGTTGGTGGCGCGGATTTGGGAACCAGGCGGCACCACCAGGAAATCGTCCTGCCATTCGCCCGAGAGCAAACGGCGAAAGAGCGTGACCGAGCCGGCGTACTCCTCGTATTGCCAGTTCTTCTCGCGCGCCTCGCCCGCCGCTCGCCCGGAGAAACTCTCATCGGTCTCGAGTCCGGTGCGGATGTAGGTGAGTTTGGAGTAGTTGCGGCG
>Ga0181516_10002534_pt1 | contig 12860 bp, 14 predicted proteins | sample PEATcosm2014_Bin_25_FD_121104 | JGI IMG/M metagenome (GOLD analysis project Ga0181516, IMG submission 121104) | Peatland microbial communities from MTU Mesocosm Facility, Houghton, MI, USA - PEATcosm2014_Bin01_10_metaG | ecosystem: Environmental > Terrestrial > Soil > Wetlands > Peat | place... | reverse complement strand
TGCGCCGAAAGAAAACCGCCGGCCATCGCAGGATAATTTGGAAATGTATCGACTCCAGGAGCCGCATTTTTCTACTCCCTCTCTTCCGCGAAGCGGAGGAGAGGGGCGGGGAGAGGAGGGATCCACGATTCGGGTCGGGCAGGAAGTTTTTTTTGGGCAGCCCCTCTCTCCGCCTCTCTCCCCGCTCGTTCCTCGCGGAGCGAGAGAGAACGGAGGCGCGGCACCCACGCCTCCGGTGCGGTCCAAAGTCCATGCGCAATGCTGCCTTGATATCTTCGTGTCTTGGTGGTTACTCATGATCCGGTTCTTGCGGCGAGGCGTTTTTGCACTTCCTCGATTATCATGCCGCTGCTCTGCTCCGGCGTAAGATTGGACGTGATGATGATTTTTGCGCCCAAGGCGACCATGAGCGGGGCGGCGGCGCGCTGGCTGTCGCGCAGGTCGCGCGCGGCCAGGTTTTCATGGACGCCATCCGCGGCGCGGCGCTTGGAACGCTCGTCGAGCGCGGCATCCAGGTAAAACTTGAAGTCCGTCTCCGGAAAAACATTGGTGCCGATGTCGCGGCCTTCCATCACGAGGTTGCCGAAGCGGATGCAATCGCGCTGCGTTTTTTTCATCCAGACGCGGACCTTGGGCACGGCGGCGACGTGCGACACCGCGGCGCTGGTTTCCTCGGTGCGAATTTCCTTCGCGGGATAATAGCCGTCCACGAGCAGATGCACCTGGCGGTCCACGCATTCAAGGGAGGTCTTCCACCGACGGCAGGCGCCGGCGACCGCCTTTTCGTCGTGAACATCCACGCCCTTTTGGAGGCAATGCCACGCGAGTGTGCGATACATCGCGCCGGTATCGACGTAAACAAAGCCAAGCGCCTTGGCCACCAGCTTGGCGTTGGTGCTCTTGCCGCTGGCGCTCGTGCCGTCAATGGCAATTACGATGGGAGTTTCAAGTTTCAAGTTTTCAGTTTCAAGGTGCTTGCGCACGGCCAATTAACCTGACTCGTCCGCCGATTTAAATCCTTATCTCAATCCGCAAACAACTCCGCTTCTTCCAGTTTCCGGCCCGTCTTCGCATCCCGGATGGTCGCGCCCAAGCCTTTGGGCGGGGCGGCGGCCAGTTTTTGAAAGAAGTTCGGGAATGTTTTCTTCACGCACGCAGGATTCTTGATTTTTATGCCCGGAACTTTCAATCCCAGAATCGCAAAACACATCGCCATCCGATGATCGTTGTACGTCTCAATTTCCGCGCCGTGCAGCTCAGAGGGATAAACCGTCAGCGTGTCGCCCTCCTCAATCACTTTCGCGCCGCATTTGGTCAATTCGGTTCGCAAGGCGACAACACGCTCGGTTTCCTGGAGGCGAAGACGGCCGAGGTCGGTAAAAGTCCACTGTTTGGCAAGGAGCGGGGCAATTGTAATCGCGGTCATGACACTGTCGCCAAGATCATCTTTTCTGGATACGCGCGGTTCCTGCTGTACCACTCGAAATTCTCCAGTTCGAACACCCTTCGAGATTGACCTAAAGAACTCAAATTTCCCCCCAAAGTGTACAAAGGCGAAAAAATTTGCGTCCACTTGCAGATCGGATGCCGGCCAGTTTCTCACGTTGATTTCGGCGCTTAACGGAGTATTCACGACTTCGCCAAGCTGCTCGGACGATTCGGCCTGAAATTTTAACACCGGGCTTATTTCGTTAGCGGCCAAGAAGTAACTCCCACTCGAGGCATCCGGCTCAATTTGAAATGTTCCACCGCCTTTAGGAAACGCCTCGGTCATCTTCGTAGTCATCGCCACATAAGGCGACTCTTCAGCATTTTCACCCACGATAGTGACCCTCCAATCGCCGACTTTCGCGCAAAGCAGCAAAGCAGAGGCAAATTGGGAACTTTGTTCAATGCTCACGGTGCAGAAACGTCCCGCTCCGCCATTCGTCACCGTCAGGGATTCAGCATATTTGGGGAATAACGGCTGGGCGGACCGTCCGGAATAAGGTTCGGTTCCGCCGATTCTTGCGGGCAATTTATCATTCCCGTTCTCCGAATCCACGCGATAACCCAGTTCGCGTAGGGCCTTGAACAGCGCTGCCTGCGGACGTTCATGCATCCGCGGCACACCGTGCAGGCGATAAACGCCATTGCCCAAACAAACCAGCGCGGACAAAAATCTGGCTGCCGTGCCGGCATTGCCCACGAACAATTCCAGCGGCTTGTCGGCCGTGCCGCCGTTCGGAATTTTTCCGCCCAGACCTTTCACGGTGATGGTGCGGTTGCAAAATTCGTCCGGGTCCGGTTTCAACGTCACCGTGAAGCCCAGCTTTTCGAGGCAGTCGGCCATAACCTGCGTGTCCTCGCTCCAGAGCGCGCCGCGCAGGGTGGTTTCGCCGTCCGCCAGCGCCGCGAGAATAAGCGCGCGGTTGGTGATGCTTTTGGAGCCGGGCACCGTGATCTCCGCGCGCACCGGTTTTTCCAGCGGAACAATTTCGATGAGCTCAGGCAACATCGGTAAAATTAAAAATGTAAAATTAAAAATGGGAAACGGGAAAAGACGGCGAGTTCCCTGAACTGCGGCACTCGGCCAATTATTCTATCAGGAAACCCCTCTCTCCGGCTCTCTCCCCGCTCGTTCCTCGCGGAGCGAGAGAGATTGGAGGCGCGGCAACCGTGGATACGGTGCGGTCCATTGTCCACAGGTCCACGCTGCTTTGTCGGAGGATTCTGATTTTGCATCTCCCTCATTCCTGGGAATTTCCCGAGCCGCACCATTGGTCGCGGCGTTGCTTGGCATTTTCAAAGAATTCCTCGACCGCCTTGACATCGCCGTTTTCCAGCGCGAGGCGGAATTCCTGCAAATCCTCGATGAACACGCCGAGCACGCGGCCGAGGTTTTTTTGGTTGGCGATGGCGATGTCGCGCCACATTTCCGGCGAACCGGAGGCGACGCGCGTGGTGTCGCGAAAACCGTTCGCGCAGACGGTGGCCTGTTCCGGCGGATGCGCCGGGCTGAGGATGTAATTCGCCAGCTCGGCGGCGACGACGTGCGGCAGATGGCTGGCGCGGCTGACGAGGTCGTCATGCAGGGCCGGCGCGAGCTTGAGCACGCGGCCGCCGAGCGCCTTCCAAAATTCCTCCACGCGCCCGACCGCGTCCTTGTTCGAGTTCGGCGTGGGCGTGACGAGGCAGACGGCGCGTTCGAACAAATCCGCCCGGGCAGCCGAGACGCCGGTTTTTTCCCCACCGGCCATGGGATGGCTGCCGACGAAATACGCGCCCGCGCCGGTCATCAACGGCTCGAGTTCGTCAACGACGCCGCCCTTCACGCTGCCGACATCGGTGACGATTGCGCCGGGCTGGAGAGCCGGCAGCATTTTCAAGGCGAGTTCGCGCATCTGGCTGAGCGGGGTGCAAAGAATTATGAGATCCGCCCCGGCGACGGCCCGCTCCAGATCGCGCGTGGCGTGGTCGACGACGGCGAGTTTGTCGCATTCAGCGATGCTGGCGGTGCGGCGGACGTAGCCCTCGATCCGGGCCGCGAGGCGGCGCTGCTTGACGGCCAGCCCCAGCGAGCCGCCGAGCAAGCCAACGCCGACCAAAGTAATCTTCTGCCAGTGCATGCGATTAGAATAGGGATCGCGTCGGCGGGATGGAAGTTAGAAAAAGGCCGGAATTTGCGCGGGATTCAGCGCAACCCGGCCCGCCACGTCAACTTCCCGCCGCCGGGCGGGCGGCTTCGCGGACGCGTTCCAAAATAACATCCGCGATGCGCGGTTCGCTGCCGATGCCCTGGCTGTACCAGACCAGCTTCCCGTTTTTTTCGGTGGGATTGCGCCAGGTCGGCTGGCCGCCTTTCAAACGCTCGCGCACGACGCGCTCCGGTTCGCCGAGCATCATCGGGATGTCCTCGACGGAATGCAGGCCGTCGCTGATGAAAAACGGCACCATGACGAGGTGGCGCGCGGTAGCGAGCCGGTAGCAATCCGCCACGCGCGGGTCCTCCTCCATGAACACCGGATGGACATCCGCGTAAAGGCCGAGGGCGCGGATCAATTCCACCTGGCGCTCGATGGCCTTGCGGGAGTTTTCGTTGTTGCCGGTCCCGTGGCCGGCGATGAACAGGCTGGTCTCCTTTGGCTTTGGCGCGCGTGGAAAGGGAAATTTCTCCACCACCTCGCGGGCGCGGCGCAGGATGACCTCGGTCATGCTGTCGTGCGTGCCAACCGGGCCGCAGTAGTGCATCGTCTGCCCGCCGCGTTGCTGGATCCGGTCGAAATTCTTTTGTCCGTTTTGGCAGAAGCCCAGTTCGCGCGGGATGACTTCCTCAGTGAAATAACCCTCGCTGATGAAGAGCGGCACGATAAACACCCTCGGCGCATACGCGCCGCGCAAGACGCCGGCGATGCTTGGCTCCAGTTTCCAGAAGCATTCCAGCACCTGGCCGAAGAGGCCGCGGCGGCGCAATTCATCGGCGTGCTGGTAGGTGGGCGCGCTGGACTCCGCGTTAAGCGTCGAGCCATGACCGACCAGCACGAGGGCGGCGTCGTGGAAATCGTCGTTTTGCACCCAACATGGTTAGCCCAGCAGAGGCCAGTTCGCAAGCCGCAGCACCCGAAAGCATGCCGGTCCACTGGCGCGGCCGATATGAATTAATTGTCACATGATTTTTTTTGACGAACGGGCCGTCATGCACTATGGAAGTGCGACAAATTAGACCAAAAACATGAATAAAAGCACCACCTTGTTCCTGGCCGTCGCCTCCGTCCTCGCATTGACGCCCTTCGCCGCGCGGGCCGATGACGACATGGATCCCAGCAAACTTCCGCCGGCCTCCACAAAAACCGGGGTTACTTATGATGCGGACATCAAGCCGATCTTCGACACTTCGTGCATCAAATGCCACAAGGGCGACAAGCCCAAGGGCAAGCTGCACCTGGACACGCTGGATGGCGTGTTGAAGGGCGGCAAGGACGGCAAGGTGGTCGTCCCTGGCGAGGTCGCGAAAAGTCCGCTGGTTTTTGCGGTGGCGCACATCGGCGACGAGAGTGATGACTACATGCCGCCACCGGTGCAGAAGAGCAAGATTCAGCCGTTGACCGCGGACCAGGTGGGGTTGATCCGCGCCTGGATTGAACAGGGCGCGAAGTAAGCCTCAGTATCCCGGCGACAGTTCTTCCAAGGACCGGGGCGGACCGAGTATCAGCGAGGCGAGGACCGCTTGCCGCGCGGTGCGCGCGCTTTTGAACATGGAAACCACCTGCGTGATTTCCGGGGACGCGCCGCGCCGGATGACACTCGTGGCGAGCACGCGCTGGCCCGGCACGCGGTCGATGTGTTCGGCCACGCTCTTGTCGAGCTGGCTCGCACGCTCGTAGGCCTGCTTCGACTGGGTCAACGGGGCCATTTTACCAGCGGAAACTTCGACGCTTGAGGGAGCCGGCGCGGGCGCCGGCGCGGGTACCGGCCTGGGCTGCGAGACAACCGTCCGACGTTCCTGGGGAATTAGCACGGGGCGGATGACGGTGGGCGGCGTCGGGGCCATCTGCCGGGGTTGGGGCCTGGCGAGCGGCGGCGGAGTCGTCGCGACCGGCGGGCGCATGGCGGGCGGGCGCATCGGCGGCGGCGGTGCCTGGGGTTGGCCTTCCAGGAGGCGGCGAAGTTCGTCTTCCCAACTCGTGGGCCGCGACGCGGGGCGCGGCTGGTTCATGGGCGGCGGGGACTGCGGCGCGGAGGGCGTCGAATCGTCGGAATCGGACGGGGCGTTCTTCTTCTTCAGCCAGGTGGCCACGGCTGAAACCACGAGGAGAACCAGGGCTGTAATTAAAGAATCCATGCTTCGCCAGTTTTACGCGGATGAAGAATCATGCGCGTTACCCAATACGAATTACTTCGGCTGCGGGCCGGGTGTGCCGCTGCCGCCGATGCTTTCGCGCATGCCGGTGTCGGCCTGGATGTTTCGCATCCGGTAATAATCCATGACGCCGAGATGTCCGACGCGGAACGCCTCCGCCATGGCGAGCGGCACCTGCGCCTCGGCTTCCACGACCCGCGCGCGCATTTCCTGGACGCGGGCCAGCATTTCCTGTTCGAGGGCCACGGCCGCCGCGCGCCGGACTTCCGCCTGCGCCTGGGCGATGAGCTTGTTCGCCTCGGCCTGTTCGGCCTGGAGTTTCGCGCCCACGTTTTCTCCGACAAACACGTCCGCGATATCGATGGACAGGATTTCGAAGGCGGTGTTGCTGTCGAGCGCCTTGTCCAAAACGGTCTTGGAGATGCGGTCGGGATTTTCCAGCACGTCTTTGTAGGAATTGGCGGTGCCGATAGTCGTGACGATGCCCTCGCCGACGCGCGCGATGATGGTTTCCTCGGTCGCGCCGCCGACGAAGCGGTCGAGGTTGGTGCGGACGGTCACACGCGCGCGGGCCTTGATGATGATGCCGTCCTTGGCCACGCCTTCGATGGTGGTTTTGCCGGAACTCGGATTGGGGGCGTCGATGACCTTCGGGTTGACGGAAGTTTTGACGGCTTCCAAGACAGTCTTGCCGGTGCCCTTGGTGGCGAGGTCGATGGCGCAGGCGCGGTCGAACACCAGGTGGATGCCGGCCTTGCGCGCGGCGATCAGAGCCTGCACAACCATCTCGACGTTGCCGCCCGCCATGAAATGCGTGGAGAGATCGTCAATCGAGATGTCGAGGCCGGATTTCACGGCGGTGATGCGGTTGTCCACGATCAACCCCACCGGCACGCGGCGCAGGCGCAGGGCGATGAGTTCGGAAATCTTCGCCTTCGCGCCGGAAAACAGCGCGCGGATGTAAATCATGCCGAAGTTCAGCAGGATGATGCCGAGCACAAGCACCACCAGCAGCACCACGCCCGCGATGATGACGCCCATGCTCGGGAGGTCGGCCAGTTCAATGAGGTTTGGTTTCATAGTTTTTTTGATTTGCGCTAAATTCGCGAACGACGACCCGCATGCCTTCCACCGCGATGACGCGCACCGGCGTCCCGCGCTCGATCATCTGTCCTTCCGTGACCACGTCAACCCGCTTGCCGTCGATGACCGCCGTGCCCGCCGGGCGCAGGGGCGTCAGGGCGGTGCCGGTGCGTTCGAGCAGTTCCGGCCGTTCGGTGCCGATGTCACCCGAGACCTGGCTGGAGATGAACATCTTGGCGAGGCGGCTTTCGGGAAAATATTTTATCCAGAGCCAGAAACCGACGGCCAGCCCGGCGAGGACGGCGATGAGAATCAAATTGCCCGTGTGCGCTCCGAACCTCAAATAACCTTCAATCACCCCGGCGGCGAGGCAGCAGCAGCCCGCGATTCCGGCAATCAACCCCGGCAGGACGCTTTCGGCCACCAGGAGCACCGCGCCCACCAGCAGAAGCGTGAGGACCAGTTCCATGCAGGCATCATAAGCAGACCTGACCGTCAGGCAAGGGCAAAGGGGGCAGGCGAAGCCTGCACCCATGATTCGAGGGAACGAGGATCGGCGTGCACCACGGATGGACACAGATAGACGCGGATTGGGGGAATGAGGAGGCAAGGAATTGAAGGCGGTTCAACGCGCAGGCGCAGTGGCGCGAAGGAGGCCGGTTTCCAGCCAATTATTGCAGATTTGTGGCACGTTTTTTGCGCTTAAGGGGGCGGGCGCCGGCGCCGATAGAATAACATGAAAGTGATCGTTCAGGACCTGGAAACCATGCGTTTCCTTTCCACCGACGGCCGATGGGTCGACGACCGGGAAGACGCCCGGGATTTCTTCTCGCTGTTGCCGGCGTATTACTTCGCCCGGGACAACACGTCCCGGCATTTTCAAGTCGTGCTTTATTGCCCCGAGGACCATTTCTGCGCGAGCATCATCGCCGGCAAGGGTGTCGCCGCGGCCGAGGTGACGGAGTCCGGCGCGGAGACGGTGGCCGTCAAGATACTCAACCAGCACGGGAACCGGCGGGCCAAGCGGCGGAATCCAACGCGCCCGATTCTGGAGTCGGTCAAGGGAGTCTATCTGCCGGCGGGATTTGACGAGGCGCGGCGGCATTTGAACTGAGTTCGGTTGGATTGGGGCGCATGCGCTCCCCGTTCGTCGCGGCCCCCCATTGTTGAATCCGCGCCGGCAGTTCAAATACGGAATCACTCCTGCGGATTCTCCGACCCAGGCGGGTGGGCGGCGGCGGGCCAGATGCGGAGGACTTCCAGGCCGAAGCGGCGGCGGTCGGGAGAATCCGAACGCACGAGCCCGGAGATGTAATCGCGGAAGGATTCGATGGGTTCGCCGCGCATGAGGAGTTCCGCGATGATCAGGTGCGAGATGTAATATTCCTTGTCGAGGCGCAGGCGCAGGGTGGTGGCATCACAGCGCTGGAGGTTGCGCAAGAGGGTGTGCACGGCAATCAGGTAGGGGATCCGGCCCGCGAAGAGTCCAACCAGAAGACCGGCGAGGCTGATGAGAACGATTCCAACCCAGCCAAACCACCTCCGACCAATCACCACGCCTGCACCAATGCCCGCGAGCGCGCCCAGGAACTCGAACAGATGAAAGATGTCGAAAATAGTGCGTGCTTGGGCGGACCACGCGTCTCCAGTCCGGTCGAGCCTTCGGCTGCGCGGCCAGTTTAGGCGCGGGCAGGGGAGGGGTCAATGTGGAAATGCGGAGTGCGGAGTGCGGAATTCGGATTGGGGGACAAGCTGAGAACCACGGATGGACACGGATGCACTCGGATTGGGAAAATAAGGAAAGCCGGAGAGAAGGAAGGCAGGAAATTTCAGTGCCGAAAAAAAATTCGGTGTAAATGAAGTCTTTTCCTGCCCTCCTCCCTTCCTGGATTCCTTATGGATTCCCGCATCCCGCAAAACGTTATCGTTGTTCTGTGTCCCAATTCTCCGTTCCCTTCGTTTGCTTCTGTTCAATTCCTCTTCTCCATCTCCTCTTGGTTCCTTGGTTGCTTGGTTGTTCAATCTGTTTTCCGCTTTCGTGAAAATTCGTGCCATTCGTGTCTCTCTTCCCCATCCGTGCCCATCCGTGGTTACCAATGTCTCTTTTTCCCTTCGTTTCCTTCGTTGGCTTCTGTGGTCATTTCGTCTGTATTCTTTATTTTCTTTGCGTTCTTTGCGGCTGCATTTCCGGCCCGCTTCGTGATAATTCGTGCAATTCGTGTCTCTCTTCCCCATCCGTGTCCATCCGTGGTTGAAGCCGGATTAAAACGGTTCTTCGCTCGAGGTATCCAACGGGGCGAGGGGCTGGCGTTTGAGGAGGCGGAGGGATTCGCGTTGGCGCAGCAAATCCACGCGCTCGGCATCGGCCGTTTCGGGTTGTTCGCCGCGTTGAGCCAGGGTCGCGAGCTGGCGGTCGATGGATTGGTTGCGCAACCGCAGGACGATGTCGCCAAGCTGCTGGGACGGGTTGGGAATGGCCCGGTCGTCCGCGGTCGCCTCTGTGATCAACCGGCGCGTGTCCGCGGTCGGGCATTCGGTGAGAAAGGCGGCCACGTTCTGCCAGCGGCCTTCGGTCTCGGCCGCCAGGCGCAGGGAGATAATCTCGCGCACGTGCGCGTGTTGAATCCAGCCTGGGTCAAGATGCTTGCGCAACCAGCCGACGGTGTCTTCGTGGACCAAGGCCACTTTCAGCAGCCAGAATTCGGGCGACGACGGGCGCGGCATTTCGGGCGCGGTTTCGGCTTCGGGCGGCCCGGATTCGGGCGCGCTGGCGGGCGCGGCGTTTTTGGAACGACCGGCTTTTTTGAACTCGATGCGCATGGCTTCGGGCGAAACGCCGAGCCGCAGGGCGGTTTTTTGCGCGTAAGTGTCCACAATGACGACATTGCCGGTTTTATGCACCGCCTCGGCCATGGCCTGCAGGACGGCGAGCCGGCCCTTGTCGGTGGTGGCGTCGTTTGTGGCGCACAAGCGGTTCAAATAATAATCGAAGAAGCCCTCGGCCTGTTCGATGAGTTGTTTGAAGGCCCCGCCGCCGGATTGCTTGATGAAGCTGTCGGGATCGTGCGGCGACGGGACGACGGCGACACGGATGGACAGGCCCGAGGCGAGCAGGCTGTCGAGTGAACGGACGGCGGCGTTCTGGCCGGCGTTGTCGGAATCGAAGCACAGGACGACCTCGTCCACGTAACGTTTCAGGATGCGGGCGTGGTCGGCGGTGAGCGCGGTGCCCTGGGGCGCGACGATGTTTTGCACGCCCGCCATGTAACAGGCGATGAGGTCGAGCTGGCCTTCGCAAACGATGGCGCTTTGGGCGTCGAGCAGGGCGCGCTTGGATTTGTCGAGGCCGAAGAAGACCTTGCCCTTGGTGAAGATGGGTGTCTCGGGCGAGTTGACGTATTTGGCGGTCTTTTGCTCGGCGGTAAGGACCCGGCCGCTGAAGCCAATCACGCGGCCCTGGTCGTCGCAGATGGGGAAGATCAGCCGCCCGCGGAACCGGTCGTAATAGCCGTCGGCGCCTTCGCGGCGCAGAATAAGGCCGCCCTGTTCGACCAGCGAAAGTTCATGGCCCTTGCTCTTGGCCCAGTTGACGGTGTCGTCCCAAAGGTCCGGCGCCGCGCCGAGGCGGAAGAGTTTGACGGCTTCGGCGGAAACGCCGCGTCCGGCGAGATAATCGCGGGCGGCCTGGCCGGAGGCCTCGTTGGCGAGGGCATTCTGCCAGCGCTGGGTGATTTGCTCGTGAATCTGGAGAAGGCTGTCCTTGAGATGGCGGCTTTGCTGCTGGCCGGGGTTGCTCTCGGTTTCGAGCGGGATTTTCGCGCGGTCCGCCAGGCGCCGCACGGCGTCGGGGAAGGGGATGTTCTCGTATTCCTTGACGAAGGTGAAGACATCGCCGCCCTTGTGGCAGCCGAAGCAGTGGAAGATTTGCTTGTGGGGATTGACGTTGAAGCTCGGGGTTTTTTCCTTGTGAAACGGGCAGAGCGCGGTGAAGTTCGCGCCGGCGCGTTTCAGGGGCACGTACGAGCCGATGACGTCGACGATGTCACTCGCGGCGCGAACCTGTTCCAGGGTTGCGGGGGTAAAGAATCCAGCCATGCGACGGAAATAAACCGCTGCGTCAACGCAATGGCTTATTCTGTCGCGCCGGGCCGCTCAAGGCAAATCGTCTTTTTTGCGGGGGAGACCCTTGTGCTCCTGCTTGGTGGAGGCGATGAGCATGAATTCGGCATCTTTCTTGAGCAGGCCGCCGAGGAAGGATTCCTTGAAAATCTGGATTTGCACGGCGGACAGGCCCGGGAAAAAGGTGCTGCCGTACATGTCCTCCTGATAGGCCCGGTTGCTGGCGATTTCCTGCGCGCTGTAGTAGGGCGCGTTCAGGAGCGCCAGCCCGGCCAGCAGGATGCAGACAAACCGCACCGCGCCGCCCACCATGCCGAGATAAAATTCCGCCCGGCCGAAAAGATCGCTGCCGGTCAGTTTCCCGCCGCCGAGTTTCTTGAGCACGGAGAAAAAGCATTTAATCACGACGGCCATCAGGATGTAGACCGTGATGTAGCAGAACAAATGGGGCATCGGCGAACTGTCGGCCAGCATGTCGCCGAGAGGGCGGTAACTCACGGCGCCGACGACAACAATGGTCAGCCATTGCAGCATGGGCGTCAGTTCCACGGACATGCCGTTTTTGCGGCCTTGCCGGATGCCGAGCAGAATCACGACCACCACCATCAGGTCGAACCAGTTCAGCGGGCTGTGTTGCAAATCAAAGGAATTCATAAATGCTCAAATTCTGGACACTTTCAGAGTGTTCCACGTAATAGTAAGCAAATTTCCGGCCAGTTTTTCGGTCCGGAGGGGCTCTTAGGGATGGTCCCGCAACCAATAGCGGATGACCGTGGCCTGGGAGTTCTGGGGGTCCAAATCGAGCACTTTTGAGTAGTGCGGACGGGCGGAGGCGGGCCGGTGAAACTGTTCGGCGTAAAGATTCGCGAGCGTCAGGTGCGCCATAGCCAGGTGTTCCGGGGATTCATCCGGCGAGGCGGCGATCAGATGTTCCAGTTCCTGGGCGGCGTCGATGATGTAATTGGCCTTGATCAACGCGAGGGCAAAGTTGAACCGGGCGTTGAAGGATTCCGGCTTGATGGCGAGCGCGATTTCGTAGGCCAGCAGCGCCTGCGTCATGTCACCGAGATCGAATGCGGCCAGCCCAAGGTTGGATTGCGCCTCAAAAAACGAGGGGTCGGCCTGGGTCGCTGCCCGATACAGCCGCACGGCGTCCTGCAACCGGCGCTCATGCTGGGCTTCCGCGGCCTGCGCGAAATAGCGCTCCGCCTGCGCGCGGTTTCCCTCCGCCGGTTTCGCCGGCGAAACGTAATTGTAGCGCGCCACATTCGGCGCGGACGCCGCCCGCGAGGAATCCCGGGCGCCTCCGCCGGCCGGACCGTTTTCCGGCTGCGGCGTCGGCGAGGCCACCGGCGTCGGCTGACGGCGGAATGGATTTATCCGTTGAAAAAATCCCGGCTTGGATGTGTCGCCGGAAGAAGCATCCTCCGCCGGCGGACCGACGACAACCGTATCGTCCGTGGATGTTGGAGGCGAAGCCGCCGCGGTGCGCGGAGCGGGCTGCTGACTTGCCGCCACCCGCACCGGTTGCTCGTTTTGCAATTGGACCGTTTCGGGCGGATTGGAAGGTCCGCTGTCGGCATCCGACTCCGCATTTCTTGCGGAACCCGAAGCGACATCGGTCCGGGAGCTGCTGGCGGGCGAAGCGGGCCGGCCGGCGCCATTCGGCGTGGCTTTGACCAACTCAGAGCCAAGCCCGGCGGCAGTATGTGCCGAGACGTTCATTTCCTGTTCGAGCTGGCGGGCGAGGGCATTCACCGCGTCCCAATTTGCGGGCTTCGGGTTCAACGCGAGGTATTGGCGGTATTTTTGCAGCGCC
>Ga0181516_10002533_pt1 | contig 12870 bp, 13 predicted proteins | sample PEATcosm2014_Bin_25_FD_121104 | JGI IMG/M metagenome (GOLD analysis project Ga0181516, IMG submission 121104) | Peatland microbial communities from MTU Mesocosm Facility, Houghton, MI, USA - PEATcosm2014_Bin01_10_metaG | ecosystem: Environmental > Terrestrial > Soil > Wetlands > Peat | place... | reverse complement strand
GCCTTCCCTCGGCTACAACTACGCTTCGACAACGCAGTTATGCCATGAAAAGACGGCCTTTCCAAGCCCTTTTTTCTATCTACCACCACAATCAAAAATCTGCCTGTGAGAAATCCGGGCTAGATCCCTGACCTTTGGTCCGCGTTCCATGGCCCGTGCGCTACCATATTTCTGAAGACAGAATCGGAGCACGCATGTTCGTCGTTGTATGGCAGTTTGAGATTGCTGAGGAGAAGACAGCAGCATTTGAGGGCGCCTATGGGCCTGAGGGCGCATGGGCCCAGCTCTTCCGCACCTCTCCTGCGTACCTTGGGACGGAGCTCTTGCGCGATGCCTACGTTTCAGGCTTCTATCTGACCATCGACCGCTGGGCCAGCGAAGCGGACTTCCGCGCCTTCCGCAAAGCCCACGACGCTGAATACGAATCCCTCGACCGCTCCTCGGATGCGCTTACCGCCCGCGAAGCCCGCATCGGCGCGTACACGGTCTGAGCCGTAAGTTTCTCTTTACTCCAGGAGAAGAACGTTCTGGCTGAACTCCGCGCCCGCCATGCGTCGAATGCCCTTGTCAAAGGTGACCAGCACACCTTTCTCTTTGATCGCAAGTCCTAAGAGATAAGCATCGGTCACCTGCTGATGGCCGAAGATGCGCGCAGCAAACGGAGCGGTAAGGGTGACCCAACTTTCATTGATCTCCCAATACCGATAGCCGGGATACCCCTTAAGCGCTTGAAGAATGGCCATGGCTTGCTCCACGGTGTGTGGGCCGGGGCGGAATGCGGGATTCGTCGTCACGCGCAAAAAACCCGACTCAGTCAAGGGACAAATGCCCAATCGCTCTCCACCGGAGGAAGCAAGCCAGTTCCGCGCCTTCTGGTGATGCTGGTGCGCCGGATCAGTGAGCGCGATCAAGACGTTCAAATCAAGCAAACTTTTTAGGATCAAACTCTTCCTCGTCGAGTTTCTTCACCATCTCGTCCGTAATAACCATGCCGGTTCCAGAAGGAGGAAACATCGGGAAGCCGTCGGGAGAAAATACGATTCCGGGCTTAGGTTCCGGAGCCGACTCCGCCTTGCTGATTAGCTCGTCAATGGCCCCACTAAGCGTGAGTCCACGTGCACGGGCGTAATCACTGGCAAAGTTATGGGTCTCGTCGTTCAGTGTGATCGTGGTTCTCATTTCCCTATACTACATCAACACAAATATTGATGCAATTAGCAGTAACTGATGCATGCGATAGATTTGACCGCTTCGCTCTGTACTTTCCCATTTGTTCGCTATTTTTCTCTGTCATTGTCTCTCCAGCCCTGCTACAATCCCATCGAAATCCATTCCAGCCGCAACGCCGTTTCCTGCAAGGAAATGCAATGCGAGCATCTTGAGGAGTCTCTTCCAATGGCCATCGCCGACGACCGCGCCAAAGCTGTAGAACTAGCACTTGCACAGATCGAGAAGCAGTTTGGCAAAGGGTCGATTGTCCGGCTCGGGTCCAAGGAAGCGCTGGTGCCAATTGCCGTGATCTCGACCGGCTCCATCAGCTTTGACGCAGCCCTGGGCGTCGGCGGCATTCCCCGCGGCCGCGTGACGGAGGTCTTTGGCCCCGAGTCCTCAGGCAAGACGACCATCACCCTGCAGATCATCGCCGAGGCCCAGAAGCTTGGCGGTCTGGCTGCGTTTGTCGATGCCGAGCATGCCCTTGACCCCGCCTATGCGCGCAAGCTGGGGGTGGATATCGACAACCTTCTGGTCTCCCAGCCCGACAGCGGCGAGCAGGCGCTCGAAATCACCGAGGCGCTCGTCCGCTCCGGCGCCATCGACGTGCTGGTGGTGGATTCGGTGGCGGCGCTGGTGCCTAAGGCCGAACTGGACGGCGAGATGGGCGACTCCCATGTGGGCCTCCAGGCCCGGCTCATGTCGCAAGCGCTGCGCAAGCTAACCGGGACCGTTTCCAAGTCGCGTACCGCGCTCATCTTCATCAATCAGATTCGCGAGAAGATCGGCGTCATGTTCGGCAACCCCGAGACCACCACCGGCGGTCGGGCGCTCAAGTTTTACTCTTCGGTGCGCGTAGACATCCGCCGTATCGCCGCCATCAAGGATGGCGACGCGGTGACCGGCAACAGGACCAAGGTAAAGATCGTCAAGAACAAGGTGGCCGCGCCCTTCCGCGAAGCGGAGTTCGACATCCTCTACGGCGAGGGCATCAGCCGTGAGGGCGACGTGCTCGACCTGGCCGTGGCCAACAACATCGTCGAGAAATCCGGCGCCTGGTACAGTTACGCTGGCGAGCGCATCGGACAGGGCCGTGAGAACACCCGCGCGTACCTCAAAGAGAACAAGGACCTCTTCGCCAAGATGGACGCCGAGCTGCGCAAGAAGCTGAACATCGGCGCCTCTGCCAAAGCCGAGGTACCCGAAGTCCCCGCTACCGGCCCCAGCGAAGCCAAGGAAGCCGTCCGCAGCCGCAAGGGGTAAACGGCTTCAATTGTCCCAAAAGCGGCTGCCTGCGGGTAGCCGCTTTTGCCGATCATGCTCGAGTATTTGCTCTATTTGTTTTGATTCTTGCTATTTTGCCTACTTTTGAGTTAATGTGAGGATGGACGGGAGAAGGGCAATGACAAAATACGAGCCGATCCACAGGTGGCTTTGCAGTTTGAGGAAGGACAATGTGGTCGTAACTTTCGAAGAGCTTGTGGGCATTCTTGGATTTCAGCTGCCCCCGTCGGCGAGAGTTCATCGGGCTTGGTGGGGGAATGAGCATATCCATCATCGTCATACCTACTGCCGGGCATGGCTCGATGCGGGCTTTGAGACTCAAGATGTGAATCTTGCCCAGCAAACGTTCGTATTTCAAAGACTCTCTGCGTAGGCAGTCCGGGGATTCCCTGGATTGAGATGAGGTGACAAGAATGACTTTCAGTCAAGAAGTTCAGCACTTTTTCCAGAGAAATTACGTGGCTCCTGCTCGCCAGCGCGGTCAAGCAACGGTTGAGGTGAAGGCCGGCGAGATCCACAGTAAGTTGGGGTGGACCCGGCGGGTTCCAGTGGTCTGTGCGGCACTTTCCTCCCAGAAGCTCCAGCGCAATGTCGGTGTGCGATTGACCGGAAAGAGCGGCCCGCCCTCTGGCCAAAGCCCTACCGTGGTATATCGTTTTGAAATCCTCTCTTCGGCAGATATGCAGGGTGCGGCTGGCAACAAGCAAGCACCAGGCAAAGGACTGATGGCGATGTATGGAATCGCGGCGGAACTTTACCGGGAAGTTGGCGGCGGGGAAGCTTTTCTGCGCGCCGAGCGAGAGAACTTTGGGTCAATTGTTCCCGATGACGAAAATGAGGTTGGGAAGGACAGCAGATGAGCCGTGTTTATTGGGACTCAATGATGTTCATCTACCTGCAGGAGGGACACCCACAGTTTGCTCCACTTGTGCAACTCGCCTATGAGGCTATGGAGAAGCGCAACGATACGTTATGTACCAGCGTCTTCACGGTCGGTGAGGTGCTTATCTTGCCGCGTCGCAAGAAGAACAACGTCCTGGCTGACTCGATTCGTAGCTTTATGTTGGGCAGTAATATCGAGTTGCTACCCTTCACGCTTTCAACCAGTGAAATCTACAGCGATGTCCGTGCGGCGACGGCGTTGAAAGCAGCCGATGCAATTCATTTGGCAACTGCGATTGAGTGTAGGGCTAGGCTGTTTGTGACCAATGACCATCAGTTGCAACGCATCGCGATGCCGGGAGCCCCGTTGATTGCCGGGCTTGACGCAAAGGTGTGGTGAGTTCTTCGGCTGGTCAGGTGAACTAGCCTTCGCTCCCGCTGCTAGAATTCCAATAGAATCGTCCCCATGAGCGCAAAAGCCCTATATCCCGGCACCTTTGACCCGCCGACGAACGGTCACGTGGACCTGATTCAGCGCGGGGCGAAGTTGTTCGATAGTTTGACGGTCGCCATCCTCAACAATCCGGTCAAGAATCCACTCTTTACCGTCGAAGAGCGAGTGGAGATGCTCAAAGAGGTCACGGCCGCGCTGCCCAACGTCTCGATTGCCACCTTCGACGGCCTCATGGTTGAGTTTGCGCGCCAGCAAGGGGCGTCGGCGGTGCTGCGCGGTATCCGCGCCATCTCCGACTACGAATACGAGTTTCAGATGGCTCTGATGAACCGCCGTCTGGCCCCCGAGATCGAGACGGTTTTCCTTCAGCCCGCTGGGCGTTACTCGTTTATCAGCTCGCGGATGCTGAAAGAGGTCTTTAGCTTCGGCGGCGACGTCACCGGCCTTGTGCCGCCCAACGTGCTCAAGCGGCTGCGCGGACGGATCAGCAAGGGCTGAATCCCAGGTGCTCGAAGGGTGTTATTCATCCACCTGCTGAATAGAGTGCCCCGGCTCTCGTCTTTGCATTTCATGCGTACAAGGCAATCGATTCACTCCGAACGCAGCGCTTCCACCGCGTTGACTCTGGCGGCACGCGACGCAGGCACTGCCGAAGCGATTACAACTGCGCCCAGAATGACCGCGGCAGATGCAACAAAAGCGAGTGCGCCCGGTTGATGGATCTCCGTCACATATTTGCCAATTGCTCGCGCCAAAACAAAACCCACCACTACCCCCGCTCCTACTCCGGCGCCTGCCATCGCCACGCCCTCTACCAGAACAATGGAGAGAATGTTGCGCGGCAGAGCGCCCAGGGCCATGCGGATTCCGAACTCACGCGTGCGCCCGCTCACTGAAAACGCCAGAACGCCGGCCACGCCCACCACGGAGATCAACAGCGCCACCGCCGCGAATCCTCCAAACACAATCGCGTTCAGCCGGTCGGGGGTGAGGACCTCGGCGCGGACGTCTCCGAGCGTGCTAGCCTTTTCAACGGGCTGGTCTGCCGACATCTGATGAATGGTTTCAGCAATAGCCGGAACCAGCGCGTACGCATCCTGATGCGCGCGTACGAACAGGCGGCCATTCCACCCTTCCTGGTTGACCGGCTGATAAATCGTCATGGCCGGCGAGGGGATGATGTTTTCATCGTCGAAATCGGGCACGACGGCGATGATCCGCCGTGGCTCTGTGCTGATGCCGATGAACTTCATCACCCCGTCGGTCCACCACATTTTACGGTTCAGTGGGTTCTGCCCGGGATAGAGCATCTGCGCAAGGCTCTGACTGATGATGACGACGCGTTCGGAGCCGTCTTTATCACCGTCATTGAAGTCACGGCCATTCTGAATCGGAACTCCGAAAGTCGCGAAGAATCCAGGGGACACGGAGCGAAACTCGGCGCGGAAATCCTGACCATCGGGCCGTCTGGCGCCGAGCGCAGCGAATGTAAAGCTGATGTTCGAACCCTGTTCGTCGCGCCATGGAACGGTGAAACCTTGAGACACATGCTCCACCCCCGGCAGCGCGCTGACCCTGCGTTCCACGTCACGATAAAACTCATCCACCTGTTGCGGCGTCTTGCCATACGACATCAGCGGAAGATTCAGGGCCAGAACGTTTGCAGAATCGAATGGCGGCCGGGTCTGCTCCAGCACAAACAACGTCTTCATCAACACGCACGCCCCTGCAAGCAGCAAGAATGAGGCCGCGATCTGCGTAACGGCGAAGACGCGAAGACGCCGGCTGCTCCCTCCAGCCACGCGCGCGCCTCGTCCGGTGAGCCCGCCTTGCGGCGCATTCGCCGAGGGCAGTCGCGGAATAAACGCCAGAAAGACGGCCGCGATCAGCGCCAGCGCAATACCAAACCACACCAGGCTGAAATCGAGCGTAAGGTCGTTGGCGCGCACGGAGAAGCGTGAGGCATAACGACCCAGCACAGCTACCATGGGAACGGCAAGGAGGACGGCTGCCAACGCACCGCTCCCGCACAGCACGAGGCTCTCCGCAAGCAATGAACGGCGCAGTACGGCAGCGCTTGCTCCTAAAGCTGAGCGAACAGCGAGCTCCGGCTCGCGGCGCACGGTTCGCGCCAGCACAAGATTGGCAACATTCGAGCTCGCAATCACGAACAGCAGGGCCGAGGCCGCGAACAGCACCCACAAGATCGTATTGGCGCGCGAATTGATCTGGTCGTGCATGCGCGTTACATCGATCTTGAAATGGTCCCCCGGCTTGTAAACCTCCGGGTGTGCCGCCACCATCGCGCCGTAAACGGTGTTCAGTTCCGCTCGCGCAGCCTCGAGAGTCGCGCCAGGAGCGAGCCGTGCGAAGACCTCTGTCATGCGATGTTCGCGCCCCGTCACCATGGTGGCGGACAGGTGATGGGGGCTGGTCACCACGTTGGCGATGATCTCCGTTGCCACGGGATAGGGCACGGACGGCTCCAGAACCCCGACCACGGTCGCGGTACGCGCGCCGCTGAAGCTCTCCAGCCGGACCGTCTTTCCAATCACGGTGGGATCGGAGTGCAGCGAGGACTTCCAGAAGTGATAGGTCAGCACCACCGCGCCGGCCGCATTTTGGCCGTCGTCAGCGGGAGTCAGTAACCGTCCCAGCACCGGGCGCAGTCCCATCACCTCGAAGTAGTGTCCATCCACCACCCCCGCGGGAATCTCGCGCGGCGTGCCGAGCCCCACGACGGTGAAGCCAATCTCTGAAAACGTGCCGAGTTCCTTGATTGACTTGAGCCCACCGCCGATGTCTGCAATTTCGGGGATCGAGAATGTGGCGTTAACCTGGCCGATGCCGGGAGCGCTCTGGCGTATGTAAAGCAACTGATCCTCATCGCGATTTGCAAGCGGACGCAGAAGCACCACGCGTACCACGCTGAAAATGGCGGCGTTGGCTCCGATACCCAGTGCCAACGTCAGGGCTACGGTGATCCACAACGCAGGCACCCGCGCCAAAGAACGCACCGCAATCTTCAAATCATGAAGAAAAGGCATAGAGGGCCTCGATTCGGGGAGTTGCCTCTATCTGCTTTCAGGCTGAGAAACGGTCGGTGAGGGGAAATCCGGTTGACGTATATGTTGATATCAACTAATATCGGGCCGTGTCAAGTCCAAAAACGCTTCCGTACGAAACCACACTTCTCGTACGGGACTCCTGCCTCTGCCTCCATGTGCAGCGCGCGGCGCGCGCACTGGCGCGGCGATTCGACGAAGTATTGCGTCCCTTCGGGCTGACGAACGGTCAGTTTTCACTTTTGATGTCTCTGAATCGCCCGGAGCCGCCGCCCATGGGGCCGGTGGCGTCTCTGCTCGCCATGGATCGAACCACGTTGACGGCCGCATTGAAGCCACTCGAGCGCAGCGGGCTGGTAAAGGTGTCTCCAGACCCATCGGATGGGCGGAGCAGAGTCCTTAAACTCACAGCCAAGGGACGCAGCCTGCTTGCTCAAGCGGTTCCAGTGTGGAAACGCACTCACGATGAGGTCGAGCAGCTCGTTCCCGACCGGCAGCCCGACGAACTCCGCAGAAGCTTGCGAGCGCTTTCCTGAAGAGAGCCGGCGTTCGGGCAGCTCTCCCGGCGATTGAATGCAACGCCGAGATGAGCATCGGTAATGCAGTCGTCATGGTAGATCGTTTTGAGCAGATTTGTGGATTCCCGGGTCACAAAATCGAGAGGTGGGGCGCCTACCGTTTCTAGACGATTGAGAGTGACAGGGCTTGGAGCTTGGCGGGAAATCTGTAGAATAGAACTGCTATGACAGTCTCCACTCCTTCAAAAGTCTTTGCCGACCGAATTGGCCGGATCGAGGTTTCCGCAACCATGGCAGTGGCTGCGGAGGCCGCCAAGCTGCGAGCGCAGGGCGTCAATCTGGTGGATTTTGGTGCCGGCGAGCCGCATTTCAACACGCCGCGCCACATCAAGGACGCGGCCATTGACGCCATCACCGGCAACTTTACCCGCTATACGGTGGTTCCCGGCATTCCCGACGTGCGCAAGGCCATTGTCGATCGCCATGCCGCCGACTTCGGGTCGGACTACGGCCTGGACGAGGCCATCTTCACGACCGGCGGCAAGCTCGCGCTGTTCAACACCATTCAGGTGCTCGTTGAACACGGCGACGAGGTGATCCTGCCGGTTCCCTACTGGGTCAGCTTCAAGGACATCATTCAGTACGCCGGTGGCAAGGTGGTTTATCTCGAAACCAGCGAGGCGGAGAACTTCCGCATCACCGCCGACGCCATTGAGAAGGCCATCACGCCCAAGACCAAGGCCATCATCCTCAACTCGCCGTCGAACCCGGCCGGCTCGGTGGTTACGAAGACGGATCTGGAGGAGATTGTCCGCCTGGCCCACGAGCGCGGCATTTACCTGCTTTTGGACGAATGCTACGTTTACCTCAACTATGCCGGCAAGCCGGTCTCCGGCGGCTCGTTTACCTGGGCCAAGGAGCACATTGTGGTACTCGGCTCGCTCTCGAAGACATACGCGATGACCGGCTGGCGGGCGGGCTTCGCGCTGGCCGCCAAGCCGGTGATAGCCAACCTGAGCAAGCTTCAGTCGCAATCCACGTCCAACGCCACCAGCTTTGTGCAAAAGGCCGCCATCGCCGCCCTGGACGGTTCGCAGGAGTGCGTGGGCGTATTTCGTGCCGAGTTCATCGAATTGCGAGACTATATGCTCGCCAAGCTCAAGGAGATTCCCGGCATCACCTGCGTCAAGCCCGAGGGAGCGTTCTACGTCTACCCGAATATTTCGGCCTACCTGGGCAAGGGCGGCATCAAGACTGCGACCGAGTTGGCCACCCGGCTCTTGCACGAGGCTCACGTGGTCACAGTGCCGGGCGAGGCTTTCGGCACCAGGGAACACGTCCGCATCTCGTATCCGGTGACCGAACAGAACATCCTTGAGGGGACCTGCCGGATGAAGGAGTTCCTGACCAAGTTGGTGTAGAAAAAAGGCTTTACGCGTTGCGATAGGGGCAGGAATTGGAAAGGGCGCGGCTTTGGCCGCGCCCTTTCTTGTGCGAAACGCAGTGGCAGAAAAACCACTCGGATCCCCTGGGCGCCGAGATGGATTTTCCGGCTGTTATTTTCAATCCGGAATGTTTTTCGCACAAGGTGGTATATCTCGGGCAAAAAGTATCGCTCATCACTGTGCAAACGTAGTCCCAGTCCGGTAGGATGTCTCTTCGATGTCCAAGTCAATCGATTTTCGCCCTGTGATACTTGCCGGTGGCAGCGGTACCCGCTTCTGGCCCCGCTCCCGCCGCGCCCGCGCCAAGCAAGTTCTGGCTCTCGACGGCGAACGCTCGATGATCCAGCAGACGGTCGAGCGGCTCAAGCCGCTGGCTACACTGGCGCATACCTGGATCATCACCAACGAATATCTGGCCCACGAGATCGCTGACCAGTTGCCGGGCCTGCCCGCTGGGCAGATCGTTCAGGAGCCCGTGGCCCGCAACACCGCGCCCGCCTGCGGACTGGCCGCGTTCCTGATCGAGAGGCAGAACCCCAATGCGGTGCTGGGGATATTTCCCTCGGATCACGTAATCGCCGACGAGCCCCGCTTTCTCAAGGCGCTGCAAAAGGGCATCGCCGTGGCCGCGGCCGGTGACAACATGGTGGTGCTGGGAATTGAGCCTACCCGCGCCGAGACCGGCTACGGCTACATCGAGACCGGCGACTATACGCGGGACGATGTGGCCCTGCATGTGCGCCGCTTTATAGAAAAGCCGAATCAGAACCGGGCCGAGGAGTTCGTGGCGGCCGGCAACTATTATTGGAACTCGGGCATGTTCCTGTGGTCGGCGCGCACGCTGGCCAACGCCGTGCGCGAGCATCTGCCGGAGACCGCTCCCCTGCTGGAGAGCATCGCCGCGGCCTACGGAACCCCTGAGTTTGAAGAGGTCTTTCACTCTCTCTATCCCAAGTGTGAAAACATTTCCGTGGACTACGCCGTGCTGGAGCCGCGCTCGGCCAAGGGAGAGCACCTCTCCAACTTGTACTGCATCTCGGCGGAGTTCAGTTGGAACGACCTCGGCTCCTGGGCCTCGCTCTACGAGTACCAGCTCGAGACCCGGCTGCGCGGGGACGGCGACGGCAACGTATCCGAAACCGAGGGCCACCTGGCCATCGACGCGACCAACAACTACATCTTCAGCCCCAGGAAGTTTGTGGCGCTTGTGGGAGTGGAGAACCTGGTCGTTGTCGACACCGAGGACGCGCTGCTGATTGCCCACCGAGACCACTCCCAGGATGTGGGCAAGATCGTGAAGGAACTGGGCCTCTGTGGCCGCACCGAGCTGGTCTGAGAAGCCCAGAACTCAAGATCGAGCCCCCGTATATGATGCGGCAGGCAATTTGCTCAACGACGGGGTCAACCAATATCTCTATGACGGAGATGGTCGCATCTGCGCGGTGGCAAGCACCCCGGTCGCCGGCATGACGGTGATGACCGGCTACCTTTACGATGCCGGGGGGACGCGTGTGGCCAAAGGGACCATCGCGGCGTGGAGTTGTGACCCCGCCACCAGCGGCTTCCAGGCTACCAACGACTATGTTCTCGGCTCCGGCGGCGAGCAAGTCACCGAGATGGGCATAGACACCAGCAGCGGCGGCAGCAATAGCATTGCATGGCAGCACACCAACGTCTGGGCCGGCGGCAGGCTAATGGCCACCTACGACAACGACGGACTGCACTTCTATCTCGACGATCCCCTGGGCACCCGCCGCGTCCAGACCGACTATGCCGGCGTGGTGGAGCAGTCCTGCGCCAGCCTGCCCTTCGGCGACGGCGAAAGCTGCGCACCCACACCTACCGAGCACCTCTTTACCGGCAAAGAACGTGATACCGAGTCAGGCAACGACTACTTCGGGGCCAGGTACTACGCATCTACGATGGGCCGCTTCATGTCGCCCGATCCGATCTTTGCCGAAGCAAATCGTGTTCTCGATCCGCAGCAGTGGAATATGTATGCGTATGCACGAAACAATCCGTTGTCGATAACAGATCCTACTGGAATGGATTTCAATTTGGGTTGCTCTGGCTCGTCATTGACCTGTCAAGGGGGCAAACAGGGGATGTACCAATTCGACAAAGATGGCAATCTGAATTTTGAAGCTGCCAAGGTTTCGAATGATGCCAGCGGCGGAGGATTTCACGATCAGTTTGGCGGCACATATAGCGGTACTTTCTCTGTTCAGGGTGGAGTGAGCTTCACGGACTCAAACGGAAACACGTCAAATCATTCTCAGTTTATTCAGGGAAGCAACGAAACAGATGTCCATGGTTCCGGTGCCTATGATGGGCTGACAGGTCACTTTCGCTCAGCATGTGGAGGATCGTGTCAGGCGGAGGGGTGGCTCACTGGGAGTTCAGCGGCGTTCGACAAAATGGAACATTCCCCGGAACTACACCTACAGAGCGGGACTAAATCCTTTCTGGACGCCCTCTCCCTTGCCCATCCCTTTGGCACGACACAATGGAAAGACTCAGCGGGCTACGATCATTTGATTTCTAAACCCGGCTATCGCCTGGACATGCACTTCGAAGGAGCCGCTACAGGCAGCGGGAGCGCGCAATTCGGGCTGCACGCTTTGGGGACCATCAAGGACATGTTCAACGGAGCCGCTCTTGAACAAAGGGGATCGTTAGTTCCGGGACAGGATGGCCATTGATGAGGGCTTTTATACTGTTCATGCTTTTGACGGTCGGTGCGGCGAGCGCTGTAAGAGGCGAGAGCGGCTACAAAATCGCTCTGACCGATGGAAGCCCTGCACTCGCAGTGCCGACAATGGTGGCGCACGATGGCGTTCTTTATGTTGCATATCGCTCCTTTAACTGGCGTAGAGAATCGAACCAAATTCAGGTTGGTGCCTACGATCTCAAGTCGGGGAAGGTTCTTCTGCACCATGCGTTATCCGCGCCCTCAATACATGCTGCAAGAGCTTCAGAACAACTTGCCATCTCGCAAGATGGGAAAATGCTGGCCTACGTTGAAGTAGGCAGCCCGGAGCTTTTGCTTTTGCTTTCAACTGGAGACTTGGGGGAGATTCGCCGGTCAATTCTCCCAATGTCTGACACCGGAGCCGCCTTCTACGGGTTCGATTCGAAGAACAATTTATGCTTCACGTTTGCGAGCAATGACGTTTTACACTTCCTGCGGATTAGCCCAAACGATCTGGGAGTTTCGTCCGACACGCATCCCACACATGAAATTGACAACCTTTTTGAAGGTATTTCGTGGGAACCAGACTCCGGTAGATTTTGGCTCCCACAGCGTTTTCCGCGAGGGGATCGGCAGTTAACCGAAGAAGGTCTGCCCACGGGCGAGGTTCTCGTGTACAAGGGAGGGTACTCCCAGAGTGGTGATGCAGTCACACTCGGCGAAGACGGACTCCTCGCTTTTTACGGCCAAACGGGAAATGGAACCGTTGTTAGCTATCAAAATCACCGAAGTCAGTTGCTTGATCTTCCATGCGTCCCGTCTTCATATGGGAAGAGCAATGACGCTGAAATCGCCGGAGTGTTATGTACGACATCTCCAGATCGCTTGCCAGAGCAAGGCGGGTTGAGAGTGCAATCGTCGGAGTTCCTTCTGGTAAAGACGAATGGCCCTAGCGTGATCTGGCGTCATCAGATGCTTGGTCTCGGAACTGGCAATAGGGAATATTTCAGGTGGGCTAGCCCAGTGGTCTACCGGTTCGGCAAGAAAGTGTGGGTTGTTGCCCCGACCAAAAAGCCGGAGTTGGCGGTCTACGAGGTGCCGTTGCCGGAAGACGAACCGACCAAATCCAAGCCTACGATTCACTGACCCACATGTACGACTGCACAGTTCAACACGCGCATATGAACTACTGGTTTACCGGCAAAGAACGAGATGCCGAATCAGGCAACGACTACTTCGGAGCCAGGTACTATAGCAGTGCGATGGGCCGGTTCATGTCGCCCGACTGGAGCGCGAAGTATGAACCCGTTCCGTATGC
>Ga0181516_10002532_pt1 | contig 12870 bp, 12 predicted proteins | sample PEATcosm2014_Bin_25_FD_121104 | JGI IMG/M metagenome (GOLD analysis project Ga0181516, IMG submission 121104) | Peatland microbial communities from MTU Mesocosm Facility, Houghton, MI, USA - PEATcosm2014_Bin01_10_metaG | ecosystem: Environmental > Terrestrial > Soil > Wetlands > Peat | place... | reverse complement strand
TTAATTAAGCTGCAAGTGCCAGATTATCGTTGGCAACTTTTGTTTTGCAGGCGATTACAGGTGCCCACACCCTGACATGCCTCCTAAGCCGCAATCGATCCCGTCGAAACCGTGACGCCCCCAACTTGTGCCACCCCGGAAACCAAGACCTGTCGGCGAGGGTTCTGGGTAGGGCGCGAACCGGACAAATGGCTCGTGCTGCATAGTTCGATTCTACGCCAATTCCGGTTTTCGCGGAGCAAGGTCTACTGCTTCTCCAGGTCGATGGTCTCGTAGTCGCGGCGGGCAATGCCGGCACGGATCTGGGCCGGGGTCCTGCCCAGCTTGAGCTGAGCATAGGCATAGAACGCCTCTTTGGCGCAGGTAGAACACTCGGTGCCGTGCGCGTTCTCGTAACAACTGCGCAGGCTGGTGTGGCCGAGAGAGCGGTCGCAACGGCAATTGCAGGGGAGCTGATAAAGCACGTTCCCGATCTTGACCGCCTGCTGGTAGACGTGAATCTGCCAGGGATATCTGAAGTTCTCTCCGGTGAGCTGGTTGCCGGCCAGTATAGGCGGCAAGACGCTCACTTTGAGCGGGGCCGACGGGTGGTAGGCAGGTACGTCATCGGCTGGATTCGACCATTGCGCATAGCTGGCCGCGGTAAGGGCGAAGACGGTCAAACCCAGAACCCAACGGCGCTTGATCAAGCTTTTCATGACGGATTCCCTCCACTTCATTTTAGACCGAAACCAGGATTCATCGGAAGACCAGCAGATAAGGGAAGGGAAGCAGGGTACCGGAGCGGGTTGCGTGGGCACAAAAAAAGGCGGCACGAACGGTCTAGCTGTTCGTGCCGGGAGGCCAGTGACGCAACTTACTTCCAACTCCGGACCGGCAAGCTCTACCGCGTCCTTCACTGGAATATATACACCATAGCATAGATTCGGTTGAAAGCAAATACAAAAATCGAAATTATTTATTCCGGCCTGACCGCCTATCGTTCCTGCGCCCTGGAGCATCTAAGAGTCAGCTTCCTTTTGACGCACGTTGCGCCGGCAATCTAAGAAAAGGCCCGTCAAGAAAATGACAAATTATTTGGAATCTTCAACTTCCTCCACTTCTCAAACCAAGAGCTCTGCTCCACCGAGCTGGCTTAAGCTGGGGATAGTTGCCGCTGCGTCTGTCTTCGCCGGAGGGTTGGCAGCCGCATGGTGGTACCGAAACGCCCTCACACAGCTCCGTCAGGCCGAAGAAAGCGCTCCAAATCCGCATTATGGTATTTCCGCGAACGATCCCGAGGACGAAGTCTGATTGTCAAGGTTCGGCCAGGCTGCCGCAGCTATCAAGCCAGCCGGTCCGCCCCAGCTGCCACAGCAAAATCCCGGGCGGTGAGGCCGCCTGCGTCATGCGAGATAAGGCCGAGGCGGACCCGGTTGTAGCGAATGTCGATGTCCGGGTGATGGTTGGCTTCCTCGGCCATGTCAGCCACCTTATTGACAAACGTCACAGCGTCACGGAAGGTTTCGAACTTGAAGGTTCGCACCAGTTCACCGTGCTCAATCTGCCAATCGGGGCGCGTACTCAGGTGGGAGGCGATTTCTGCATGGGACAAAGTGGTCATGTTGGCTCCATTGCTGGCGAGTTGGCAATTCAGTTGGTTGAGATGCAGGATTGCGACCCTGGGTATGCGGCAAACGCGAAAATGTCTCGGAACGTCCGCTGGTCAGGAGCGCCCGAAACCCGACAGGACCCGTTCGCAGGGTAATTGGCCGGATTTTCTCATCGCAGTGGCAGCAGCTACGTTAAATTCATGATAAGAGCCAGTTTCCGGCGCCGGCTAAGGCTCTGGCTTGAGTGTCGCGCGCTCCGCCGAGAAGAGGAGCCAGTACGAAAATGATGAGACTCCAGACCGCACTATTTTGTCTTTTTCTGGCATTTACAGAGAATTCTGCAGCGAACGCGCAGTCCCCCGCGCCCCAATCCGCACAGGACGTTCAAAGGCTCATGGTCAACGTGATCTATGCGCATTCTGGCGGCATAGTGCGGTTGAACGGCATCCCTATCGAGCTCTTCGGAAAGGGCGATCCAGCAGGCGGCGATTCCGGAACTCTTTTCATCGGCAACGGACTGGCGAACTTCGGCATCAACGGCGTCAACACCATCACGGTTGAGGCAAAGCCGGCGGGCCCGGAGCCCGATTCCTCAACAGAATTGGTCATTCTCGGGGCCACCGCGGATACTGAGCAGGCGCAAGATTCGATCGACCACCCGCTTTTCCGGAAGAGGATCGACGGCGCGGGCATAATTCAATATTCGCTTTCGCTGCGCAACGTGCCTCATCGCCTCTTCGATGACGCCACACCCTGGCGCGGCGATCCGGAAGCCGTCCTCGCCGCGGTGCAAGCGCTGCACAAGGCTTTCGTTGGGCGCGATATGAAGGCCATCGCCGCCGCCCTCCGGCCAGCTTTCGACCTTATGCCGGATGCGAAGCAACCCGGCAGCTTCGACGGCATGATCGCGCACTTCGGGCAGTCTCTCAAGGGGAGCAAGGTGGCGGAGTTGCAGGCGAAGCTCAAGGTCGAAGGCTTTTACGATGGCCGCCTGTTCAGGGTGACGGATTCGAACGGCCTTGCGCCCATCCGCGCAGCCTCCATCAAGCTCGGCTCCGACGGCCGGCCCGACGAAATGCTGGAACTCGGCCAGTTCTGGTGTTATTGCAACGGCGTCTGGCTGCCATTGGCGGACTAGGAAGGTTCTTTCGGCTTCTGGCTCTTGCGCCGTGCCTCGGCCCAGCCTTCTTTTGTGAATTGACGAGATCTGGCCACGGCCAAAGCGCCCGCCGGCACTTCCTTGGTAATGCACGAGCCGGCGCCGATGTAGGCACCATCCTCGACGGTGACCGGGGCGACCAGGGTTGAGTCGCTGCCCACAAAGACGCCTTTGCCGATCCGTGTCAGGTGCTTGTGGACGCCGTCGTAGTTGCAGGTAATGACCCCGGCGCCGATGTTGGTGCCCTCGCCGACCTCGCAATCGCCGAGATAGGTGAGGTGGTTGGCCTTGGCGCCCCTGCCCAGCTTGGCCTTCTTGGTCTCTACAAAGTTGCCTACGTGGGCGTCTTCACCGATCTCGCTGCCTGGCCGCAGATGTGCGAAGGGGCCGATCTTGGCTCCATTCGCAACCGTGCTATCGGCCAGCACGCAGTTCTGGCGGATGAGCACCTTGTCACCGAGCGCGCAGTTCTCGATCACGGTGTAAGAGCGGATCAGGCAGTCTGCGCCGATGCGCGTGGAACCCAGCAACTGCACAAAGGGTTCGATCACGGTGTCGGGCGCGACCTCGACCCCGGCGTCGATGATGCAGGTGTCAGGACGGAGGATTGTCACTCCGGCAGCCATTAGATGATTGGCCGTGGTGGCGCGCAGCGTGGCGTCCAGGGCAACCAGTTCGGCAATGGTGTTGGCGCCGAGAACCTCAGCCGTCTCCGCAGCCTGAATGGCGACCACGCGCTCCCCGGCCTCGCTCAGCAGGCCAGCCATGTCGGTGAGAACTACCTCGCGGTTGGCGTTGTCGGCGGTGAGCTTGCCCAGGTTAGCCAGCAGAGGGGCGGTCTTGAAGGCGTAAATGCCGGAGTTGATCTCGCGAATAGTCCGCTGCTTAAACGCAAGCGCCTTCTGCTCGACAATGGCTTCAACTTCTGAGGAATCTTGAGACTTGCGCACAATGCGACCGTAGCCGGTTGGATCGTCGGGAGCGGCGGTGAGTATGGTCATGGCGGCATGCTCGGCCTGATGAAACTGCCAAAGCCGCTCGATGGTCTCGGGCCGGATGAGGGGCACGTCGCCGGAAAGCACCAAGATATGCTCGTAACCGGCAATGGCGCCGGCAGCGCACTGGATGGCATGTCCGGTACCAAGCTGGTCGGTCTGGTCGACGAATCGAACGCCGGTCGCTGCAACCGTAGTTCGCACCTGCTCGGCTTCATGGCCGATGATGACGTAGATGTCTGCCGGAGCCACCACCTGGTTTGCGGCGGCAATCACGTGAGCCAGCAGCGGCTTGCCGCCGACCTCATGCAACACCTTGGGCCGGCGCGACTTGAGCCGGGTTCCTTTGCCTGCCGCCATGATGACTACCGCCAGCTTTGCATCCATGCCCACTCCTTAAACCATGTTCTTCTCCCATTGTAGTTTCCCAAGTCCCAGCAGAAGCGGGATACCCGAGCGTTTTATTCGGGTTGATTTCGGGTTTGCGGGGCGGTTCGGAAATTATCTGCAAGGTTTTGAAAATAAATAGAGGGGGGAGGGGGGTATTAATTTTCTGGTTAACAGGTGCGGACCGGGCGCATGCCTGACGTACGACAGTGAAAAAGTGAACGAGTGAAAAAGTGAAAAGTGGCCAGAAAAGACTTGCTCCACCGATCATTTCTATTGTGCGCCGAGAGGGGGTAATTCTCGGCAACGAAGATGCGAGGATTTGTTGGCCCTTCGACCTGACGGAGAAACTCACGTCCGAATCAGACGGTCAAAGCCTGTGCTCACCTACGTTGGAGGGGATGTCAGCAATCCTAAGAAACTTAGGGTGCGCCACACACCCCTCACGGGATGAAACGGATGCGTCGTCTGTCATCGAAGATGTGGTTCCCGGAATCGTAGAGGTGCCGCGTCCGGTACTGCCGGGTTTGAATAGGCTTGCCGTCTCGAATCTCATACTCCGTAATCTGGTAGGCAGTTTCGCACGCGTTGCATTCGCCTTCGCCTAAATTGTCCCAAGCCCTGAGACGATGCGGGTGGGCCATCGAGACCTCCAAAATTCCACCGCGAATCATCGGGAGAGAGGAGACCTCATATCCCTGCGCTGAGGGGGCTAACGTGAAGATAAGAGCAGGGCTGGTCATGTCGCCCTCCCATTGCATCGAAACGAAGTAAATTGGACCTCCGCGTCCACAGGCGCGGGTCACTGCGAGCGTGGTAAAACCCTCCGATAACATAGGATCCTGGTCCTTTAGCTCAGGCAGTTCTCGCAGAAGGACGGTCTGCATCGTCTTCCCATCCCGCGTGATTACAAAGCCCGTGTCATAGGGTCCGATCGTAGTCTCGGCATCCTCGTGCGACCGTATAAGGAGCGAATCGGAAGTCGACAAAGAGTAGCTAAAGCGGTCGAAGTCACGGGCTTTGGTGGCCGCCTTCATAGCCGTGAGCGGAACGAGTTTGATTTGATTGGTGCATTCAGAGAGAGCAAAAGCTGACGGCCCTAATGCAAATATCAGAGCAAGCGCAATTAGAACAACGTACTTTCGCGACATGGTCTTTAAACCTCTTGCACGTCGGGTGCCGGATGCCCAAGGTCTCGATTCTAATACTTGGACGAGACTTGGAGCACACGCTTTTTACTCCTTAACAGGAAGTTATCGATTACAAGCTGACGTTGGGTGTGCTTTCGCTGGCTGATCCGATGCGACACAGTTGATCCAAAGTTTCCGCGAAGAGTTCATAGAGCAACTTCAACCGCTCAACGTCCTTGATGATGCCCACAACCTGAAAATAAAGCTCGTCTACTCCTTCAGGAAAGCTGGAACGGAAGAAACCCTCATCGTCTTTGACGGCAAAGTAGATCTGCGGCTGCTGGCTGATCAGTTCCCGGATTTTAGAGCCTCCAAGCAGTTCCCGCAATTTCGACTCCTGGCTACTCTTGAGAATGAAATCCTGGTCGAAAGCTTCGTCCCCTATCTCAATGTCCTGCATGCCAAACCACTTACCCACGTCGCTGAAGATTCCTTTCCGGTAAACAGTAAAGTGGAAGCCCTCCGGATCGACGAAAGGCGCCCTCATGCGGGTGTAGACAGTCGAGGTTTTGCCGTTTGAAACCGTGTAGGTATCCAGAGTGATCGTCCAAGGGCCGTGCGTTGCCTGGACCTTGTCTCCCTTCCAGAAACCTCCTTCAACGTACTGCGCACCAATCTCGGCGCAAAGTTGTCTCCAGATTTCTTCGGTGCTGGGACCGAACAAGCTCTTCAAAAAAGTCACGCGATTCTCCTTGTTTCATGCGGGGTTTCCCAAGTTTTAATTTTGTGAGCTGGGAAACCCGTTGATTTTGAGATGGTCATATCTGATCCAGCCGCCCGCTCTATGAAGCGTATCCCAGGTCCCAAATGCGGAACCTGGGGCATCCATTTTTGTTGCTCATCCCTCACGGTGGGGATTTGGGCCATCCGCCCCCGCGGGATTTGAATCACCCGCCGACAAAAGTCCTTGGATTCTCTGTACAATATCTCTCGGACCACTTATAGACAATCCTATATAAGTCTCTGACCCGACGAAAAGCTTATGCTCATCAATGATGATTTCTAACTCTTCGGTCTCTTGGGAACCTACAACGACTTTGCCACTTGAACTTATGTGGATCGCACCAAGCGCTCGTAATATATTCATTAACTTCGCTCGTAATACGTCGTCATACTCATCACCGAGAACGACTGTCACCTTATCGCTATCTTCTGCATTAGAAGGCAAGGACTTTACCTCCGGTCCGGGTAGATGATTCGATGATTTTCTCCCACTCTTAACATTATCGCGAAGCCAATCGATAGATGCCGGGGGCCAGGCGCCCCAGGCCTCGATTTTGAGGCCTGGGGCACTTTGTCCCCAATCAGGCTTGCCTCTACTGCTTCTCTTCTGCTGCTGGCCGTTGCTTGGGCATGGGGATCGTGATGTCGATGGGCTGCGGCGGGCCTAGCTTCAACTCTTCCAGGCCGGGCTTGATTTCTGGCCCGTTGCCGACCACCAGTAACGCCAGTTTATCGGTGTGAATATACTTCTTTGACACCATGGCCAGATCGCCTAGAGTTACTTTTTCGAGCGCTATCTTGTACGTCTCAAGATAGTTTGCCGGATAGCCGTAAAACTCGAGCTTGACGCTCTCGGCGAGGACCTTTTCTCTGGTGTCATAGCGGAAGAGAAACGAGTTGAGGATGTTATCCTTGGCCCGGTCCAGCTCGACCTGAGTGAAGGGCCTGGTGTTGAGTCCATCGATCTCGGTCAACGCGGCTTTGGTGGCATCCACGGTGGAAGGGCTCTTGGTAAGCACAATCACGCGGAAGGTGGCCGGATGGTCATAAGCAAAGCTCATGCCGCCGCCCACTGCGTAGGCCAGACCCAGTTCGGTGCGCACCTTTTGGAAGAGACGGCTGGCAAAGCCGCCGCCCAGGATTTCATTCATCACCGCCAGCGCGGGAACGTCTGGGTTGTGACGGTCCGTGCCCAAGCCAACGATCTCCACATAAGACTGATTGACGTCTTCCTTGTCGATGAAGGAGATGCCAGGCTTTGGCGAGGCAAAGACATCGTTGCGGGCCGGCGCGGGCTGCGCGGGCGGCAGCGGTTCAAAGGCGGCACGCAGCTTGGCTTCCATGGCGGCAGCGTCGAAGTCGCCGCCGACGCTCACGATCAGCTTGCCGCCGAGGGTGCGGTCGTGCCAGGCTTTCAGGTCGTCCAGGGTGACTGCGCCGATGGTGGCCAGTTCAGGCTGGCGGGTGTAGGGACTGTTGGCCCCATAGACCAGCTTAGCCGCCTCGCGGTTGGCGATCTCCTCTTCTTCATCGTTGCGGCGGACGATGCCGGTGGCCGCCTGCTGCTGGGCCAGTTCCAGCTTTTCGGTGCTGAATTTGGGGTGCAAGAGCAGGTCCAGGGCCAGTGAAAACACCTGGTCCGCATCGCCTTTGAGCGAATCCCAGGAAAGGGATGTGGAGTCTTCGCCGCCAGCGGTCTCAATGTGCGCGGCCTTGGCCTCGAGCAGATCGTCCAGGGCGTCGCCGTCCAACTTGGCTGTGCCGCTGGTGCGCCATGCTTCTCCATAAATGCCTATGAAGCCCGCCTTGGCGGGATCTTCGTCGCGCGAGCCGCCGGGTATGAGCACCGATCCTGAGACGAAGGGCAGCTCATGATCCTCCTGCAAAAAGAGGACGATGCCGTTCTTGAGCTCGATGCGTTTCGGCTGCTGGGGCTTGAAGTCGTGCAGCTTGGGGATGGGAATCTTCTCCCAAGGGTTGGCAGAGACTGTTTCAGCCGGTACAGGGGCGGCGGCGGTTATGGAAGGGGCAACAGGTACTGCGGCTTGGTGGACAGGGTTCTGACAACCGCCGAGAGCTATAACTATCATTCCGAAAGGTACAATCCTGGTCAGGCTCTTCATTGCGCGCCTCCGTCTTTCTTTGCTGTCGCCGCGGGCGGCGCGGTTTCAATCCAGGCCTCGGTGCGGTTGCTGTCGACAAACACCTGATTGGCTACGCGGCGAATGTCGGCTTTGGTTACCTTGTCGACGCGGTCGAGTTGCCGGAAGAGTTCGCGCCAGTCGCCATAACGCGTCTGGTACTCGGAGAGCGTGTTGGCCAGCCCCTGATTGTCCGCCAGGCCGCGCAGCAGGTCGGCGCGGGTGCGGGTCTTGAACATGGCCAGCTCATCGTCGGTCACGTCGGCGGCCTTGAGCTTGTCGATTTCTTTGTGGAAGGCGTCGCGAATCTCCGTCGGGATGTGCCCCGGCAGAGGAACCGCAAAGAAGACGAAAAGCCCAGGATACTTATCGCCAGGATAGGGGCTTACGCCCTCGGCTTCGGCGGCAATCTGCTGGTCGCGAACGAGGCTGCGATAGAGCCTCGAGACCCGGCCGTTGGACATGATGTCGCTGATGGCGTCGTAGACCGCGTCGTCGGGATCGTGATAGTCCGGCCGGTGATAGCCCTCAATATAGATGGGCTGAGTGGCCTCGCGAATCACCAGCGTCTTCTCGGCAAACTGTTTCGGCTCGATGGTGGTCATCTCCTCCGGCTTGGGCCCGGCGGGCACGCGGCTGAAGTATTTTTCCAGCACCGGCAAGGCTTCAGACGCCTTGACGTCGCCCACCACGGACACCACGATGTTGGCTCCCACATAGTACTTCTTGTGGAACTCCATGGCCTCGGTGGCGTTGATCTGAGTTACCTCGCTGGGCCAACCGATGACGCTGCGGCCATAGTTGTGGGCCACATAGGCGGTAGCCAGGAACTGCTCGAAGAGGCGGCCCTCGGGGTTGGAGTCGGTGCGCATGCGCCGCTCTTCGTTGACCACATCGCGCTCCTTGTAAAACTCGCGGGGCACGGTGTCGGCCAGGCGGCCGCTTTCAAGCCACGCCCATAGCTCGAGCCGGTTCTCCGGCATCGACCAGAAGAACATCGTATCGTCGATCCCAGTTTCGGCATTCAGACCCTCGGCCCCGTTGCGCTCGGCTACATCGGTGAACTGGTTGGGGATCACGTACTTGTGCGCCACTACCTGGGCCTCGATGAATGCCTTCTTCAGCTCAACCAGCTTCTTTTCGTCGCGTCCCACGGTCTTCAAAAACTCGGTCTCGTAGGCGTCGTTGGCCGCCTCTACCTTGGCCAAAGCAACCTTTTCGGCGGCGTAGTCCGTGGTGCCGATTTCGCTGGTTCCCTTGAAGGCAAGGTGCTCGAACATGTGAGCAAGGCCGCTCTCGCCCGCGGGGTCGTTCACGCCCCCAGCGTCGATAAAGGTGGAATAGCTGAAGACAGGCGCCTCTGGCCGTTCGCAAATGATGAGAGTAAGGCCGTTGGGCAGCACCTTGGTCGTGATCCGCTGCTCGAAGCTCTTCAGATCCTGGGCTCCCGCGCTCGCGGCGGCCATCGCCACGGCCAGCAGCGCCAAAGCCCCCGTCCAAAACAGGGATGAAATTCTGCTTTGCATCCAATCTCCTTGTTCGAGAGGCGACAATCTGCAACCCCCGCACTCCTCCAAGCTAGTGCCCACCACCGGAGGGGGTCAAACCGGCGTCCTGCCGCCGGGACCCGATTGCAGCCAACTGCGATAATTTCGTTCGCTTCTTGGTAGGATGGAAACACCGTGCCGAACCAGCGAACAAATCGCCGCCGTCTCACCCCGGTCTGGCGGGCCGTGGTCGAGGTTGCGTTTATTGTCTTCCTGTTTTATTCCAATTTATTGATGGGTGAGTTTACCGCTTCGAATGCACACGGGAAAAGCATGGCGTTCGCCCTCCACGATATTTTTACGGGGACGAACTTCGCCATCGCCATGATCTCGGCGTTGATCGGGTATGTGGTGTTCGAGTATCTCCGCAAAAAGCTTTAGCGCTCTACGGGGTTCTGGTTTCGGCGGACTCCAGCGCAATTGCGCGAGGAAACAGGATGTTGTTTTCCAGATGGATATGTTGGTGAAGGTCCTGCTCGAACTCTCTCAATCCGTCATAGAACGCGTGAAACGTTGGGCAGGCGTTCTCCGACGTCGTGAAATTGCCGCTTAGCCGCCGCATCTCCGCAAGCAACGCTCCCGCCGCATCGTGCTCCTGGGTCATCATGCGAATGGGATTGGCTACCGTGCCAAAACATCCGGATGGCTTTGCCGTTCCCTCGTTGCAGGCACGCTCAAAGTTGACGATGTAGGGAAACAGGACGGCTTCTTCCTTCGCCAGGTGCTGGGTCAACTCGGCGTCGAGTGTTGCCAGCGCCGATTGAATGGCCGGCAGTTCGGCCATGGTGGCGCCGTGGCGATTCACAACCTTCTGCGCGAGCACCGCAAGCCGCGGCAATTCGTTCTTCACATACGCATGATGCGTGGCAACGATGTGATCGACGAGGCTCTCCATCGGCTTCCGCGACCAATCTTCGGCAAGGATGGCGGGAAGGCTCGCAGCAGACTCCAGCGCGGCAATCACCTCATCGACTTCCACATCTGTAGCGGTGCACGCTTCGTCGAGAGGCCTGCGGCCCCCACAGCAATAGTCAATTCCGTAGTGTTCAAACACGCGAATGGATGAAGGCTGTTCCAGAGCGATCTCGCGGACGGTCTGCGTTTTTGTGGTCACGGCGATCTCCTTGAATCACAGGATGGAACAGAGGCGTGGACGTCCGCAGCGACTTTGGTCACTCGGCGCGAAACAAGGCGCAATCTGACGGCAATCCAGCCAGGCAGTGACTTTAGTCGCTGTGGCCGCCCGCAGGCGCGCCTATGCTGGGTTTGCAGATCAAAAACCACACAGGAAGGTTCATCATGTTTTGTTATCAATGCGAGCAGACCTCGAAAGGCGAAGGCTGCCAGACCCTCGGAGTTTGCGGAAAAGACGAAACCACAGCAGCTCTACAGGATCTGCTGATCCACGCCGTTAAGGGCATTTCGATGTATGCGCACCGGGCGCGGCAGTTTGGCGCGGCCGACGCTGAGATCGATGCGTTCACGATTCGGGCCATCTTTGCTACGTTGACCAATGTCAACTTCGACCCCGAACGCCTTGTCGAACTCATTCATCAAGCCATCGGGATACGCAATGCGGCTCGCGAGATTTTTGAGCGTGCCAGTGTTGCGGCCGGGGTGGTCCCTGTTGAATTGGGCGGACCGGCGGCATGGATTCCCGCATCCACGCTTGATGGATTGCTTGCCCAGAGCAAACAGACGTTATTGCCGGCAAGGTTTCTTACCGAAAGCAAAGAGATCTCAAATCTGAAAGAACTGGTGCTCTACGGCATCAAGGGCGTAGCAGCATACGCCGCACATGCGCTGGCGCTGGGTGCGGGCGACCCTGTGTCTTTCGCCAAGATCCACGAAACCCTCGATGTTCTCACTCATCCTTCGCCGACTGCGGAAGAGCTGCTGGCGACGGCGCTTGCCGTTGGTGAGTTGAACTATCGCGTCATGGAGATTCTGGACAAGGCGCATACGGAAACCTTCGGCCACCCGCAGCCGGCCAAGGTCAGGCTGGGCGCTCGCAAAGGCAAGGCAATCCTGGTCTCCGGTCACGATCTTCACGATCTGTATGCGTTGCTCGAACAGACCAAGGGCCTCGGCATCCAGGTCTATACTCACGGCGAAATGCTGCCCGCGCATGGTTATCCCAAGCTCAAGGCCTTTGAACACCTGGCAGGAAACTTTGGCGGCGCGTGGACGGATCAAGCAGCGGAATTCAATGAGTTCCCCGGCGCGATTCTCATGACCTCCAATTGCATCCAGGAGCCGAAGCTTACCTACAAGCAGCGCATCTTTACCTCTGGAATGGTGGCTTGGCCGGGTGTGACACACATTGCCAACCAGGATTTCAGCGCTGTGATCGCCGCCGCGTTGCGCACTCCGGGTTATGCGGAGGATGGCGGCAACGAAGAGATCACCGTCGGCTTCGGGCACAATGCCGTGCTCACCATCGCGGGCAAAGTGATTGAGGCCGTCAAGACCGGCGCCATTCGGCACTTTTTCCTTATCGGCGGATGCGACGGGGCACGCTCCGGCCGCAGCTATTACACGGAGCTTGCCGAGCAGATTCCGAGCGACTGCATCATCATGACGCTGGCCTGCGGAAAGTATCGCTTCAACAAGCTCGAGTTCGGGGAGATCGGCGGCCTGCCGCGGCTGCTCGACATCGGACAGTGCAACGACACCTACTCCGCTCTGCAAATCGCGCTTGCTCTTGCCAATGCCTTCGAATGCGGAGTCAACGATCTGCCTCTCTCTCTCGTCTTGTCGTGGTACGAGCAGAAGGCGGTCGCCGTCCTGCTGACGCTTCTTCACCTGGGCGTTCGCAATATCCGCATCGGGCCGACATTGCCGGCATTTCTTTCGCCCGCGGTCCTCGCGTTGCTCCACGAGAAGTTCAACCTCATGGCAATCGAGACTCCGGAGAAAGACCTGGCGGCGATGCTTGCCTGATTGAATTGACAACTGGGCGCCCACCCGCGCCGCGTATTGCTGCCGCGGTCAGGGTGGGGTCCGCAGACTGTTAGAGCATTTCTCCTATTACTGTAGAGTCTTAAATGGGAGACGAAACCAGGCTTTTGCATCCTCGGGGGTGAGCATTGGCAACAACTGGGCGATGGCCTGATCGAGGGCCTCTTTGGTTCGA
>Ga0181516_10002531_pt1 | contig 12874 bp, 12 predicted proteins | sample PEATcosm2014_Bin_25_FD_121104 | JGI IMG/M metagenome (GOLD analysis project Ga0181516, IMG submission 121104) | Peatland microbial communities from MTU Mesocosm Facility, Houghton, MI, USA - PEATcosm2014_Bin01_10_metaG | ecosystem: Environmental > Terrestrial > Soil > Wetlands > Peat | place... | reverse complement strand
CCGCCGCATCTCGGTGATGAAGCAACGCCGATAGTCGGGGCACGTTGAGCCTAAACAGGCTTCCGTACGCGCATCCAGCTTGTTCCACAGGGCGCTCGTCTCCGGCATGCCGGAAAGCTCGGCCCGGTCGCCGGTCTCGGTGGTCTGCTCCCACGCGGCAATCTGCTGGAACTGGTCAATCTCTTCGAGGCCCGACAGGATTGGCTGGTCTTTGAGCGCAACCAGCTTATGCCGGCACAGATAGTTGGCCCGCCCCTTCATGTAGCAGACGCGCAAAGGTCCGAGCAGCGTCTCCAAAAACGGAATGTCTCTAAAGTAGAGCTGATCCTGGAGCGCCTTGGTGCCCGTGGAAACAATCACCCGCTGCCCGGTCCGCAGCGCCGGCAGCAGGTAAGCCAGTGTCTTGCCAGTCCCCGTTCCTGCTTCGACAATCAGATGCCGCCGCTCCTCGAATGCCCGCTCCACGGCCTTCGCCATCTGCAGTTGCCCCGGCCGGTGCTCGTAAGGCAGTGCAGACCCCGCCAGAATCCCCCCCGGAGAAAAGAACTCGTGGAGCGATGGCAGAGCGCGGGTTGAGGTATCGGACAGAGACATGAGAGGCCCATTCGCCGATGCAGGAGGCTCCCTCCATCATAGTGAGCAGGCCGATGCCGGTGAATGTGCTTAAAGGCGCCCTTGCCAAAACGCTCCTCAGTGAATTCGAGCCGGATGAATCAACCGAGCGTAGTGTCGCGGCCTGAACTGCCGCTGTGGTATTCGTCCTGATCTTGCGCCGGGTTCAGTACCTGACTTTGCCCTGCGTCCATCCAATGCCCAATGAATAACGTCTCTTCCGGACTGGCTGAGGTCTCTACACCTGCGGCGCTCTTCAGCAGCTTCCGTCGCACCTCGGCCGCGCGCTCGGCAGCAGCGGCCCTTTCACCCTGCGCCGCAGAATAGAGATTGGCCGCCTGGATGCTCATCGCGTTCCCATGAATGTGCATCACGCCCTCCGCGCGGAAAGGAGGGCAATAGCAGCACCGCGAGTAAGGTCGATTGATGGGAAAGAACTTATGCAAGCTGCCGGAGTCCAGTGTTCAGGGCGACCGCACTTGAAATCGCGGGACGATTTTGTTTTGAAAGGGCGCGGCTTCAGCCGTGCCAAATTAGATTTCAATTCTACGAGGCTGTTTTTCGGTCCAAATAGAAGGTTTGACCTTCTCTTTGGACCGAAAAACCGAGGAAACTTGTGAGCGTTTTGCGGCACGGCTGAAGCCGTGCCCTGGTTACAAAGCTCCTTGCGGTCGAGTTTTTGCGCAACCTGTAAGGCCACGCCCTTTTAGATCGATGCGAATCGTAGATGCAAATCTAAATGCGACTGCCCTGGTCCTCTGCGCTATCCAATTGACTGCACAAAGTGGACTAAGTAAACTTAGTCCATGCCGTATACCGTCCATCAGGCGAAGACCAATTTCTCCAGGCTCATCAAAGAGGCTGAAGCTGGGAAAGAGGTCATCGTCATGCGCGGAAAAAAGCCGGTAGCAAAAATTACAGCCATCCAGCCCCCGCCCAAGCCGAATGTTCCATTTCGTCTCATGGGTGGGTATCCCGATATCAGTTGGACCCCGGACGCGTTTGATCCGCTTACGGATGAAGAGCTGAAAGAGATGGGGTTCGACTACCTGGTCGATGTGCCCTTAACGCCGATGCCAGAAAAGCCGGCCAGTGAGAAATGAAGTTTCTCCTCGATACGCATACGTTTTTGTGGGCTCTTCGATCCCCGGATGAACTCGCAAATCGTGCCAGGGCGATGCTCGCCGAACCCAGCTCAGAACCTCTGATCTCGATTGTGATTCCATGGGAGATAGCGATCAAGTCTGGGGTTGGAAAGCTGAAGAATGTTTCGAATCTCCTTGACGATTTCGAGGGCAAGGTAGCTGCCGGCGGATACCGGATTGTTGAAACGTCCAGCAGGCAAGCGATCCGGAGCGGCACATTGCCGCTGCATCACAAGGATCCCTTTGACCGGCTGCTTATTGCACAGGCGATCGATCTGGATGTACCCATTATCAGTCGCGATGAAATCTTCGACCTCTACGGCGTGAAGCGCATCTGGGCCTGATACTTAATTCTGCGACTTAAATCGACGGACGCCCGTGACCCCATCCGGCGCGCAATCAATGGAGAACGATCTTGGCGAAGTATCGCAAATCGGTAGTGCCCGGCAAGCCCGGCGCGGCGGCATTACCATTGGTCGCCATCGTCGGCCGTCCCAATGTTGGCAAATCAACGCTCTTCAATCGCCTTACCCACAGCCGCCGATCCATTGTCGGTGACGAGCCGGGAATCACCCGCGATCGCATCTACGGCGAGTACGATTGGGCCGGCCGCAATTTCCGCGTGGTCGATACCGGCGGCATCGTTCCCGACGATCCCGAGCTCATTCCCACCGAAATCTATAACCAGGCCAAAGTGGCTCTCGAGGATGCCGACGCGCTCGTCCTCGTTGTCGATGCGCGAACTGAGCTCGCCAGCCCCGACTACGACCTGGTCAAGCTGCTCATCCGTGGCGGCAAGCCTGTGTTTCTCGCCGTCAACAAAGTGGAAGGCGAAGCCATGGCCCACGGCGCAGAAAACTTTCGCCGCCTCGGAATTCGCAACGTCTTCCCCATCAGTTCCGAGCACGGCCTGGGCATCGGCGACCTGCTGGAAGCCATCTCCGAAGCGCTTCCAGCGTCCGTGGACGAGGATGCTCAGGAAGACGCGACACAGGCTGAAGATCGACTCGAATCTACCGAAAAAGACGAGATCGACGTCGCCAGTCAGCTTGAAACCATAGAGGAAGGTCCGCTGGACGCAAAGTCTCTTCACCGGACCCACGGCGAATTCCAACAGCACGAAACCTCCGTCGCCATCATCGGCCGCCCCAACGTCGGCAAGTCCACGCTGCTCAACGCCCTCACCGGCACTGAGCGCGCCATCGTCTCTCCCGTCGCCGGCACCACCCGCGACGCGGTTGACGAAGTAATCGAGTTTGAAGGCAGCCAGCTCCGCTTTGTCGATACCGCCGGCATCCGCCGCAAGGGCAAGACCCACCTGATGGCCGAAAAGATGAGCGTTGTCATGGCCCGCCGCCATCTTGAAGCAGCCGATGTGGCCCTGCTCGTCATCGACGCAACCGAGGGAGTATCGGCCGCGGACGCCACCATCGGCGGCTACGCCCACGAGAGCGGCCGCTCGGTCATCATCGTCGTCAACAAGTGGGATGCGGTAACTACCGGACGAACGGATGGCAAGCCCCCAGCCGATCGCGAGATCTTCGAACGCCAACTCCGCTCGGCGCTCAAGTATCTCAGTTACGCACCGGTGCTCTTTCTCTCCGCGCTGCAAGCAACGAATCCCGCCGCGGCAGGCCACCAACACAAAGGAATCGTTCGCCTGCTTAACGAAGTCCAGTCCGTCGCCGCAGAGCGCCGCAAGCGCGTTTCCACGGGCCAGATGAACCGCTTTCTTGAAAAGATCGACTTCCAGCGCGCTCCCGTTCCCATGGCCAAGCGAATTCGCATCTTTTACATGACCCAGGCCGCGGTCGCTCCCCCCACGTTCATCCTCTTCACTGACCGCGATGTCAAGCTCCACTTCGCCTTCGAGCGCTTCCTCGAAAACCAGATTCGCGAGGCCTTCGGCTTCAAAGGCTCACCCATCTGGTTCAAGGTGAAGGCGCGCAATGCGAATAAGTCGGAATGATCGCCGACGGCCCGCGGCTGAACGCATCCCCTTGTCGCGTGTTCCGATCCCGGTGAAAGAATCCTGACAAAAGTTGTTCCTAATCCAGACAAGCCTGGCCCTGCGCTCGTCTATTCTGGTAACGTCTACGGCCACAGATTGTCTAATTGAAGCTCGTACGGATCCTCTTTTCCCCGGAGGCGAACTTTGACGACCGCGTACATCAATCGCATTGCAACGGCGGTTCCTCCACACGATGTCCATCACGCCTTCATCGATTTCGCTGACGGCCTGCTTCCCGATGGCACGCCTCGCAACCTCTTTCGACGCATGGTGCGCATGTCGGCCATCGAGCATCGTTACTCTTTCGTAGACCCCTTCCCCAGCTCGCCAGACACCTGGGCTGACGGGTCTGGTCTCTTTGTCCCCGGCAACTTTCCTCAAACTGCGCGTCGCATGAAGGCGTTCGAACACTTCGCTCCTCAACTTGCGTGCAACACGCTAGACAAGCTGGCGCTGACTGAAGAAGAGCGCCGCGCCATCACCCACGTCATTGTGACCTCGTGCACCGGCCTCTACGCGCCGGGCCTTGACTTTGAAGCTGTGGAGCATCTCGGCCTTAATCCATCCGTGGAACGCACCATGATTCAATTCATGGGCTGCTACGCCGCCATCAATGCTCTGAAGTCGGCCCATTACATCGTCCGCGCGGAGCCTGCGGCAAAGGTCCTGGTCATGAACCTTGAGCTCTGTACGCTGCACATGCAGGAGACCCAGGACCTGGAACAAATCCTCTCTTTCCTGCTCTTCGCTGACGGCTGCGCCGCCTCCATCGTCAGCGCCGAGCAGACCGGCCTGGGCATCGAAAGCTTCCTCGCCTTCAGAATCCCTGCGACCACCGAGTTGATCACCTGGCGCATTGGCGAGCTTGGCTTTGACATGCATCTCTCCGGCCAGGTCCCGGCTGAGATCCGACGCACTCTTGAGGCGGCGGGCGCCGAGATCACGCGTGGACAGGACCCGCGCTCCATCGATTTGTGGGCCGTACACCCGGGAGGCCGCTCGATTCTCGATTCGGTCGAGAAGGGCCTTGGACTCTCTCCGGATTCGCTTGCTTCTTCACGCGAGATTCTGGCCAGCTACGGCAACATGTCCTCGGCGACGGTGATGTTTGTTCTGGAACAAATCATGCAGCGCGCGCTCCCCGGGCTCCAGGGCTGCGCCATGTCCTTTGGGCCAGGGGTCACGGCGGAGACTATGCTCTTCCATGCCGCCTGAGAGGCTCGATTTCAGCCGTCGCGCGTACCTGGTGGAGCGCATGGACGAGCCCTGCAGCCGCGACGAGTTGCGAGCCTGCCTCCGTGATATCTCCCGCGTCAATCGTTGGCTGTTCGGCGACCGGCCGCTGTTCATTTGGCTCAATTCGCTCAACCTCGCGCCCAGCGCCGCGCCTGTTCACATTCTCGATGCCGGTTGCGGCTCCGGTGAGACCTTGCGCAAAATCGAGCGGTGGGCAAGCGCGCGAAGCATCGCCGTCGAGCTAACCGGAATCGATCTCAATCCAGACGCCGTGGCCATCGCCGCCGAAGCCACTCCCACGGCCAGCTGCATCCAGTGGGCAGCTTCGGATGTATTTTCCTACCGCTCCGAAAAGCCGGTCGATATTGTCATCAGTTCTCTCTTCGCGCACCACCTCGATGATGCCGGCGTCATTCAATTCCTGCACTGGATGGAAGACCACGCGCAACTCGCCTGGTTCATCAACGATCTCTCCCGTGCTCCGACTCCGTACCATCTCTTTCGCGCGCTTGCCTGGGCCGCGCGGCTGCACCCATTTGTGCAGTACGACGGCCCGGTTTCCATCCGCCGCGCCTTTGTCGCGGAAGAATGGCAAGCCATGTGCGCAGCTGCCGGCCTTCGCGAGGCCGATGTAGTCATCCAGGGATTCAAACCGGCAAGGCTCTGTGTCGCTCGGAGAAAGCCACAATGAGCCAAACCGTCAACAGCCCTGGCCATCGCAGCGTAGAGCACCTAATCATCGGTGGCGGTCCCGCCGGCTCCATGGTTGCGATTACCCTTGCGCTGGCCGGCCACCCCGTCACGTTGCTTGAGAAAGAGCGCTCAGCTCACCACAAAGTCTGCGGCGAATTCCTCAGCCGCGAAGCGGTCGATTATCTCGATCGCATCGGTGTCGCGCCTCGCGATCTGGGCGCAGTCCCTATCCGCTTCCTTCGCCTCTCATCGGGCAGCCGCGCAGTCGAGACAGAGCTGCCATTCCCAGCCCTCTCACTCTCGCGCCGCGTCCTGGACGAAGCCCTGCTCGCCCGCGCCGTATCCGCTGGCTGCAACGTCCAGCGCGGTGCTACGGTCGATAGCCTCACCCCGCATCGCGACCAATGGCTTGCCGGCCTGAATGGCGGCGAATCGTTCTCTGCGAAGACCGTCTTTCTCGCCACGGGCAAGCACGACCTTCGCGGATGGACCCGCGACGGCGGAAAGCAATGCGACCTGGTCGGATTCAAGCTCCACTGGCAACTTGCGCCCACGCAAACCGAGGCATTGCGCGAGTGGATGGAGTTGTATCTGTTTGCCGGCGGATATGGCGGGCTCTCTCTCGTCGAAGGAGACACTGCCAATCTCTGCCTTGTCGTCCAGCGCTCCCGCCTGCGTGCTGCCGGTGGATGGTCTCGACTCCTCGCCGCGATTCTCCAAAGCAATCCTCAGTTGCAGCAGTCCCTGCAAGGCGCAAACCCGCTGTGGGAGCGGCCATTGGCCATCTCTCCCATTCCCTATGGCTACCTCGCCGGCCGTTCATGCGGTCTTTGGTGCGTGGGAGACCAGTTCGCCGCCATCCCTTCGTTTTCAGGGGACGGCATCTCGATCGCCATGCACAGCGCTGCTCTTGCCGCTCATTTTTATCTCTCCGGCCAGAGCGTGGCTGCATACAACCGCGTGCTGACCGCGCAGTTAAGGCCCGGCATGCGGCTGGCGACATGGCTTTCCCGGGCGATGGTCAGCCTGCCTGGCCGCAGCCTCGCGCCCATCGCTTTCAAGCGCTTCCCCAACTCCCTGCAATGGATCGCAACGTCGACGCGGATACCGCCGGAAGCACTCTTCGAAACAAGACGCACGGGGATCGCCTGATGTGCCAATTGCCTACTTCCGAAGCGCATCGCGCGTGGCGCGTAACGTAAACTCCAGCGACTCAAGCGGAATGCTCTCCACAAACGGACCGATCGCCCAGCCCAGCCCAGTCGGAATCGACCGCGTCAGCGACACCGACTCGATCTGCATATAAAGTCCGCCGTCCCGCTCCTCATAACTCCAATAGGTATTCAGCCGCCAAAGAAACCCATGCTCCTCGCTTCCACTCAGCGTTCGCTCCTTGCTGGTGCCGGGCGCATCGATCTCTACAATCCGCGTGCTTCGCGACCGGCTGTACCCGCGCCGGTCATCCAGTTTTCCGAAGACAATGTCGTAGCTGGTATCCATCACTACCGTGATGACGTGCTTCTGCTTTACCCGCATCGTCGCCTGGTAGTAGTCGCCCTGTTGGAGCTGTATCGTCGCCTGCGTCACCTCCGGCGCAAAGCGCTGCGGATAGGCATTGAAGTCCCGCATCAGGCGCTCGAAATCCGCAGCCGTTGCGCCGGGAGCAAACGCGCTCCCCCGCCAGTCGTGAAGCATCGCTCCTGAAAACTCGGCCCCCGTCGCCGGGGTCAGCTTCTCGACGATGGTCTCGCCTTGCCGCAGCCGCGCTGCATTCTGCGGCTCCAAAGCGAGAAATCCGTTCGCGCTTCCATGCCGCTGCGCCAACCGAGCCTCAACCTTCTCGATATAGGAATTGAAAGCCGCAGTCGCGGCAGGAGTGGGCTCAACCGCGGCACACGGCCCCGCAGTTCCCAGCAGCATGAGTCCGCAGAGAACCAATCGTGTTCGCGAAACAGAGAACCGCTGTTCGACCATGAAATGCATTCCCGATTACGCCTGCCTTACTGCCGTGGAGAAGTGGACGAACTTGATGTGCCCGCGCCGTTCCCTGCGCCGCCAAGCTGCTTGATGTGTACGGTGGCCGAGGTCTCCGGAACGGTTCCGTCATTCACCTGTACCTCAGTAGGCTTTCCCTGGATCAGAATGCGGACCGTAATCTTGCCGCGCGCTGGAACCATTGCCCGCTGGGTTACCGTCTTATCTTCTGACCGCACCGTCACAGGTACCTCGGCCGCGGCGTACCCGGCATTGGCAATGGTCACCGCAACCAGCCAGTTTCCAGCCTCGGCTGGATCAGGGAAGGCGCTCTCAATTGAGAGGTCGGGCAGACCTTTGTCGGCGTTTACCCAGTCGGCAAAGAACCACGAGAGATCGCGCCGCAGGCCCGCTTGCTCCAACAGCTTTTCAATCTGGCTTTTCTGTTCCGCGTCCTTGCCGAATCCCTTGCTTACGTCCAGCGCCGGATTGTAGGCGCGCAGCGCGGCAGACAAAGCCGCGTCCCCAGCCACGTCGCGCAGCATCCACAAAACATAAGCCGCCTTGGTGCGGTAGTAGGCCGGCGAAATGGCCGTGGCCAGCGGCTGTCCCGCGCTTTCACCGGGACTTGAAGGCTCGGCCAGCGCCAACGCTCCGCGCCCAGCCTCAAGCTCTTCAAGCGCCTGGTCGCGCCCGCGCTCTTTCTCGGTCCACAGCGTGCCCATGAAGTGCGCAACCCCCTCGCTGAGCCATGCGCGCGGGCTTTGCATCCACGCATGCGTGAGCGCGTGCGCCAGAACGCCTTCCAACTGGTCGGGGCTTGCCGGCCGCAGCGTTGTCGCCAGCATCGCTCCGGTTTCGAACGGCGCATCTTCCGCGTCGGGCAGATCGAGAAGTGTCAATTGCGAACGCGGCCGTTGTCCCAGCCAGCCTTGCAAAAACGGTGTGACAGTCGCGGCCGCGCTTGCCCACCCCATCACCGCCGCCTCGTGTTCAGGAAGCGACCATATGGTCGTGTTGGTGGCCGAATGCGGAGTGCGGACGGCGACAAACAAGCTCGGCGCTTCATATCCCAGCGTGGTCCCTTCCACACTCGCCGTGGCCACACTTGAGATCTCGCCGGCCACGTCGCTTGCCGCCTCGGTCACCGCCAGCGGAGCCAGATGGCCGTTGATCAGCGCAACCGTTGGCGCTTGTCCATGGGGAAACTCGACCGTGAGCCGCAACCGGAATTCCGCGCCCGCCATGCGCAGCTTATGCTCGCCCATCTCGTCAAAGAGCTTTGCCCCGTCGCCCAGCATCACCGGAACGCTCGATGCCGGGTACCACACCACGTCACCAAATCCGCGCAGTCCGGTGAAGGCCGCGCTGATCTCATCCCAATCGGAATGCAGCGCCACATCGTCGGGCGTTCCAATCGTCAGCAATCGCCGCGCATTCACTTGAATTGCGCCCGAGTAGGTCACATCCAACTGCAGCGATGCTCCCGGCGCAAGCGGCTGCCCGAGCGGGACAGCAGCCTCGTGCAACTGGCCGGTGTGGTCGGCGTCGGAGTTGAGCGTGGCCACCGTGTATGCCACATTCCTGCCCATCACGCGAATCCCCTCCCAACTCAAAGAGGACGAGATCTGAAGCGGGATGTACTTGATCGGCGCTGCGCCGTCGTTGCGAACTGTAACCAGCGCGCGCACCGCCATGTGCTGCTCCGCGCTCCGCAGCCGCACATCCATGTCGAAGTCGGTAAAGGTAACAGCCTTGCGGTCGGTGTCGCTTGCGATTGGAGCCGTTGCTGTCTGGTCAGCGTTGCCTGCAGCTTGTTTTGCTGCACCCGGTCCGGTCTGGGTGGTGGTCTCGCCATTCTCATCTGTCGAACGCTGAAAGATGATTTGCCCGTTGGATTGCTGCTGGTCCTGAGCTGGGGGCTGTGTCTGCGGCGGGGGCGGCGGAGGAAGCTCGTGCGACTTCTGTCCAAGTGCTGAAGTGCCGAAGACGATGGCCAGGGCCAACCCTGCAACGATACGTGCCTTCATGAACCCAGGCCTTTCTGTTTCTTCACTTTTGACGCAGCACCCACGCCTCGGTCAACTCCAACCTCAGTGCGCCGCGCCTTCTCTCGGCGCTGACGGAAAGCTTCATAGAGCACGACTGCTCCTGCGGCCGAGACGTTTAATGAATTGACACCGCCGGCCATGGGAATCCGCAGCAGGTGATCGCAGGTGCGCTTCACCAGATCGTGCAACCCCGCGCCCTCGCGTCCAAGCACAAGAACGCAGTCTCCGGTCAAATCGAACCGGTCGTAGTCGGTAGAGCCGCGCTCATCGAGCCCGATGATCCAGAGGTTGTGCTCTTTGAGATCCTCAAGCGCCCGCACCAGGTTCACCACGCGGGCAATGCGCAAATGCTCGGCAGCGCCCGCGCTCGCCTTAACCGCAACCGGGCTCAGCGGCGCTGAACGCCGCTCGGTCAGCACCACGCCATCCACGCCCGCGCCATCGGCCACACGCAGCAACGCGCCCAGATTCTGCGGATCTTCAACGCCGTCCAGCGCCAGGAGCAGCCGTGCCGGCCCGGCTGCGTCGGCCGCAAACAAGTCTTCAATTGCCAGGAATTCCTGCTGTCGAACCAGCGCCACCACGCCCTGATGTGCCGGGGTCTTGGCCACCAGCGTCAACTGCTCGCGCGTTTCCTGCCGGACGCGCACACCCGCCTGCCGGCACTGGGACAAAAGCTTCTCCAGCCGCTCATCGTGCCGCTCGCGCGCCACCAGCACTTGGTCAAAACGCCGCTTCCCGGCTTTGAGAGCTTCCTCCACCGGGTGCAGGCCATACAAAACTTCCATAAGATTAGTTTAGTTGCCTGAGCAGCCGCGAAGACAGCCGCGCCGCAGGCCTTAATTCTTTGCAGCGCTCTCTTCCGCAGCCAGAGGGCTCCCCACCACCGGAGGCTTCGGCGATTCATTCGAGACGCGCTCTACCGTCATGTCTTCGAACAGCATTCCAGGGACCACATAGCTGATCAGGTCGCCCTCGGCAAATGGCGACGCATTCAAGAGCGACGTAAACTGCACCTGCTCGTTGAACACCGTGCGCTCCTTGGTCACCGCCAGAATATCCTTGAACGAAGTGGCCGAGACATCGGCAACCCGCGCATCGCGAAGCGCCTCCTCATGCCCATCGGGATACAGGCGCGCCGCCTCGGTCGCTGCATTTCCCGCCATCCTGCGCACGATAATGCCAAACTCCAGATCGCGCGCCTTCACCAGCTCAAGCATCTGAGCCTTCAACTCGTCTTCTGAAGAAGTCTTCGCCGCCTCCACAATCAGGTTGCCGGGCATCACGCCGTGTTCGCGCATATTTCCCGTGCTCTGCGGCATGTCGCGCGCCGGCGTGCGCGAGGTCAGCAGCGTTTTCAGAATGCCGTCCTTCACCAGGACCGTTTCCTGCGCCGGCGTGCCCTCTTCATCGAACTTGTAGTCACCCAGCAGCGCATGCCCGTCCACCTGGGTAAGCTGCGGGTTGTCGGTCACATCCATAAAATCAGGCAATACCCGGCTACCCATCTTGTTCGACAGGCTCGCCGTGGGCCCGTTCAGCAGCGCCGCAATCCCCGTGTTCCCGCTGACACCACTTCGCGGCCGCGACGAAAGCAGATTCGCGAAGTGCTGCGCAAACAGTTCTGCCGCTGCCTGTCCTTCAAGCAACACCGGCCCGTTGTAGCGCTTCGCCGCTTTCCCGTGCGTCCGCTCCGCGAGCCGGTCCCGAACCGCCTTTGTCTTCTCGATCAATGAAGCTTCGTTCGGCATCTCCGCTGCTGTCCGCCCAAACTCCGCGCAACTGTCGCTCAGCGTCTCACCCGATTCGCGCTGCAACGACGCCGAAGCATGGAACGAAATCTCCGATTCCTGCCTTACATACGTTGTGCCTTCGCTATTGATAAATTGCTCGGTCGAATTGACGATCGTGTACTGCGCGCTCCCGCCCTCCACCGACTTCAGCGTCCTGAACACCGCCGACGCATCCTTCACCAGCCGCTCCGCATCCTCAAGCTTCTCGTCGACAAACGGGCTGATCTCCGTCTCCTGTCGCGCCGGAGCTTTGCTGAAGCTGGCAATCTTTTCGTCGCGATTTGAGTTCTTCGCGGCCGCCTGCTTCGCCGACAGTTGTTCCACCGCACGCTTATATGCCGTGTCCGTGGCCAGCCAGATGTGCCGCCGCAGCTCGTCGTAGTTATCGTCCACCGGCAGCGCTGTGCCGCTCCCCGTCAACGCTCCCAGCAGCATCTCAGCGCCGGTGCCGGCAGGCCCGCCCGTGTTATCGAATTCGTAGCTGCCCACGCGCACCGTTACCGTCAGCATCCGGTTGCGCACCTCGCCGCTCTGGGTCAGTGCTCCCAGGCTGGCCTGCGCTTCCTTGCGATCCGTATCGACAATCTTGTAGGCGACGAAGTAAGGCCCCGCGTCCGATTCCAGATGCAGATCCTTCATCGCCCGTTTCAGCTCGTCCTTCATCGCGCGGGTCTCCACGTCGTCCTTCTGCGCGCGCGCAACCGGCGCGAACGAAACCAGGCTTACCAGCGTCAAAGCCGCGAGAAGCGTCTTCATTTCGCACCTCTCTGCTCGACCGCAAACGGCGCGGGAAGAATCGGCGGCCGCTCCTGGGACTTCGATTTCTTCTGCACCTCGATCTGCGATATCAGAATTGCCGGCCCGCTTGCCGATACCGGAACAAGCCCCGATTCAGCGCCGCAGATCCCGTTGAACACCGACTTTTCGTCGTCGGCCGCCAAGATTTTGCTGAACACAGTCAGCGGCGTGCCCACCAGGTCTACCCCGCGCACCAGTTCCTCTTTCCCGTCCGGGAAGATCCGGTACACCATGATCGGCAGCACATTGAACGCATTCGGAATCGTTCTTCCCGTCAGCGTGAACCCTCCCTCGATGTCGTCGAAGTAGAGCCCGAACGGTTTGTTCTGTTCCTTGATCTGCGCAATCAGCATCCTCTTAAGCTCTGCGCGCGGCATCGGCTTCGAGTTCACGATCACCAGGTTCGACTGTCGCGCCTCCGGCTCAAATCCCGCTTGCGCGCGCCCATGCCCATTCGAGTTTGGAAACCCATCGATCGGCATCCGGCTCATCAGAAAGTTCAGAAGCACGCCATCCTTCACCGCTTCCACTGGCCGCGCCTTCACGCCCTCGTCGTCAAAT
>Ga0181516_10002530_pt1 | contig 12876 bp, 11 predicted proteins | sample PEATcosm2014_Bin_25_FD_121104 | JGI IMG/M metagenome (GOLD analysis project Ga0181516, IMG submission 121104) | Peatland microbial communities from MTU Mesocosm Facility, Houghton, MI, USA - PEATcosm2014_Bin01_10_metaG | ecosystem: Environmental > Terrestrial > Soil > Wetlands > Peat | place... | reverse complement strand
TTTTGGGGGAGGGGTTTTTTTATCGCCTGTTCTGCGCCGCATTGATCTTGTCGGCCTTGCCCGCATCGATCCACCAGCTATCCGCAACCGCCAGTCCGTATTTTGGCGCGATTTTCGGCTGGCCGAATTTGTCCCAATAGGCGAGGCGGTATGTGCCGATATACCAATGCGGGATGACGTAATATTGCCACAACAACACGCGGTCAAGGGCGCGGCAAACGGTGATTAAATCCTCGCGGCTGTCCACATGAACCAATTTTTCCAGCAAAGCATCGACAACAGGATCGCGCACGCCGATCAGATTGCGGCTGCCCTTAATATCAGCTTTGCTTGATCCCCACATGTCGAATTGTTCGTTGCCAGGAGAGAGAGATTGCCCGAACACGCCTATCGTCATGTCGTAATCGAACGTGTCCATGCGGTTCTGAAATTGCGAGGTATCGACAACGCGGAACGTCGCCTTGATCCCCAACCGCTCAAGATTGCGCAGCATCGGCTGCACCCAACGCTCGAAGATCGGTTCGGCTTCGATAATCTCGAACGTAAAGGGATGCCCCGCCGCGTCGGTCAACACGCCGTCTTTCATCACCCATCCGGCCATGCGCAACAAATCGGCGGCCTTGCGCAAATTGTCGCGGTCGTCACCGCTGCCGTCGGTCTTGGGTAGCGAGAACGCCTTCGTGAACACGTCATCCGGCACTTTGCCGCGATAAGGTTCGAGTAATTTGATTTCCTCCGGCGAAGGCAAACCCTTAGCCGCGAGTTCCGAATTTTCAAAATAGCTCGACGTGCGATTGTAAGCGCCATAAGCAAAACTCTTGTTCGACCATTCAAAGTCAAACGCATAATTCAACGCCTCGCGCACGCGGCGATCCTGAAACAACGGGCGGCGCATGTTGAAGATGAAGGCCTGCATCCCCGCAGGAAGCTCGTTCTTGATCTCCTGCTTTTTGATCAGCCCCTGCTGAACCGCAGGCGTGTTGTAATTGAGCGCCCAATTCTTGGCGATGTTTTCAAAACGAAAGTCATAACGCCCCGCAAAGAACGCCTCGGTCGCCACCGTCGCATCGCGGTAATAGTCATAAGTGATATGGTCGAAATTGAACCGCCCTTTATTAACCGGCAAATCGGCAGCCCAATAATCCTTGACGTGTACCAACGTGAGTGTGCGCCCGGGAGTCATGTTTTCGATCTTATAAGGCCCACTGCCCATAATGGTGTCCAAAGTCGTGGCCGCAAAATCTTTGCCCTCCCAGCTCTTTTTGGAAAGGATGGGCAATTCGCCAACGATCATCGGCAATTCCGTGTTTTTTGCATCACGGAAAGTAAAGCGCACTTCATGCGCTCCGATTTTTTCCGCCTTCACGACGTCTTTGTAATAACTGCGAAAGGACGGATGTCCCTTGTCGCGCAAAGTCTCAAACGAAAAAATAACATCTTCGGGCGTGATGGGGGAACCGTCCTGAAACCGCGCCTGCGGCCGTAATTTATAGGCAACCCACGTGCGATCCGGCGCAACGGTTATGCTTTCCGCGACCCAACCATATTGGCTGAACGGCTCGTCCATCGAACGCACCATCAGCGTTTCAAAAACATACCCCGCACCCTCAGCCGCGACGCCTTTCAGCGTGAACGGATTCAGCGTGTCGAAAGTCCCCAGCGCCGACAAATGCAAATCCCCACCCTTGGGCGCATCGGGATTCACATAATCAAAATGCGTGAAATCGGCGGGATAATGCGGCGCGCCGTGCAGAGCAAGGCCATGCTGCGCGGTTTGCGCTTGGGCGGAAGAGGCAAACAAGAGAAAAAATGCCGCAACTAAACAAAGCGTCATCCCCGCGCAGGCGGGGATCCATCTTGGCAACAAGAACAAACGCAAGAAAGCAAGAAAGATGGATCCCCGCCTGCGCGGGGATGACGATGTTTCTTGAAACATCATTTCTTCTGCGCCATCAGATCGACCAGATTCTGCCAACGATGTGAAGACAGCAACTGCGCATAAACCAACCCCAGCCAGCCTTTCTTGCGCCATTGCAAAATCACGCTGTCGGGCAAAGCATCGAACTTCTTCGGGTCGATAATCAAAAACCCGCTCAGCTGCAAACGGCTGCCATCCTGAGCTGTAATTTCGGCATTATTGGGGATCAGAAGATCGTGTTCCTTCAGCGCTTTGACAAACGCGTCGGTTGCATCACCTTGTTGGCGCAAAGCGGCGCAGAAATCCATCGCGCTTTTGGTAAAGGCGCTAGGCTGCTCGCCGTCGAATAAGGAAAATTCGCCCTCTTCTTTCAGCAAGCCGCTCTTCTCGTCAATGCACAGAACGAATTGTTTGTTGTTGGGATCGTCCATCAAAATGAACGGGTAACGCCGCACATAGGCGGGAAGATAAGCGCCCGTGACCCACGCGCCGCCCGTACCTACGAATAGATTATTGTCATTCTTCAAACCCACGACGGCCGCCGGAACCGGCAAAGGCCCGTCGGCGAAAACAATCGGGTAATAGGCCGACGCCATAGGAAATTCATCGACCAAGAGCGGAATGGCGTTGGTTTTACCGGCAAAGTTGAAATCGGTCGGACGGTTCAGCTTCATCTTGCCGTCGCGCACACGGTCCAGCGGACGTGGCGCTGCATAAAACATCGGCAAAGCGGCGGCGTTCTTGTCTTGCGGAGGCGTCGGTTCAGTCATTTGCGAAAATCCCTGTCAAAAAAAGGTATAAAATGTATATGGCAACGGGGCCGGGGTTGCAAGAACGGTTCAAAGCCTTAATTTAAGGTTGGTCATTTGTCCTATAAGATGTATCCCCAATCATTGCCTCTAACCCCCGATTCCGATGTCCCTTCTCACCACCACTGCCCAGCTCACCGATTTTTGCCAGCGCCAGCAAGGCGCGGCGTTTGTCACGGTGGATACCGAGTTTATGCGCGAGCGCACCTTTTGGCCGAATTTATGCCTGATCCAGATCGGCGGCGCGGATGAATCCGTCGCGGTCGATCCTCTGGCCGAAGGTATCGACCTCGCCCCCCTCTTCGCCCTTATGGACGATCCGAAAATTCTGAAAGTCTTTCACGCCGCGCGTCAGGATGTCGAAATTTTCTATAACCTAACCGGACGCGTGCCTGCGCCCATGTTCGACACGCAAGTCGCGGCGATGGTCTGCGGTTTCGGCGAGGCGGCGAGTTATGAAACGCTGGCGGCATCCCTGGCTCACGCAAAAGTCGATAAATCGAGCCGCTTCACCGATTGGGCGATGCGGCCTTTGTCGGACAAGCAACTGACCTATGCGTTGGGCGACGTTATTTATCTGCGCGATGTTTATCTGCAATTGAAAGACATGCTGGAAAAAAACAACCGCGTCTCGTGGGTGCAGGAAGAAATGGCGGTGCTGACCAATCCCGCCACCTATGCCGCCGATCCCCGCCAGGCATGGAAACGTTTGAAATTGCGCAGCGACAAACCGCGCCTCTGCGCGTTGGTGCAGGAACTCGCCGCCTGGCGCGATATCGAAGCGCAGCGCATCAACGTGCCGCGCAGCCGCGTCCTGCGCGACGAAGCCTTGCTGGAAATCGCTTACCACACGCCGCAAACGACCCACGATCTCGCACGCATTCGCGGCCTTAACGGAAGCTTTGCCGAAGGACGTCAGGGCACGGAAATTCTGAAAGCCGTAGCTACTGCGCTGGCTCTGCCCGCCGACCAATGCCCCGAGGGTCTGGAACGCCGCCACGTCACCAACGGCATCGGCCCCGTCGTCGATCTGTTCAAAGTCCTTTTAAAACAAGTCAGCGAAGAACACGGCGTCGCCGCCAAACTGATTGCCACAACAGACGACCTTGAAGACCTCGCCATGAACGACAGCGCCGACATCCAAGTCCTGCGCGGCTGGCGGCGGGATGTCTTCGGCAACCTAGCCGTCGCCCTTAAACGCGGAGAATTGGTGTTGGGTCTGAAAGGAAAGAAGGTCGTAGTAACGACTAGGTAAGCAAAAATTGATCCAGATTTATTTTCGTACCGCATGTTTTGAGCGCACCAAGCGCCCTGTGTCTTACAGGATAACTAATTCCGGAATGATCCGCTATTCTTTGTAGCAAATGAACTGCTTTCCATTGGTCGCGCGCAGTCACGCCTCTTGCCGCATTTCTTGCCGCTGTTTTAATAAGACATGTGTAAATTTCGGGATTCGGAGTGATGTGAGAATCGCGGTGGGCTTGAGCCGCCGTTTTTGGCCCTTCCGGTTGAGGCCAAAACAAGAGTTGGTTCGTCATTATCTGTGCCTTAATAAGGCACCCTCTTGCCTCGGGATTGCCCAAACTTACTCTCCGGGTAAATTCTTTTTGAAGTCGTTGCCACCGCTCTTTAGCGGCGTAGTTGTCTTGCAATTTCTGGCGCGCAATAAGGCCGTCCTGATATTCTTGTTCTTTCGTCCAACTCCTCTCGGTAGACGTAATTTTTGGCAAGAGAAAATTTCCTAGCCCCCGCAATAAGCGCCGAAGCTTTCCTTCTTTGCTCTCCTTGAGAGCAGAAATAACATATGCCCACGCTGTCGCATCTTCTTCGGCCAAGCCCCGACGCTCTGTCTCCCGCAGCATTTCTTCTTCCGCAGGAGACAAAATAACCGGACGCTTCCACGGTTTTGGCAGCAAAGAATAGGGGCTTATGCCCTCAGGCACATATACAGCTTCAGTCATAATGTACACTTCAATAAAGTATCAATCTTTACAAATGATATCATCTGCTCACTCGCCTTGCAAATGACTGAATTACTTTCACTCCCCAAGCTTACCCAAGTCCGGCAGTAAATAAAAATAAAGCTCTATTTTTTTATGGGCCAACTCTTTGAAGGCTCGTTATTTTGCCTAAATAAGCCTTTGCGCCAGCATCACGTCGCGGAACGGGATCACGCCTTTCAGCACGTCGTTTTCTCCGACAATCGGCAAGGCGCGGAAGCCGTAGCGGCTGAATAATTTGATGGCTGTCGCCACCGTGTCTTCTATGCCCAGCGTCACAACCTTGGCGACCATGATGTCGCCCAAGGAACTCGTCGGCGCGGCGCGTAACAGAGACTTGATATCGACCACGCCGATCAGCGCGCCAATGGGAGAGGTTACATAAATATAGCTGACCACGTCGGCATCGCGCGCGACATCGCGATAATGGTTCATCACGTCGCCTACCCAAGCCTCGGGCGGATAGGTGATGTAATGCGAGGTGGCAAAACCAAGAATGTGATCGTCGTGTTTTTCCAGCAAGCGGCTGATGGTTTTCTTTTCCTCGGGATCGATACGCTCTAGAATGGCGTCGATATCGGTGGCAGGCAGCGCCGCCAGAATATCCGCCGCCTGAGCCGGCGACATATCATTGACCAGTTCCGCGACGCGCTGCGTCGAAAGCGACGCCACCAATTGACGCTGAACGCGCGGTTCGATTTCTTCCAGCGTGTCCGAAGCTTTTTCGGTATCGAGCTGATTGAAAATCTCCATCCGGTGTTCGTGCTCGAGCGCTTCAAGAATATCGGCCAAATCGATCGGGTTGATTTCGGACAATTTCGACTTGAGCACATTCAACCGGACATTGCCTTTGAAACGCCCGATATCGGTCGGCAGTTGCTGCACATAAGTCCACGGAATCGTATCGTCCTTAATGCTCGCTGCCAGGCTACGGATCAGGTTGCTGAGACGCTTCAGTCCGATGCGCCGCAAAAATCCCGCGCGCGAACAATCGACATCCGTGACGTACAGCCGCCCATTGCGCGGCATGAGCTTGATGTCATAGACGACCTCGATTTCATTATCGTCGCAATCGAGCACCTTCTTGTCCATCACGTTATCGCGCAGACAAATTTGGCCCTCGCCCGGCTCGCCCTCGTAGTTTTCGACTTTGTCGAGGTCCATCATCACGCCGCCGTCTGGATAAAGCCGTTCGACCTTGTCCCACGGCACCATCAGCGATTTATAGCCGAACGAGCGCGAAATCAGCAGATGCGTAACCTCAGGCACTTTGCCGTTTTCGGTCATCACGATATCGGCCAGTTTGCCGATGAATTTTTCGTCAACCCGCGCCCTGCCCCCGATCAAATCGCTGAGCAGATAGGATGTTGCGTTGAGGTAAGCCGGAGCCATGCGCGCGCTTCCTTTCTTAATGAATGACGAGGGTGATGAATTTGTAAAAAAGCAGTCCGACCAGAAACAGCAAATAAAACCGCAAACACAGCAGCGATACGCGCACCGCCGGAGACATCACCAGCCGTGGATTGGCATAACGCCGATTGATCGCGCGCACCTTGTCGGCGTTGCGCGATATCATGGCTTGGATGGCGTGACCGAGGCTCATGACCTATCTCCTCAACCGAACATACTGGGGAACAACGTACTGATGCCGTAAAGCGTCGACAGCGCGATGATAATGGCGACGATGCCGCCGTTGATAATATTCTGGGTGCGCGTGTTGGCATATTCGCCCATCGTCTTTTTGTCGTTCAGCAGCAGAATCAAAAACACCAGTGCCGCAGGCAGCAGCGTAACGGCGATTACCTGAACGAATAAAGTTATCAACACCAATGGCGCCCCGGGGATCAACACAACAGCTCCGGCGCTGATCAAGGTGATAAAGTAATTCAGATAGAACCACGGCGCTTCCTTGATCTTGTTATTGAGCGAATGCGCCCAACCGAAGATCTCGCCGAACGCCCATGAACTGGCGAGCGAAATGCAAATCGCGCCGAGCAAACCGGCATCGAACAGGCCGATCGCCATAAACTCGCCCGCATAATGATGCGTCTGCATGATCATTTTCGAGGCTTCAGCGGCATCATCGATGTCGATGCCGGGCAAAACGGTTCCCGTTACGATCACAATAAAAACAGCGACCAAAACCGTGGCCACCGCACCGATGATCGTATCTATTTTCCCGAAGATGATGTCTTTTTCCTTCAGCCCCTTGTCGACCACCGAGGATTGCTGGAAAAACAGCATCCACGGCGCAATCGTCGTGCCGATATTGGCCATCAGGAAGAAAAACATCTGGCCGTTAAATCCGCCCTGAAAATGGGGGATCAGCCCCTGCCCGATCACGTCATGCACGGAAGGATGAACGATAAACGCACCCGGGATATAGATCAGATTGACGGCACAGAAAATCAGCGCGACCTTTTCCCACGTCCAATAGCGTCCGTTGACGACCATAAAGCCCATCAGGCCGCAGACTGCCGCCACCGTAACCCAGCCCGGAACGCCAAAAATCCGCAGCGCCGCTGTCATGCCGATAAATTCGGTCACCAGCGTCAGCCAATCGACAAGAATGAGGTCAAGCAACGAGAACCAGCCCCAGAAGGAGCCGAAGCCGTCGAAAATCGCTTCGGCATGTCCGCGCTTGGTCACAGCGCCTAATCGCACCGTCATTTCCTGAACGTAATAGGCGACAGGTCCCAAAATGACCAAAAACCAAATCAGGCTATATCCATACTTCGCGCCTGTTGCTGCGTAGGTCGTAATGCCGCCGGCATCGTTATCGGCGACCATAACGACAAGGCCGGGCCCCGCGATGATCAGGTAAACGCTGAGCGCTTTCCAGACGCGATGCGCCTGATAATAAAGCTTAGTGATCCAATTCACGGGACTTCCTCCCTTCGCGACATTTGACGCTAAAACCGATTTATTAACAAATATTTACGCTCTGATCCCCTCTCCCTCTGGGAGAGGGAAGAACTCTCTAAACCACCAACGCGTACACTTCTTTCATGTACCGAGAATTCGCCTGCAACTGGCGGTGCCAACCGGTAGGCGGTTTCAGTTCTTCCTGAACAAACAGCCGTTCGGCGTCCTCGCTGCCAGTCGCAAAACGGTTCCAATACAGGTACCAGAGGCCGTCTTCCGCCTGCCAAAGTGTGGCGAGAATGGGGTGTTGGCATGAAGGATCATCGATCTCGACCGCCAGATAGGGCAGATTGCCCTGACGCGATACCTTGTTCCATGCGCTGCCGATTTCAGGGAGGTACTCACTTTCGGCTTTGGCATCCTGCACAAGCAGATAGTCGGGTGAACTGGCCCCTACCTTTTCTTCATTAGGAACCAAACGCGCCGCAACGCTGAATTGCAGGGTGGTGATATTGCCGTTAAAACTTTGGCCTTCTTGTCTGAAACATCCGATTTTTTTCATAATCTAATCCTCCTCTTGCGCAAAAATATCCAAAAGGGGCAAATGGCCCCATTAGGCACGCGCAGCGGAGGGAGGCTTGTCGGATTTCTCGCAAAAAGACAGCAAGCTTCGCGCGTAAATCACGCAAAGCCGTTTATATGGCGCGATGAATTTCGTTGTCATGTTCCACCTAATCCGCAGTCCTGCTGCCGGATAAGGGGGGCGCCGCTCGGGCGAAAACCTTACCTGCGGGGGGCAGGAGTCTTGGAGACTTTATGTAAACGACCCATCGTTTCCGAAGGGTCGCCGCACCTATCGCCGTCCATTTTTCTCTCTTGGTTGATCCGATTCGGACAATCCGTCCGATGCTTGCCGTGGCTGTAGCGTAGGGACGCGAGACGAGTCAACAGAAATGAAACACTTGCGTCATTTTTAGGTCTGCCACCATTCTTCCCTCTCCCACAGGGAGAGGGTAGCGAGCGCAAAGCGCGAGACGGGTGAGGGGTTACGCAGGCTGGGATTGCAGAACCAATTCTTTCTTAACCGGAAGCGCCGGAACCCCTCACCCGCCGCCACAAGAGCGGCGGCACCCTCTCCCTATGGGAGAGGGAGTCCCACGACTCCTCCCGCGCATCAGCTTGCTCTTTGTATTATTTTTTATCCGCCGCGACCGGCCTCATTAATTCGCACAGCGACTGATCGCACCCAATCAACACGGCATCCGGCCCACTGGCGCTCTCCGAACCCGTGGTCTTGGGCAAATTGCAAGTCACCTGATAAACGGTCTTGCCCTCGCTGCCCAAAAAATTCTGCAGGATTTCAATCTTTTTAGGCGGACAGTTATTCATCCGCGCCGCTTCCCGCGCCTCCGCCTGTCCCGCAGAGGCGGGCCGCGCAAGAACCAAAACTAAACATATAAGGGCAAAAGATCGGAACATGCGGCAAGGATAAAAGAGAATCAGTTAACGCGATATTACTTTCAGGCGCTTTCTTTGATTGCAAAAACCTGACTTACAAAAAAACGGGCTCTCTCATAAAATATATCTTGTATTTTTCCCATATTAAGAGTATGACTAATCCTGCATCTCCTAAGAAAGGATGCAAAGAATGAGTGCCAAAGGCCTCTGTTGAGTCCTCGAGGATAAACAACAGAACAAGCTCCGGCATTCAGGACTGAACGCGTGAACCTTGCTCGCGCAGGGTTCCTCCGGAGAACGTCCTTTTTCACTATGGGTTAGAAGAGATTTGAAGATGCGGAAGAATAAAAGAGAATAGATTTTTTGAGGGAATGATGCCGACAGGCGTAGAATCGGATAGAACGAGTCTTCCTTTTCACGCGTCCTCCTGGTTTTCATGTCGCCTTCGCCCACCGATATTTTACACAAGGTTTTCGGTTTCCCGTCTTTTCGCGGGCAGCAGGAAGACGTCATCGCGCATGTCATGCGTGGCGGGGATGCTTTGGTCCTTATGCCGACCGGCGGCGGCAAATCCCTGTGCTATCAAATTCCCGCTTTGTGCCGCGACGGTATGGGCGTTGTCATATCGCCCCTCATCGCCCTGATGCGCGATCAGGTCGAAGCCCTGAAACAACTCGGAGTCCGTGCCGCCGCCCTTAATTCGACTTTGGAAAACGGTGAAGCAGGACGCATCATGAAACAGATGCACGCGGGCGAAATTGACTTGCTTTATATCGCGCCCGAACGGTTGCTATTGTCCGGCACGTTGGCTTTGCTTGGTGAATGCAAAATTTCCCTGTTCGCCATCGACGAAGCTCATTGCGTGTCGCAATGGGGACATGATTTTCGTCCCGAATATCTGCAACTTGCCGTCCTGCATGAACGCTTCCCGCATATTCCGCGCATCGCATTGACCGCGACGGCGGATGCGCCAACGCGCTTTGAGATTATCCGCCAATTAAAACTTGGCGAAGGCCGTGTTTTTATCACCAGCTTCGACCGCCCCAACATCCGCTATCTGATTACGCCCAAGACCAAGCCGCGCGACCAGCTGTTTCAATTCCTGACCAAAGAACATAAATCCGATTCCGGCATCGTCTACTGCCTGTCCCGCGCCAAGGTCGAAGAGACCGCCGAGTGGCTGTCGAATAAAGGCTTCACCGCCCTACCCTATCACGCCGGACTTTCCGCCGAAATGCGCGCCAAGCATCAGGATCGTTTTCTGAAAGACGAAGGCGTGATTATCGTGGCAACCATCGCTTTCGGCATGGGCATCGACAAACCGGATGTCCGTTTTGTCGCGCATCTGGATTTGCCCAAAAGCATCGAAGCTTTCTATCAGGAAACGGGCCGCGCCGGGCGCGACGGATTGCCGTCGAACGCGATTTTGTTTTTCGGCATCGAAGACGCCGCCAAATTGCGCGCGATGATCGAGGGCGGCGAGAGTGATGAAAAACGCAAGCAGATCGAACGCCGCAAACTCGACGCGCTGGTCGGTTTCTGCTCCACCACAAGATGCCGCCGCCAAACGCTGTTGGAATATTTCGGCGAAGTCCCGCCCGAACCTTGCGGCAATTGCGACGCATGTTTGACCCCTGCCACTACCTTCGACGGCACCATCGCGGCACAGAAGGCTTTGTCCTGCGTGTTCCGCACCGGACAAAGATTCGGCGCATCGCATTTAACGGATATTTTGGTCGGCGGAAAAACCGAACGCATCCGCCAATTCCGTCACGATGAATTATCCACCTATGGCGTCGGCAAAGAATTTTCCCGCAATCAGTGGCGCGATATTTTCCGGCAATTGGTGGCACAAGGCCTGCTGGTGATGGATGTGGAAGGCCATGGCGGTTTGCGTTTGTCTTCATCCGAAACTTGCCGTCCCGTTCTGCGCGGCGAGCAAAGCATCAATCTGCGCGAAGCCCCCGTGGGTCGTACGACGCGCGAACTACGCGCAGAAGTTGCAGCCAAGCGCCGTGCCGCAGCTAATCAAGACAGTCCCGAAGGCGATGAAGAAGACCATCTGTTCCAAAATCTCCGCGCTTTGCGCCTGCGTTTGGCCAAAGCGCAAAATGTCCCACCCTATGTTATCTTTCACGACACAACCCTTATTGCGTTGGCCAAATCCCGCCCCCAAAATCTTGCGGCGATGAGCATTCTTCCCGGCGTAGGCGCCGCCAAACTGACGCGCTATGGCGAAGCTTTTCTGAAAGCCATAAAGGAAGCATAAAAAACCAACGCAAGAATCCATATCGCCAGATTGTGGGTTTTTTGGTATGTTCTGAGGCATAGGAGGTATCCATGCTGTTCCAGTATCTGCTTCAATCCGTCGTTCGCAAGGGCACGCTGAAACTGATAACGGCGAACGGGAAGACGCGCGCCTTCGGCGACGGAACCTCGCCTCAAATTGCCGTCAAGCTTCACCGCAGAAGCCTTGAATGGTCGCTGGGCCTCAATCCTGAATTAAAACTCGGCGAAGCCTATATGGATGGTTCGCTGACCGTCGAAGAAGGCGATCTGTATGGTTTCCTTCATCTACTGTTGTCGAACTACATCGAAACGGGCGACCGTTCGCCGATCCATTGGCGTGAGCATTTGTTCCGCCATCTTGTGTGGCTGTCACAATTCAACCCGATGGAGCGCGCGCGACGTAACGTCGCCTTTCATTACGATATGCCGGACGAACTTTATCATTTCTTCCTCGACCCCGACCGCCAATATTCCTGCGCCTATTTTACCAATCCTCATGTCAGCCTTGAGCAAGCGCAGCTTGATAAAAAACGGCACATCGCCTCGAAGCTCAGATTGAATCGCGCCGACCTGAAAGTGCTGGATATCGGTTCGGGCTGGGGCGGCCTCGGCCTTTATCTGGCGCGCGAAACCGGCGCACGCGTCCAAGGCGTCACCTTAAGCACCAATCAATATAAAATCAGCCGTGAACGTGCCGCAGCCGCTGGGTTCAACAAACGCTGCGATTTTGCCTTGCGCGATTATAGGCAAGAAGCGGGGCCTTTCGACCGCATCGTTTCTGTCGGCATGTCCGAACATGTCGGCAAGAAAAATTACGATGAGTTTTTTATGCAAGTCCGCCGCTTGCTGGCCGATGACGGCGTCTGCCTTCTTCATTCCATCGGCAGATATGGTGAGCCAAGCCCCGTCAATGGGTTTATCCGCAAACATATATTTCCCGGAACCGATATTCCGACCTTGCCCGAAGTTTTAGAAGCCGTGGGCCATTCGAAACTTTTCATAACGGATATCGAAGTCTTGCGTTTGCATTACGCCGAAACCCTGCGGCATTGGACCGCGCGCCTGCATCAGCATCGCACCGAGATCGTCAAATTATTCGGCGAGGTTCTGTATCGCAAATGGGAGTTTTATTTTATCAGTTGCGAGTTGGGTTTCCGCCTCGGCAACCTTATGGTCTTCCAACTTCAATTGAGTAAGCAGCTAGAAACAGTACCCCTGACCCGCGATTACATGCTGGATTGGGAACGGTTGCATGAACCCGATTCACCCGAACTGGATCGGTATATCGAAGGTATCGCTGCCGCCAGCGCAATCTTAAAAGAAAACAATAATAAGAAGAGCTGATCAATCGGCGGCCGCCGCATCATCATTCCACGGGAAGATGCTGGCCGGAATAGCGCTCAAAAATGTGTAAGGCCTTCAGTTTGAGCGCCGCAAAATCCGATGAACCTAAAAGTTCCGGCGTGCGCGGCCGCGCAAACGGCACAGGCAGAATTTCTCCGACCTTCGTCGGTTTGCCCGTCAGAAAAACCACGCG
>Ga0181516_10002529_pt1 | contig 12877 bp, 11 predicted proteins | sample PEATcosm2014_Bin_25_FD_121104 | JGI IMG/M metagenome (GOLD analysis project Ga0181516, IMG submission 121104) | Peatland microbial communities from MTU Mesocosm Facility, Houghton, MI, USA - PEATcosm2014_Bin01_10_metaG | ecosystem: Environmental > Terrestrial > Soil > Wetlands > Peat | place... | reverse complement strand
TTGGAATTGCTACTATAAACCGCCTGGACCCAAGACCATGCGTGAAGGATGGAGCCAACTCGCCGCTAGGCTCGAAGGCTACGCCCTTGCCGCCCAAGGAATAAATCCGTGAATCCCGTAGGTCTTCGCCCAGGGGCAGGCTCTTCTCCCGCAAGCGGACGAAGGGTTTTCGGCGAGGGCAATTCGGCTCGGCCGGGCGATCGCCGCCCCCCGCGGCGGCGGTCTTGGCGCGGGGCGGCGGGCATGTCATAAAACTGTAATGCGATTCAGTTGTGGTGCTTGACGGCGGAATTGGCTTTGTTCCGCCCCGACGGGAACGGGAAATGTCGAACGCCGAAGTCGAATTCAGCATTCTCGCCGGATCGGGCGCGCCGGTCCGCGTCTTCAAGCAGGGCGAGGTCATCTTTCGCGAAGGCGACCCTGCGACCGAGCTCTACGTCATCAAGAGCGGGCGGGTCGACGTCACCACCGGCAATCGGCTGCTGGCGACGCTCGACGACAACGGCATTTTCGGCGAGATGGCGCTGATCGACAAAACGCCGCGCAGCGCGACCGTCACCGCCGCCACCGACGTCGAGCTGGTTCCGGTCAACGAAAAGCAGTTCCTGTTCCTGGTCAGCCAGACGCCGTTCTTCGCGCTGAAAGTGATGCGCGTTCTCGCCGGTCGGCTGCGCATCGCCAACAAGGCGATCTGATCCGGGGCTAAAGCGCGCGGCGTTTGGTTCGAATCACGAAGCGCGGCGCAGCGCCCTCGCGGCACGCTCCATTTCGCAGCGAAACGAGCGCCGCTGGATCGTCTTCGAGGTCCTCAAACGCTGACGCTTGGCGCCAGCGGCCGATGAACTGGCGTCGAACGACCTCCGACGTTCCGCCGGCCGCGCCCAATCGACCGGCGCCGGCCGAGGGCGGAAGGGCGGGTTTGGGCGAGCGAAATGTCGAAGCGGAGATTTGCCGCTCCCCAGTGTCGTGGCGGCTTCGACCGTGGCCGCCGACCGATTCGCCCGGGAGCGCTCGGCGTGGCGGCCCCTCGCCGGCGGTCCGTCGTTTTCAGCCAGACCTCGCCACCCAAAGGCCGGTCTTCGTCAGCCCTCGCAAAATCAAATCGCGACGCGCAGGATCGACGAAGACGCGGAAAGCGGGAAATGCGATCGGCGTCTCCGGCCTCAACCGGGACAGGTTGGCGAGCGCTTCGCGCCCCTTTGCGTCGTCACCCAGTTCTCCGGCCGCCGCCGCCAGTATCCACCAGGTAAAGTCCCAGTTCGGATTCATCGCCGCGGATTGAGCGCACAGGGTCAACGCGGCTTCTGGATCGCCCGACAGCAAGTGCGAACAGCCGAGCGCGGTCGTCAGCAGGAAGCCCGACGGATCCGAAGGGCTCAGGCGCTTCGCCATTTCAAGACGCCGCTGCGCCTCTTCGAGATCCCCGGCGAAGAGGTTCGCGGTGCCGGCGAAATTACAGACGAGAGCGCTGTGCGGATTGAGGGCCGTGGCTCGGCGCAGGGTCGAGAGGCCGCTTTGCGGATCGCGGCCGATCGTGGCGAGCACGAAGCCGGCGATGGCGACGATGTTGGCGTCGTCCGGGCCCGCCGCCAGGGCCCTTCGCGCATAGGCCACCGCGCGAGGCTGGTGCGACTCGTCGGCGTTTGGCCAAGAGCGCGACAGGCGCTGCTCCAAACCCCAGGCGGCATAGGCCAACGCGGCGGCGAAATGCGGCTCTTCCGCCAGCGCCCGTTCCAACAACTCCATCGCCGCGTCGTTGTCCGACGGGGTCATTGCGTAGAGGTGGGCAGCGCGCGCAAGAAGAAATCGTAGGCGACGAGGTTTTCGGGCCGCTTGCGCCGCGCCAGTTCGATTTCTTCTCGGTGGATGGCGGGTTCGATCGCCGCCACGACGCGCGCGGTGATTTCGTCCTGCAAATCGAAAACATCCGCCAACGCGCTTTCAAAGCGCTCGGCCCAAAGATGCGCGCCCTTCTCCGTCTCGATGAGCTGGGCGGTGATCCGCACGCGGCCGGCGGTGCGCCGCACGCTGCCTTCGAGGACATAGCGAACGCCCAGTCGTCGGCCGACTTCGCGCACGTCCGTCGGCCGGTTCTTGAACGCGAAGCTGGAATTTCGCGCGATGACCTGAAGCTGTTTGAACGCGGCCAGCGCGGTCAGGATCTCCTCGGCGATCCCATCGACGAAATAGGCCTGTTCTGAGTCTCCCGACATGTTGTCGAACGACAGGATCGCGATCGAAGCCCTGTCGTTCGCCCTCTCTGGAGCGGCCTCGCCGTCGAGTGAGAGAGGCCCAAGCCGATAGCCTCGACCGGGGACCGTCAGGATCGCCTTCTCGCCGAGCGCCTGGCGGAGCGCCTTGACCTGCGCATTCAGATTGTTCTCGACGACCGCGAGACCCGGCCAGACCGCGTCCATCAATTGCGCCTTGGTGACGACTTCGTCGGGATCGGCGAGCAGCCGCGCCAACAGATCGAACGCGCGCCCGCCAACCGGCGCCGGCTTTCCGTCAAGGAAGACTTGCCGGGTGTCGCGACGCAACTCGATGCGGCCAAATTTCACATCGGCGGCCACGAAGCCCTCGTCGGTCGGCGGCGGCGGCGATTCGGCGTTCGCGCCGTCGGCCCGCCGGGTTCATAACTTTTCATAGCGATTTCAAGACTTCGCTTCAGGGCCTGGCGCATAGAGGACGCGGTTCTCGAACCCAACGGCCGGCGCATTTTCTGAGCCGCCGCCAGGAAACATCGCATCGAAACTGGAGATGAACAATGGCTGGATTCCTGCTCGCCGAACACGAAGTCCGGGACTTTTCCGAATGGCGCGAAGGTTATTTGTCAGGGCTCCCTGAGCGCGCCGCCGCGGGCCTGACCGAGGTCAAGGTCTTCCGCGACAACGCCAACCCCAACCTCGTCAGCATGCTGTTCGCCGTCGACAACCTCGCCAAGGCCAAAGCGCTGGTCGAATCGCCCGGCCTCAAGGCGCATATGGAAAGCATCGGCGTCGTTGGTCCGATGAGCGCGCGGTTTCTCAAGGAAGGGGCCTGACCAGACATCGCGGGCCGCCCTCGCGGGCGGCCCTAGCGGTGAAGCAGCCGAACGCCGACCGAAACGGTCGAGGACGCGGCTCGCTCCGCCGCCGGCATGATGTCGAATTTCGAGGAACGAGTAATTTCGGCTGAACGGTTATGTTGGGCGCATTGCCGACGCCCGCGATCGCATGCGCGACCGACGGACCGCCGCCCTGCGCCGTGGGGGCCAAGCGTCGGATTTTATCCACCAGGCGCGCCGTCCTCCGACGCAAGGGCTTTCAGGATGAGGGGTGAGTCGACCTAGAGGCGACACGCTCCGAGCGGCTCGCCGCCTATTTGGTTTCCAACTGGAAGACCGGCTGCCACGACGGGCCGAGATCGCTCGCCGCCAGGAAGGCGAAACGCTCCTGGTAGTAATTCGCGTAGAGGCCCCGGATTTCGGCCGGCGCCAGCGCCGCCGCCGCGGCGGCCAATCGCCCGGCGGCGACGAAATCGCGGCCGCGATAAGCGGCGAGAATTTCGTCGTGCCGCCGCGCCAGTTCGCTAAAGGACTCGCCGGCGGCGGTCGCCGCGTCCCCCGCCAAGGCGTAGACCGGCGTCGGGCGGGTCTTGCCTTTGAGAACGAGTCGGTCGACTTCGAGCCAGGCGAAGCCCGGCGCCTCGGCGCGCGTCAGGTCGCTGGCGACGATGTCGACGCCGAGGACTTTCGACGCCCCCTCCAGCCGCGAAGCGACGTTCACTTCGTCGCCGATCGCCGAATAGTCGAAACGGCGCGTCGAACCGAGGTTGCCGACGCAGCACTCGCCGGTGTTGAGGCCGACGCCGAACTTCACCGGATGAAAGGCGTGACCGGATTCGGCCGCCCGGTCCGCCCAGCGCCGATTGAGCTCGGCCAGCGTCTTGCGCATGGCGAGGGCGGCGTTGACCGCGTGGGCGGCGTGGGCGGCGTCGTCGAGCGGCGCGTTCCAGAACGCCATGATCGCGTCGCCCATGTACTTGTCGACGGTGCCCATTTCCTGCAGCACGGCGTCGGTCATCGGCGTCAGATATTCGTTGAGGAAGTGGGTGAGCTCGACGGCGGAGAGGCCCTCGGACAGAGTCGTGAAGCCGCGGATGTCGCAGAACATCAAGGTCAGCGTGCGCTGCAGGCCGCCCAGTTGAATCGCGTCCGGGTGCTCGGCCAGCCGCGCGACCACGGCGGGGGAAACGAACCGTCCGAAATGCGAGCGCGTCTCGTTCAACTGCCGCCGCTTGTGGCTGTAAAGCGCCAGCACGCCGGCGAGGAAGACCGCGCCGGACGACAGGCTCGGCGTGATCGGGTCGAGCAGCCAGCCCTCATGCGTGAACGCCAGCCACGAGCCGCCCGCCATGCCAGCGACGGCCAAGGCGCCGAGAACGGCGGTCCACAGCGCCGACAGCAGCGGCGTCGCGACGACGAGCGCCAGCGACAGCAAGGCCGTCGTCGCCACTTCGGCGCCGGGCGCCCAGTCGGGACGCAGCAGCGCGTCGCCGTCGAGGATCTGCTCGATCAATTGCGCCTGCGCCTCGACGCCGGGCGTCGACGGATTGAGCGGCGTCGCGACGACGTCCGACAGCAGCGACGCGCTGGCGCCGACGACGACGATCTTGCCGGCGAGATCCGAGAGATCGGCGCCGGACGCGAGCAGCTTCCACGCCGGCAGGGACAGACCGGGATCGCTGGCGGCGAAATAGGCGCGGATGTCGCCGGCGGGTTGGGTCGGCACGATCAGGTCGCCGACCTTGATCGCCGCGACGCCGGCGCCCTGCCCCAGCGACGCTCCGCCCGCGTCGGCCGATTTGATCAGGTAGGTCGAGGCGCCCTGCGCGACCCGCAGGCATTCGACGGCGAAGCTCGGCTGAATCCGGCCGTTGACGACGATCAGCAGCGGCACGCGGCGCACGACCCGATCCGCGTCCGCCTGCCAGTTGACGAAGCCGATTCCCGCGGCGCTCTCGGCCAGCAGCGGCAGCGGCCCGAGCGCGCTCTCGAGATGGGGCAGTTCGGGCGTGGGGTCCTGGCCGATGACGGTGAAGCCGCTCTTGGCGGGAACGGCGGCGGCGAGCGCGGTTTGAGTGACGAGCTCGCTCAGAACGACCGATCGGCCGGCGAGCGCCCGAGCGAAAGCCGCGTCGCCGCCGCCGGCCGGCGCCGCGGCGGAAACCTCGGCGGGCGCGCGATCCGTCTCCGAAAACAGAACGTCGAAGCCGATCGCCGCAACCTTGGCGTCGGCGAGCGTTTCGACGAGTTTCGCCATTTCGGCCCGCGGCCAAGGCCACTGGCCCAACCGCCTGATCGACTCGTCGTCGATGTCGACGACGCGAACCAGCCGTTCGGCCCCGCGTTCGCGCGGCCGCCAACGCTGGTACTGATCGAAGACGACGTTCTGGAAATTGGCCCGCAGCGCGGTCAGCGTTTCGCCGAGCGCGACCGCGCTCGCATAGACCGCGACGACGACCAGGAGATAGCGCCAGTGCGCGCTCAATCGCCTTGTCGCGGCTTTGCGCCAGCCCCCTTTCACGCGCGTCGCGCCGCGTCAGGCGTGGCGCATAGGCGGCGACGCGCGCTCCGGCGGAGCGCCGGCGCCACGCCCCATCCGCTTTCGACCTCTCCGACCATCAGGCGCCGCGCCTCCCGTCAGACGCCAAGACGCGATCCCGCGAACGCACGCCCGCCATTCAACGCCCATGGCCATGATGTCCATGGCGGCCGTGGTCGTGGTCGTGGTCATGATCGTGGTCGTGGTCGTGGTCGTGATCGTGGTCATGGTCGTGATCGCAGCGCTTGTCCGGCGGCGGCGGCGGCGTGGTCGTCACAACGGTCGGCGCCACGATGGCGGGCGTCAGATCGGCGTGTTCGCCGTCCGGCGCGCCCGGCGACCCGGGCGGACCAGGAATGGCGTCAATGACGGCCGTGACGGCGGCGCTGGCGTGGGCGTCCCATTTGATCTCCGTCGCCGTGATCATGACCGCCTGGCCCGGTTCGGTGAGCTGGAGGCAATGCTTCTTCGACCCGCTGCGCGTGCAGGCGAGCGCGCCGCCTTCGTCGAGAACGACGAACGTCTTCGTCGAATCCGAGACGATCTTCAGCACTGTTCCGCGCACGCCCAGGGCCGCGGTCGGCGTCGCGATCAGATAGGCCTTCTTGTCCGCGTCGCCGGTGGCGAAGCGCAGCGCGCCCTTCACCAGATTGACCGCGATCGCGCCGGGTTGGCTGGGGCCGGCGTAGACGAAACGGTCGAGCTTGATCGACGACGACGGACCCAGCAGCAAGTTGGTGTTGTCGTGGAGGACGAGCCTGGCCGAACTGTCGGCGTCAGTCCGCACGCCTTCGTTGCTGAACACGTCGTCGCCTTGGACGACGTTGACCTTGTCGCCGGTCGCCAGATCGCCCGTCACCAGATTGACGACGCTCCGCGCGCCGCCGATGCTCTCTTCGGCCTGCGCCGACGTCGCAACGGCCAAGGCCGTCAGCCCGGCGATCAAAAGGGCGGACTTCGCCCGACCGAAAAAGCGCGGCTTGGCCTGGTCAGAATGGCTTGCCGGCGCGTTTTGCAAGGGTGCTAGATGCTTGATACGCATGACGAAAACGCCCCCGTCTGACAGAACCGCGACCGCTCTGTCGGCAAAGCTTAAAATTCTATTACTTTTATGACAATAGGTCAGTTCTAGGAATTCGCATAACCGTTTGCGAGCCAAGAAGAAAACGGCTAGCCAACCGACGCTTTGCGCAGCGCGTCGGCAAACGAACGCCGCGGCGAGCCACGGTCGAGTTCAGGAAGGCCAACGCGGATGACGAGTGAGCAGGATCGGCGAGACTTCGACGCGCTGCTGGCGCGCGTGCCGTTGCCGCAACGCGCCAAATCCGAATTGACCGCGATGATGGAGACGGACGATCGTCACTACCACGGCGTCGGCCACCTGGCGCTGCTGTGGCGGCGCCACCGCCTCTACGCGGCGGCTGAGGGTCTGAACGGGCCCGAGATCGAGATCCTGATCGCCTGCGCAATCGCCTATCACGACTGCGTCTACGAGCGGGGGCGGCGCGACAACGAGGAGCGCTCGGCCGAAGTCTGGATGCGCGCGAGCGCCGGGACGGCGCTGTCCGAAGACGATCGCGCATGGGTCGCCGACACGATCCGGGCGACCGCGGATCATCTCGCCTATCCCGATCCCGCCGCGACGGCGCCTTTGCGCGAGCGGGCGCGGGCGTGGGTGCTCGACCTCGATCTGACCCCGCTCGGCGAAGCCGACGCCGACTTCGACCGCAACACCGAACTGCTGCGCCGCGAGGTTCCCCACCTGACCGACGCGCAGTACGACGCCGGTCGGCTCGGATTCTTGCGCAAGATTTCCGCCGCGCCTCGCGTCTACCGCACGCCGACGTTGGCGGCGCAGTTCGAGGCTCAGGCGCGCGCCAACTTCGCCCGGCAGCTGGCCGGCGACTGACGCCGCCTCAAGCCTGCTCGAGCTCGATCAGCGCGCCGGTGAAATCCTTGGGATGGAGGAACAGCACCGGTTTGCCGTGGGCGCCGATCTTCGGCTCGCCGTCGCCGAGCACGCGCGCGCCGGAGGCCTTCAGCGCGTCGCGCGCGGCGAGGATGTCGTCGACCTCGAAGCACAGGTGGTGGATGCCGCCGTCGGGGTTCTTGTCGATGAACTTGGCGATCGGCGAGGTCGCGCCGAGCGGCTCGAGCAGCTCGATCTTCGTATTCTGCAGTTCGACGAACGCCACCGTCACGCCGTGCTCGGGCAGCGCCTGAGGTTGCGACACGCGCGCGCCGAGCGCTTCACGATAGCGCGCCGCCGCCGCCGCCAGATCGGGCACGGCGACCGCGACATGGTTCAGGCGTCCGATCATGGTCTCCCCCAACACCGGCGCCCTCCGGCGCGAACGTCATCGCGAGCGCGAGCGAGGCGATCCGGCGTTCGGACCAAGCGTCGCGGCGAGACTGGATCGCTTCGTCGCCGGCGCTCCTCGCAATGACGTCGTTCCGCCAATCGCCGAACGCCTTACACTTCGACAATCAGCACGTGCACCATCGGCTTCTTGCCCCACAACGAATCGACGGCGTTGCGCACGGCGCGCTCGACCGCGCCGCAGACGAAGTCGGGGTCGCGCCGCTTGGCGCGCGGCAGGCTCTCGAACGTCTCGAAGATCGCCGCGTCGACCGCCGCGTCGATTCCCGCCCCGTCGCGGGTGCTCTTCGGCAGGCCGGCGATCAGCACGTCGGGATCGCCAGCCATTTCGCCCTTTGCGGTCAAGGCGAAGGCGATCGACACGATGCCGGCGAAGGCGAGCTTGCGCCGCTGGGCGACGCAATCGTCGCTCGGCGGCAGCAGGATCTCGCCGTCCTTCATCAGCCGCCCGTGATCGATGCGGGCGATGACGCGCGCTTCGCCCGGCGACAGCCGCACGACGTCGCCGTTGTAAGCCCGCGCCACTTCGCCGACCCCTTGGGCGCGCGCGAACGCCGCGTGCTCGAAGAGATGCAACGGCTCGCCATGCGCCGGCACGGCGATCTTCGGCTTCAACCAATCGTAGAGCTGAGCGAGTTCGGCGCGGCGCGGATGGCCGGAGACATGGACCAGGTGGGTGCGGTCGGTGACAATCTCGATCCCCTGCTTGGCCAGCGCGTTGACGATCCTGCCGACCGCCTTCTCGTTGCCGGGAATGGTGCGCGAGGAGAAGACGACGCGGTCGCCCGGGGTGAGGCCAGCGCCGGCGCGCTCGTCGAGCGCCAGGCGCGCCAGCGCGGCGCGCGGTTCGCCCTGGCTGCCGGTGGCGAGCGCGAGAATCTTGTCGCGCGGCAGGCGGTCGAGCCGATCCGGGCCGAGCAGCGCCGGCACGCCGTCGAAGTAGCCGCATTCGCGCGCGACGGCCACCACGCGCTCCATCGCGCGGCCGAGCGCCACCACCTGCCGTCCGGCGGCGAAGCCGGCTTCGGCCGCGGCGCGCAGCCGCGCGACGTTCGAAGCGAAGGTGGTGACGAAGACGCGGCCTTGCGTTCCGCGCGCCAGTTCGGCGAGCGTCGTCGCGACGGCGGCTTCCGACGGACTGACGCCGTCGCGCAGCACGTTGGTCGAGTCGCAGACCAGCGCCAACACGCCCTCTTCGCCGATCTCGCGCAGGCGACGCTCGTCGGTCGGCGCGCCGAGCGGCGGCGTCGGGTCGATCTTCCAATCGCCGGTGTGGACGACGACGCCGGCCGGCGTGCGGATCGCCAGCGCGCAGCTCTCGGGGATGGAATGGGCGACGGGAATGAACTCGACGTCGAATGGGCCGATGGCGACCCGGCCGCCGAGCGCGACGATATGGATCGGGATCTTGGGCGCGCCCGGCTCGGACAGGCGGCGCGCCTCGGCGAGACCGGCGGAGAAGCGCGTCATATAGACCGGCGCGCCGAGCCGTGGCCACAACTCGGCGAGCGCGCCGATGTGATCCTCGTGGGCGTGGGTGACGACGATGCCGACCAGATCCTTCTTCGCCTTCTCGATGAAGGCGATGTCGGGCATCAGCAGATCGACGCCCGGCAGGTCGTCGCCGGCGAAGGCAAGACCGACGTCGACCATCAGCCATTTACGATTGCGCGGCGGCCCGAAGCCGTACAGCGCGCAATTCATGCCGATCTCGCCGAGGCCGCCGAGCGGGGCGAAAACCAGTTCGTTGGCGTCGGTCATGATCGCGGGCTTTCTTCGCCGCCCGCCCCAATGCGTTCGGTCGTCGGCGCTAGATAGAGATCGGCCGCTTCGATCGTCTCGACGCCGGCTGGGGTGCGCAGCAGCAGCCGCCCGCCTTCGTCGAGACCTTCGAACGCGCCTTCGCGCGCGCCGCGCGGATCGGCGACGCGGATCGGCCCACCGAGCCCCGCCGCGTTGGCGAGCCATAGCGCGCGAATGGCGGGGAAGCCAGCGCCGCGCGCCCACAGGCCGAGCGCCTCGTGGAAACGCGTCGCCAGACGGACGAACAGGACGTCGGCGGAGGCCGGCTGCGCCAGCGCGTCGCCGAGCGAGGCGGCGGGATAGTCGAGGCCGTCGGGCGCGCTGACGCAGTTGACGCCGACGCCGACGATGCAGGCGAGCCGACGATCGGGCGTCGTCACCCCCTCGGCGAGCAGACCGGCGATCTTGGCCCCGCGCCACATCAGGTCGTTCGGCCATTTCAGGCCGAAGCCGACGCCGCCGAGGTCTTCGACCGCCTGGGCGAGCGCGACGCCAGCGACGAAGCCGATCTGCGGCGCGAGCGCCGGCGGACAGGGATCGACGATCAGCGCGCTGGCGTAGAGATTGCCCGGCGGCGAGCTCCAGAAGCGGCCCTTGCGGCCGCGCCCGTGCGTCTGCTCCTCGGCGACGATCCACAGCCGGCCGCCGTCGCCGCCTGACGCCGCGCGGCGCGCTTCGTCATTGGTCGACCCGACGCGCGCGAGCCGAGCGATCCGCCAGCCGGCGAACAGCGGCTTGGGGTCGGCGTGAAAATCGATTGCGTTCAAAACAGCGACTTCGCCGCGGCCATCGCGGCGTCGGTCAGAGGCGCGGGCGCGAACGCGTAGAAGATGACGATCGCCGTCGACAGCGCGAGCACGATGCGCGCCGCCGAGCCTGGGCGGTCGAACGCCTTGGCCGGCTCGTCGAAATACATGATCTTGACGATGCGCAGATAGTAATAGGCGCTGACCGCGCTGAGCAGCACGCCGATGACCGCGAGCCAATAGAGGTCGGCCTTCATCGCCGCGGCGAAGACGTAGAACTTGGCGAAGAACCCGGCGAGCGGCGGCACGCCGGCGAGCGAGAACATCATCGCGCCGAGGAAGAACGCCATCGGCGCGTTGGTGCGCGCGAGGCCGGCGAGGTCGGCGATGTCTTCGACGTAGGCGCCGTCGCGCCGCATCGACAGGATGCCGGCGAACGTGCCGAGCGTCATCGCCAGATAGATCGCCATGTAAATGATGACGCCATGCGCGCCCTCGACCGTGCCGGCGGCGAGGCCGACCAGCGCGAATCCCATGTGGCCGATCGACGAATAGGCCATCAGCCGCTTGATGTTGGTCTGGCCGATGGCGGCGAAGGAGCCGAGCGCCATCGAGGCGATCGAAATGAAGGTGACGATCTGGCGCCAATCGGCCGAGACGCCGGGAAAGGCGACGACGACGACGCGCACCAGGATCGCCATCGCCGCCATCTTCGGCGCCGAGGCGAAGAAGGTCGTCACCGGCGTCGGCGCGCCTTCGTAGACGTCGGGCGTCCACATGTGGAACGGCACCGCCGAAATCTTGAAGGCGAGGCCGGCGAGGACGAAGGCGAGGCCGAAGACGACGCCGATGCTGGCATGGTCGCGCAGCGCCGCGGCGGCGCCGACGAAGGACACCGTGCCGGCGTAGCCGTAGACCAGCGACGCGCCGTAGAGCAGCATGCCCGACGACAGCGCGCCGAGGACGAAGTATTTGAGCCCCGCTTCGGAGGCGCGCAGGTCGTCGCGCCGATAGGCGGCGATGACGTAGAGGGACAGGCTCATCAGCTCGAGGCCGAGATAGAGCGCGATGAAGTCGCCGGCGGAGATCAGCATCATCATGCCGAGCGTGGCGAGCAGAATCAGCACCGGAAACTCGAAGCCGCCGATCTTCTCGTTGCGCATGAAGTCGATCGACAGCAGCAGAGTGACCAGCGAGCCGATCAACGCCAGCGCCTTCATGAAACGGCTGAACGGGTCGTCGACGAACGCGCCGAAGAAGGTCGCCGCCGCCTCGCGCTGGTCGACGACGACCACCGCCAGCGCCGCGGCCAGCAGCCCGACGGCGATCTCGGCGATCTGCCATCGGGTCTTCTCGCCGCGCACGGCGCCGTAGAGAATCAGCGCCAGCACGCCAGCGGCGACGATCGCCTCAGGCAGCACGACCGGGAGCGAGAGAGCCGTTACGTTCATGTTGCGTCGTTCCCTAGCTGCGCTTCGCCATCAGAGTCCCGCCGTCTTGGTCAACGCCAACGCCTGGCCGACGCCCTTCAGCAGGGAGTCGATCGAGGCGGCGCTGGTGTCGATGATCGGCTGCGGGTGGACGCCGTAGTAGATCGTCAGGACCAGCAGCGGCGCGAGCACCGCGATCTCGCGGCCCGACAGGTCGACGATGCCGGCGAGGCTCGGCTTCTCCAGCACGCCGAAGATGATGCGGCGGTAGAGATAGAGCGCGTAGCAGGCCGACAGGATGACGCCGGTCGTCGCGATCAGCGCCACCCAGGCGTTGGCCTGGAAGGCGCCGATCAGGGTGAGGAACTCGCCGATGAAGCCCGAGGTGCCCGGCAGGCCGACATTGGCCAGCGTGAACACCATGAAGGCGACGGCGTAGCGCGGCATGCGCTGCACCAGCCCGCCGTAGGCCGAAATGTCGCGGGTGTGCATGCGGTCGTAGACGACGCCGACGCAGAGGAACAGCGCGCCGGAGACGAGGCCGTGGCTCACCATCTGGTAGACCGCGCCCTGCACGCCCTGAGTGTTGGCGGAGAACAGTCCCATCGTCACGAAGCCCATGTGGGCGACCGACGAATAGGCGATCAGCTTCTTCATGTCCTCCTGCGCCAGCGCCACCAGCGAGGTGTAGACGATGGCGATGATCGACAGGGCGTAGATCAGCGGCGCGAAATTGGCGCTTGCCGCCGGGAACATCGGCAGCGAGAAGCGGATGAACCCGTAGCCGCCCATCTTCAGCAGGATGCCGGCCAGGATCACCGAGCCCGCAGTCGGCGCTTCGACATGCGCGTCCGGCAGCCAGGTGTGCACCGGCCACATCGGCATCTTCACCGCGAAGGAGGCGAAGAAGCCGAGCCACAGCCAAGTCTGCAT
>Ga0181516_10002528_pt1 | contig 12886 bp, 10 predicted proteins | sample PEATcosm2014_Bin_25_FD_121104 | JGI IMG/M metagenome (GOLD analysis project Ga0181516, IMG submission 121104) | Peatland microbial communities from MTU Mesocosm Facility, Houghton, MI, USA - PEATcosm2014_Bin01_10_metaG | ecosystem: Environmental > Terrestrial > Soil > Wetlands > Peat | place... | reverse complement strand
CGCGCGGCCAGTCTTCCTTCGCCTTGTCGGCGCCGCTCATCTTGGCGTAGTCGATGCTGGTCAGGACGTGCAGGTTTTCGCGCGACCACGTGTCCATGCCGAACGTGTAGGTCTCGTCGTGAATCTCGAACTCCTGGCCGTGAAACATCGCTGTGAGGGGGCTTTTGGGATCGTCGATCTTCACCGTGATCAACTGCGGATACAGCCAGTGGAACTTGAAGAAGCCGCCGATCATCTTGTTGAATTCGGGCCATGTGCCCATTTGCGGGTCGCGGCCCTGTTGGGGACCGCGGCTGGCGGGAGCTGCCGCCGGGGGCAGCACCGACGCAAACCGCGCGGTGAAATCCTGCTGGCTCACCTTGCCGGTTTTTCCCGTGTCGATTTTGTCGAACCAGGCGTCCGCCAGCGCGCTCAGCTCGTCCCGGCTGAGCTTTCGATCGTTGTTCCTGTCGCCGGCGGCCAGCATCTGCGCGGCGAGCTGCGTCCCCGGCCCGCCGCGGCCGGCCCCGCGCGCCTGATGGTAGGAATCGCCGGCGGCGTGAATCCCCGCCAGTCCCTTGCCGGACCTGACAAATTCGAGCAGCGCGCTTTTGCGGGCGTCCGTCGCGGAGGCGTCGTTGGGATCGTCCAGGAAGGCGCCCGTGGTGTTGTCCAGGAACACCAGATCGTACTGCTTGAGGTTTTGCGCGGTAATGGCGGCGGGATCGTAGGTGACGGTGGTTGACCACGCTCCCGTCTTGACGCCCATGGCCTCCACCATCTTCGCTGCCAGGGGGATCGCGGAATGCACGTAACCGTTGGCCTTGCAGAGCACCAGCACCTTGCGCGCCTGCTTCGGCTTGGCCGGAGCCTTGTCGGGCAGCGCAGCCATCATATTCTCGACGTCGGCGGGTTTGGGGGTCTGGTTCTGCGGCGCAGCGGCCCGTCCGCCGCCACCGGCCGGCGCTACGGGCTGAGGCAACGCGGCATTCAGCGCGGCGGCGAGCTGATCCTCGGTCAGCGAGCCGGTCTTCGCGGCATCGCCAGCGGACAGCCACTTGTCGAAAGCCGCCTTTAGCTCGTCGCGCGTGATAAAGCCGTCCCTGTTCACGTCCGCAGCGGCGAAGATGCCGGCAGCAGCGGCTCCTCCGCGTCCGCCGCCGCGCCCGGCCGGAGCGGCCTGCTGGGCCTGTAACGTGGCGCACAAGGCCGCCGCGCAAACACCAATCGCCAACGTGGCTGTAAAGTCTTTGAAGTGCATGAATCCTCCTGTGCGGCGCCGTGCCGCCGCGCGATTCCCGTGACCGCGCGATTCTGGCTTGGCAGGCGGTGCCGCCTGCCCCACTTCGGTGCGCGAGGGCCTCGCAGTGGTGGGGCAGGCGCGCCGCCTGCCAACGACCCCCGGTCTGGTTAGGGCAGGTATTGGCCGGCCCACTCGAGCATCTGAATCAGATTGCCGAGCCGGTTCCCGTCTGGGCCCGCTTCGGGACGACCGGGCGGCTCCCGCAGTGGGGCCGGCACATCGGGCGGTTCCACCGTGTGAAACTGGGTTGCAAACACTTGCGTTCCGGCCCGGCCGCCATTCGCGCGACCTTGCCAGGCGCGCCTGCCGAGCTCGGGATTCTTCGTCACCCAAGCGGCATACGCCAGCAGCCGCCCGTCACCCGTGGCGGCGTAGGCATGCCATGCCTCCCAATACCGCGGATAGTCCACCGATAGCTCCAGTTCGGCCATGATTTCGGTGGTGCCGAAAAGCAGATCGAAGCCGGTGGGGCCTCCGCCGCGCCCCGCGGACATGAACTTCCCCGTCGCCGGATCGTACGGGCCGGAGCCCAGCAACTGCCCCGGCTTGGCCGCCAGCGCAAGCTGCGTCTGCATGCCGGCCTTGATCTTGTCCAGCCACTTGGTATCGCCGGTGCGCTCGTATTCGGTCATCCAGTTGATGCAGTATGCCGCCCAGTCGGTCCCGAAGCTGGCGCTGGCGTATTGGCCGCGGTCGGGCATGCGCGGGTCCATCTTCTTGACGGCGGCGTAGGTGGCGTCGGCGGTGAGTTGCTCGTGCATCAGGTCGCCAATGCGGTCGTCCGCCGTCAGGAAGTAGTAGAACCGCTTCAAACCGGCCTGGCTGATGCGCGGCTGCTTGGCGCCATCGCCCAGATGGTTGACGTTGTGCCGCGAGCCCAGGGGCGCGAAGCGGCCGATGTGATGGACATCCACCTCGCTGGTGTGCCGGGTCATGGCTTCGGCCAGGCGGAAGGCGTCGGCCCGGCCGGTGCGCAGGAAGGTGTACCACAGCCAGTAGTCGGGCAACAATTCCGTGTTGTTCCACGCCCAGCCGCCGATGTCGTAGCGCCATTGGTGTCGCACCTCGTCGTACTGGCGCATCATGTCGCCGTAGTCCCAGAAACCGTACCAGCCGCGCTGGTCCACTTCTTTTTGATAGAAGTCGAACGCGCTGTCCAACTGGTCTTCCAGCGCCCGCCTGGCCGGTGTGGAACGGTCCGGCAGGCTCCAGAAACCGAACGCGCGATTGGCGTGGTAATACTCGGGCGTGGCAACCAGCAGCCCCGGTTCCGAAGATGTCTTGGACATGGCAACGAGCTGGCCGTTCGAAGGGACGCCGCCCAGCGCCCAGAGCGTCAGCTCCGTGGTGTTCGCACCGCCCAGCGGGTCGTCCCAGCCTTCTTTCCAGTCTTCGTAAGCCATCTCGAGGCCGTGCCCCACGGTGTCGTAGTGCCGCAGGTCCATCGCACTGGCTTCGGGCGACCAGAACCACACCTTCATCTCACCCGTTGCGGTCTTGGCGCCTTCAATCTCCAGAGACGCCGGGTACTTCTGCCAGAACTTCTTCATGGCCACCGCGGCCCCGCCCGTGACGTCGCCCAGGAACGCCGTCCCCAGCGCGCGTTTTCCATCGGCGGCATGCAGCCACGAACTCTGCTCTCCGGTGCGCTTCTCGATGGTGAAGCCGTTGGCGGTCAACTGCGTCAGCCGGTAGCCGTCCCAATCGGCGGCGTCCTTGATGTAGCCCTGCTCCCGCGTGGCGAACTCCGCGAAGTTGGGGATGCGCTTGCCGGCAAGCTGATCGGGGAACACGTCGCCGCGCTGCGCGAAGGTCACCAGGCGCCGGCCCACCAGAGGCTTCACGGGCTCCGCCCACATTCCCACGTCGCCGCCGAAGCGCACGTGCCGGTTCTGCACCTCTTCCCGCAGCGGCACCGAGAACGACAGGCCCAGACCCTTGATGAAGTCCTTCCTGGCGTCGCCATCGAAGATGAACGTGTGGACCACGCGGATGGCGTCACTGCCCGCATAGAAGTAGAAGCGGACGGTGAACGGCAGCCACGTCCGTGCCGACGTGGTGGACTTATGCACGCCTTCGATCTTCACCACCGCCCGGACGGGGCCGCTCTGCTCCAGGGTCGCGGATTTGACCTGGCTGACGAAATCTTCCTCGCGCAGCACCTTCCTGGCCGCGTACTCCGAGCGGTCTTCGAGCATGGCGATGAGCCTGCCGTTCTGCACCGTCTGCCGGCCATCCACCGTCAGCCACTCAAAGAGGTTGGACCCTTGCTTGAGGATGCGGCAGCGCAAGGCGCCGGTGTCGATCTCGATGGCGGCGGCATCCGAGGTGGTCCTGATTGGCGTGGCGGGAGCGGCCGCGGTTCCCTGCGCCAGTTGGAGCGATCCGGCGATGTCCGCGGCGGCGGTGATGGCGTGGCCGGTCCACTTGACGGAGCCATCCGGCCAGTAGGATAGAGGCCAAGTCTGGACCGGTACCGGTTTGCCACCAGCCGTGAGCGAGAACGTGGCGCCCTTTCTGACCTTTCCCTGCGCCCACGGAACGCCCCACGTGACCCCCTGTCTGGATGGCGGCGGGGACTTGTCGAGCCAGTTCAGAACGACGGGTTGTGCCGCCGCGAGCGCGGGCAGCACGGCAGCCAGCCCAAGTCGCAGGACGGGTGAAAGCTTTGGGATCACGGCTTTGGCCTCCTGACCACCGGCGATTATAACTCCCGGCAATTCCGCCGCTGGCACAATCGTGAGGCGGGTGGCGGAGTGTGGCCGCGGGGCATGAATAGCGGCGCGTGCGTCACCCGTCCAGACACACGGCGCCCCGCAGCGCCCGGCCGGGACGGCGCCGGGTCTGTCAAACCAGCTTCGGTTACTTTCCTTTGAACCCGAAGCTGCCCACCGCGATTCCCAGGGCACGCGGGTCGCCGGGCGTGCGGAATGGCGGCTCCGTGCGGATGGTTACGCCGGTCTCGCCGGCCGGCGCGGCGGGAAGGTCCCATGACAATACGTGCCAGCCGGGCTCGGCGACGCGTTGCGGCGGCAGATCGGCGCCGTCCAGCGAGACTCGCACCGTTACCGGCCCCACACCCTGCAATAACGTGGTGTTGGCGAGCACGCGCAACTCAAAGCCGCTGGCGCCCTCCGGCCGGTTGAGGCGCGCGGTGGCCTGCGGCTCGATCCAGCGAAAACCGCCCTCCGGGCTCGACCAGCCCTCCCCCAACTGCCAGATTGGCGTGGCAATATTGGCGTCGATGTATGAGGCGTCGCGCGTTTCCGGCGTGTGCGCCACGATATCCAGCTTGTGCAGGCCTTCGTTCCAGGTGAGGTACGTCACGCGATCCGGCTCCGCGGCCACTGGCGGCCTATCGTAGTGACGAATGGTGAAGTGGTCTCCCGGATACAGGCACTTGATGGCGCCCTCAATGCCGAAGCTGCCGAAACCCCAGGGCGCTCCGCTCCACAGGAAAGTGTCCACCTTTCCGGCGCCGGCCGCGTATTGGCCCCAGGTAGTGACCCACGAGCGGGCGTCGTCGGCCTTGGTCAGAGTGTCGCGCCGCTCGATTCGCAGGTCGTGGAGTTGCCACGGGAGAAAGAGCGCGAAAAACGCGGCGATCACCGCCGGATGGCACAACTCCGACGCGCCCGCCATCGCGATGGCCAATCCGGTGAACGGCAGGTAACAGTAAGCCGTTTCGATGCGTCCCGGCAGGAACAGCACCGGGAACAGGAACAGCAGTAGGGTGGACACCCCGAACCAGATCCGCCGGTTGCCGCTGAACCGCGCCGCGATGGGGACGGCCAGACCCAGGTACGGCACCAGGAAAATGCGCCCGGCGTAGAACAGACCGGTCACGGCCAGAGCCTCCAACGTGAAGTGGAACGTGTAGGGATTGTCGTCGCCCGTGTTGGGCGACAGCACCAGAGCTTGCAGGGCGAATGAAAAGGAGGCCAGGAAGAACGGAAGCAGCGGCTTCCAGCGCTTCCGGCCAAACCATAGCTCGTAACAGGCCAGCACGAACGGCAACATCACGGCCAGCTCCTTGGCCTTGTAGGCCAGCCAGAAGCACAGAAAACTGACGATCCACCGGCCGCGGACATAGCACAGAAGGCTGAGCAGGCAGAATGTGGCGCACAGGACGTCGAAAATGTAGGCCGGTTTCCAGACGGCCTCGAAGTATCCCAGGTGCAGAGCGAACAGCGCGCAGCCGGCCGCCGCGCCCCACGGCCGCGCGCCCAGCCGGCGGGCCAGCAGCCACACCAGCCAGACATTCAGGAAATGCAGCAGGTGCGTGGCCATGAGGTACTTCTTGAAATCGAACCCGAAAAAATGCGCTTCCAGGTGGTAGAAGAGGTGTCCCACGGGACGAAAATTGTTGCTTTGATAAACCGGCGTGAGCAGGCTTTCCACGAACCCGATCAGGGGAGCGTGGCGCGTCCAGCTCAGGTGATCGAAATCGTCGTCGGTGAAATAGCCCTTGTAGGCGGCGCGGTTCACGATCAGGAACACCGCCGCCAACGCCAGGAGCAGGAGCAGGCCGTTGCGTTTGGACATGGAAGCATCCATTGTAATGGCCCGCCGTGCGGCGCGCATAATTTCCTGAATCGGACGGCCGCGTGTCTCGGACAAATCCTAGGATGGATTACGGTATTCGCCTGTTTGGTACCAAGCTGACTACAGAAACACCGAGACTTACCCGGCACTTATGCGTCGCCTTTGGGTTGGAGCAAACCTGCACCTGATGCGCGGGAACCCTATTGCAGGCCCATTTGACAGGCCTTGCGCTAAAGCCTATGAATGGTCGGCTAACTCTGATGCGCGCTTCGTACCCGGTACGTAATGAGTAGTATTTTTCAATGGGATTAGTAGTACGTAGACAGTACAAACCACAAAATTACTTCCCGCCTTTTAACTTACAATCGCTTATGTAAGTGCCGCGACACGCGGCGGAGGAGGAAACATTGAAGACTAAACTAACCATCGCCGCGTTGATTCTGGCCGCGGCGGTTTTGTCGCCAGCAAACGCCGCTCCGATTCTTTTGACGGCGTCACTAACGCCGAGCGCCTCAGGCAACCCGCTCGACATCAACCTCACAGGCAGCTACAGCGGCGATTACATCGTCGCCACCGGATATGACGGAGGGTTGACCGGTACCGTGCCCCCCACAACCAGTTCGTCCGTCACGATTCCCAACACAAGCGGCGACAAGACCGCGGTGGGCGTCAACAGCTCCGGCACCAGCCTGGGGCTGGCCAGCGATAGCGACGAAATCGGCTTCAACAAGACTGGCGGCAACGACTATGTGGTGCTGGATTTCTCGGACCACGCCGCAACCGCCGGCTCACCGGCACAAGCCGGAAGCTCGGTTAGCTTCGGCCTGAACGTCGATGTGAAGGAAGCGACCGCCGGCGGGTCTTACTGGGTCATCTACGGCTTCACCACCGATAACGGTACGGGAACCCCGACCCTGTTGGCCTCTGGCGAAATGAAGGCGACCGGAGTGGTGCCGACCATTACCACAGCGTTTTACAGTTCCTACGTTATTGGCATCCTCGGCGATTGCGAGATCAATATCACGGGTATCAGCGCCACGTATGGCACGCCGGAACCGGGCACGTTCATGATGGGCGGACTGGCCCTGATTGGCTTCGGCATTGCCATGAAGAAGCGGATCCGTAAGGCCTGAGGGCTGTTTTCGAGCGCGGCGCCACGGGGTACGATGAACCCCGGAAAACCGCGTGAGGTTTGCGGCGTCCCCGGCAGGCTCGGGTGCGGGCATGTGCCGGCATCGCGGCCGGCGGTGGGACGCCGCTTTTTCTTGTGCGCGGGCTTGCGCGGGCTAATACCCGGCGGCGTGGCCAGGAGGAACGCTACTTCTTCTTCCAGCGTTCCTCGATGGTCTCCTCAAGCTCCGAGATCTTCTTCCGCAGACCGCGTTCCTTCCGCGCAATCAGGAAGAGATAGCCGAAGATAAGCGCCCAGCCGGCCGCATAACCCCAAAAAAGCCAGTTCAGGTTTTCCATGTGTCAGTCCCGCCTCAAATCGTCCAGTTCGTGTGCCCGCCGCGTGAGGTCCGCCGCGGCGCGTTCCAGGCGCGCCACCCGGCGGCGCACGCTCAATACGCACCACCACAGCAGCAACATCGCGAACATGCCGAAGAACAGCGTCTTCATCATTTCCGGCGCCAGGCCGGAGCCTTGCCCGCCGCCCAACACCGGCGAGGGATGCTGCGTGCGGAACAGCCGGTTGGACATGTAGACCAGGGGCACGTCCGCCATCCCCAGGATGCAGACCACCGCGCAGATGGTGCCGCGCGCCTCCACCGGCGCCGCCGGCCGAATCACCAGGTAAGCGGCATACAGGAAGAGCAGCAGAAACGACGAAGTGAGCCTGGCGTCCCACGTCCACCAGATCCCCCAGATGGGTCTGGCCCACATCATTCCCATCGAGATATTCACCGCTCCGAATACCACCACCGTCTCATTGGCTGCCAGCGACAGGTCGTCGTAACGATTGTCGCGCGTCACCAGGTACAGAATGGCCGCGAAGCCGCCGACGAAGCAGGCCGTGAACTGTACCGTGGCCGCCGGAACGTGGAAATAAAAAATCCGCTGCACGATCCCCATGGTCGCTTCGGTGGGAACCCACACGAACACAAGGTAGAGGTGTACCAGCATGGCCAGCGCGGCCAGTGCGCCGAACCACAACGGGAAGGCCGGCTTATCGTCGAATTCGTTCACCATGGGGTCCATTATTGCAAAGCTTCGTTCAATACGCGCGCCAGGCGGGCGCCGGCTTTTTCGATTTGCACCCGGATGACTGCGTCGGCGGCCTTTTCATAGGCCGCGTCGATCGGCTCGACGGCTCCCGGCGCCACCATGGGCAACTTCCCGTAGACGATCTTCTGGGCGGCTTTGTGCGACTCTTCGGCCCAATCGTACACCGTGCCCTTGGACCAACGTTTGGCGTGTTTGGCGGAGTCGCGGGAGTATACGGCGAAGAGGTCGTCTTCCTTGGGCATCTTGCCCAGCAGACCGGTGTCCCAGAGGCTGTGCAGGTTTATCTGGCGGTCGCCGAACTTCACCTGCACCTGGTTCCCGCCCTGGTCCTTATTGTCGGCACAGTGCAGCGGCTGGTGCATATCGCCCACGAAATGGACCACGAACATGAGCGCTTCGCGGCGCTGGACGGCTCCGGTAGCGGGGTCTTTCAAGGCTTTTCGAAAGTCCTCGATTTTGGCCAGGACGCAATCGCCCTTGGGGCAATCGCGCGCCATATCGAGATGGGGTTTATCGATCGGGATGTCCACGTAGTGCCACGGCCCGGTCTCGCGGCGCTGACTGCGCACCTGGTCGGCCCAACTGGCAATGGAGGGCAGCGAGGCGTTGGGTCCCAGGATCGCGGTCACGCGCGCCTGCACGGCGGGAGTGAGCTGGGCCCAGGCGATGCGGGCAATCAGCTCATGCCCTTCCCCGCCCCAGCCAAACGCAGGCAGACACCCGCACAGCACCGAAACCAATACTTTGCGCATCAGACTTGAGCGTAACACGGCGGTTTTGCAGCACACCGCGGAGGCGCCCGCCGCGACCATCCGCCGCTAATTCTCCGTGGGTGTTCGATCCATGTGGTCCACTACCAGCAGAGTCAACGGCAGCCGGCGCGGATCGAGCTTGAGACCGAACTTCTCGACCGACTTGAACACCGACTCGCCGCCCGGGTCCGAAGCTCCGTCGGGCACGCGCCGGGCCGAGTCCACCGCCATCCCGGCGTTGCTCGCCGCATTGAGCATCTCGTCGCGCGACAGGTCCAGTTCCAGGTCGTATCGCCCTTTCAGCTCCGTCGTGTCCACTACGGGCCGGTCGGTGAATCGCGAGAGCCAGTCGATCAGGCTGGCCATGGTCATGTTCATCATGTCGACGTGCAGCCCATTCGCCCGCACGGACATCCGGGTGGACCCGGTCGGGGCGTCGACGCTCATCGTAGAACGGGTGCGGGCGCCGGCGGCAGCGGGGGGGGCGGCAGCCTGCGCGGCGACGGTTCCATCGGCGGCTGTGGCCGGCGTGGACTCCTTCAGCTTCGATCCCTCCTTGCCGATCTCGAGCGCATACACCGGCATCTCTTTGCTAGAGCTGTGCACCACCAGGTGAAACCGCTCCGCCAGCAACTGCTTCAACATCTCGGGCACCTGGTCGGCAGTGGCGCCTTCGGGCAGCTTGGCTACTACGTCGAACCTGGTGGTGGTCACCCAGTCCGGCCCGGAAACCTGGTAGAGCCTCACACGATAGGCGACGCGAATCAGTTCGGCCAGCGAAAAGTCTCTGAAATCCGCGCGGGCGGCGTCCACGTTGACGGTGATGCGCTGCTGGCCGCTCATCAGCCGCTGCGCGTCGAGCGGCTCCGCCGGCTTGATCGACGCCACTTCGAACGCGAGCGGAGGCGCGGGAGTCCGCGGCGCCGTCTGAGCCCCGGCCACAGCGACCGCCGCGCACACACTAAGCAGGAATCGTTTCCCCATGCCTTCTATTCTGGCACGGGCGCGCGACAGGCCAGGAGGCCTGTCCTACAGCGGGAGAATCTCTTCGCGGATCGGGTCGAAATCGATCTTCCTCTTCTGCACGTAAGCGATGTTGCCCAGGTGCGAGGCCTGCGCGGAGCGGTGTCCGATCAGCACATCGCCATTGGGCAGCTTGCGGCTCTTCACGCATTCCAGGAAGTTGGAGATGTGTTCGAAATCCAGCAGGCCTTCGTTGCCTTGCACGGTAACCGGCTGGGCGCCGCGTCCCCTGGGAGTCCAGGTATACTTGTTGCGGTCGATGTCCAGGCGCCCTTCGGTGCCGCAGAACTGCTGCGCCGCTCCGGTTGCCCCCGGCACCAGCGTAGCCTCGAAGGTGGCCGTCATCTCGCCCGGATATTCCAGAAGAACATTGATGGTATCCGGCGCCGTCCGCCCATCCTTATACTGGTACACGCCGCCCGCCGCCACGGCCGCCTTTGGGATGTCCTGCCCCGTGAACATGTGCACCACGTCGACCCAGTGAGTGAATAGATCGGTCACCTGCCCGCCGCCGAAATCCAGGTACGCGCGCCAGTTGTAGTATTGCTGCGGATCCCAGTCGCGCCACTTCAGGCGGCCCAGGAAGTGCGCCCAATCCAGACTGTCGGGCTTCTGCTTGAGCGAATCCGGCGCCTTCCGCAGGTGGTAACCGTTGCCGTGCCACCACGTGCGCGACATGGTGACCTTGCCGATTTTCCCGGTATCGAAATACTCGGCCTTGGCTTGCAGGTAGTGCTTGCCGGAGCGCTGCTGCATGCCCACCTGGCAGATGCGGCTGTTGACGCGCGCCGCCTTCACCACCAGCGGGCCCTCCTCGGGCGTGAGCGAGAGCGGCTTCTCGCAGTACACGTCCTTGCCGGCGTTGAGGGCGTCGATGGCCACCGGCACGTGCCAGTGATCCGGCGTGGCAATCAGCACGATGTCGATGTCTTTATTGGCGAGCAGTTCGCGATGGTCCGAATACGTTTTGGCGCCGGGCGCCCGGTTCTTGGCTCGCGCGATCTTGTCAGCCCAGATATCGCACAGCGCGCCCACTTCCACATTCGGGTCTTTGAGGAAGTTGCCCATGTCGCTCGTGCCGCGATCGCCCAGCCCGATCACGCCGAGTCGCAATTTCTCGTTCGCTCCCAATATCCGTGAGTACGAGCTGGCGGTCGCCACAGCGGCGCCGCGCAGGAAGTTCCGGCGGTTCACGTCGTTCTGCATATAGGCCTGATTGTAGTTCCATTGCACCGCCGTTCGCCAATGGCGTTGCCTAGCGTTCCTGGGGATTGGGAGCGGCATTTGAGCGGCCGCCGCCGGGCATGCGCACCCGGTAAAGCTGTCGAAGCTTCGTGTACTGCTCGATAGCCTCAGTCCCGCCATCGGCCGCAATCTTATCCAGCAGCCAGCCCGGCTTCAGGGGATTCTGCAAAACGCGAAACTCCTTGCCGGGAGCGGCGAAATCCCGGTAGTCGATTACCGGCAGCCCGCAGAACCGCCGCGCGTCCGTCAGCGCGGCGTCGATGGCGGCGGTGTTGAAGGTCCGGTATTTCACGGAGGCTTCGCGATCCACCAGAAAAACGATTTTCGATTTCAGCCGCGCGGGCAGATAGTACCAGATTTGCACGAACGTCTGGCCATCGGCCACCACCACCGGTCCCGGCTCCGGGGCCTGCTCCAGGGCATGCACCAGCACGAATTCCCCGGCCACCACATCCTGCGGCGGAGGAGCCGTCACCATAACCACGATCGGCCGCACCAGGGCCAGTGCCAGCATCAGGTATGCCGGCAGCGATCGCCCGCCGGACACGCGTGCCGCCACCGCCGGCAGCAGCAGCACCACGCCGGTAAGGCCCGCCAGCGCGTAGCGTGCGGAGTATAGATGGGTCACCAGCATTCCGGCGGCCACTGCCAAAGCCGGAATCGTGAGGAACAGGATGCCCGCGACAATCTCGTGCGCGGGAAGCGAAGCCGGCTGCTCCACCGGCGGGGGCGGCGGCGAGGACGAGCCCGGCGATTTCCATGCCCACAGCGCCATCGCCGCGAGCGCCAGCACCAGCACGCTCAGGGTGGGCTGCAACCCGTCCTCCCAAAACGTCAGCACGTCGATGGGGTACGGTGGGGACCACGACACCTGGCTGAACCCGCCCACCACGGCCCGAATGGTGGCCATCCGCCAGACCAGCGGCGCCGCTCCGAAAGCCATTGCCGCCCAGAGGCCCCAGTCGATGCGGCGCGCCTTCCACGAGCGAACCGCTTCTCCACCCGCCAGCGGAACGTAGAGCAGGATGGCGTAATACTGGCACATCAGTGCGCCGATCAGGCTGAGCGCGAGCATGGCGCACGCGGCGGCATGCCCCAGCCGCTTTTGCGCCCACCCGGAGCTTGTGGCCGCCTGCCAGGCAACCAGCATGGGCCGCAGAAGGCGAGCTCCGGCCCATAGGCCCGCGCTTCGTAGGAGTAATCGTAAGCCCCGGTCGCGATCGGCAAAAGCAGCGCCATCAGGCCATAGAAAATGCCCAGGCGGCGCCGCACAAACCAGAACAGGCACAGGCAGAAAATCCAGAAGCCGGCGATGGCCGGCAGGCGTGTGGCCACTTCGCCCGCTCCGAACCAGCGCATCGCAAAGTGAGTCAGCAGGTGCGTCAGCGGCGGGCTGGCGTCCACCTGTTGCGCCAGTCTCCATGTGCCGGCCGCGTTCGGCGCCGATGCCGCGATCACGGTGAAAATCTCGTCGTACCACAACGGCTTGCCACGCGCGTGCAGCATGGCTCCGGCGGCATAGCAGACGGTCAGCGCCAGCAGGACCAAGTACTTGCCCTTTTCCAACTGGGCGCCCATGCGGCGCGCGTCAGTCTCGAAATCCGGAGGGTTGGCGGGCATAAATCGAAGCTATCACTCAGCACTGACCTCGTCCATGAGCTAGAATCATTGGTCCTACGGCGCCGGGCATGAACCGCCATGTAGCGCACCCGGAATGCAATTAGATCCGGTGGTCAATTCACGGTGGTGCTATGTCCTACACTATTCTCTCTGTAGACGGTGACGCCGCGGCGCGCGCCGCCCGTGGCGAAGT
>Ga0181516_10002527_pt1 | contig 12887 bp, 9 predicted proteins | sample PEATcosm2014_Bin_25_FD_121104 | JGI IMG/M metagenome (GOLD analysis project Ga0181516, IMG submission 121104) | Peatland microbial communities from MTU Mesocosm Facility, Houghton, MI, USA - PEATcosm2014_Bin01_10_metaG | ecosystem: Environmental > Terrestrial > Soil > Wetlands > Peat | place... | reverse complement strand
CCCACGACCGTCACCAGCGAGCCACCATCGATCCGGGCATTGACTGGTTCGTCGCCGAGCGCTGTCCGCGAGGCGTGCGCGAGTACGACGTCGCACAATTCGATCGACGGTGGCTTCAATGGAGCGGAACTGCCGCCGACGCGCCGAGTCGACAAGGATCCGAGTAGATCAGTCGCCGCGGCGATGCCGTTCGCCGACGCGTGGAACTGCGACGCGGAACGTCGAAGCGGCAAGAAGACCTCTGGCGTGAGCAGCAGTACCGCGAGCGCCGTGGAGAGACCGAGTGATCCGTTCAGTAGTCGAAGTCCAAGTACCAGCGCGACCAGCGCCGTGGCGAGCGACGACAGCAATTCCAACGCGAAACTCGACAGGAAGGCCACACGAAGGGTGCCCATCGTCGTTCGCTGCAGGGCGTCGCCCACCTCATCGAGATTCGCCAAGGCGTCACGTGAACGGTTAAAGGACTTCAGTACCGTCATGCCGCGGACCACGTCACCGAAGTAACCGGCGAGGCGCTGCTGGTCACGCCAACGCTCGTCCATCTTCTCTTTCGCTTCGAGACCCAAGAGGATCATGAAGATCGGCAGTAACAGCACGCTGACCAGCACGATGCCGGCGCTCCACAGGTCGTGCAGGCAGAGCCAACCGAGCAGGATTATCGGCGCCAGTGTCGCCAGGACGAACGACGGCACGTACTTGGCGATGTAGTTCTCAATCGCGTCCACGCCACGAGTCGCGAGTTGCACCGTGGCGTCGACAGTGCCGATGGGGCCCGAGTCGAGCACTTGGTCCAGCGCGCGACGGCGAAGATCGCGCCGCACCGGACTGGCGATCCGCGACGTCACCGGTTCGCTGAGCGCCACCGCGATACCACGGAGCAGCGTCGCGGCGAGAAACAAGGTCAGGTCGTGGCGAAGTCCCGCGTGCGCGTTGTGGAACAGGCTCGCCAGCAGCGACGCCAACGCCACCGCCTGGCCGATAATCGCGACCGTACTGAGAAGTCCCAGCGCGACAGCCACCACGAGGGCACGCTGGACGAGAGGCGAGGTCCGCCGTAGCCGTGCGAGAAGGGCCGAAGGCCGTTCGGCCCCACTCATCTCAGGCCTTGATTTTCCTCTTGGGCGAATCGTTGGGAGATCCCGGTCGACCCACGCGCTTCTTAAAGATCCAGTACGTCCAACTCTGGTAGAGCAGTACGAACGGCGTGAAGATCAGCGCAACCCAACTCATCACTTCAAGGGTGTAGCGGTGTGACGCGCTCGCGACCATGGTGAGATCAAAGTGAGGGCTAACGGACGACACGAGGACGTTGGGATAGAGATTGAGGAGCATGGTAGTGAACAACGCCACGATGGTGAGGGCCGTGGCGATGAATGCCCAACCTTCAAGATGGTCACGAACGAGCCAACCAACGCCAGCGAGGGCCAGCAAACCAGCGATCGGCAACAGCGGCGGCACGAGACCTTCGTGATGCATCGTGTGGGCGGTCTGATAGGTCCAGGCGAGGAACGCGAGCACGATGACGAAGGTAACGGGGGCCAAACGCATCGCGATAGCTCGCGCTCGCGCACGGACATCACCTTCGGTCTTGAGTCCCAGATACGTCGCCCCGTGCAGCGTGAACAGCGAAAGCGTTGAGAGTCCACCCACCAACGCGTAGGGCTTGACGAGGTCGAAGAAGTTGCCCGTCCAGGTGGCGTGCGCGGCGAGCGGCACACCGTGGATGAAGTCGGCGAAAGCGACACCCCACAGGAGCGCGGGAAGGGCCGAACCATAGAAGATCGCCTGATCCCACCAGAACTGCCATCGGACATCCTCGCGCTTGTCGCGAAACTCGAAGGCCATCCCGCGAAAGATCAGGGCCGCGAGCACGAGAAACAGGGCCAAGTAGAAACCGCTGAAGACCGTCGCGTACCAGAGCGGAAACGCCGCGAACGTGGCGCCGCCCGCGGTCAGCAGCCACACTTCGTTTCCGTCCCAGACCGGTCCGATCGTGTTGATCACCACTCGGCGGTCGAGGTCGTCCTTAGAGACGAAGGGCAACAACGTGCCCACGCCGAAGTCGAATCCCTCAAGGAAGAAGTACCCGAGCCAGAGCACTCCGATCAGCGTGAACCAGAGTTGCTCGAGTCCGCTCGGTGACGTAATTTGTGAGGCGAGCACAGTGTCCTCCTAGTAGATGAGTTCGGGAACGCGCTCAGCCTCGGCTGGCGTTTCGATGGCGGGTGGAACTTTGGCGAGTCGAATCATCAGTCCGATCTCGATGATCGCCAAGAAGGTGTAGATGGCGGTGAATCCGATGAGACTGGTCGCCACGTAGCCGGGTGCGATGAGCGTCACCGCTTTAGAAGTCTTGAGCAGCCCGTAGACCACCCACGGCTGACGACCCACTTCAGTGAAAATCCAGCCGAAGGTGTTGGCGACGAAGGGCGCCGCAATCATCCAGGTCGCGAAACGCAGGAAACGAGACGAGCTCTCGAGTCGACGCTTGCGTATGAGCCACAGTGCGATGCCACCGAGGAAGAAGATCAGGAAACCGAGACCGACCATGATGCGAAAGGACCAGTAGCAGAGCCAGATGACTGGCACATAACTGCCCGCACCGTACTTCGCGGTCGCCTCCTTTTGAAGCTCGTTAATCCCCTTCACTTTGCCGTCCCAGGAATTGGTAGCCAGCACGCTCAAGATGTGGGGAACTCGAACCTGGAAGACTGCGTTGTCCTTCAGGTCACCGATGGTCAACAACGAGAAACTTGCTCCGCTCTGGGTGTTGTAAAGCGCCTCCGCGGCCGCCATCTTCATCGGCTGCTGGACTTCCATCTCCTTGGCCTGGTTGTCGCCGAGGAACATGGTGAAGATTGCCATGATGACCGTTACTACCATCGCGACTCGAGCTGCCTTCCCGAAGCCGGCCAAGTCGTGACCCTGGCGAAGGTGGTAGGCGGCGACGCCCAGCATGAATACCGCTCCAGTAAGGAATGCGGCCGCCAGCACGTGCCCGTAGGCCGCGATGAACGTCGAGTTGGTCATGACTGCCCAGAAATTTGTCATCACGGCTTGCCCGGTCGCGTGATCGATCTTGTAGCCGACAGGATGCTGCATCCACGAGTTCGCGGCAACTATGAACGCCGCAGAAAGAATGGTGCCCAGGCTCGCGAGCCAAATTGACGCGAGATGCACCTTCTTGCTCACTCGACCGCGACCAAAGATCCAGATTCCAAGGAATGTCGACTCCATGAAGAAAGCGAGCAGTCCCTCTATCGCGAGCGGAGCGCCGAAAATGTTGCCGACGAAGGTCGAGTAACGGGACCAGTCCATGCCGAACTGAAACTCTTGGACGATTCCGGTGACCACGCCGATGGCGAAGTTCACGAGAAAGAGCTTGCCGAAGAATTTCGTCATTCGGTCGTAGGCGAGATCGCCCGTGCGGTAGAACGCCGTTTGAAGGACCGCCACCAGCAACCCCAGACCAATGGTGAGGGGCACGAACAGGAAGTGGAAGACCGTCGTAATTGCGAACTGCCAACGTGCGAGTGACAGGGTTGAAATGCCTGCAAGGATCGTGTTCATGCCATGCACGATACGTACGGCCCAACCGCGTCTTTCCTGGCTGAATGGGGCCCTAAGTCACAACGTAACGAATCTCATGGGCTCGGGGATTCATCATCCATTCGAGTGATGAGCGCCATCGCGAAGAGGCATTGGGCTCAACAACTCACCAGCTGGTCGGACTGCGCTGTCGATGATTACGACACCGTCATGCCTCCGTCGACGGCAATGTCGGCTCCGGTGATCGCCGACGCCGCAGGTGAGCACAGCCATGCAATTGATGCCGCAATCTCAGTGGGCTCAATGAGTCGCCCAATCGGCTGACTCTTGGCGAACTCCTCTTCGCTCGCGAGTCCGTAGACCTCGGCGGACGCCTTCAAGATCGCGGTCCGTGTGGATCCCGGGCTCACTGCGTTCGCGGTCACCCCATACTCGGCGAGGTCCATCGCCACGCCACGGATGAGTCCAACCACCGCGTGTTTCGCGGCGGAGTAGGCCGCCAGATGGTAGAGCCCGGTGCTGCCAGCGGCCGACGCGACCGCCACGATTCGACTGTTCGCGTCACGGCCGTTCGCGATGAGTACCGGAGCGGCCGCTTCTATCAGTCGCCTCGTGCCGAGCACGTTCACCGACCACACCGCGTCCCAGGCCGCGTCATTGATCTGCCACAGCGGCGCGCCAGCCGCGACGACGCCGGCACTGGCGACGACGGCGTCGAGGCGACCGAAGTGGCGCGTCGCGGTCTCGACGGCCAGCTGCATGTCGGTGGCACTTCGTACGTCACCGACCAGGGCGAGCACCGAATCGCCGTGGCGGGCGACGACGGACTCGAGCTCCGCGGGCGTTGCCATGGCGTAGGGGACCTCTGGGATGTCGCGGCATCGGTCGACCGCCAGGACGCGATAGCCGTCGTTGACCAACGCGTCGACCGTCGCTGCGCCGATCCCCCGGGCAGCCCCGGTGACGATCGCGACTCGGTTCATCCCCCCAACTTTCGAAAAAACTCCGCAGGTGCCACGACGTCGTCGCGGTCGAGGTCGGCAACACTGGCCTTGCCGAGACCCAGCAGCGTGGCGTCGATGCCCCCACGCAGGACGTCGAGCACGTTCTCCACGCCCGCTTGACCATTGGCGGCTAGTCCCCATAGGTAGGCCCGACCAATCATCACTGCGCGCGCACCCAGCGCGAGTGCCTTCACGACGTCGCTGCCGCGGCGCACGCCGCCGTCGAGCAGCACTTCGATCTGATCACCAACGGCGTCGGCGATGGCGGGCAGCATCCGGATCGGTGCGGGAGTGCCATCAAGGTTGTTGCCACCGTGATTGGACACCGACAGCGCGGTCGCTCCCAGATCGACGACGCGCTTGGCGTCGTCGATTCGTCCGACGCCCTTGACCATGAAAGGTCCGTCCCACTGTGCGCGCAGCCACGCGACGTCGTCCCACGTGGGAAGCGCGCTCTGCATCCACTCGTAGTAGGCACTGAAGAACGTCGGCGGCTTGGCACCCGGCGGCGCCATGTTGGGAGTCGTGAGCGCCGGTATGTGCCCGGTACGCACGAACCCCCAGAACCACCGTGGTCGCGACATCGCCTCGGGGGCGAGCTTGACGACCGCTTTGAGGTCGATCTTCTCGGGGATCCACGGACTTCCCCAGTCGCGACCGTTGGCGAACGACCAGTCCAGAGTGAGAATGATCCCCTTCGCGCCGGCGGCCCTCGCGCGGTCGAGTCGCTGGATCATGATGTCGCGGCCACCGGACCAGTACATCTGAAACAAGACTTGCTTGTTGGCCGCGCACACCTCCTCGATCGATTTACTCGCAAAGGAACTGAGACCCATCGCGACGCCCCGGTTCGCCGCGGCCCGGGCGACGGCGACTTCACCCTGGGGATGCACCGCCTGCACACCGGTGGGCGAGATCAGCACCGGCATCGAAATCGACTGGCCCATGACGTTCGTGGCGAGGTTGCGCTCCCTCGCGAGTCCAGCGATGTGCGGCGAGAGACCAAGTTGGTCGAACGAGTCGAGGTTGTCGCGCGACGACAGACCCTTCTCGGAACCCGCGATCAGCGCGCCGTAGACCGATCGTGGGAGACGTTTCTCAGCGCGACGTTGAGCGACCGCCACCGTCTCGAACCATTTGATCGCCATTCATCCCCCCACGACTCAAAGGCGAGACTACCCGAGCCTCGAAAACTGTTGATTCGCCTAACGCGTTTTCTGCACCAGCGGGATTCGTCGGGAATGATCTGGTGACGGTGTCGGACGAATCAATAACCGCTTAGCGGCCAACACGGTCTCACCGTGACCGAAGACGCACTCAGGATCGGGATCGCTCATCTCAAGTCCAGTGAAGAACTTGGCGGCCATACAGCCCCCTCGGCACGCGTCAAAGGAGCCGCACGACGCGCACGCTCCAGGGTTGCCGGGTTCGCGCAGCGAGCGGAAGAGTTCGCTCGACGTCCACACGGTGCCGAATCCACCGTCGCGCACGTTGCCCGCCCGGAACTCCTCGTGGATGACGAAGGGGCAGGCGTACACCTCGCCCACGGGATCGATGAGGCATACCACTCGTCCCGCTCCACAAAGGTTGAGGCCCTCTAGAGGGCTTCCGAGCGCCGAGAGATGGAAGAACGAGTCACCCGTGAGCACGTTCGGCCTCTCGAGCAACCATTGATACAGGCGACGATTTTGGGACAACGTGGGGTGCAACTGTTCCCACACCTCGGCACCGCGTCCCGATGGACGAAGCCGCGTGAGGCGCAATTGCGCGCCGTAGTGTACGGCCAGCTCTTCGAAGCGGTCGAGTTGCTCGATGCTGTCGCGCGTCATCACAACCGAGATCTTGAATGGTCCGAACTCAGCGGCCTTCAGGTTGTCCATTGCCCGGCGTGCCTGGTCGTAACTGCCCGCACCTCGCACGCGATCATTCGTGAGCGCGTCAGCACCGTCGATCGATATTTGGATATCGAGGTAGTCAATGCCCGCGAGGCGCGTTGCCGCTTCCCGGTCGATCCTCGTTCCATTCGTGGAGAACTTCACGCCAACCTTCTGGTTCACCGCGTGTTCGATCAATTCAAAAAAGTCGCGACGAATCATTGGCTCACCGCCGCCGATGTTGATGTAGAAGATCTGCATGGCTGCGATCTCATCGATCAGCGCCTTGGCCTCGTTGGTCGAGAGCTCGCGAGGGTCGCGTCGGCCCGACGACGACAGGCAGTGCGTGCAGGCGAGATTGCACGCGTAGGTGAGCTCCCAGGTGAGACAGATCGGTGAACTGAGACCCCGTTCGAACCGGTTTCGCAGCGAGTCAGCCTTCACAGATGATCTCCGATGCCGCAAGCGAGGAGAGTGCCGTTACGTAGTGAGCACGCAGTGCCGGGCTTATCATCGACGCCACGGCAACGTCGGCGCTTTCGAAGGCGTCAAGGCTCCGCACGAGGTCCACGAGCTCGCGCGACTTCAAGAAGACCAAGCGACGGGTGCCGTGATGGTAGGCCAGAGCACCGAACGACTCGTCGCGCAGCGACACCCGCTCGCTGAGCCGCCACGGCGCAGACCCGTCAAAGACATCTACCGCTGCGAGCGACACGACTTAGTAGACCCCGCAGAGTCCGTCTATCGACACCTCTTCGACGAGCAACTCTTCGACGTCACCGATTACCTGGTCCGTCTCTTCCTGCGCCAGTGTTTCGCTCGACACGTTCTCTCCTTGGTTCGAACCAAATCTAACGTCTCTCGCCAACACGGTGGCACTCGTGCGAAACTACGCCGGTGACCAGTCTCTCGCCCCACACCCCCGTCAGCGAGGCCAGTCTGGTGGGCACCCGCGTCGTCCTCGACGCCGACGCCGCGTTCCTCGACCGCAACTTTCTCGTCGGAGGCTCGCCATGGCGACTCTTGCGCCTCCCGGGTTCGTCGCTGGGCGTCGCCCAGCGGTGGAAGCACGGCGACGTCGTGCGTCCGGGCGAGGAAACGTTCGCGCGCACGCTCCTCCGCCAGGGCTTCCTTCATCCCGTCTACGAGAGTGAGTTCACGCTCGAGGACGTCGACATCGTCGTCCCCGTCTACAACAACGTGTCATCACTACGACCACTGCTCAGCGACCTCACGGGGCTGCACGTCACGGTGGTGGACGACGGCTCCTCCGATCCAGGACTCGTGCGCGACTGCGCCCAGGACTTTAACGCCCGCCTGGTGCGACTCGAAACGAACCTCGGAGCAGCGGGTGCCCGAAACGCCGGAGCCGATGCCACCGAGCGCGAGTTCCTTTGTTTCATCGACGATGACGTGAGTCTCTCGAACGCACACAGCCTTCTGTCGCAACTTCGGTCCCAGTTCCAGGACCCCGAACTCGGCGCGTGTGCCCCGCGAGTTCGAGGCGCCGAGGGCACCAGCGTCCGCGACCGGTTCGAACAACGGTTCTGTCCCCTCGACATGGGTCCGCGCGCCAGCATCGTCGTACCCGGGGGACCGGTGAACTACGTGCCGAGCGCGTGCTTGATGGTGCGCCGTGACGCCTTCGGTGTCGGTTTCGCCGAGGAACTTCGGCTAGGTGAAGACGTCGACTTCATCTGGCGACTCCACGACCACGACTGGCTCGTTCGCTACCTCGCCAACGTCGAAGTCTCGCACCGCGCGCGACCAACGTGGCGACGCTGGTGGATCCAGCGAGTGCGCTACGGCGGGTCCTCGAGCGAACTGGCCCGGCGTCACGGCGTCCGGCTCGCGCCGGTGCGCGCGGACATGTGGAACGTGGTGGCATGGATGAGCGTGCTCGGCGGCAAGCCCGTGCTGGCGCTGCGGATAGGACGCGTGGCGCGCGATCAATTGAGGGACCGACTCGCCGACCAGGCGGACGATCCTACGACACTCGCCAACACCATCGTGGCTCGCACGATGCTGCAAAGCGGTGCACCGCTGTCGCGAGCGGTCGTTCGCACGTATGGACTAGCCCTGCTCGCCGTCGCTCTCCACCCGCGGTTGCGCCGACCCGCGTTGACGCTCTTCGCGGTCGGCACGGCGTGGCGGTGGCGCCACGAACGGGTCCACCTTCTCGACGTGCCCCTCGCGCTCGCCGATGACGCGGCCTACGGTGTCGGGGTCTTGCACGGCGCGTGGCGCGAACGTTCGCTCGCGGCCTTAACGCCTCGGATCTCGAAGTCGTCGATCACGCTGGGCGATATCTTGGGACTCACCCAACTCCGTCGATCACGATCGTAGACAACGACCCTCGAAGCTAGAAACGAATGACCCCTCGGAGGTTCTCGCCCGACGCCAAGTCGTCCGCGGCCTGTTGTACCTCGTCGATCGAGTACTCCTTGGTGATCAGTTCGTCAATGTAGAACTTGCCCTCGTGATGCAGGCGAAGGAGTCGCGGCACCTGGATCCGCGGGTTCTCCGAACCGAAGACGGTGCCACGAATCTCCTGGTTGGTCATCGACAGCATGGTGACGTTCAATTCGACCGTCGTCAAATCATGGGCCGCGAGTGACGTCACGACCACGACTCCGCCTTTGGCGGTGATCGATCGTGCTTGCTCGAACAACTCCGAAGTGATGTTGTCGACGGTGATGATCACGACATCACACAACTTGCCCCACGTGAGTTCGGGCAGGATATTGAAGGCGGCGTCCAGTGTCGACGTACACCCGTGGGTCGCGCCGATCTTGAGTGCGCGGTCAATCTTGGACTGGTTGGTGTCAATCGCGATCACCGCACGGGCGCCCGCCATCGCCGCGCCCTGGATGGCGCCCGATCCCACGCCCCCGCAGCCGATCACCGCGACCGTGTCGCCGGGCTTGACGCCGCCGCGGTTCACCGCCGAACCGAAACCGGTCGAGATCCCGCACGAAATAAGCGCCGCGGCGCGAAGGTCCAGCCAGGGCTCGATGCGGATCAGCGACGCCTCGTGTACGACGATGTACTCGGAGAACGAACCCACCTGACACATCCGGTTGAGATTCTCCTCACCGAGATGGTGTCGCCAGGTCCCGTCTGCGATCATCGGCCCAGCCAGGATTGTCGCACCCATGTCGCAGATGTACGAACGACCCGACAAGCAGTACTCGCACTTGCCACACGAGGGCACGAACGACACCGCGACGTGGTCGCCGACCACCAAACCGGTCACTTCGAGGCCTACCGATTCGACGATGCCCGAGCCCTCGTGACCACCAATCACCGGGAACATGGTCTTGCGTCCCGAGATCATCTCGAGGACCTCAGGTTCATGGGTGATGTCGCCGTGACGAAGGTGTTCGTCGGAGAAACACAGGCCCGAGTAGGCCATCTTCACCTTCACCTCGTGAGCGCGCGGCTCATCGATCTCGATGACTTCGGTGCGCCAGGGACCATTCGCCTCGGTGACAATCGCGGCCTTTACCTTCATGTTTCCCCCTCAATCCTGGGCCCCAGACGTAGGGGCCGCATTTCGCCACACTACTTATTAAGCGTTGACTGGGTAAAGACCAGTCTTTACATCTGTTCGGGAGCCTCGATGCCCAGCAACGACAGGCCCACGCGCAGCGTCCGCGCGCTGATCTCACAGAGCGCGAGCCGCTCACTGCGGATTTGACCGACCGAGGACAACACGGGACAGGCCTCGTAGAACGAGGTGAAGCGTTGGGCGAGGTCGAAGAGATAGACGCAGAGCCGGTGCGGTTGCAAGGACAGGAGCGAGAGTTCGAACGCCTCGGGAAAGGCGAGGATGCCAAGTGCCAGGTGACGTTCGGCTTCGTGTTCGAGCGCAAAGCTCGCCGTGGACGCGTCCCAGGTGGAGCCGAGCCGGCGAAAGATCGATTGGACCCGGGCGTGCGCGTACTGCAGGTAGGGGCCGGTATCACCCTCGAAGGCGAGCATCCGGTCCAGGTCGAAAACGTAGTCACGCTGGCGTTCGGTCGAGAGGTCCGCGTACTTGATCGCCGCCCGAGCCACTTGAACCGCCAGGTCGCGACGCTCACGATCGCCGAGATCGCTCTTTCGTTCCTCGAGAGCCAGGTAGGCGCGATCAGTCGCCTCATCGATCAAGCCAACGAGCTTGACCGTCTCGCCGCTGCGGGTCTTGAACATCTTGCGGTCCGGGCCGAGCACGTTGCCAAAAGCCACGTGCTCACAACGGACTCGTTCGGGCAGCCAACCCGCGAGTCGCGCCACGGCGTAAATCATCTCGAAGTGCTGTCCTTGCGGGGCTCCGACCACGTAGAGCAACTCATCGGCCTGAAGGTTGGTCACGCGGTCGCGCACCGCCGCGAGGTCGGTCGCGGCGTAACCGTATCCTTCGTCACTCTTTTTCACGATAAGCGGCAGCGGCTCACCGTCGCGGTTCGTGAAACCCGGGGGGAAAACGCACAGTGCGCCGTCGCTCTCGGTGAGCAGACCCTTGGCGGCCAGATCGCTGACGACGTCATCGAGCATGTCGTTGTAGTACGACTCGCCGACGACGTCGGTCGGCGTGAGTGTCACGTCGAGCTTCGCGTAGACCTCGGCGAAGTAGGCAATCGACTCGTCAACAAGGATTCGCCACAGTCGGCTCGTCTCGGGTTCACCCGCCTGCAGCGCGACGACGCGTGCCCGACTGCGATCTTTGAAGGAGTCGTCCTCGTCGAATTTCCTGCGCGCCGCGCGGTAGAAGGAGTCGAGGTCGCCAATGGAGAGCGACGCAATGGCCTCCTCTTCTCCCAAGTCGACCAGGTGCTCGATCAGCATCCCGAAGGGAGTGCCCCAGTCGCCGACGTGATTACGGGCTATGACGTGATCACCGTCGAATCGGTACATCCGCGCGAGGGCGTCACCAATCACCGTGGAGCGAAGGTGGCCCACGTGCATCTCCTTGGCGACGTTCGGAGCGGAGTAATCGATCACCACGTTCTTCGGGGGATTGGCGAGAGCGACGCCCAGACGTTCGTCGCCGAGCAGTTCACGCAACTGGACGTCCAAAAAGGCCGGCAGGAGTGCGATATTGAGGAAACCGGGACCCGCCACGGCGACGCTCGCGACACCCGCGAGATCCAGAGCACCGCAAATCTCCTCGGCCACCTCGCGAGGTGGGCGACCCACGCTCTTGGCGAGGGCCATGACGCCATTGGCCTGGTAGTCACCGTGCTCAGATTGGCGCAGTACCGGGTCGGAGCCCGGTTCCACGCGGGCGAAGCCCGCGCGCAGGCGCTCGTTCAAAATGTCGTAGGTCGACGTCACCCTCTTATTCTCGCACCTGGACTGGACGTTGGATTAAGGCCGCCACGCCACGTTCGTCGACACGGCAGAATGGACCCATGACTAGTTCTTCTCTCAATTCCTTCGGCGCCAAGTCAACCCTCAAGGTCGCCAACCGGTCGCTTGATTTCTATTCACTGAAGGCCGGCGCCCTCGAGGCCTTCGGCGTCGAACGCCTGCCCTACTGCATCAAGGTGCTCTTGGAGAACCTGCTGCGCCACGAGGACGGTATGAAGGTGCACGCCGCCGACATCGAAGCCCTGGCGCGATGGGCCGAGACGCCGAACCGCCACGGCGAAGCGGCCGGCGAGGACGCCAAGGAGATCGCCTTCACACCCGAGCGCGTCCTCATGCAAGACCTCACCGGCGTGCCCGCCGTCGTGGACCTGGCCTCGATGCGCGATGCGATAATCACACTGGGCGGCGACCCCAACAAGATCAATCCCCTCGTGCCCGTCGAACTGGTGATCGACCATTCGGTGATCCTCGAACGCACCGGTACCGCGGCGAGCTACGAGCAGAACGTCGCCATTGAGTACGAGCGCAACATCGAGCGCTACACCTTCTTGAAGTGGGCTCAGAGTTCCTTCGAGAAGTTTCGCGTCGTCCCCCCGGGCATGGGCATCTGCCACCAGGTCAACCTCGAACACCTGGCCCGCGTGGTCTTCGAGCACGACGGGGTGGCCTACCTCGACACCGTCGTCGGCACCGACTCGCACACCACTATGGTCAACGGCCTGGGCGTGCTCGGCTGGGGGGTCGGTGGCATCGAGGCTGAGGCTGGCATGCTCGGACAGCCAACGTCGATGCTGATCCCGCCGGTGGTGGGACTGCGCCTGGTCGGCTCCACCAAAGAAGGCGTGACCGCGACCGACGTCGTGCTCACCATCACCGAACTGCTGCGCAAGCAGGGCGTCGTCGGAAAGTTCGTCGAGGCCTTCGGACCCGGCGTGTCCTCGTTGTCGCTCGAGACCCGCGCCACCATTGGCAATATGTCGCCCGAGTACGGGGCGACCTGCGCGATCTTTCCCATCGACCAGGTGACGCTCGACTACCTGGCCTTCACGGGACGTCCCAAGGAGCAGCTCGAACTCGTCGAGACCTACGCCAAGGCCCAGGGTCT
>Ga0181516_10002525_pt1 | contig 12893 bp, 12 predicted proteins | sample PEATcosm2014_Bin_25_FD_121104 | JGI IMG/M metagenome (GOLD analysis project Ga0181516, IMG submission 121104) | Peatland microbial communities from MTU Mesocosm Facility, Houghton, MI, USA - PEATcosm2014_Bin01_10_metaG | ecosystem: Environmental > Terrestrial > Soil > Wetlands > Peat | place... | reverse complement strand
TGCCCCACCCAGGTGTCGTGCCCCACCCGGGCCACCTGCCGGGCGCGCCAGGCAAAGAACTCCTCGTCGTCGCTTTCGGCGAAACCGTACCAGGTGCGCCTGTAGGTGAAGTGGTGGAGGGTCGGTCTGTCCATGGGGTGCATGGTGGCTCCGACGCGCACCTGGGCAGCGATGTTGGCGAACTTGCCGATGACGGCGTTTTGAAACATGCCAAAGGGACCCGTGTAGCTGTAGGCGCCCAGCTCGACGTTCTCGAGGCTCGAGTCGGGCCCGACTTCGGTCCAGGGGCCGAGGTGGACGTTGGTCAATGCCACGCGCTCGTGGACGGTGGGCTTCTCTGAAAGTATCAAGGAGTGCCTCCAATTCGGTACCGTTTTAAATCTTTACTCAATATATACTTAATCCCATCATCCTCGTTCAATCCCGGGGCAAGGCGATCGAAAATCGCTTTCCTTCGTGGGTAGTACCACCCGGTGCCCCCTTGATCGGGGAGACTCCGCACCCGGACGGACGACTCCAGCGGACACCGCGGACCGACACGTCCGGGCGATACGCACCGAATTGGAGGCACACTCCTCGGATCACTCCTGTCTCCGGTAGTCCCACGAGCCCAGAAGCCGCCCGTCGACCACGGCCCGGCTCACGTAGGGGAACCCATCGCCGAGGGTGCGCACCACAAGAAGGTCGGCCGCCTTTCCGGCCTCCACCGAACCCAGCCGGCCCGCCATCCCCACGGCCTGGGCGGGGCTGAGGGTGACCAGGCGGAACGCTGCGGCCAAGGGAAGTCCCCAGGTCCGGTGAAGCCTGAACACCGCGTGGAGCAGGCTGGCCGGGTAGTAGTCGCTGCACAGCACGTCCACAGCGCCGGCCAAGATGGCCTCGGCGGCCGAAAGGTTGCCCGAGTGGCTTCCCCCCAGCAGGACGTTGGGAGCCCCGGCCACGGTGTTCAGTCCCCGGCGCCGGGCCTCGAGGGCCACCTCGATGGTGATGGGGAACTCGCTGATGGTCGAACCCAGGGCCTGCACCACGTCCAGCTTCTCGACCGAGTCGTCGTCGTGGCTGGCCACGGCCAGGCCGCGCGACCGGGCCAGGTCCGCCAGCCGCTTGAGGGTCTCGAAGGGCACCTTGGCCCGGGCCTGGCTGGTTTGGATGAGCTGGTCGGCCTCGCCGTCGGCGAGCTTGCGGTAGCCCTTGAGGATGAGCTTGTACAGCTCTAGGTCGCGGTACTGCCCCTGGCCGGGGCTGTGGTCCATGAACGACAGCAGGTGGACCTTGCCCTCGCCGATCAGCGCCTCGAGTTCGCCGACCATGGCCAGGTTGTCGATCTCGAAACGGGCGTGGAAACGGTGGCGGATCAGGTGCTCGCCCTTGTGGCTGCGGTCAATAAGCCCGATGAGCCTGCGCGAGTTTTCGGATGACCTCACGGGGTTGGCCTCGAAGTCGTTGCTGCCGTAGAACGACAGCGAGTGGAACATGGTCGTGATGCCGTGACCCAGCAGCTCGCGTTCGGCCTCCCGGAGAGCCAGCGGGAAGTCCATCAGGGCCGTCGGCCGGGGCGCGGCCATCTTTTCGATGTAGTCGGCGTGCACGTCGATGAGCCCCGGGGTCACCCAGGCTCCCGCAGCGTCAATGACGGTTTCGCCGGCCGACGCCAGATCCCGCCCGATTTCGGCAATGGTGCCGCCTTCGACGCGCACGTCGAAGTCTTCGAGCAGGGCGTCGGGTGCGACCACCGTGCCGTGTTGGATCAGCAAGGCCATGTTTGTCTCCTCACAGCAGCGAATGCACGAGTTCCTGGGTGTAAGCGTCCTGGGGGTCCTCGAGGATCTGGTCGGTCAGCCCCTCCTCGACCACCCGGCCGGCCAAGAGGACGAGGGTGCGGTCGGCCAGCATGCGAATGACGGCCAGATCGTGGCTGACCAGCACCATGCCTATGCCCAGCTGGCGTTTGAGGTTGCGGATGAGGTCGAGCACCTTGGCCTGAACCGAGAGGTCGAGGCCCGTGGTCACCTCGTCGAGGAGAAGGAGCGGCGGCCGGCTCGACAGCGCCTTGGCGATCTGGACGCGCTGTTGCATGCCCCCTGAGAACCGCGAAGGGGATTCATGGCGCCGGGCCGACGGAATGCTTACAGCGTCGAGGAGCTCGAGCGCCCTGTCCTCCATGGTCTTCACCCTGCGTTCGCCTGCGGCGATGAGCTTCTCGGCAATGTTGGCCATGGCCGACAGGTTCATTTTCAGGCCGTCGACGGGGTTCTGGTAGACCATACCCAGCACGGTATGCCGCAGCCGGCGGCGCGCCTGGTCCGAGGCCGCCCAGGCGTCACTGTTCCCGCCGTCGTGGGCCTGAAGGAACAGGCTGCCCGCGGTCGGCTCCTGGTCGAAGTACAGGCACTTCATCAGCGTCGACTTGCCGCTCCCCGATTCGCCGACGATACCCAGCACCTCGTGGGGCCTGACCTCGAACGATACGTCGTCGAGGGCGTAAACGGTGCCGCACCGGGGACAATGGTTGGTGCGGGCGGGGCGTCCGTCCACGCAGTGACGGCAGCCGGTGCCGAAGGTCCGGGTGAGGCCCTCGACCCGCAGGAGGTTGCCGTTCACGCTTGGCCCCCGGCCTGACGGCTTCGGCAGTACCCGGTGTCGTTGCATTGAAAAACCGCCCCGTCCTCGCCCGGGATCTCGTCGAGGTACACCTCGCGGGCGCCACAGAAGCGGCATTGCTTCCCCTCGAAACTCTCCACCCGGAACGGGTAGTCCTCGAAGGCCAGGGACACGACGGGGGTAAAGGGGGGGACCGCGTAGATCTTCTTCTCGCGGCCCGCGCCCAGCAGCACCGGGGCCCGGCTGAAGTGGAGCTTGGGGTTGTCGAAGCGGGGGATGGGGCTGGGCGCCATGACGTAGCGGCCCGCTACTGTAACGGGGTGGTCGGACCCGCCGGCCAGGGTGCCGTAGCGCTGAATCTCCTCGAAGAGCAGAAGGTAGGCGCCCGAGTACTCGGCCTCGGCGTGGAGGCGCTTGGTCACGGCTTCCTTGGGCTCGACGGTGCGCAGCGGCTCCGGGATCGGCACCTGGAGGACGAGGATCTGGTCCTCGGTGAGCGGCTGTTCGGGTATCCTGTGGCGGCTCTGAATGAGCGTCGCCTCGCCCGTGAGATCGGTGACCGCGATGCCCGTGGTGTCGCACACAAGCTTCTTGATGCTGACCGCGTTCACCGACTCGTCGGCACCCTGGTCGATCACCTTGAGCACGTCGGAGCGGCCCACCAGCGACAGGGTGAGCTGCAGGCCGCCGGTGCCCCATCCTCGGGCGATGGGCATCTCGCGGCTCGCGAAGGGCACCTGGTAGCCGGGGATGGCCAGCGCCTTGAGGGTGGCGCGCCGGATCTCGCGCTTGGAGCCCTCGTCGAAGAAGGCGAAGTTGTACAGGGGGTTGAGACCGGCACCGCTCATGGGGCCTCCTCCGCCTTGCGGGTCTGCCTCACGCCCTCAAGCTTGGACTGGAAGGTGACGTAGTGGGGCAGCTTGAGGTGGCTGATGAAGCCCGTGGCCTCGACCGAGTCGACGTGGAGCAGCACAAACTCCTCGTCTGCCAGGGGGCCGAGATCGGCCTTGGACTCGAGCACCTGGTCGAGCAGGCTCATGGCGATGGTCTTGGTCTCGTTCTTGCCGAAGCACAATCCGTACCCCAGGTCGAAGGACAGGACAGTGCGGCCGCCCACGTCGGTCTCGACGGGGACCAGGGTCTCGACTTCGGTCACCCTCACCTCGCCGATCCAGTAGCCGTCGTCCTCGTCGAAGGGCCCCTCGCCCGGGGGGTCCACCACCAGAGGGAGCATCCCCACCCTGAGCTCGCCGACTGTGGGGTGGAGCACTCCGTAGCCCCGCAGGCTGGCGTACCCCAGCGACGTGACTGTGCCCGTCTGCCCGCGGGTCAGGGTCTGGAGCCTCTGCGACCGCACAGCCGGGAAGGTTAGGCCACCCTTGGTGACGTCGAGGGGCGGGGTGTCGTCGTCGGGAACGGCAGGAAGCAGGCCTTCGGCCCGAAGACAGTCGACCACCTTGGGGAAACGCGTCCTGGGTCCGGCGGCCTGCCAGCGGGCCTCGACCTCATTCACCCAGACCCTGACCGACGCGGGGGTCTCGTCCCCCAGGCTGAAGTCGAGGAGGCGGTGGCTGTAGTCTGTGGTCGCGCCAAGCCACTGACCGCCGGTGATGTCTTTGAACGCCGCCGACAGGCGCCGTTCCACAAACAGGTCGGCGGTGACGGCCGGCCGTGAGGTGTGCAGCCTCTCGACAGTGGAGCGGAACGCGCGCAACAGGAACACGGCTTCCTCGGGGGAGCCTTCGGCCTGCTTGACGGCCACGGCAGCCACTGCGGGGTCATACAAGCTTGCCTCGCTCATCACCTGGTCGATGAGCACCGACAACCCCCCCGACACCTCGTCCAGCCCCAGGGGGACTCCCGACTTCAGGCGCTCGTAGCGCAGGCGCTCCAGCGAAGCCTCGATGGCCGCTGCACCCCCCTTGACGGCAACGTAGGCCACCTCAGGCCTCCCCGCCGGGCGTCAGCCTGGTCGTCCTGGGCAGGGCGACCACGCTGTCTCCCCTCACCCACACCAAATCCACACCCAGGGGAAACTCGGCGCAGGCCTCGTTGCGCCGCCACACCCAGTCCCCGGCGGGCAGGCTCACGACCCGGGGGTGTTCCAATCCGGGTCCCGACGCGGTCCAGCCCTGCTCGGGGTCGGCTTCGCCGGTCCAGCCGACCACCGTGGCCCCCAGGTGGGGATCCGCGAGCGTGCCCCTGCGGGCGTGGACGAAGGCCTGGTCCCAGGCCTCGCCCCCGGCGGCAAACACGAAGGCGGCCTCGTGCCGGGGCCGGCGGGGGCAACCCGCAAGGTCGGACACCGCAGCGTCGGCGGACCAGCACGTGGTTTCGGAATCGAGAAGGGTGAGGACCACCGCAGCCAGGGCGGCCGGGAGATTCTTGTCGGCGGCGCGGGAGGCGGGGCCGGCGATCGAGACGGCAGTCCCCGGAAACGAGAAGGCCTTGAGCAGCGCCCTGTGGACTATCTGGGTGTCGTGCACGGGGTCGAAGGTCACGGTGCTTCCTGGTCGAGGGTTTCAAATTGGACGCGGGTGGCCGCCAGCGAGGCCTGGGCGCGGTCGAGCTCGGCCTCCAGGTCGGCCTCGGCGGCTTCCAAGCGCGCCGTCCACCCCTCCGTGCACGCAAGGCCGGCGTTCCAGGCCGCGTCAACCACAGCCAGGTCGGCGGCGGCGTCAAGGTCGCGGCCTCGGAGGAGGCCCAGGCCCGCCACTCCGGCGACCCGCGCCTTGGCCTCGCTCACCAGCACCTCACCCAAATGGAAGAGGCTGCGCCTGGCGCTTTCCCTCACCGTGACCAAGACCAGGCCGACCCGGGGCGCCGAGATCTGTTCGACGGCCGTGGCCGCCCTCACCTCGTCGGCCAGGACTTTTTTCAGGGAAGGGTTCCCGAGGACCAAGATCCGTGTTCTGCGTTTTCGTGTCACCCCGGGGACCCTCCCGGGGCCAGGGTACGCCCGGGCACCCCGGGCTTTCGTCAGAGTCTGGTTTCGAAAGGTGAGCTGTGTGTGAGCTTTCTGTGAGCGTCTGAACCCGGCCGGTTCACTCGGCGCGCAGCTGCGTCCAGCTCACGTCGTCCAGCCGGGGAACAGAACCCTGATGCTTCGCCAAGTGCTCAAGAAGCGTCTCGGGGATGGCCTCGGGGGTCTTCCACAGCCCGCGCAGGTGCTGGACCACGGAGCTCTCTCCAAACTCCTGACCGGCCTCGTCCTCTTGCTCGACAAGCCCGTCGGTGTAGAGGCACAGCAGGTCACCGGGCCTCAGCTTCACCCGAAAGACCTGGGGGTTGAGCTCCAGGTCGATGCCCAGTGGGAGGTTGAGACCCGAGGCCCCGGACGGTCCGCCAAAGCGCATGGGCCTGGTCTTGCCCTCGCGCACCAGCCAGCTGTGCCCGTGGCCCATGTCGGCCATGGTCAGCTCGCGGGTGGCGGGGTCGAAGATGAGGAACACGCCGGTCAAGTACTTTTCAAGGTGGAAGGTTCGGATGAGCGCCTCGTTGACCTGGGCCAGGAGGCGCCTGAGGCCCTTGCGGTAGTCGTAGAACTGGAGCACTCCCCAAAGAAGCGAGGTCAGCACCGAGGCGGCCACGCCCTTGCCCGACACGTCGCCCAGGGCCAGGAACAGCCGTCCGTCCGGCAGGGGCATGACGTGGTAGAAGTCGCCCCCCAGTCCTTTCGCCGACTGGCTGAAGGCCTCCACCGACCACCCCTCGCCCTTCTGGGAAAGCCTTGCCTTCACCAGACGCTCCTGGAGCTGGCCAGCGAGATGAATGTCTTCCTGGGTGATCTTAGACAGGTACGCCAGCAGGTCCTTTGACGAGAACAGGCCCCGGTACTTGCCCTCGCCGTCGACGAGCACGTAGTAGTGGACGGTGGAGCGGTCCATGGTGGCCTGCAGCTTCTCAGCGGTCTGGAACAGGTTGGCGTTCATGTCGAAGACCTCGGCGGTTTCGACGACTTCGACGACGCTCTTGCGGCTCAGCACGTCGCGGCCGAAAGGTTTGCCCAGTCTGTCGAACAGATGGACACGGGTAATGAGCCCCAGCGGCTTGCCCTCGGCGTCGCAGACGCCCACGGCCATGAGCTCCGGACGCCCTTGAAACCTTTGGGCCAGGTCGGTCACCCTCTCGGTGTAGGGGACGAATTCGAAGACTTCGGCCACGCGCAGAAGTGACGACCCGTAGACCCGTTCCGGGCGAACGGTGGCCAGGGCCTCGCCCTCGAAATACGGCGTCGTTTCAAGCTCTTCAACGGTGCCGTTCATGACGATTTCTCCCTCATGATTGCCTCCGATGCCATCGTGGTTGACCCGCGTTAGAGTTTCATGAAATTCACCCGCGCTCATCAATCTCTCATCAAATCCTCACACACGGATTGGAGTCTGGCCGAGCACGGAGGAATCATGGAAATCAGCTACCGTCCCGGGGCGAAGCCCGATCAGGTCGTGGTCGTCCCTTCGGGTGACCTGGACCTGTACGCCTCGGTGGCGTTCTGCAACGCCGTGGTGGCCCGGCTCGAGGGCGGCACACCCAGGATGGTGCTCGATTTCGCCGGGGTCCGCTACCTCGACAGCTCGGGCGTCGGAGCTCTGATCCGCCTGCTGCAGAGGGCCAGGACCCTGGGCGGCGAGCTGCGTGTGGTGAACCTGGGGGGGACTCCCAGGAAGGTGCTCGAGATGAGCAACATCATCCACCTGCTCAAGGTTTCTCCGGACGTCGAATCGGCCCTCAAGGTTTGGGGGTAAGCGTTGAAGCCTCTGCTCATCGTCCGCAAGCTCATCGTCGACGACCGGAACGAACTGTTTGACGCCCACGGCATGCAGTACGTCGAGTACCCCAGCGACCTTTCCAACGTGCGCCGGTACGCCGCCGCCGTCCTAACCGGGTGCCCGACGGCCTTCCTCGAGGACAACCTGCTGGAACAGCAGCTCTCGGAGCTGATCAAGAACGCCATCAAACACGGCAACCAGGGCGACCCCGCCAAGCGGGTGAAGATCTGGTTCGACCTGCGCCACCGGGTCCGGTTCATCGTCGAGGACGAGGGCGAGGGGTTCACCGACCTCGACGCCTGGAACGCTTTCTTCCGCAAGCGCCAGACAGCCCTGTGGGAAGAGGACTTCGACTCCTTCCTCGACTTGGCCAGCTGGCGGGGGCCCCGAAGCGACGAGAGCGATGGCGGCAACAGCCTGATCGCCGCCCTTGAGTACTGGAACGGCGGCATGATCTACAACGGCAAGCGAAACAAAGTCGGCGTCGTGCGCTGGTTCAGCAAGTGACTCTTTCCTCTACGCAAGCACCTCAAGCTTGACTGCGCCGAACTTGAACCCCGGCTGCCGGCTGTGGGGGTCGAACACGGGGAAGGTCAGGTAGTTGGCCTCGGGGTAATGCATGGGCAAGAAGACGAAACCCGGGCGCACCGAGTCCTTGACCAGCGCCTTCACTTTGACCGCGCCCCGGCGGCTTGTCACCCTCAGCTCTGTCCCCGTCACGACGCCCAGGCGCTCGGCGTCGGCCGGGTTCACCTCGGCGTAGCTGTCGGCAGGGTACATCTTCTTGAGCATCTCGACCTTGCCCGTCCGGGTCTGGGTGTGCCACTGGTGCATGGAACCCCGGCCCGTGAGCAAGAAGAACGGGAACAGCTCGTCGGGAATTTCGGGGAGGGGGACGACGTCGGTGAACAGGAACTTGGCCTTGCCGTCGGGGGTGAAGAACCTGCCGTCGGCGAACAGCCGCCGCTGCACGTCCTCGCCCTCGGGGACGCCTGATGCGCTTGCCGCCGCCTGCGACTCGGACCACGGCCACTGGATGCCGCCGGCCCTATCGAGGTCCTTCCAATGCGCGATGCCCGTGATGTCGCAGGGCTGGCCGCGAGAGAGTTCCTTCAGCAGGTCGAAGGCCGCCTCGGTGTCGGTCCACCGGTCAAGCCAGGCGTCCATGCCGCCCCAGGCCTTGCCCAGGAGCTTGAAGATCTCGAAGTCCGACTTGGCCTGACCCGGGGCAGGTTTGACTTTCTGGACGATGCCCAGCCGGCGCTCGGAGTTGATGAACGTGCCCGTCTTCTCGGCCGAGCCCGCGGCCGGCAGAACCAGGTCGGCCAGCCTCACCGTCTCGGTGCTGTCGTACAGGTCCTGCACCACCAGGAAGTCGAGGGACTCCATACGCTCGCGGAAGTGGTTCTGGTCGATCCAGCTGTGGGCGGGGTTGGTACAGATGATCCACAAGCCCTTGATGGTCCCGGCCTCGATGGCCTCGAGGATTTGGTCGTAGTTCTTGCCCGCGTCAGGCGGTATGCTCGCCTCGGGGACGCCCAGCACCCTGGACACCTTGGCCCTGTGTTCGGGCTTGCCGAAGTCGTGGCCGCCCAGCATGTTGCTGGTGTTCGAGAACAGGCGGCTCCCCATGGCGTTACACTGCCCCGTGATCGAGTTCGGCCCCGTCCCCGGGCGCCCGATGTGCCCCGTCATCAGGCACAGGTTGACGATGGCCTGGGCCGTGCGCACGCCCTGGTGGCTCTGGTTGACGCCCATGGTCCACCAGAAACTGACGGCCTTCTTGGTGTGGATGAGCTCGGCGACGCCCACGATCTGGGCCGCGGTCAGGCCTGTGATCCGTTCGGCGGCCCCGGGGGTGAATTCGGCCACGTGGTCCTTGAACTCCTGGTACCCCGTCGTGTGGTCGCCGATGTAGCGCTCGTCCACCCAGCCCTCGCGGATGAGCACGTGGGCCAGGGTGTACAAAAAGGTCAGGTCGCTCTTGGGTTCGATGGCAAGGTGGAGGGTGGCCTCCTTGGCCGTCTCGGTGAACCGGGGATCGACCACCACGACGGCGGGCGACAGCGTGTTGTTCTTGAGGCGCTGCCACAGGATGGGATGAGCGATGGCAGGGTTCGCCCCCAAAAAGATGAGGCAGTCCGACTGTTCGATGTCTGTGTAGGTGAACCCCGGGGCGTCGAAGCCGAAGGACTGTTTGTAGGTGACCACCGCGCTGGCCATGCACTGCCGGGTGTTGCCGTCGCCGTGGCGGATTCCCATGCCGAACTTGCCGACGGCGCCCAGCAGGGCCTGCTCCTCGAAGGGCATTTGCCCCGTGGAGAGGAAGGCCACGCTCTCGGGCCCGTACTTGGACTGGATGGCCTTGAAGCGGTTCACGAAGGTGGAGGCCGCCTCGTCCCACGACAGTTCGCGGCGGGCTCCGGTCGCTCTGTCCCTCAGCGTGGGCACCAGGGCGCGGTCCGCAGACTCGAGAGCCTTGAGGAGGTTGAAGCCCTTGGTACACGTCTTGCCCAGGTTGACCGGGTAGTCCTTGGCCGGCAGCACCTTGAGGGCGACGCCGTCCTCGACCAGCACGTCAAGGTTGCAACCTACGCTGCAGTAGCCGCAGGTAGTGCGTATGGTGGACTGTGACATGATGAAGTCTCCCCGTGAAAATCTCATTAAGATTGTAAGGATAAAGGGGACGAAGAGGAAGTGGCATATTCTTGACTGATCCGGTAGCATGGGGAGAGGACAAGGAAGGAGAGACAATGGCGCACGCCGCATGGTCCGGTTGGACCTTCCACCCCTACGAAGTCGCCCTCGTGGGCTACCAGAACTCGGGCAAGACCACCCTCGCCTCCCGGCTGGTTCCCTTGCTGGGTCTTCAGCTGGCGTACGTCAAGCGCGACGCGCACCGCTTCGATATGGACAAGCCGGGCAAGGACACCCACACCCTGACCCAGGCCGGCGCCGCGGCGGTGTCCATCAGCGACCCTGCCCACCGCGCCCTGCTGCGCCAAGGGGCCCTCGACCCCATTGCCGGCCGCCTCGAGTTTCTCGAGTACGACGCCGTGCTCGTCGAGGGCCACAAGACCAGCGAGGTGCCCAAGATCGTCGTCTTGGACGAAGGGATGACCATCACCGCCGACCCTGCCTTCGCCGACAAGGTTCCCCTGGCCGCCGTAGGCCCATGGACGAGCGCGCCCGCCCTCCCCTGGAGCGTTCCGTACTTCTGCCGCGACGACGCCCCGACCGTGGCGGCCTTCATCCGGGGCTTCTGGGACGAAGCGACCGCCCGGCGTCCCCTGCTGGGCCTCGTGCTCACCGGTGGCAAGAGTTCCCGCATGGGAGAAGACAAGGCGGCCCTGGCCTACGGCGCCAACGCCGAATCGCAGCGGGTCTTCGACCTGCTCCGCCCGTTCTGCAGCGAGGTCTTCGTGAGCTGCCGGGCCGACCAGGCCGACCTCCCCGGCCGCCGGGGCCTGCCGCAAATCCACGACGTGCTGCTCGACAAGGGGCCGCTGTCGGGCATTTTGTCGGCCTTCGAGGCCCGCCCCGACGCCAGCTGGCTGGTGGTGGCCTGCGACCTCCCCCGGGTCGATCACAACGTGATCGCGACACTGCTCCAGGGGCGCAACCCGTTCCGGTTTGCCACCGCGTTCCGGGGCCACCAGGACTTCCCCGAGCCGCTGTGCGCCGTGTACGAGCCCAAGGCGCGCTCACGCCTGTGGCAGTTCCTCGCCGCCGGCCTCGACTGCCCGCGCAAGATGATGATCAACTCCCCCGTGCAGATCCTTGAGCCCGTGGCCGGGGCCCTGGCCAACGTGAACACGCCCCAGGAACGCGCCGAGGTGCTCCATGATCTCGGTCGCTGAGGCCGACGCGCTGCTGGCCCAGCAAAGTTTTACCGGGGGATCGGAAGCCGTGCCGCTGGAGCGGGCCGTGGGCCGGGTGCTGGCCGAGGCGGTGCGGGCCGACCGCGACGGGCCGCCCTACTCCCGGGTCGCCATGGACGGCTACGCCGTTCTGGCCGGGGACGAGCGCCGCTGGGTAGTCCAGGGCTTCCAGGCCGCCGGGCAGTCCCCAGTCCGCCGAACCGGATCGGGCACGGCCATCGAGGTGGCTACCGGCGCCGTCCTCCCCGACGGCTGCGACGCCGTCGTCCCCTACGAACACACCCAGCGCGACGGCGACCTCGTGACGCTGGTCGACGTGCCCTCGCCCTCCCGGTGGACCCATGTACACCGCCAGGGGAGCGATTATCGCCGCAGCGAGGTGCTCCTGGCCGCCGGCACGCGTTTGCGATCCCCCCACCTGCACAGCCTTGCCACCGTGGGCGTCGACCCTGTGACCGTCGTCCGCCGCCCCGTGTGGGCCCTGGCCGCCACCGGCGACGAGCTGGTCGAGGTGCGCGACATGCCGAAACCGTGGCAGATCCGGCGCAGCAACGCCGCCGCCATCGAGGGCGAGGCCCGCGCCTGGGGCCTCGAGCCCAGGGGGCAATCCGTGCTCCCCGATGACAAACCTCGGCTCACCCGCGGCTTGCAGGAGCTCATCCCGGGCCTTGATGTGCTGGTGCTGACAGGTGGCGTGTCGGCAGGGGCCCTCGATCTGGTGCCCGCCGTATTGGCCGACCTCGGGGCCGCCGAGCTGTTCCACCGGGTGGCCCAGCGCCCGGGCAAGCCGCTGTGGTGCGGGAGGCTTCCTGCGGGAACGCTCGTTTTTGGGCTCCCGGGGAACCCCGTCTCGAGCCTGTTTGCCTTTCGCCGCTACGTCCTGCCATGGCTGCTCGCGGCCGAGGGAAGACCTTTGGCCGAGCGTCGGGTCACCGTGGTGGGGCTGCCCGTGCCGCACCCGGGCGCCACGCTCTTCCTTCCCTGGTCCCCCGAAACCGGAGTGAGAGAGTGGGCGGGCTCGGGCGACTTTTCGGCGCTGGCGGACTCCACCGGCTTCCTGGAAGTCCGATCCGGAGAAACCGGCAACCCGCGCTACCACCCCTGGGGTACCGCGCTCTACGGTGTTTCGCCCTTAGGGTAGAACACCTCGCCGGCCTCCATCATTCGGATAAACTCCTGGACGCGCTTGATTTTCGTCTCTGGCTTCTTCGCCGTCAGAACGCGGAACACAAAGGCGAAGCGGTTTTGGCTGTTGAGGGTGTCGAAGAACTGTTGGGCCTTGGGGCTCGCCAGCAGGGCTTGCTCCAGTTCCGGAGGAATCTCCCGGCTTCGGGTCGGCTGGTAGGCGGCGTCCCACTGCCCCGATTTCTTGGCCTCTTCAATAGCCGCCAGCCCCGGTTCGCGCATGCGGTTCTCAAGGACGAGCCGGGCCACGTTCTCCTTGTTCACCTGCGACCACAGGCTCGTCTTCTTGCGCCGGGTGAAGTACTGCAGCCACGAGCCTTCGTCGTGCTTGGTCTTCTGACCGTCGATCCAGCCGTAGCAGAGGGCGCGGTCCAGCGCCTCGGCGTACGTGATCGAGATTCGTCCCGAGGACTTCTTTGAGATGACCAGCCAGACCCCCGCGGACAGCCCGTGGTGG
>Ga0181516_10002524_pt1 | contig 12894 bp, 13 predicted proteins | sample PEATcosm2014_Bin_25_FD_121104 | JGI IMG/M metagenome (GOLD analysis project Ga0181516, IMG submission 121104) | Peatland microbial communities from MTU Mesocosm Facility, Houghton, MI, USA - PEATcosm2014_Bin01_10_metaG | ecosystem: Environmental > Terrestrial > Soil > Wetlands > Peat | place... | reverse complement strand
TCACGGCATTAGTCGGGTTCGGCACCACCATTACGCTGCTGTTCGGCTGGGAGGAGGAATCGGCATTGCTCATTTTGTCAGCACAGCCCGAAACCCAAAGTGAAAGTGGCACCGCCAGAAAAAACACGAGAGAATTTTTTCGTTTCATAATTGTTCGTTTAGCTGAATACATGCCAAAATCACAGGGGTGCAGAATGACGCTCATGGCGAAGTCAGGACAGGGTCACTGCCGGCAATCTTTTCGATCAATTTGAAATTGAAGGCGGGCAGATCAGCCGGCTTGCGGCTGGTCACCAGCGAGTTGTCCACCACCACCTCCTGATCCACCCATTCCGCCCCGGCATTTTTCAAGTCCATTTGAATGGTTTCATAAGACGTGACTTTGCGGCCCCGCACGACGCCGGCATCAATCAGCGTCCACGGTCCATGACAAATCGCGCCGACAGGTTTGCCCGCCGTGAAAAATGATTTTACAAATTCCAAGACCAGCGGATCACGACGGAGATGATCTGGATTCATGACACCGCCCGGCAGCACCAGCGCAGCGAACATTTCAGGATTGGCCTCCGCCAAAGTGATGTCCACCTTGACTTTTTTGCCCCAGTCCGTGTGTTTCCACCCTCTGATTTTCCCCTCGTTGGGCGAGACGACTTGCGGTTCCGCCCCCGCCTCCTTCAAAGCCTTGAATGGTGAAAGCAATTCATCCTGCTCGAAGCCATCCGTGGCCAGGATCGCCACCTTCTTTCCCGTCAAGTTATGTTTCGACAATGTTTTCATATTCGATGTTCGCTTGTTTAATGTGCCTTGTGCTCCGGCTTCGGAATAATTGAAATTTGTTCGTCGCGCGCCACGGGTGCACTCAGGAATGTTTGGCCTCACGCACCGTCGTAAACCGTTCCGGTTGGCCTTTTCGCGGCGACACCGCCGATTCTTCCGCCCTTGCGCGCGGGTGCTTTGTTCACCTTTTTACCCACGCCGGAGCCGCTTTTTTTACCGCCCCCGGTCATCTTGTTCACGGTCGCCCAAGCGCGACGCTTGGCTTCGCCGGGGTTGGTTCCCCGCTTTTCATATCCTTTTTCTATATGCTCGGCCTGACGCTTTTGTTTGTCGGTGTAGCTCGACTTGTCTCCTTGTGGCATAAATAAGATTGTGTCTAGTCATTTTCCTCCAAGCTGGAAAGATGCCACGGAGAATTCACCGGAAAACATATGTTTCCACCTTCTTCGCAATGCAGTTCGCCACGTATTGATTGCAAGCTGCAAATAATGGTGAGGTGGTGCCGCTTCTTTTTTTGCCAATACTTATGGGCGCTCCAAACCGCGAAACAGCGAGCGATAAAGCGGCGTCAAGACCCGTGTAAATGAAAGCCTGAACCGGTTTAAGTGCGCGCCGACAAAAAAATTATTCTTTTGAGGTCGGATCCACGCTGTTCAACAGCAAGGAGGAGGGCGACTCTGGCGCGGCGTTGGCGTTGACGTTGGTGAGGTTGATGAATGGCTTCCATTCCAGCCAATTGTCGTCCACTTTTTCGTTCAGCGGGAAGCGCGAGCCGGGAGCCGCCAGATTTCCGGGCATGGAAGGGGTCGCAAAAGCGATGCCGCCAAGAATCAGCGATTTGAGAGTTTCGGTGCCGGGCGAACGGCCAAATAATTTCAGGCTCACATGAATGCCGCCGGCATTCCAAAATCGCGAATCAGTCCGGACCAAAGGCGCAAAAGCGGGCTTAATTAAAGCATGAATTTCCACTTCAGTGGAGTTGGTGCTCAACAGAAAACATTGCACTTCGCCCACCTCAATGCCGCGATAATACACCGGCGAACCGACCGAGAGCGTATCTAGGTGCGGCGTCGTTAAAATTATTTCCAAACCTTTTTCGGACTGATCCAGGATCGGTGGCTCCTCGGCGCCGATGAAGTTTTTTTTCGCCTTGCCGCCGCCCGGCTCCACTTGGATGTAGGGACCCGAGACAATGGTTTCCAGTCCGTGCAGGCCGCTGGCGCCCACTTCGGGGCGCACAATCCAGAATTCGGAACCTTCGCGGGCCAGATTCTTCGCAGCACCCGTCAAGCGCGCTTCTACTTCGACATGCGCCAGGTCGCCCGCTAGCTGCACTGAGCGGACTTCGCCGATGCGCACGCCGCGATATTTCAAAACCGTCTGGTTGGCCTGCAATCCGTTGCCATTGCTGAATTGAATGTGGATGATTGGTCCCGTCGCCCGCAAATTGGTGAACACCAGCCAGCCGGCGGCGAGCGCGGCGACGACCGGCACCAGCCAGATGAGTGAGTGACGCGTTCGGTCTTTGATTCTGGCCCGCGGCAAATTATGTGTCATGCGAGGTGGTTCCTTCCGGCCGCTCAAATCGTTCCGGCTGCCAAATCAACCGCGGATCAAAACTGGACGAGGCCAGAATCGTCAGCACCACCACGGACGTGAAAGCCACGATGCCGGGGCCGGGAATGACCGTGGCAAAACGGCCGAACCGGATGAGCGCCACGAGCACCGACAACAAAAAAACATCAAGCATGGCCCACGGCCCGATCCGGCAGATCGCCTGATAAATCCACCGCCGCGTTCGCTGCCAGTGCGAACCGCGATTCGTGACGAGAAAAAACAGGCCCGCCAGCTTCAGCAGGGGAATTAAAATGCTCGCGGCAAACACAATCGCCGCCACATACCACATATGGTCTTGATACAGCGCCTTGACTCCGCCCCACACGGTATTTTCCGTGTGCCGCCCCATGTATTCCATGATCATGATGGGATAGATGTTGGCCGGCACATACAGGCAAAGTGCCGCGACGGCAAAGGCCGCCGTCCGGGCGCGACTGTTCGACGGATGATGTTGCAGCACGGCATCACACCGCGCGCAGTGCGCCTGCTGGCGCGGCGACACGCTGCCCAGTTGCTGCACTAAACCGCAAGTTTCACAGGCGATCAACTTCATGCTCATTGGGTCGCAATGATCCAGTTCGGTGGAAGATAAATTCCGATACACGATCAGATTTTGCAGGAAAGATGCCAAAGCCTAAGTGTGCGCCGCCGCACGGCATCCGCCGCTAAAATCCCATGCGGTTTGCAAGCAGCAACCCAAATTGGCGTGCAATTTGCAATCCTCGCGTGGTTGGGCGGCGGATTATTTTTTATCCGTGGCTTCCACCTGCTCGACCGTGACATGCTGTTCAATCTTGGGCACGAGCGCGCTGATAAAGGCGTTTTGCAGCACCGTCGCCGTGGCCGTCCAAAGGCCCACGTTGGAATTGGTGTAAGTGCCGGAAATGGGCACTTTGGCGGCGAGCTGGTCCTTCGGATGATTTTTTAAAGCCGTGACCACGCCACCGACAATGGCCTGCCAGAATATTTCCAAGATGTTTTTTTTTCGTTCCTTCTCCCATTCAAAAATATTCAGGTGGCTGAAAAAAACCTTGAAATATCCCTGATAATTTCCCGCATCGGCCGCGACCGACGAATAGAGCGAAAAATTTCCGCGTTCGACGTCAAATTTTCCATACGCGCGCAGGAAGGCGTTTAATGCCGTGAGATCCACGTTGGTCAGCGCGGCGTTGACCTCGTAAGCCGGCCGGGCCTGCAGCAGGTTCATGCGCAATTGCAGGTTCAGTTCCCCGCCGCCGATGGTGGAACCGCTGGCGACCAAGCCGGAGGGGAGTTTTTCTTTCACCTCGCGGGCATTGGACAAATTGGTGGCGGTGGCGAAAATCTTGCTCAAATAGATGTCCACCGGCGGTTTTGAAAATTGATTTTGAAAATGAATTTCGCCATTGGTAATGGCCACCCGGTTCAAGTCAAAGGGAAAAAGACTTTCCAACATTTTGTCCCAACGCTCGTCCTGACCGGTCTGTGTCTGATCCGCCGTCGGGCCGGCCACGAGGTTGACGCGTGGCTGCCACAGCACCGCCTCGCCGACCACCGCGCCGTGAATCAGGTCGCGCCACGCAATTTGCAGGTCCACTTCGCGCGCGGAAAACAATGGCGATTGGACCCCCCCGCTTCTTTTCAGGATTTCGATTTGGTGAATCCGATAGCCACCTCGCCACAGCCGCAACTGCACCGCGCCAATTTTCCCCGCATAATCCTTTGCCTCGTTCAACTCGTGGTTCACATAAGCTTTGACGGCAAAGGGCAGGGCGATGCGCGCCGCCACCAGCAGGACCACCAAAATAAAAATCCACCGCCAATGGCGCCTGAAAATTCGCACGACCGCACCTGGCTCGAACCTTTTTTTCATAGGCCATGAAAGGGAGCAGCCGGACGGCAAGCAACCGAGAGGCGGCCCGCCCGCATTAAGCTCATGATTTTGGTTTCACGACCAAGGTGGACGTCGCGTCGCGAACGCCATCCGCATCAAGCGCGATGGCAAGGGCCCGGCCAATGTCGTCCGGCGATGACACCGTGCCCGAAAGAGTCACATGCCCTTGCGTGCAGCCGACGGAAATGCTCCAAGCCGAAAGGGTCGAATCCACCGCATACTGGGCCTTGATTTCCGTCACGGCCCGCGCGTCGGAAGCGGCGTCGGCCATTTGATCGCCGATGTCCTGCGCCTTGCGCCGAAACACTTTGCCCGTGCGGCTGAGTTCATCATTGATTTGATCGCTGCGCAAATCGAGCGTGTCCAGCTTGGCGCGCAGCGCGTCCGACATGTTTTGCGCGGCGTCGGCGGCATTGCTGCGCAGCTGCGCGGCGGACTCTTCGTAGCGCTGCTGTGCTTCCGGATGTTCGCCGGCTTTTTTCTGGATAAACCAATAACCCACGGCCCCGAGAATAATGCCGAGCACCAGGCCGTTAAAAAAACCTCTCATGATATTCCTTTCTCTTTTTGCGACTGTTTTCAGATGTTGATTCCACAATAAAAAAATCGTTGCTGTCCGCATCAGGGCGATTGGCGGGGCGCCGCGTTCGTCGCGCGCAGCGGCGGCATATTTGTCAGGTCATATTGGGCCTGCCAGGTTTGCTGGCCGGCGGTTTTTTTCGCGGTGGTTTGTTTTTCCGGGAGATCGGTGCGATGCCAGCCAACAAACAAGAAGCGCGAGTGCTGGTCAAGGGATTTTCCCTCCAACGGGCCGCTGGAATAGACATGTGACCGGGACTGCTGCGTAAAAGCGAGCAAGGCGATTTTGGCATACGACTCTTGCCTGTGCGCGACATAAATGCCCACTTGCGGTGTTTGCAATGTTCCCGCCAACGGCACGGGGACGCCCAGGCTGGGAATGCCAAAAAGAGAGTCAGAACTGTCCGTCGAAAGCGCTCCGCTGCGCGCCTCCACGATGATGTCGCTGTTGGTCATGCTGTCCTCCAGCAATGCGCCCGCCCGGCTTAAAACGTCGCGAATGCTGCCCACAACATATTTTGCGTCGTAGCTGTCGAAGTTGGCGGCATCTACAAACACTTTCCGGTTCGCGAAAATCTTCAGGTTGGCGGTGGCCAGGGCATGATCGGTCGCCGTGCTCAACAGCAGTTGTTCCGTGGCCGTCCGCGCCGGGTCGGAAGTTTTCGTTGTCCCGCAGCCGGTCAGCAGCACTACAGCCAATAACAAATTCACCGAAAACAGAACCATTTGTCTGCCGTCCGCCGGCACGGTCGCGCGGAGATTCATAATTTGCCGAGCAACAGCAGCACGATCAGGATCACCACGACCAAGCCCAATCCGCCGCTGGGATAATAACCCCACCCGCCGCTGTATGGCCACGTGGGTAGCGCACCAATGAGCAATACGATCAGGAGAATCAAAACAATGGCTGACAGGTTCATAATATTTTTCTGGTTATGCCGAGGAACCCGCCAAGACTTTCGCCTTGGCGGATTGATTTCCTCTTGGCGTCTTTTTTAATTGTTTAATTTTGCCAAGCCGTGTTTAGCCAGAAATATGCCAGCATAAATGACTATTTTCCCATGAAATGCCGGATGATGTCGTGCATTTTCCTTGATTCAACATTGCAAGTTGCAGGCTCCCATTGGAAACTCTCAACTACTTGAAGCCGATGTCGTGGGAAGCGACGGTGACGAGGGCAAAAGGATTTACGTGTCGCGCCTGATTCACGTCACGGAGGGAAATTGAAAACCCGGGAAGAATTTTGCAGCCAGGCGCTGGTTTAAATCAGTTTCAATTGCTGGCAGCCGGTTCACGCAAACTGCTGACACCAAGCCCGAGCTGACGCAAGGGGCGCGTAACTAATTATTAATTATTCCGGGCGAGTAAAAACATCCCCGCCAGTAAACAATTGCGGTCTCGTTGATGGGCTTCTTGACGGAAAATCTTAAACATGTGGTGCACCCATCAGGAGTTGAACCTGAAACCTGCTGATCCGTAGTCAGAATAAGACCCTTTTTCATTGGCAAATATGCGTGTTTTCTGGGGATTTTTGAGCCAGCGTCTGTAGGCGTCCATAGGCGGACGCTCTGGAGCGGACTACCAGCGGAGTATCAAACACCTCTTGACGCATTCAGGCCCACCATTCGCTTTCGGCCGTTTGACTCTGATCCTTAACCGCGCCCTCGGGCAGAGACATTAAAATTTACGACACAATGACGTTCCATCGTCACTTCTTGGGCTCAAATCGATTGGGCTAGGCCGAATTAGGCGGTATGGGCTGACCTTTGTAACCGGAGGCATGGACTCAGCCATGTGCATGTCTTCAAATGCTAACCGCAGTTCTTGTATCTTCGTGATTTCACGAAGATCGCGATTTTAATTCTCGAAGAACGGTCGCAGACCAAAGCCCAATGCCGAATCCCATTAATATTTTCATCCTCAAAATCGAGATGAATTTGAGGGTATTCGGGGTTAGGCCGTGAAATAGGTTTCCGAGTGCACCACATAAAGCAATTGGCACGGCAATAGCATTGATCCGCCGGTGGACGTCTTTGATTCGGAACACAACCCCAAAGAACCGCAGTTCTTCGTCAACGCCAAAAACCAGGCGCAGTTTCCCGGCTGCAAAACGGAAGCCGAAATGCTGGCCACCCTCCACCAATATCCGAATCTGATCTTGTTAATGGCCGGGCATCGCCATTTGAACACGGTCACGCCGCAGCCATCGCCTAACCCGGCGCATCCCGAAAATGGATTCTGGAAAGTGGAAACGCCGTCGCTGCGCGATTTTCCCCAGCAGTTCCGCATCTGGGAAATTCGCCGTAATACGGACAACACCATTTCCATCGTCACGACCGATGTGGATCCGCAGATCGAGGAAGGCTCGCCCGCCGCCGATTCACGCGGGTTTGCCATTGGCGCCTCGCGGGGGATTGGCATCACGGCGTTGGCGGATACCACCTCACACGCCTGCAACGCGGAACTGGTCAAGCCATTGACGCCTGTCATGCAAGCGGGGATCGCCAATTGCGGCATGTCGCTGCTAAAGTAGCGCGGCATCTTGCTAGCGGTAACACGAAGCTTCCAGGTTCATGTTCCCGACGTAAATTTTTCGACCGCTGGAAGGCAGAACGCCAGCGAAGGGGGAATGGGTGTATTCCTCAATTACGCGAAGATACGTCCGCGCGGCTTCGTCAGTTTGGGCTATTTCAAGGCCTTCCACAGGCCGAAGCTCCGAATAGAGGTGGACTCCCTTGGCCCAGGCGTATCCGTCGCCCTTTTGGCGTAGTAATTCGCCCAAAGCGTATTTGCCGAAAATAGGATGTTTCTGAAGCGCCGGAGCGCCTCCCAACTGGCTTAACGTATCCAACATATTTATTCTTTTTGGTTCCGCCTGACTGACCGACAAGGCAATGGTTTATCGTGCAATCCTTTAGCACGAATCGTCGTCCACGGCGTTCGCAACTTAAGGACCTACCGCCCATTATGGGCTTACGATATATTGCCAGCGAACCGTATGGATTTTCCATGAGGACAGAAGAAATTTCGACGGCCAACTATTCCGGCAATTGTCGCTATCCAATTGCCGCATCGAATCGAAATCAGCGCTCGGAAACCTGAAGAATTGTGAGGATTGTTGGATAATTCCCGAGTTGCATGGATTGTTCCCAAACGATCCAATCGTCCGGGTCGAATCGTCGAAAATCCTCAGTATCGAACCACGCCTCAAATGGAACTTTCTCAGCTTTTGGAAGACTTCTAGGATTTGGCTGACAGTGATAAGCTACCGATTCCTGATGGAGGGCGGAGCCTGTTGGGACATACAGTGGCAGGGAGCAATGAGGGCTTTTACGGCACCGTTCTACGACTTTGTTCTTTATTAGGATAATCATACAGTCTGCCTTGATTTCCTCGGTCATTCGGAGAGCTGTGGCGGTCAGCGTAGTGTTAAACCTGATCTTCAGGTCTTCAACCAGTTCCAACGATGCGGCTCTGTTCGCGCAGAGCGGTCGGAAGAGATATGATGGCATCAGGAACTCAGCCGCGAAAGCGTTTGCCTCAATTTCGCGGGGACTCTTTTGATAGTCCGCCATATCAGCCGGTGTGCAAAGGTAATTGCCCTTCTCGTGCAACTGCCAGTGACCAAGCTCATGAGAGGCGGCAAATCGTTTGCGCCCGGGTTCAGGAATGCTGGCATTTATGCGGACGATTCCCGTTGAACCCTCCCGTATGAGTCGAGCTTCAGCCCCGCCCAGTTCGGCTTCGACGACGAAGACGCTTTTCTCCATGGCAATATCTTCGACACGGATGTCTGTGGGCCGCCGGACCCCAAACTCTTGGTGCAATCGAAATGCCGCACCTTTAGCCTTGATTAGGTTGGCTGTCATTGCACTCGGAATCTTCTCTCATTGTGCGTAGCATTTCTAAATCCTCACGGAGCGACTGCACATCCTTATCAGAGGACTTCTCGAACTTGCGGAAGTATGCCTCGACGGCCTCGACCCGGTTCGGAGAAATGCCTTGAAGGCTGGCCAAAATACCCTCCCTGTCCTCTGGTGCCAGAGACCGCACGGTTTCCTTGCATCGTTCAAACAAAGCAACGAATTTTTCCCGGCGTGCCTTGCCTCGGTCCATGCGCTCCTGTCCTTTAGCGGTTTCCAATATCTCGGCAAGCCGCTTGAGCGCAGGCTGGGGGTTGAGTTTGAGTTCCGCTAATTTTGAATCGAGTTCTTTGCCGCGAAGTTGGAAGCAGGATGCATCGTCCTCGTGGAAGCTGATATCGAGAGCGGCGAGTAATTGCCGGACGTTTTGCGGAGATTGTGAGTCAGACATTTGTCAGTTCCTCAATGAAGGTGGCCGGGTAGTTTGGATGTCCCACCGCGAACTCAGTAAGGCGGCGGTCGAGACGCTTACGCGCATTGGTGACCATTTGGGGATCGACCTCCAGCATGATGGCGATGTCCTCGCGTTGGAGAATGCCGTTGCAGATGCAATCAAACAGGCTCTTGAGCACCTCATCGCTTCCCAAGAAAGCTGTAAATTCAATTTTGAAAAGTTCCAGTTTAGCTTTTGCTTCTGCCCGTTCACTTTGTTCGCTTGCATTTGGATGATCGCCTTTGAGACGAAGCCATCCGCAGTCCTGGTCACCCTCTTCGCCTGCCGGGTCCAATTCCTGCTCGCCACGGACCAAGACAGTTTCTTTTCGCCGTAGGAGGGCGTGGGTAAGGTTTGAAACCAGTCGCATGATTTCATTATTGAGCTGCTCGGCGCTGTAAGGGACGGATGTGATTCTGCAATCACCCTCAAAGAGTTGCTTGATTGCCTCAGCGGCGATGCTGTTTTCGTCGTATCCATCTGGCAGGGAACCTGTATAACCTCGTCTCCAGCGCAAAGCACATATTCTCCTGTTGGCGAAAAGGACCGCTTGTTTGAATCGCGGTTCCCATTCTTCGCACAGGAGGGCCTTTCGTAGGTCTGCCCCGAGTTCCATCGGGGCATTTTTGTTAATTCTGAGATGTATTGCCACTCAAAACTCTAGAATTTCCACCGCCTGAGCAGATTTCCAAGTATTTGTTTACAAATTGAGATTGAACGCAAGAAAATGGCTTTCGTTTAGGTGACACACGAATTCAATATACTTCGGGCGTAAAATGGTCGTCACCGCGTGAAATGGCGAATTTTCACATTTAAACCCGTGGGGGCATGTTCCTTCGGACCTGGCAGGGAACAATCAATGGAGTCGAGAGGTTGACGGCCTCTCGCGCCAGGTCTGGGCCGGCGCGAGGCCCAGTCGGAATGAAAAAGCCCGCATTCCGTGAGGTTTGCGGGCGGTGATTTTGGTTGCGGTCAGTCCTCGTCAGGCATCATCAGAGTCAAAGCCGGCTGCGGGTCGTCCATGTCAAGCGCGGAGCAAACTGCGATGAGCTTTACCAACCTGGCCGCTTGATTGTCGTTGCGGACATAAAACGCAACTGGGATGCGGTCAACGCCTTGGCGGGCGCGAAGGATCGCAAATCTGGTCATCCAAACGAGGTCCCATAGCCTGCTGGATTCATCCTGCCCGGTGACTTCGGGTGAACGCCATTCAGAACTTTGGGGCGATGGATGTGTTATGCACCGACAAGACCGGCACCCTCACCCAAGGCAAGATCGTCCTTGAAAAGCATCTGGACGTGAACGGCGATCCCAGCGAAAAGGTGCTGCAATACGGTTATCTGAACAGCTATCACCATACCGGCTTAAAGAACCTACTCGACGAGGCGATTCTCAACCACGAGGAATTGGAAGAACACCTGAAAGCGAAAGAGAATTACCGGAAAATTGACGAGATCCCGTTCGACTTTGTCCGGCGAAGAATGTCAGTCGTGGTGGAAAATGAAGCCGGATTGAACACCTTGATTTGTAAAGGCGCGGTGGAGGAAGTGCTGGGTCTGTGCAACCGCGTGGAATTAAATGGAAAGGTGATCCCGGTTGAGGCGGAACACGACGTCAAACGCCGACAGATAGCCGACGACCTGAACGGTCAGGGCTTTCGGGTGATCGCCTTGGCATTTAAGGAAATGCCAAATGCCACGGATGAACCCGTCTATTCAGTCAAGGATGAGGCCGATCTGATTCTGCTGGGTTTCCTGGCCTTCCTCGACCCACCCAAGGACACGGCTATCGAGGCCTTGAAACAGCTTCACAGCCTGAGCGTGGACGTCAAGGTCCTGACCGGCGATAACGAGATCATCACCGCCTACATCTGTAAAGAAGTGGGCATGCCAGTGGAGCATCTCTTACTTGGCTCCCAAATCGAGAAGATGAGCGATCCGGAACTGGCCGAAGCCGCTAACACGACCAGCGTCTTTGCCCGTCTGGCCCCCGCTCACAAGGAACGCATTATTCGCGCGCTCCAGAGTAAAGGCCACGTGGTGGGGTTCATGGGCGACGGCATCAACGACGCCCCGGCTTTGAAAGCCGCCGATGTGGGCATCTCGGTGGACAGCGCCGTGGATATAGCCAAGGAATCATCCGACATCATCCTGCTGGAAAACAGTCTGCTGGTTCTGGAGCAGGGCGTGCTGGAAGGTCGGCGGGTATTCGGCAACATCGTCAAATACATCAAGATGGCGGCCAGCTCGAACTTCGGCAATATGTTCAGTGTCGTGGGGGCCAGCGCGTTCCTGCCGTTCCTGCCCATGCTGCCAATTCAGGTGCTTACGAACAACCTCCTCTACGATTTCTCGCAGACCACCATCCCGACTGACCAAGTGGATGCGGACTGGCTGACCAAGCCGCGCAAGTGGGAGATTGGGAAGATCCTACGCTTTATCTTGTTTATCGGGCCAATCAGCTCGATCTTTGATTACGCGACATTCTTCCTAATGCTCTACGTCTTCAACTGCTGGCACAACCCAGCCCTGTTCCACACAGGCTGGTTCGTGGAGTCGCTCTTCACCCAGACGTTGATCATCCATGTCATTCGCACCAACAAGATCCCGTTCATCCAAAGTTGGGCCAGTTGGCCGCTCATCCTCACCTCCTTGGTCATCGTGGCCGTCGGTGCCTGGCTGACGGTTTCGCCGCTGGCGGGCACGCTCGGGTTTGTTCCACTCCCACCGCTGTATTGGCTCTATCTGGCCTTCATGCTGCTCGGCTATGCGATTCTGACACAGGTGGTGAAGACCTGGTTTATTCGCCGTTTTGGCGAATGACGACGGGGCGGGGCTCACCAACGGAAAGGGGTTTTATCAACCACTCGTTTATGTTTAGGAATGCTATCGGCTACATGCGTGTGCTCCGCGCGGGCAAGCCGCGCATGCGCCCAGCGCCCGGAACAAAATAATTCACCGCTCGGTCGGTGCGATGATTTGATTTGCGCGACGCGTCAAATGATTGATATTCAGCGAATCAAAACGCACATTTATGGAGCAAAGAAAACTTGGAAACCAAGGATTGATGGTGTCCGCGCTCGGCCTGGGCTGCATGGGGATGTCAGAGTTTTACGGCGTGCGTGATGATCAGGAGTCCATCGCCACCATTCACCGGGCGCTGGATCTGGGACTCAACTTCCTCGACACCGCCGACATGTATGGCTGTGGCGAGAATGAAAAGCTCGTCGGCCAAGCCATTAAGGGCCGGCGGGCGGAGGTGATTCTGGCCACCAAGTTTGGCAATGTCCGCGATGCGCAGGGAAAATATCTCGGGGTGAGCGGCCGGCCCGAATACGTCCGCCAATGCTGCGACGCCAGTTTGCAACGACTGGGCGTAGAGCAGATTGATCTTTATTACCAGCACCGGGTGGATGCCTCTGTGCCGATCGAAGAAACCATTGGCGCGATGAGCGAACTGGTTCATGCGGGCAAGGTTCGTTATCTGGGCATGTCCGAAGCGGCTCCAGCCACACTTCGCCGGGCGGTCAAAGTCCATCCGATCACAGCGTTGCAAACTGAATACTCGCTGTGGACCCGGGATGTAGAGAGCGAGATTTTGCCGACCTGTCGGGAATTGGGCATTGGCTTTGTGCCCTACAGCCCTTTGGGACGCGGCTTCTTGACCGGGAAGATTCAGCAGGTTGATGATCT
>Ga0181516_10002523_pt1 | contig 12897 bp, 7 predicted proteins | sample PEATcosm2014_Bin_25_FD_121104 | JGI IMG/M metagenome (GOLD analysis project Ga0181516, IMG submission 121104) | Peatland microbial communities from MTU Mesocosm Facility, Houghton, MI, USA - PEATcosm2014_Bin01_10_metaG | ecosystem: Environmental > Terrestrial > Soil > Wetlands > Peat | place... | reverse complement strand
GCCCTGCAAAGTCCAGTCGCCGTCAACGGCATCACCAAGGATAACGACAGGATTGGCGGTGGATTCGCCGGTCTTCGCCACGATGGTGCCGGCGACCGTCCCGCGATGGCGCGGATAATCCTGCTCGCTTTCATTCATCCAGGCATACGGCCAGTTGGAAGCCATTTGCGCGCCCATGTTTTGCGCGTCCTGCCAGAGCTGCAAATGATTGGTGCCGACATTGGCATACATGAAATACGGGCCGATGACCTTGGTGTAAACCTCGCCGTCGGCAGCACCCGGGTTGGGAACCGAGCCCAGACCATGGCCTTCAAGGTTGTCATTATACATGTAATTGCCGGACACCGCGCCTTTCAATTTGGTCGGGCCGCCATTGATGAACTCGGCGCTGCCCAAAAGCGTGAACACTCCGACGGTTTCCGTGGACGCACCCCACGCATTGCGCGCAGCAGTTGCAGGACCTTGGTAACTGCTCCAATCATACTTGGTCCACGTCGGATGCAGGTCGGAAGTTAATCCACAGGGCTGGGTGTAAGCCGGCCAGCCCGGCTCGTAATTGGTGCCGGTGGGCTGGGTGTAATAGCTTGTGTAAGGCATTATAACCACTTCGCCGGGCACGCCGGCGGAATTGGAGCCGGGCGGATTGGCCCCAATGCTCAAGCCAATCGGGACATCTGAATTGCAGAAGTCCCACGCCGGATAAGTGCTGCCGTCGGCATTTTGCGCCGAGCTGAAAATGGAACTCAGCCGCCCCTGCCAGCTGTCGGCCCAAAAATAAGCGGCCGGCTGGTTGGCCCAGTGCCGCCAGACATGGTAAGTGTAAAAACCCGCTTCGCCGGCGCGCATCACATGATGTTCCGCCCAGTCCCAGATGCCGTTGGGATACAAAGCCGTGTTGCCGCTCGCGAGCGGATTGCGGATCATGATGTCCACCATCTGTCCGTTGTTGGTCACCACGCTGTAGGTCGCCCCGGTGCCGCCGCCACCGACTCCGGTCCAGTAATCATTCGTCCCGCTGCCGATATGGGTTAGGCTTAAGCCATAGTCCTGGCTTGGATCAATCAGATTTGTGGTGGAGAGCGCATTGAGCGCGAAATAAGAAACGTCGCCGCCACTTTTGCTGCAGGTCATCGTCACAATCCCGTTGTTCATCGTCACCGTGCCATTGCCATTGTCAGTCAGGGTGACATTGGGGCTGGCCACCGCGAATATGGCGGAACTCCACCATGCCGTAATGGCCGCGAGAAAAATTTGATTGGTAAATTTCATCGGCGAGACGAATTAACGGCCGGGCCGGGCAACGACGTCACCAGGAAAGCCGGCCTCGGTTGGCTCAGCTCCGGAAATGCCCGTGCGCACAGCGGCATAGCGCCGGCCGGCCAGTTGCAAATGACGGCATTTTTTTCAAAGTGAATGAGATACGTTACCGCAGGCGAAACAATTTATCGCCTCGCAAATTCTGGTGACATGCCCCTTGCGGTGTCCGGCGGCCAAGAGGATTTGCACGCCGGCGGTTCTCGGCTACACTGCGCAGCTCCGGCATGAAAGACCCGCGTGTTGACGAAATCCGCCAGCTCCTGCCCCAAGCCATGTTGCCCGACTGGGTGCGGCTCGGCGGCCGGATAGTTCGGCTATTGCGCTACCGGCAGCATCCGCAGACGCACGACGCCATTTTGAATCGTCTGCTCGCGGAAGCGCGGGCTTCCGTGGCGCGCCGCGAGGAACGCCGGTTGCATCGGCCGCAGATTTCTTACCCGCCGGATTTGCCCATCACGGCGCGAAAAGATGACATCGTCGCCGCCATCCGCGCGCATCAAGTCGTGGTCATCGCCGGCGAAACCGGTTCGGGCAAGACCACGCAGATTCCCAAAATGTGCTTGGAAGCCGGTTTGGGCATCGAGGCGAAAATCGGCTGCACACAGCCCCGCCGTGTCGCCGCGCTTTCGATCTCGCGACGCATCGCGGAAGAATTGAATGTGAATTGGGGCCGCGAAGTCGGCTGCACGATTCGCTTTGACGACCGCAGCAGTCCGCAGACTTACATCAAGCTGATGACCGACGGCATCCTGTTGGCCGAGACGCAAGGCGATCCGCTGCTGTCGGAATACAATTGCATCATCATTGACGAGGCGCACGAACGCAGCTTGAACATTGATTTTTTGCTCGGCTACTTGAAGACGCTGCTCGTCAAGCGGAATGATCTCAAGCTGATTATCACCTCCGCGACGATTGACACGCAGACGTTTTCCCGCGCGTTCAACGACGCGCCCATCATCGAAGTCTCCGGCCGGCTGTATCCGGTGGAAGTGATTTACTCGCCGTTCGACGCGGAATCGGAAGAACGCGGCGACATCACCTACGTTGACGCCGCCGTGCGCGCGGCGGAAACCGCGCTGTGCGAACCGGGCAACGGCGATATTTTGATTTTCATGCCCGGCGAACGCGACATCCGGGAAACCTGCGATTTGCTGGACGGCCGCTTCGGTCGCGAGGCGGAAATCATTCCGCTCTTCGGCTTGTTGAGCGCAGCGGATCAGCAGCGCGTTTTCGCACCGTTGAATCGGCGCAAAATTGTTGTCGCGACCAACATTGCCGAAACGTCGCTGACCATTCCCGGCATCCGTTACGTCATTGATTCCGGGCTGGCGCGAATCAGCCGCTACAATCCGCGCACCCGCACCAAGCGCCTGCCGGTCGAAGCCATTTCGCAGAGCAGCGCAAATCAGCGCAAAGGCCGCAGCGGTCGCGTGCAAGACGGCGTGTGCATCCGGCTGTATTCGGAAGAAGATTTCAACGAGCGACCGCAATACACGCAGCCGGAAATCCAGCGCGCCAATCTGGCCGAAGTCATTTTGCGCATGAAGGCGTATCGGCTCGGTGACATTGAGACGTTTCCCTTTGTGAATCCCCCGCCGCCGGCGGCAATTGATGGCGGCTACAAACTTTTGCAGGAACTTGGCGCGCTTGATGAGAAGCGCGAACTCACGCAGCTCGGCCATGATCTCTCGCGGCTGCCGATTGATCCGACGCTCGGCCGGATGCTGCTGCAATCACAGCACGAACACGCCGGGCGCGAACTGCTCATCATCGCCGCCGGCTTGAGCATTCAAGATCCGCGCGAACGTCCGCTCGACAAAAAAGATGCCGCCGCCGCCGCGCACAAGCGGTTCACTGATCCGTCGTCAGATTTTCTTTCGCTGTTACAAATCTGGGACGCCGTTCACGATCAATGGGAACGGTTGCGGTCGCAAGGCCAGCGGCGGAAATTCTGCAAGACGAATTTTCTTTCGTATCTGCGGATGCGCGAGTGGCAGGATTTGCACGCGCAACTGCACGGTGCGCTCGAAGATTTGGGCCGCTTCAAGCTGAACGAGAGCAATGCGGATTACGCCGCGATTCACCGCTCGATTCTCACCGGCCTGCTCGGCCACGTGGCGTTGCGCAAGGAGCGTAATCTGTATCAAGGCACCGGCAGCCGGCAGCTTTCGATTTTCCCCGGCTCGGCGCTGTTTGATCGAAATGATCGGCAGCCAAAAACAAACGCGCACACCAAAGGCAAATCACCGCCAAAAATAATCTCCACGCAGCAGCCGCCGTGGATCATGGCCGGCGAAATTGTCGAAACCTCGCAGCTGTTTGCCCGCACGGTCGCCGGCATTGATCCGCTATGGATCGTCCAGCTGGCGCCGCATCTTTGTAAAACGACGCATCAAAACCCGCAGTGGAGCGTGACGGCGGGCAACGTGCTGGTCGAGGAAAAAACCACGCTCTACGGCCTCGAAGTTCACAACGCCAAAGTCTCGCATGGCAACATCAATCCGGCGGAAGCCACGGAGATATTCATCCGCTCCGCGCTGGTGGAAGATGATCTGCTGCCGTCGCGGCGGAAGGATTTGGATGACGATGACGACGACAACGACACGCGCATTCTACGTCCGGCCATCAAAAAACTTCCGTTGCCGCCGCAATATTCGTTTCTCGATCACAACCACCAGGTGCGCCAGAAAATTGAGACGTGGCAGACGCGCGTGCGCCGCCATGACCTCGCGAATCTCGACGAAATGCTTTTTGATTTTTATGCCAAGCGAATCCAGAACGTTTCGTCCGTCCACGAATTGAACCGGCTCATCCGCGATTGCGGCGGGCCGGAATTTCTGTGCGCGACGGAAGCTGATTTGACCGGAGGACCGGCTTTGAGTTTCGATGCCGAGGCGTTTCCCGATGCCGTGCCGCTGGGCGGTCAGCCGGTCGCGCTGACTTATGCTTACACGCCGGGCGAAGAGCAGGACGGCGTGACGGTGAAACTTGGTTTCAGCCTCGCGCAAACGATTTCCCAGGCGAGCGTGGAATGGGCGGTGCCGGGCTTGCGCGAAGGTTTGGTCAATGAACTGCTGCGCGCGCTGCCAAAAAGCATTCGCCGCGAACTCATGCCCTTTCCGCCGAAGGTCGAGGAAATTTTGCGCGAATTCCAACCCGGCGGCGATTCGCTGCCGCGCGACCTCGCGGTTTTCATCCGCCAAAAATATGGCGTCACCATTCCGCCGAACACGTGGCTCAGCGACGCCGTGCCGGCGCATCTGCGGCCGCGCATCGAAGTCATCGGCCATGACCAAAAAACGCTCGGCACCAGCCGCGACCTCGGCCAGCTCCGGCAAAAATTGGAACAAGTTCAGACCAAGCCCGCGCCCGATGAGTCCGCCTGGCACCGCGTCGCGCAGCAGTGGGAACAATTTGGTTTGAGCGCGTGGACGTTTGGCGATTTGCCGGAACGCATTGCCGTCAGCGAAAATGGGCCGGTGCCGGTTTTCGCATGGCCGGGCTTGTCCGCTGATGAAAACGGCGTGAGCCTGCGGCTGTTTCGTAGCGCCGAACTGGCGAAGCTGGCAACGCTTGGCGGCATGCAAAAACTGGTGGAGCAGGCGCTGTCCAAAGAATTCGCGTGGCTGCACCGGGATTTGCGCGAACTGAACCGCTTCGCGGAACTGGCCGCCAATTTTTGTCCGCCGGACGAATTGCAGGAAAACGCCTTTGAAAATCTCAAACGCCACGTTTTGCCCGCGGAAGTTTTTCCCGCGCTGACCGAGGCGAATTTTCTCGCCGCCGTGCAGCAAACGCGCCGGCAAATTCCCGGGCTGGCGATGCAATTGGTTGATCTCGTCGGCGCGATTTTGAAAGCGCGCCAGGAAATCCAGCGGCGCTGCGGCCCGGTGCCAGCTTTGCCGGCAACCAAAACCAGAACGCTTTCCGATTTGAGCCAGCTAAACCTGGCCACGAAAGATGCGCCCAAGTCGGTCAATGTCTGGGCCGCCGAATTGGAGTTGTTGCTGCCGCGAAATTTTCTGGAAATAATTCCCTTCGCGCAGCTCACGCAATTGCCGCGCTATCTCAAGGCGCTGGCTACGCGCATGGAACGGGCGAAACTCAATCCGGTGAAAGACCAGGAACGCGCGGGACAATTGGCGCCATATCTTGCCACGTTGAAAAAACTTGAAGCCAATCCGCCCCGGACCGCGGAAGCACGGCGGCAGTGCGCGCTCTTCCGCTGGCTGGTGGAGGAATATAAAGTTTCGCTGTTCGCGCAGGAGCTGGGCACGGCGGTGCCGGTTTCGCCGCAGCGGCTCGACCAGCAGTTGCAGCGCATCGGGAGTGCGGGCGCATGATGCGCTCCTTCAATTTGACAAATTTTAGCAACCGCGGTCAGTTGACGGCCGGCTGAAACGGATTTTTCTTTTCCGCCGGCAGCACGCGCCGCAGGAACATCGGACTGACGAACAGATAAATCCAGCCGATGACCACGTGCATCCCGAAGGCGAAGCAGACCTGCACGAGATCGAACGCGCCAAAATCGTAAAGCACCAGCGCCAGCGAAAGCAGCAGCGCGCCGGGCATGAGCGCGGCCCCGGCGAGCTTCCAACTGGCGCGGAAATTCAGGTCGCGGTTGCTGAAAAAACAAATCAGCCACACCGGCAGAAAATAAATCGTGGCCAGCAAGGCCCACACCACCAACAGCCCGAAAAAAGTGCCGATGGCCGCGAGTCCCAGCAGGTCCGGCGCCCACGCGCCCCACGCGGGCCGGGCGTCGGTCTGGTTGGCGGCGATGAGATAATCCGGCGGATAATCCAGCTCGGTTTCACCGAACAGGGAAAAAATGCGGACGGTGTCGCGGCCGAATTCAAACTGGAAATCCGCCGGGGAACGCAGCGAGCCGCCGTGTTCCACGTCCACGCTGAAGGCGATGATTTTGCCTTCGGCCAGCAGCACCGGCGAGTCCGCGCGCCAGTCCAGCCGGCCGGCATGGATTTCGCCCGTGTCTGGCAGTTCGCCGATGGCGGCGTCTATCGTTGGGAAAATGCCGTCGGACAAAATCCACACCACGGCCGCCGCGGCCAGCAGGGCGAACACCGACTGCATCACGAAGAGCCGCTCGAACGAGCCGCGCGCGAACGCCGCCACGCCGCGCGGCGTGATGGGTTCCCAGGCGAATTTGGGTTCGGCGAGCGCACTCACGCCGTGAACGATACCAGAAAAACGGCCGAAAAATCAGCCCTGTTTTTCCGGCGGCGGCGGCTGGTTCGGCGCCGGAACGTGGACGACCGGCAGCGGGTAACGCAGTTTCATCACGTCGTCCACGAGGACTTCGATGTAGTAGGTGCCGACGGTTTCAAATTTCACGTTGCCGAAAAACATCACGTTCGTCGCGCTCATGGCCGGATCGCGCAGCTCGAACTTGGATTCGCCCTTGCTGACGACCGTGGTCTGGTCGGGCGCGATGAGGCGGACGCTTTCATTGAACTGGCCGATGCCCGCCGTCCAGCGATTGAAAACGCAGATGCGGCCGGCCACGATGGGCACCTGCGGAATGCGGAGATAATGCACGACGCCGATGAGGAAGAGGTTGCCATTGGCTTCCTGGCGCACTTCTTCGCACAGCAGCGAACATTGCAGGTCGGGGAGGATTCGAGTAGCTTGCATAAAATTATGAACCTTCATTCTGACCGAGAATCGCCGGATGTCAGGGAAAAAATGGCGGTGCTGTTCCAACAGACATCGTTTGGAATGAAACCGGCCGCTGTCGCCGCAGGCTCGGTGTGAAAGGGATTTTTTCGTGGCTTCATTAAAACAGTTTCAACGCAAATGAAACAAACGTTTTTTCTCATCTGGCTGATGTGCGGCGCGCTGCTGTCCGCCGCCAGCGGCGCGCCCTTGGTGAGCCAGGCCGCCGGCGGTTTTTTCTACAGCCTGTTCCTCAAAAGCGATGGCAGCCTGTGGGCCATGGGCAACAACAATGCGGGCCAGTTGGGCGATGGCACTTATAATCCCACCAATAGTCCGGAGCTGATTACCAACAGCGTCACCGGCATTGCCGCCGGTCAATTCCACAGCTTGTTTTTAAAAAGCGACGGCAGCCTGTGGGCGATGGGCAATAACCAGGACGGTCAACTGGGCGATGGTTCAACCAACAACGTCAACCGTCCCGAACAGATTCTGCCCAACAACGTCACCGCCGTTGCTGCCGGCTGGTTCCATAGTCTGTTAATCAAGACCAATGGCAGCTTGTGGGCCATGGGCTATAATTTCTTTGGCCAGTTGGGCGATGGCACTTACAACACCAACACCCGTCCGGAACAAATCATGGCCAGCAACGTCACGGCCATCGCCGCCGGCTATGAGCACAGCCTCTTCCTTAAAAGCGACGGCAGCCTGTGGGCCATGGGCGACAACAACAAAGGCCAGTTGGGCGACGGCACTTATAACAGCACCAATCGCCCTGAACTCATTGTCTCAAACAATGTCGCGGCCATCGCCGCCGGCTATTTCCACAGTCTGTTCCTGAAGAATGACGGCAGCTTGTGGGCGATGGGCGACAACAGCGATGGCCAATTGGGCGACAGCTCGAACAACAATAATACGAATCGCCCCGAACAAATCCTCGCCAGCAATGTCACGGCCATTGCCACGGAATACTACCACAGCCTGATTCTAAAAAGTGACGGCAGTTTGTGGGCGATGGGTTTCAACAACCATGGCCAGTTGGGCGACGGCTCTTACAACAACGTCAGCACGCCGGAAAAAATCATGACCAACAATGTCATCGCACTTGCGGCGGGAGGCCAGCACAGTTTGTTTGCCGAGAACGACGGCAGTCTCTGGGCCATGGGTTATGATTATTATGGGGAATTGGGAAATGGCGCGTTCATGATGAATATTCCCTACGGCACCAACGTTCCCGTGCCAATTCTCCAACCGGCGCTCGCCCCGCCACCGCCGGTGATCGTCACCCAGCCGGCCAGCCAGACTAATTACTTCGGCGCCACCGCGACTTTTTTTGTTAATGCCACCAATGTCCTGCCGATAAGTTATCAATGGTTGAAGAATGGCAACAGCCTCATTGATGGCGGCAACGTCTCCGGCTCGGCCACTAATCGCCTTACTCTCTCCACCATCAGCGATGCCGATGCGGCGACTTATTCAGTCATTGCCAGCAATGCCAACGGTAGCGCCACCAGTTCCAATGCCGTGTTGACGGTAAACGATTTGCCGTTCATCGCCGTCCAGCCCTTGAGCCAGTCCGTCGGCGTCGGCAGCAACGTGACGTTTTCCGCCGTGGGCTATGGCGCACCGCCGCTGGTTTTCCAATGGAAGTTCAATAACTCACCGGTTGGCTCGCCCACCACCGGCACGAATGTCTCGACTTATACCTTGACCAATGTGCAAACCAATCAAGCCGGGAACTATTCGGTGCAGTTGTTCGGCCAGAGTTCAGCGACAAGTTCCAACGCGCTGCTGACGGTGCTGGTATTTCCGCCGGTCATTCTGCTGCAGCCGACCAACCAGAGTGCCTGGCTCGGCAGCAATGCCAGCTTCAGCGTTGCGGTCGGCGGCTCGCCGCCGTTTTCCTACCAATGGCAGTTTAACAGCACCAATCTGCCGGCGGCAACCAATATCGGCTTCACCATCCCGTTCGTGACGATGACCAATGTGGGCAACTATTCCGTGGTGGTGAGCAATTCTGCGGGCGGCGTGACCAGTTCAAACGCAGCGTTGACGGTGATTTTTCCGCCGACGATGGGGTTGCAATTGCTGGCCGGTTATCCGCTGCTGAATTTGAACGGCATGTTGAGCCGGAATTTCGTGGTCCAATACAACACCAATTTGACGACCACCAACTGGTTTTATCTGCGGTCCATTTCCAATCTGGCCAGCAGTCCGTTTCAGTTTCTGGATCCGGCCGGCAGCAGCCCGCCGGCGCGGTTTTATCGGGCCCTCATGCAGTAATTCAGAATCGAATTTCAGATTCAGCCGGGAGAATTTTTTATCCGGCACGGCGAATCTGCGGCCTCAGGCTGGTTCAGCCTTTGATGATGGTCGCGCCCGCCGCCGGCCGGGAACTGAAAATGGTGGCTTCGATGCCGGTCTTTACATGGTAGTCAGACGCAATTTTTTTCGTGATGGCTTCCACGGCATCCGCTTTTACCAAGGCCACACAGCAGCCGCCAAAACCGCCGCCGGTCATGCGGCAGCCATAGACGCCGCCTTTTAAGCCGATGTCCTCGGCGATTTCCACGACCACGTCAAGCTCCTTGCAGCTCACTTCGTAATCGTCGCGCAAGGCGGCGTGGCTGGCATACATGAATTGTCCGACCGTCGGCCAGTTGGACTGGCGGATGCCTTCGGCGGCGTGGACGGTGCGTTCAATTTCGCCGATGACGTGCCGCGCCCGGCGGTAAACCACCTCGCTCATTTTGCCCTTTGCCTTTTCCAACTGGTCCGGCGTGGCGTCGCGCAACGAGGCGACGCCGATGATTTTCGCGGCCTGCTCGCATTCGGCGCGGCGCTTGGCGTATTCGCCGCTGCCGAGCTCGTGCTTCACGTTCGTGTTCACGACCAGCAGTTCCACGGACGGATCGCTCATCGGCACCAGTTCGGTCTGGCGCGTGCGGCAGTCGAGCAGCAGCAAATGGCCTTCGCGGCCGAGCGCGGAAATGAATTGATCCATGATGCCGCAGGGCACGCCGGCAAAATCATGTTCGGCCTTCTGCGCGAGCAATGCCTTTTCAATCGGATCAATCGTCTTGCCGGTGGCGGCTTCAATGAGCGTCGCGGTGCAGACTTCGAGCGCGGCGCTGCTGCTCAGGCCGCCGCCGAGCGGCACGGTGGACAGGAAGGCGACCTCCAGCGCGGGAATCTTCACGCCGCGATTCTGGAAGCCGGCCAGCACGCCGCGGATGTAGTTCGACCATTTCGGCTGGCCCTTGGTCACCGGCGCGGAAACGTCAATCGCCGCGCTTTCCTTGAACTGCGTGTCGTAAATGGAAATTTTTCCCGGCGCGGCGGCGGCATCGGCGGCCATGATGGCATAGCGTTCAATCGCCATCGGCAGCACAAAGCCGTCGTTGTAGTCGGTGTGTTCGCCGATGACATTCACGCGCCCGGGCGCGGCCACGATCCAGCGCGGCGGGCGGCCGTAATGTTTTTGAAATTCAGCGGTGACGTGGTCGGCGAGTTGTTTGAGGTTCATACAAAAATGAAAATGGCGCCGGAGAAAATAATTCTTCGGCGCGGTGAAAGCAATCCACCGATTTAGGCGGAAGGCGGGTTTTTCTTGCCATGGTTCGCGCCGATCAGCATCAGCACGCCGAAAACGAGCAGGACCAGGCCCCATACGAGGTTGATGTTGATGCCGAGCGAGACGGATTCAGCCCCCTTGACGAGGCCAAACACGGCGAGCAGCGCGCCGATGAGCGTGAACATGAGGCCAATCGGCCAGCGAATATCGAGTCCCATAATTTTATTTGGTTAATGGTGGATTTTGGGTTGCGGGTGGTTTCACCAGAAAATCAGGTTCAAGATGACGCACACGATCAGCAGCACGATGCCGACCACGGCGGGCTTTTGATAAACCGGAACGTTATTGTCCACGATTTTTGGCGTGAGCGAATAAACGAGGCCTTTCAAATCGGCGTCGGTCTTCTGCGACTTGGTGGCGAGCGAAATCACCAGCGTAAAGCTGAAGCAGGCGATGAACGCGAACGCCGCGAGCCAGAAGTTCTGGGCCATTTCGCTCGGAAACACGTGGGCGACGTGCAGGTAGCCGCCCTTCATGGAGTTGATGACGTGGCCGGCGGCGTCCAGGTTGCTGCCGACGCTGGTCAGCGCGTGGAACAAGGCTGAGCAGGCAATGCCGCCGAACAGGCCGATAAACGCGCCGGTGCCGGTGGTGCGCTTCCAGAACATGCCGAGCAGGAACGTGGCAAACAGCGGCGCGTTCACGAAGCCGAACACCAGCTGGATGATGTCCATGCAGTTGTTATACATCGAGGCGAAATACGCCGCGCCGATGCTCAACAAAATGCCGACCACCGTGATGACCTTGCCGGTGATGAAATAATGGTGGTCGCTCTTGCCCTTGGCAAAATACGCCTGATACAGGTCGTAGGTGAACACCGTGTTGAAGGCCGTCACGTTGCCGGCCATGCCGGACATGAAGCTCGCCAGCAACGCGGTCAGCGCGAGGCCGAGCAGGCCGGGCGGACAATACTTCTTCACGAGCGAAAGGATGACGCCGTCGTAATCGTTTTCCGCGACGCTGTTGTAAATGCCCTGCTTGATTTGCTCGTCCGTCAGCTTGCTGGCCGCGTTTGCCGCGACGAGGCTGGCGATTTTGACGCCGTCAATGTTTTTGCCCACCGCGTCATGCACGGCGGCCACCGCGGCGTCGGGTTTGGTGGCATCGGCGGTTTTCACTGCGTCCACGGCCTTGGCATACGCGGCCTCGGAGACCAGCGCCGGCGGGATGCGATAGTTTTTATCCGGCATCGTGCAGAGCGCCGCGGCGATCATGCCGGGGACGATGACGAGGAACGGGAAAAACATTTTCGGCACGGCGGCCACCAGCGGCGTGTTGCGCGCGGCGGTCATGTTCTTCGCGGCCATCGCGCGCTGGACGACGAGGAAGTTCGTGCACCAGTAGCCGAAGCTCAACACGAAGCCGAGACCGAAGATCATCGCGAACCAGTCCACGCCCATCGGGTTGGCGGACGCCCCGCCGAGCACCGGCTGCCACGCGCTCGTCCAGGCATTCGGCGCGTAGGTGGTGCCGGCGTCCTTGAGGTAAAGCGCGGCGGGATTGACGGCCACGCTTTGCAGCGAATGATTCATCGCGTGCCAGCCGCCGACATCCTTCAAGCCGAGATAAACGACCGGCGCGAAGCCGAGCACGATCATGAAGAACTGCAGCACTTCCGTGTAAATCGCCGAGGTCAATCCGCCTTTCAAAACGTAGAGCAGCACCACACCGGAGCTGATCCAGAGCGCGACGTTGTAATCCCAGCCCAGCAGCGAATGGAGCAGTTTTGCCAGCGCGTTCATCGAAATGCCGGAGGCGAAAATTGTCATCACCGCGAAGGCCACGGAATTCAGCGCGCGGACGCGTTCATCGAAGCGCATCTTGAGGTATTCCGGCACCGAGCGCGCCTTGGAGCCGTAATAAAACGGCATCATGAACACCGCCAGAAAGATCATCGCCGGAATCGCGCCCACCCAGTAAAAGTGCGCGGTGGCGATGCCGTATTTCGCGCCGCTCGCCGCCATGCCGACCAGCTCCAGCGCACCGAGGTTCGCCGAAATAAACGCCAGGCCGGTGACCCAGGTCGGGATCGAGCGGGCGGACGTGAGGAAGTCCGACGACGTTTTCATGTAACGCGCCAGCGCCCAGCCAATGCCGATGACAAAGGCGACGTAAGCGACGAGGATGGTGTAATCAATCCACTGAAGTTGGATGGCTTGCATAAAGTGTGGCGAAGGATTTACCGATTTTTTTTAGCGCTGTCAATTCATTGCCGCGCGAAAAGCAGAAATTTTTTTACCGACAAACTACCGACCGCCGCCGCCGGCCCG
>Ga0181516_10002522_pt1 | contig 12902 bp, 4 predicted proteins | sample PEATcosm2014_Bin_25_FD_121104 | JGI IMG/M metagenome (GOLD analysis project Ga0181516, IMG submission 121104) | Peatland microbial communities from MTU Mesocosm Facility, Houghton, MI, USA - PEATcosm2014_Bin01_10_metaG | ecosystem: Environmental > Terrestrial > Soil > Wetlands > Peat | place... | reverse complement strand
TGCTGACATTACCCCGCTGGCGCGGCAGACAATCGGCAATCCGTTGATATTGAATCTCGGTGAGTTCCATCGGCCCATTGTCGCCAATTTATCCAAAAGGTCAATTAGTGTTAACACTCACTAAAGTCCCGACGCGTTTTGCCACCAATTATTTGCCTCATGTATGCTAACAAAATTGGGACAGGGAAAAAATGAAAAACAAATTCGTTGCATCATTGCTGCAATCGTCACGGGAATGTTTTCAGAACGTCGCTTTTGATTTGGACACGACATGACAAAATTGTGCGCACGAAAATTGCGGTTTTGATAGCGCCATGAACGACAGCTCCAAGAAACTCAAGGAACATGGAAAATACCAGCCTGATGATGGTGTTGGATCGGAGTTGCCGGATGCAATGCTGCTGACGGCCCTCGGCGCTGGCAACTCGGAAGCGTTTTGGTGTTTGTGGGGTCGCCATCAAAAAAGTATCCGACAGCTTTGTCTCCGGTTAATGGACGGTCACGCATCGGATGCGGAGGACGCTTTGAGTCAGGTAATGTTAAAGGCATTGGATCGCCTTCCGTCCAGTGCTGGAAAAATAACACATCTGGAAGCGTGGCTCCATCGGCTCGCCAGGAATCTGTGCATTGACCTGCGGCGGGAACACCACCGCCAGACTGAAATCAGTGAAAGCTGGAAGCTCGCCACGCTGGCGGAACCAATATCCAGCCAGCCCATGCTGCACGGTGAGGGAGAATCGGTGATCCGGCAACAGATCGCGGCTCTGCCGGTTCCTCTCCGGGAGCCGTTTGTGTTGCACATCGTCCGTGAAATTCCCGTGAAGGAAATCGCCTCGCAACTGGGGCTGACACCAGCCAACGTCCGCAAGCGGGTGCAACTGGCCCGCGCCAGTTTGCGCCGTGAAATTGCCGGCAACCACGACGACAACAGCAACCCAAAGTCGGCGGAAAAACATCCACCGAACGCGACTCCGGTAAGGCCATCGCAACGGCAATCCAACAAATCATTGGAGCTATTTTCATCCGCTGCGTTCATTCGCACCGTGCGGGTGAAATTGCCCTGCGGCGTGGAGCAGTTGTTTCATGTCTTTCCCGCAAAAGCGCGGTTTGGGTTGGAGCGAAAAATGAAATCTTTGCAGCGTCATGTTTCGCAAAAACCGGAGGACTGGAAAAAACGCCTGGAACTGGCCGACTTATTTTACCTTACTGGTGACTGGGGCAAAGCGGTCGTCGAATGGCGACAAATGCTCGCAGCACGACCGAATTTGCCGGCGGTCTTGAAGCTGGGCGACACGCTTCTCAAAATGGGAGGAATCGAAACAGCGGCCGATCTTTTCAGAACCGTCCGGCGGCAAGGTTTTCAATCGGCGGCGGCCGGCCGGCATCTAGACGGCTGGATTGCCCTCTGCCAAAAAAACGCCGGACATTCCATGATGAATTTTCAGGCAGCGGCGGAACTGGAGCCGGAGAATCCGGTTCACTGGCACGGTCTGGCATTGGCCCGCCGACTGGCGGGCATGCTGCCAGAAGCGCTGGTGGCGATCAATCGAGCCTTGAAGCTCAACCCGGATGATCTGGTGGCTTTAAGCCTGAGCCACGAAATGCTGCTCGCCGCCGGTGACGTTGAGGAAGCCAGCCGCCGGGCGCAACATCTCTTGAAGCTGGCCCCGCTGGATTTGCTGACGCTGCGGCGACTGCTTGACTGCCGCTGTCAATCGAGACTCACACAAAAAACTGCCTATCAGGAAACGGTTCGACTGCTGCGGCGCACGCAGCGGTTGTCACAGAATCCGTTTTTGATGCACGAAACGCTGGCGTCGTTTTTCCTCGCCCAAGACAAACCGCAAAAAGCGTTGGCGGTTCACCGCGAATTCTCCGAAGCACATCCGCAATGTCTTCACAGCCGGCAAATATATTCGCGCTTGCTGGCCGCAACCGGTCTTTCTGACCGCCTGCCAGCGGAGTTGGGTGTCTGGAAATTGCCAACGACGAAACGTTGTCATGGCTTATGCCAAAGGCCCGGACAAGCCGGATACCTCCGCGCCTGATCAAATAAATCAAGGCGTGGACGTGGAAAATCTCTTTTTTGCTGCAAGTGACATTTGTGTGTCAGCAGCATGGCAAACCTCGGAACTCAACCCTTCAATTCACAACGAACCTTCGAGAATCGTCTTGTAGGGTGAAATGAGCCAACAGCTTTTTCGTTTTGCCTCTGCCCCAGCCGTGCCGTCGGCTGTATTCGGCGGGCCGGACAGCGCATGGCTTTCCGCGTCCGCTTCCAGCCTGAATCCGGCAGTGGCTTGGGCGTATTCGGTGCTTTCCCCAACGTCTGCGCCAACTGCCTTGGCCGCCGGGAAAGCCGCCGCAAGGGTTCCGGCAACCGCCGCAGCGGCTCAAGAGCTTTCCTCAAGGGCAGCGGCAAGCTCCCCGACGTCTGGGGAATGCTCCCCGACGGTTCAAGCGTGCTTCCCGAAGGCTGAAACAAACTCCCCATCCGGTGATCAACTGGTTCAAGCAGGGCATGGACGCCTTGGAACTGTGGGTAGATCGCGGCGACGGCAAGGGTTTTGTCTTTCTCGCCATAGACAGCGTTCCCCTCTACACGGACACCGCCGCGTTGCCCGCGCCCGGCATCGGAGCCGTCTGGAAATACAAGGGCATCTACCGCGAGAACGACACGCAAGTGGGCCAGTGGAGCGATGTCGTGAGCGTTACGGTCGCGGGCTGAAACTAAAATTTGCCGCCGACTTAAATTTACAATCAAAAAACAACTCAATTCTCCAATCCATCCTTTAACAGAAATTATAAAAAACATGAAAATGAAACTGTCCCATCTAAGAAAAATCCCCGTGCTCGCCGCGCTGCTGGCGGGAGCATTCGGAATTCAAACCGCGCAGGCGACGCCCACGACGTTTACTGGTTCCTACTCGGAAAATTTTGACGAAGTCGGTTCAGGGGGCACAGCAATGCCCGCTGGTTTCCGTGGGATGCTCATTGCGGGTGGCAGTCCCGATTATAATGCGGCCAACCCCATTATGCCGGCCAACATAGCAGTCGCGACGCCCCTTAGCTCGTCAGCCTTGAACCTCTGGAATGCCGGCGTCAATGGCCCGTCCTCTTCCAACACCCATCTTTTTAACATCGGCTGTTGGGACAGCTTGAATGATCGGGCGCTCGGCACCGATCCGACCGGCGTTGGTGCCATGGTGATTGAATTAAGCATGACAAACGCCTCTGGCAACACTTTGCAAGGCGTGACTTTCAACTACGATTGCAAATGTCTGACCAACGGCAGTGCCGGCACGGAAGAAGCAGAGCTGCCGGGCTATGCTTTCTTTTACAGCCTGACGGGCAGCACCAATGCAGCGGACTGGATCGAAGTGGGATATGCGGGCACGATAAATGACGCTGGCGGCATTCCGGCGGCGCATGGCCTTTGCCTGCCCAACTTCACGCAGGGCACCACGATGAGCAGCGGGCCGGTGACGATCACCTTCCCGACGCCGCTTACGAATGGTGGCGTCATGTATTTCCGCTGGGCGGACGACAACAACCAGCCCAGCAGTCCAGACCAACAGATCGCCATTGACAACATTGGCATTGTGGCCAACTACCTTATTGTGCCGACGGTCAGCATCGCCTCGCCCGCGAACAACGCGAATTATACTCCCGGTTCCAGTATCCCCATTATGGCGAATGCCACTGAAAACGGCGGCACCATCACCAACGTCGAGTTCTACGCCAATGGCACCGATCTTGGCGGGGTGGCCAGCACTCCTTACACTTTCAATTGGTCAAGTGTTCCTGCCGGCGTTTACACGCTTACCACCGTGGCCAGTGATAACAACGGTGTGACAAGCACCTCCAGCGGAGTGAATGTCATCGTTAGTTCAGCGGCAGTCTTTTTTGGTTCCTACTCACAAAACTTCGATGCCATCGGCGCAACGGGCACCACGCCGCCGCCCGGTTTCCTCGGGATGCTTATTGCAGGTGGCAGCGGTGATTACACGGCCGCCAATCCCATTTTGACGAACAATATCGCCGCCGCGACGTTTATCACTCATTCAAACGCAGCCTTGACCATTTGGAATGCCGGAGCCAGTTCGGCCTCTTCCAACACTCACCTGTTTAACATCGGATGCTGGGACAGCTTGAATGACCGAGCCCTTGGCACGGATCCGACGGGCGTCGGCGCGATGGTGATCCAATTCAGCATGGTGAATGCGACCGGCACCAATCTGCAGGGGGTGACTTTCAACTATGATTGCAAATGTCTGACCAACGGCAGTGCCGGCACGGAGCAGACGGAATTGCCGGGCTATGCGTTCTTTTACAGCCTCACGGGCAGCAGCAATCCGGCGGACTGGACCGAGGTTGGCGTGGCGGGCAACGCGGCTTTGTCGAATGGCCTTCCGGCTGCCAATGGTCTTTGCCTGCCGAACTATACTCAAGGCACGACGATGAGCAGCGGCCCGGTGACGATTGTTTTCCCGACTCCGCTGACAAACTACGGCACTGTTTATTTCCGTTGGGCGGATGACAACAATGGCCCCAGCAGCCCGGATCAGCAAATCGCCATTGACAACATCGGCATTGCGGCTTACCCGCCGATTGGTCAGTTGGCCAGCATTACCTCGCCCCTCAACAATGCCACTTTTATACCCGGCACCAATGTCACCATCACCGCGAATGCTTCGGAAGCGGGCGGAACCATCACCAACGTCGAGTTCTTTGCCAGTGGCACCGATCTGGGCGGCGCGGCCAGTGCGCCTTACAGTCTGACTTGGAGCAATGTTTCCGCCGGCAATTACGCGCTGACCGTTGTGGTCGATGATGCCGTGGGTGGCGCAATCACTTCTTCCGTGGTGAATGTCACGGTGGCTGTCCCACATATCCCGCCGACTGTCAGCCTGACCAGCCCGGCGAACAACTCTGTCTTCGTTGCGCCAGCCAGCATCCAGCTTTCGGCAACCGCATCGGATACCGATGGGACTGTTACGAACGTGGCTTTCTATCAGGGCACGACCCTGCTGGCCAATGTCACCACCGCGCCTTACAACTTCACATGGACGAATGTTCACGGCGGAGCCTATGCGCTGACTGCCGTGGCCACGGACGACAGCGGCGCTTCGACCACTTCCACTGCGGTGAATGTCACCGTTCCTTTCTCCACGGTATTTTCCGGCACTTACACCCAGGATTTCAATTCCATTGGTTTGAGCGGCACAACACTACCCGTCGGTTTTCGCACATTGATCATTGGGGGAGACAGCACGACTTATAATTCCAGCAGCCCTATTTCAAGCGTGGGCATCGCCACCGCCACGGTTTCGAGTTCGCAATCCTTGAGCGTTTGGAATGTTGGCAGCTCGGTCACGGATTCTGGTTCCACGTTATTCAACATCGGTTGCTGGGACAGCCTGAATGACCGGGCGTTGGGATCGGATCCCACGGGCGTTGGCGGTATGTGCATTGAGTTGAGCATGGTGAACACCACCGGCAACAATCTGCCGGGTGTCATCTTCAGTTATGATTGCAAATGCATGACCAACGGCAGCGCAGGCACGGAAGCTGGCGAACTGCCGGGTTATTCCTTCTTCTACAGCACGACCGGTGGCACGACGGCCGGTGAATGGACGCGCGTGAATGCACTTTGCCTGCCCAACTTGGCGCAAGGCACCACGATGAGCAGCGGTGCCGTGATGATCACGTTCCCGACGCCACTCACCAATAATGGCACAATGTATTTCCGCTGGGCGGACGACAACAACCAGCCCAACAGCCCGGACCAGATGATCGCCATTGATAACATCGCCGTCACTGGCTATGCCGCCACTGGGCCGGTGGTCAGCATCGCCTCGCCCACTCCGAATGCGGTTTACAATCTTGGTGCCAATATAGCCATTACGGCGAATACTTTTGAATCGGGCGGCAACATCACCAATGTCGAGTTCTTCGCCAATGGCACGGATCTCGGTGGTGTGACCAGCGCGCCATACAATTTTACATGGCAGAATCCTCCCGCCGGAACTTATGCGTTGACCGCTGTGGCCAGCGACTCCCAGGGACTCTCGGCAACTTCTTCGGTGGTGAATGTCATTGTGGCCCAAGCGCCAACTGTCAGCATTACCAGTCCGGCGAACAATGCGGCTTTTGATGAGCCGGCGATCATCTCGCTTTCCGCCACGGCGTCCTCTCCCGTTGGCACCGTGACGAACGTGGCTTTCTTCCAAGGCACGACCTTGCTGACCAATGTCGCCACCGCGCCATACAGCTACAACATGAACATTAACTGGACGAACGCCGCCGCTGCTTTGTCCGCCTACGCCCTGACCGCCGTTGCCACGGATAATAGCGGCATTACATCAACCTCCGGTGTGGTGAACATAACAGTTACCAATCCGGTTGCTTTCCAGGCCGTGCAACAAATCAAGACCATCTTTGTGATTGCGCTGGAAAACCACGACTGGACACAGAAGAGTCCGTTAAGCAATCCACAGCAAATCTTGGGCAACCCCGCCGCACCGTATGTCAACAGCCTGGTCACGCCCGGCAATCCGAACTCGGCGCAGGTGTCCTTCGCCACTCGCTATTACAACGTCGGTCAGAACGTGCATCCGTCCGAACCGAATTACGTCTGGGCGGAAGGTGGAACGACGTTCGGCATCTACACGGACAATGATCCGAGCATGGCTTCGCACAACGACTTCACCGCACAACATCTCACCGGCCAGATGAATGCAGCGGGCGTCGCCTGGAAAACTTATCAGGAAGACGTGGAATACTCCACGATGGCGACCATTAGCGCGAACGGAAACCGTCCGAGCGGAACCAACTTCTACAATGGCACCACCGCTTATGATTATACCGCGAGACATTGTCCGATGCAGATGTATACCGATTCACAGAATTCGAACGTATATACCCTGACGCAGTTTTGGATGGACCTCACCAACAATGCCATCACCCGTTACAATTGGATCACGCCGGATGAATTCAACGAAATGCACAGTTCTTTGCCGAACGGCTATAATTATCATGGCGTTGCTTACACGGGCGACCAGGCGGCAATTGCCGAAGGCGACAACTTCCTGTCCATCGTCATTCCCAAGATCATGGCGTCACAAGCGTATCAGGACCACGGTGTGATCATCATCTGGACGGACGAAACCGAAAGCACGGATGACACGAACACAACTCTGCCTGAAATTATTATTTCACCTCTGGCCAAGGGTGATGCTTATGCCAGCAGCGTGGTCATGAGCCATTCCTCGGATCTCAAGACGATGGATGAACTTTTCGGGCTGGACTTCCAGACTAATCTGCCCGCCGCCAGCGACCTGAATGCTTTCGGCAACGGCTACAACTATGTCGCCACCGCCAATGACTTGAGCGACTTCTTCCAGGGCGTGGGCACATCTGCGCCGGCCTTGGCGGTCCAGCAAAATAATTCAACGCTCACCAACGGGGCCACGGCGGCAAACTTCGGCGTGGTGAATGTCAGTGCGAGCGTGACTAACACGTTCACAATTACCAACTCGGGCAGTGTGAGTTTGCTTCTCTCGAATATCGTCGTCGCGGGCGCGAACGCGGGTGACTTCACCGTCAATGGCCTCACATTGCCTGCCACGGTTTATGCCGGCCAGAGCGCGACGTTCAACGTGGTCTTCTCGCCGCTGGGTGCCGGTGCGCGTGTGGCCACACTGCAAATCAGCGACAACGACACGAACAACAATCCGTTCACATTGGCACTCAACGGCACGGGTGTTTTGGTGCCGCCGACGGTCAGCCTGACCAGCCCGGCCAATGGCACCAGCTTTGCCGCCCCGGCCATGCTGGCGCTCTCTGCGACGCCAGCGGACATAGACGGCACGGTGACGAACGTGGCGTTCTATCAAGGGACGACCCTGCTCGGCAATGCGACCAGCGCGCCCTTCACCTTCACCACGGCGAATATATTTGCCGGCAGCTACGCGCTGACGGCGGTGGCGACGGACAACAACGGTTTGAGCAACACCTCCAGCGTGGTCAACGTCACGGTTACTGCGCCGGTTCTGGCGGTTCAGCAATCCGGCAGCACGCTGGCCAATGGCGGCAGCGCAGCGGCCTTTGGCGCGGTGAACATTGGGGCGAATGCGACTGAAGTGTTCACGGTGACCAATACGGGCAACGACACGTTGATCCTCTCGAACATTGTCGCCACGGGCGCGAACGCCGGTGACTTCACTGTCAGTGGCATTACCTTGCCGGCCATGGTTTTTGCCGGCCAGAGCACCACCTTCAACGTGGTTTTCGCGCCGCTCGGTGCCGGCACCCGCGCCGCTACGCTGCAAATCAGTGACAACGATGTGAACAACAATCCGTTCACCTTGGCTCTCACCGGCACAGGCGTGCTGGTGCCGCCGACGGTCAGTCTGACTGCTCCGGCCAGCGGTGCGAGCTTTGCCGCGCCGGCCATGCTGGCGCTGACCGCGACGGCGGCGGACATTGACGGCACGGTGACGAACGTGGCGTTCTACCAGGGGACGACGCTGCTGGGCAATGCGAAGAACGCGCCCTTCACTTTCACCACAGCCAATATCTTTACCGGCAGCTACGCTTTGACGGCGGTGGCGACGGACAACAACGGTTTGTCCAGCACATCCGGCGTGGTGAACATAACGGTGACCAACACGGCGACGCTCGCGGTGCTGCAATCCATCAAAATGGTTTTCATCATCGCGATGGAAAATCATGATCTGGTGCAGAAGAATCCGACGGGCAGCCCACAGCAGATTCAGGGCAACCCAGCCGCGCCCTATTTCAACAGTCTAATCACGCCCGGTAATCCGAACGCGGCGCAGACGGCGTGGACTCCCCATATGTTCAGTTGCGCCATCAACGGCGAACATCCGTCCGAGCCGAACTACATCTGGCAGGAAGCGGGCACGGACTTCGGCATTCGCACGGACGATGATCCGAACGCGAAGACGACGTCGCACAACGTGTTCACGAATGTGATGCACCTGTCCGGCCAGTTGAATGCAGCGGGCATTTCTTGGAAGACCTATCAAGAAGACGTGGAATATAGCTCATCCGAGGAAGTCAGCGTGTCGGGTTCCGGTAAGCCGGTCAACGTGTATAACGGCACTACGCAATACAACTACGGCGTGAAACATAATCCAATGGCGTTCTTCCCCGATACGCAGAACCAGAACTGCTATCCGATGACGAACTTCTGGACGGACCTGGCGAACACCAATGTGGGCCGTTACAACTGGATCACCCCCGATCAATACAACGAGTGGCACAGTGCGCTGTCCGGCGGTTATAATTATTATGGCGTCCAATATACGGGCGACCAGGCGGCGATCGCCTCCGGCGACAATGCGCTTTCGATCATCATTCCGAAGATCATGGCGTCGCAGGCCTACAAAGATCATGGCGTGATCATCATCTGGACGGATGAGACGGAAAGCACGGATGATACGAACTCGACGCTGCCGTATGTGATCATCTCGCCGCTATGCAAAGGCAACGCGTATGTGAGCACGCTGCCTTACAGCCATTCCTCGGATCTCAAGACGATGGACGAGATCTTCGGGCTGGCCTACCAGACCAACGCCATTCCCGCCGCCTACTACGACGCGCAGAACGACGGCCTGTATAACTATGTGGACGGCCACAGCGCCAAGATCAACGACTTGAGCGACTTCTTCAAGGGGGTTGGTTCAGACGTGCCGATGCTGACTGTTCTGCAAAATGGAACGACGCTGACCAACGGCGCGAGCGCGACATCTTTCGGCGCGGTGAGCTTATTCTCGGACGTGACCGAGGTCTTTACGATTACCAATACCGGCAATGCCACTTTGGTGGTGTCGAATGTGGTCGCCACGGGTGTTGATGCGGACGACTTCACGGTTACCGGCTTGATTCAGCCGGCCACCTTGGCGGTTGGCCAGAGCATCAGCTTCAATGTGATCTTCTCGCCGCTTGATTCCGGCTCGCGCACAGCCATTCTTCAAATCAACGACAACGATGCGAGCAACAATCCATTCACGTTGTCTCTCACCGGCACGGGCGTGGATGAGCCGCCGACCGTCGTCCTGACGGCACCGGCCAACGGGGCGAAGTTTGCCGCCCCGGCCAATCTCACAATATCAGCGGGGGCATCGGACCTTTATGGTGCCATCACGAACGTGGCCTTCTATCAAGGCACGAACCTGCTGGGCAATGCGACCAGCGCGCCATTCACCTTCACCACGGCGAATGTCTTCGCCGGCAGCTACGCGCTGACGGCGGTGGCGACGGATGACAGCGGCGCGGTGGCCACCTCCAGCGTGGTCAACGTGACCGTTACCAACACGGCGGTTCTCAACGTCCTGCAATCCATCAAGACGGTCTTCATCATCGCGATGGAGAACCATGATCTGGTGCAGAAAAACCCGACGGGCAACCCACAGCAGATTTTGGGCAACCCGGCTGCTCCTTATTTCAACAGCCTGATCACGCCGGGCAACCCGAACGCAGCGCAGACGGCGTGGGCCACGCACATGTTCAGTTGCGCGATCAACGGCGAACATCCGTCGGAGCCGAATTACATCTGGGCGGAGGCGGGGACGGACTTTGGCGTGCGCTCGGACAACGATCCGAACGCGTCTGGCTCGGTGCACAATGTTTATACCAACGTGATGCATCTGTCGGCGCAGTTGACGGCGGCGGGTGTTGCCTGGCGCTCCTATCAGGAAGACCTGGAGTTCACCACGTCCGAGGAAACCAGCAAATCCGGCAGCACCACGGTGGTGAATCCCTACAACGGCACCAAGCAATACAACTACGGCGTGAAGCACAATCCGATGGCGTTCTTCAACGACACGCAGAACCAATACTGCTATCCGATGACGAACTTCTGGACGGACCTGACGAACAACAACATTGGCCGTTACAACTGGATCACGCCGGACCAATACAACGAGTGGCACAGCGCGTTGAGCGGCAACTATACCTACAACGGCACGAACTGGACGGGTGATCAGTCCGCGATCGCCTCGGGCGATAACGCCCTCTCGATCATCATTCCGAAGATCATGGCGTCGGCAGCTTATCAGGATCATGGTGTGATCATCATCTGGACGGACGAGACGGAAAGCACGGACGACACGAACACGACGTTGCCGTATGTGATCATCTCGCCGCTGTGCAAAGGCAACGCGTATGCGAGCACGCTGCCTTACAACCATTCGTCGGACCTGAAGACGATGGACGAGATTTTCGGGCTGGCCTACCAGACGAACGCGATTCCTGCCGCCTACTATGACGCGCAGAATGACGGCACATACGATTATGTGGACGGCCACAGCGCCCCCATCAACGACCTCAGCGACTTCTTCCAAGGCGTGGGGATGACGATTACCAACCAGCCGGTGTCGGTCACGGCCAATGCGGGCACGACGGCCGGATTCAACATCGGCGCGACCGCCCCGACACCGTTGAATTACCAATGGTATTTCGGAACGAACCTGCTGGCCGGTCAAACCAACAGTGCTTTAAGCATTGGCTCGGTTGGCCCGACGAATGTGGGCAGTTATTATGTCGTGGTGAACAGCGGCAGCGGCAGCGCCAACAGCGCTCTGGCCACCTTGACGGTCATCTATCAGGCCCCGAACGTGGTGGGCGGACAAATGATGCTCGGTGCCGGCGGCTTCCAGTTGAACTTCTCCGGCCCGTCGGGTCAGACGTATAAGGTGATCGCTTCCGATGACCTGACCACGCCGCAGTCGGCCTGGCCGGTGATCAGCACCGGCACCTTCAATGGCGGCAACGTCAGCTTCACTGACCCCGATGCCGTCAACCATCCGCACCGTTACTATGTAGTTAAATCGCCGTAATTGACCCCTATCAACCCGGGCGGTTGTGCGGTCTCGATGGGACTGTCACAACCGCCCTTTAGTATTTATCATGACCGATCCAAACGAAATGAAACGTCCCGTCCCGCCGGGCGACTTTGAGCGACTATTACGCGCCATCATCGAACGCTCAGTCCAATACCGTTCCGCCGCGCTCCTGATTGCGGCGGTGATTATTTGTTTTGGAGTCTGGTCCGCCGCGCATTTGTCGCTGGATGTCACGCCCGACATCAGCAATGTGCAGATGCAGATATTGACGCCGGTGGGGGATCTTTCACCGGAAGAAATTGAAACCTCCGTGACCCGGCCCATCGAGCTGGAGATGTTTGGCCTGCCCGGTTTGGAACAAGTCCGTTCGCTCACGCGGTTTGGCGTTTCGCAGGTCTGCCTGATTTTTGCCGACGGCACCGATCTCTATCAGTCGCGGCAAATGGTGACCGAGCGGCTGGCCGGCGCGGCGGGCAAACTGCCGTCGGGACTGCTGCCGAAACTCGCCCCGCCCAGTTCGGGTCTCGGCGAAGTTTTCACTTATGCGCTGGCTTACAAAACCAACAGTGTGGAGCTGAGAAAATCCGTGGAAGAGCGGTTGCGCCGGCTGAAGCTCGTGCAGGAATTCGTCGTCAAGCCCTGCCTCAAGTCCGTGAAAGGTGTGGCGGACATCAACACCACCGGCGGCTACGATCAGGTCATGGTGGTGGAGGTGGATCCGCTCAAGCTGCCCAACGTCGGCTATGACCTGAACGACATCGCCGTGTTGATGACGCGTGACGTGGCGGTGGGTGGCGGCGCGTTGGTGGAGCGCGATGGCAACCAGTTCATCATCCGCTCGCGCTCGCGCGCCCAGACGAGCAACCAACTCGCCAATGCCTGCCTCAAACTGCCGTGGGTGTTGCGCGCCGAACCGTTGAGCACCGTGGCGACTATCAACCTTGGCTCAAAAATCCGGCTCGGTGCCGCCACGCTCAATGGCGAGGAAGCCGTCCTCGGCACGGCGATGATGTTGACCGGCGAAAACGC
>Ga0181516_10002521_pt1 | contig 12913 bp, 10 predicted proteins | sample PEATcosm2014_Bin_25_FD_121104 | JGI IMG/M metagenome (GOLD analysis project Ga0181516, IMG submission 121104) | Peatland microbial communities from MTU Mesocosm Facility, Houghton, MI, USA - PEATcosm2014_Bin01_10_metaG | ecosystem: Environmental > Terrestrial > Soil > Wetlands > Peat | place... | reverse complement strand
GAACTCGTTCGACATTCTCGACACCGAATATTTCAGCCTGAAGAAGCTGGTGCCGTCGGGCAACATCCTCGCGATGGACGCCAAGAAGATCAAGGAATTCGACAACATCACGCCGATCTTCACCAAGGGCCAGCTCCCCAACGGCAAGGTTATCGGCGACCAGGGCACGGCGCCGAAGAAAGTGATGTTCCTCGACGGCCCCCATTCGAAGACGTTCTCGAAGACGCCGACCGAATGGGTGACGCTGATCCCGACGGTCTACAACGCCGACACGCTCGGCATCCGCCCCGACCTGATCAAGCGGCCGATCAGTTCCTGGTCGGAATTGCTGAACCCGGAATTCAAGGGCAAGGCGGCGATCCTCAACATTCCGTCGATCGGCATCATGGACGCCGCGATGGTCGTCGAGTCGCTCGGCAAGTACAAGTATCCCGACAAGGGCAACATGACGAAGGCCGAGATCGACATGACGGTGGGCGTTCTCACCGAAGCGAAGAAGGCCGGCCAGTTCCGCGCCTTCTGGAAGGACTTCAACGAGAGCGTCAATCTGATGGCGTCGGGCGAGACGGTCATTCAGTCGATGTGGTCGCCGGCCGTCACCGCCGTGCGCTCGAAGGGCATCCCCTGCGTGTTCCAGCCGCTGAAGGAGGGCTACCGCTCGTGGGCGTCGGGCTTCTGCATGTCGAAAGGCACGACGGCCAAGCAGCAGGAATGGATCTACGAGTTCGTCAACTGGTACCTGTCCGGCTGGGCCGGCGCCTACCTCAACCGGCAGGGCTATTACTCCGCCGTGCTCTCCACCGCGAAGGCGAACATGGAGCCCTACGAGTGGGCCTACTGGATGGAGGGCAAGCCCGCCGAGAAGGACATTCACGGTCCCGACGGTTCGCTGCTCGAGAAGGCCGGCGCGACGCGCGACGGCGGCTCCTACGACGATCGTATGGGCGCCGTCGCCTGTTGGAACGCGGTGATGGACGAGAACGACTACATGGTCCGCAAGTGGAACGAGTTCATCGCCGCCTGAGCGGTCCCGCCTGCTGAAAACGAAGCCCGGCGCGCGTCGCGCCGGGCGCCCTCCAACCCGCTGACAAGGGTCCCGACGCTGATGGCGGCCGGCCGCGACCTCGATTCCTACGGCGTCCCCGGCTGGGCGCAAGCCGCGCCGTTCGCGCTGGTGTTCGCGGCGTTCTTCGTGCTGCCGCTCGTCTTCGTCGTCATCGTCAGCTTCTGGGACTACAACGACTACCAGATGCTGCCGACCTTCACGACGCGCAGTTACGTCGAGAGTTTCGACGGCTGCCTGACCGACCTGCCGAACCTCTGCACGATGTTCAAGACCTACGTCTCGACGGCGAAGTTCTGCTTCATCGTCTGGGCGCTGACCCTCGTCATCGGCTTCACCGTCGCCTATTTCCTCGCCTTCCACGTCCGCACCGCGACGATGCAGATGGTGCTGTTCCTCGTCTGCACCATCCCGTTCTGGACGTCGAACGTCATCCGCATGATCTCGTGGATCCCGCTGTTGGGCAGGAACGGCCTCGTCAACCAGATGCTGGTCGGCGCCCACGTCGTCGACGCGCCGGTCGAATGGCTGCTCTATTCGCCGTTCTCGGTCGCCCTCGCCTTCGTCCATCTGTTCACCTTCTTCATGGTCGCGCCGATCTTCAACTCGATGATGCGCATCGACCGCCGCTTGATGGAGGCGGCCTACGACGCGGGGGCGAGCGGTTGGCAGATGCTCGCCAACGTCATCGTCCCGCTGTGCAAGCCGGGAATCGCCATCGGCTCGATCTTCGTCGTCACCATCGTCATGGGCGACTTCATCACTTTCGACGAAATGGGCGGCGAGCAGATCGCCTCGGCCGGCAAGGTGATCGAGACGCGCCTCGGCGCGTTGCAGTTCCCGCCGGCGGCGGCCAACGCGGTGATCCTGCTCGGCGCGACGATGCTGATCATCGCCGTGCTGAACCGCATCGTCGACATCCGCAAGGAGCTCTGAGCGTGAACGAAGGACGCTCGCTCGCCTTCTACGCGCTCGCCGCGTTCTTCGGCCTGTACGTGCTGTTCCTCTACGGGCCGATGATCGTCATCTTCGTCCTGTCGTTCCAGGGACCGACCGGCGGCCTCACTTTCCCGCTCAACGGCGTGTCGCTGCACTGGTTCCATCGCCTGTGGGTCGGTGGCGGCATCGTCGACATTTCCGGCGCGTTCCAGCGTTCGCTCGAACTCGGGATCGTCGTGATGGTCTTGACGGTCGTGTTGTCGCTCAGCGCCGGGCTCGCCTTCCGCAAGCGCTTCTTCGGCGCCAACCTGCTGTTCTACGTCGCCATCGCCAGCCTGATCGTGCCCTCGATCGTCACCTCGCTCGGCATCGCGCTCGAGTTCCGCGTGCTCGATGACTTCCTCAAGGCCAACGCGCCCAACTGGATCGCCGACGGCCTGACGACGACGATGGGCATGTTCACCTCCGGCCTCGGCGCGCATCTGACCTGGACGCTGCCGTTCGGCCTGCTGGTGATGTTCGCGATCTTCAACCGCTTCGACTCGCGCTACGAGGAGGCGGCGCGCGACCTCGGCGCGACGCCGTGGCAGACGTTGCGCCACGTCGTGCTGCCGATCGTGCTGCCGTCGGTGATCGGCGTCGGCCTGTTCGGCTTCACCCTGTCGTGGGACGAGATCGCGCGCTCGAGCCAGGCGATGGGCGAGCACAACACCCTGCCGATGGAGCTGCAGGCGCTGACGACGACGGTGACGACGCCCGACATCTACGCGCTCGGCACCTCGACCACCGCCGTGTCCTTCGCCGTCATCGCCGTCGCGCTCGGCGCGATCGCCATCCTGCGCAAGCGGCAGGCGCGCCACGGCTCCGACGCCGGCCAGGCGTGAGGCGCGGATGCGGCTGCTGGTCGTCAATCCCAACACCTCCGCGGGCATGACCCGGTGCATCGGCGCGGCGGCGCGCGCCGCGGCGGGGGTCGGGAGCGAGGTCGTCGCGGTCAATCCGGCGAGCGGCCCGGCGTCGATCGAGGGCTATTTCGACGAAGTCTTCGCCGCGCCGGGTCTGGTCGAGGAAGTGGCCAAGGGCGACGCCGCCGGCTTCGACGCCTTCGTCGTCGCCTGTTTCGACGACACTGGCCTCGAAGCGGCGCGCGCGGCGGCGCGCGGGCCGGTGATCGGCATCGGCGAAGCGGCGTTCCACTTGGCCTCGCTGATCGCCCATCGCTTCAGCGTCGTCACGACGCTGTCGCGCTCGATCGCGCCGATCGAGGCCAATCTGGCGAAATACGGCCTCGCGTCGCGTTGCGCGCGCGTGCGCGCCTGCGAGGTTCCGGTGCTGGCGCTCGACGACGCCGGCTCGGGAGCGCGCGAAAAGCTGTCGCAGGAGATCGACCGCGCGATGGCCGAGGACGGCGCTGAGGCGATCGTGCTCGGCTGCGCCGGCATGGCGGAACTCGCCGCCGCGCTGGCGCGCCGCCACGGGCTGCCGGTCGTCGACGGCGTCGCCGCGGCGGTCAAGCTGGCCGAGGCGCTGGTCGCGCTCGGCCTGGCGACCTCGAAGCGCGGCCCTTACGCGCCGCCGTTGCCCAAGACGTTCTCCGGCGCGTTCGCGGGACGATCCGGCCGCTAGGGGACAGACGGACGGACGACCGCTCGCGCGTCGGCTTGCCTTGGCCGTCCTTCGTCGGCAAGCTCGGCGCCGCGAAGCCGATCGCAAATTCAGTGGGAGACGGGAATGGGCGCCAATGATCGACCGATCGTGACCAGGAAAGGCGCCGAGAGCGGCGCCACGGCGCAGTCCGGCGGCCTTGCGTTCATGACAGGGGTCGGACCGAACATCACGTCGGCGACGAAGCTGTGGTTCGGCAAGGCGAGCAACGCGCCGGGCTTCCGCTCGCTGCCGCACCACCACGGCGAAGCCGAAACCGGCGCCTACGTGCTGTCGGGCGGCGCCCGCATCTATTTCGGCGAGGACTACCAAGAGTTCGTCGAAATGTCGGCGGGCGACTTCATGTTCGTTCCGCCGTTCCTGCCTCACCTCGAAGCCAACATGAGCACGACGGAAGACCTGTGTTGGCTGGCGTGCCGCACGCCGGAAAACATCGTCGTCAACCTGCCCGACGTCGACGACGCCCTGCTCAAAGGCTATCGCCGCGCCTGAATTCGCGGCGGGCTGGCGGCGCCGCGAATTGCGTCGCGGCGTGCGGTCGGCGCCACGGCGACGCGCGCCGTTCGTCATCGTTGCGTGGTAATTGCGGCCGCGGTCGATCCCCTTCGCGAGAACCTCCTTCATGCCGCCCGTCGCTTCCCACTTCGTTCATCGCGCCGCATGGCTGCGCGCCGCGGTGCTCGGCGCCAATGACGGCATCATCTCGACCGCCAGCCTGATCGTCGGCGTCGCCGCCTCGGGGGCGGGGCGGGGCGCGATCCTGACCGCCGCCGCCGCCGGCTGGGCCGCCGGCGCGATGGCGATGGCGGCGGGCGAATACGTCTCGGTCGGCTCGCAGGCCGATTCGGAGACGGCCGACCTCGAACGCGAGCGGCGGGCGCTGGAGAACTTTCCCGAGATCGAGACCGAAGAGCTGACGGCGATCTACGAGCGGCGCGGCCTTGCGCCGGCGCTCGCGCGCCAGGTCGCCGAGCAGTTGATGGCGACCGACGCGCTGAGCGCCCACGCGCGCGACGAACTCGGGTTGGGCGAGCGCGGCGGCGCCAACGCGCTGATCGCCGCCTTCGCTTCGGCGGTCAGCTTCTCCGCCGGCGCCGCGCTGCCGACCCTGGCCGCCTTTCTCGCGCCGCTGGCGGCGACCGTCGCCGCCGTGCCGGCGGCCTCGTTGGTCTTTCTCGCCGCGCTCGGCGCGCTCAGCGCCTGGCTCGGCGGCGCGCCGCCGGCGAAACCGACGCTGCGCGTCGCCTTCTGGGGCGCGCTGGTGATGGCGATCACCGCCGGCATCGGCGCGCTGATCGGCAAGGCGGTGTGAGCGACGACCGCCGGGCTCAGCTTTGATGCCCGCCGGTGAACGGCACGAACGGGATGATCGCGCCGTTGTAGAGGTCGGAGCGCGACACGGCGAAGCCGTCGGCGGTGACGGCCTTGACCGCCTTGACCACGTGCTGCGCGCCGGGCGGGCCGACCGGAATGACCATGATTCCGTCGGGCTTGAGCTGCTGCAGCAGCGGCGGCGGGATGTGGTCGATGCCGCAGGTGACGATGATCTTGTCGAACGGCGCCGCCTCCGGCCAGCCGTAATAGCCGTCGGCGGTCCTGGTCTGGATCGCCGCATACTCGCGGTAGCCGCGCGCGATCAGCGAATCGTAGACGCCGCGGGTGCGCTTGGCGAGCGCCGGGATGATCTCGATCGACCACAGCCGGTCGGTCAGGTAGCTGAGATAGGCCGACTGGTAGCCCGACCCGGTGCCGATCTCGAGCACCTTGTCGCCCGGCTTGACCGCCAGCGCGTTGGTCATCCGCGCCACCGTGTGCGGGCCGGTGATCGTCACGCCGAAGCCGATGTTGAGATAGTGCCACTCGTAGGCGCGGGCGAGATTGTCGGCGGTGACGAACTCCTCGCGCGGCGTCATCAGGAAGGCGCGCTTGTCGGCGCGGTCCCAGACGTCGTTGTGTGAGATCAACTGCAGGTAGCGGTCCCAGCGCTGGCCGAGGAAGTTCGCGTCCTCGCCGCGGTTGTCCTTCATCCAGGCCACGTACGCGTCGCGGCTGTCGAGCGGCGGCCACAGGTCCTGGTCGAAGGCGCGCGCGATCGCCGCCTGCGCCGGCGCGCCGAGCGCCGCGCCGCCGATGAGCGCCGCCCCGCCGACAAGCAGCTCGCGTCGATTCATGTTCCCCTCCGCCGACCTCGTCGGCCGCCATTGTCGCCCGCCGCGCGCTCGCCGCGCAAGCGCGCGTCTCCCGCGCCTTCGTCGCAGGAGGCGCGTCGCGCGCCAGGCCGCGGCTCGACGCGCGCCCGGTTTGCGCTAGGATGGCTCGGCTTCGGCCGCTCGGGAGGACGTCCGTGATCGGGACATTTTTTCGCCACGGCGCGACCGCGGCGCTCGCCGTCTGCGCGCTGGCGCTCGTCGCGCTGATCGCCGCCGGGTTCGCCCCATTCCGGCCGCTCGACGTCGTCGTCGGCGCGCTGCTCTTTTACGGCGGCGAATACGCGATGCACCGCTTCGCCTTCCACGCGCCGCCGGCGCGCTTCGCCTTCGTGAGGCGGTTGCAGCGTCGCCTGCACTACGACCACCATGTCGAGCCCGACCGGCTCGATCTGCTGTTCCTGCCGCTATGGTTCCTTGTCCCCAACCTCGCAGTGACCGCCGCGCTGGTCGCGCTCGTCCTCGGGTCCGCCGCGACCGCCTCGACCATGCTCGGCGTCGCCGCGGCGATCCTCCACTACGAATGGACGCATTACGTCGCCCACACGTCGATCCGGCCGCTGACCCCGCTCGGGCGCTGGATCAAGCAATACCACCTGCGCCACCATTACATCAGCGAGAAACTGTGGTTCGGGGTCTCCAACCCGTCGCTCGATTTCGTCTTCGGCACGTTCCGCCGGCCGGGCGAGGCGAAGCGCAGCGCGACGGTGAGGAAGCTGCACGGCTGACCTAACGGAGAGCCGCCACATTTTGGCCGCGCCGGGGCGCGCGTCCGCCGGATCGGGCCGCGGTCGGGCGCGGCGCCCCGCCCTCGCCCGCGGCGGAACCCCGCCTGCCGGCGCCGCGAATTCGGTCATTGCAATGGGTTAGGCCCTTGGCGGAGGATCGCGCGCCACGCGGCCCGAACGCGCCCGGCGAGTTCGTGACCTTTCTGCAACATGTCCCCGCGAAACGCGCTTTGGGGCTGAAATCCGGCATTTTCGAGTTTGTCGGCCGCAGCGAGGATTGTATGTTGCCGTCTGTGAACGGGAGCTTCCCGGTCGCGATTCGGGTCGAGGGCGTCTTGGCTGGGGGACCAGCGCGAAGCGCCGAAGGCTTAAAACGGGAAGAGGGGCGCTTAACACCTTTAGCTCGGCGCAGGTTGTGGTCGGCGGCGAAAGGTTCAAGGTTTTCACCAACTCCCAATTGTCATCCACTGGAGGTCACATATGACTCTCATGAAGAGCGTTCTGCTCGGCTCAGCGGCCACTTTGATGGTCGTCGCCGGCGCGCAGGCTGCCGATCTGCCCACGAAGAAGGGCGCGCCGGCCGCTGAATACGTCAAGGTCTGCAAAATCGGCGGCGTCGCCGGCTTCGTCCTTCCTGGCTCCGACACCTGCTTGAAGATCAGCGGCTACGTGAACGCCCAGCTCGAGGCGGGCAACGTCGACAGGCACTATTACACCCCGTACACCGGGTTGGGCGGCACTCTGCCGGTTCTGTCGGCCCGTCAGGACTCGTTCGGCTACTACACCCGCGGCGAAGTCGACATCACCGCCGTTTCGAACACCGCTTACGGCCCGTTGCTGTCGTATATCGGCCTGCGCGGCGACATCGGCGGCGGCTTCGACTCGAACGCGGCCGGCGCGGCTGGTCAGCAGCCGAGCGCCAACGGCTTCATCGTCGCCGGCGCCTATGTGCAATGGGCGGGGATCACCGCCGGTTCGCATCCGTCGTTCTACGACTATCTGGCCGGCGGCGACACCTGGAAAGACTTCTTCTCGCCTGACCACAGCGGCGGCGGCGGCGTTCCCCTGCTCGCCTACACTGCGACCTTCGGCGGCGGCTTCGCGGCGACGATCTCGTTGGAGCAGCCTGAGAACTCGCCGGATCTCACGAGTGTCTTCGATCTGAGCACGGCTTACGGCACCGTCGGCACGAACGGCTGGGACGCGCCCGACATCGTCGCGGCGTTGGACCTGACGCAGGCCTGGGGCGGCGCTCACCTCGCCGGCGTGGCCCATCAGAATCGCTACTATGAGGGCACACTGTTCTCGACCGCCGCCAGCACGGACGAGTGGGGCTACGGCGTCATCGGCGGCGTGACCTTCAACCTGCCGACGCTCGGCGCGGGCAGCAAGATCGCCTTCCAGGGCGCTTACGCCAAGGGCGCGATCCAGTACGCCGGCGCCGGTTCGCCGGGTTGGGGCGAGGGCGACCAGGGCTTCAACACCAACGGCAACGGGACGCTCTTCCCGGTCGCCGATGGCATCTACAATGCGACGACCGGCACCTTCCACCAGTCCGAGGCCTGGACGCTTGCGACCCAGGCGACCTGGCAGCTCACGCCGACCTTCGCGATCCAGCCGATGTTGGCTTACGCCGACGTCAAGTACGACGCGACGACAGCGGCGCTCGACGGCATCTCGAAGCACGCCGACGCTTGGTGGGTTGGCTCGGTGTTCGACTGGACGGCGGCGAAGAACCTCGACTTCGCCCTCGACATCGTCTACGAGTCATCGCATCAGGATCGGGTGTATGCGACCCAGGTCGCTCCGACCACTGCGGACGGCGTCAATGTCCGCCTGCATGTCATTCGCACCTTCTGAGCGAATCGACAGAGTGGCCTAAAAACAGGGCCCCGGAGCGCCAGCTCCGGGGCTTTTTGTTGTGTTTCTCCAGACGGATAGAGAATTCAACCGTCGTGGGAGGCGAAGCGTTCAAGCGAGGTCGTCTCCACCGTCGTCGCGAGCGACGGCGACGCGATCCCGGCGAAGCCGCCGGCGCAATCGCAAAGCCCGGATGGCTTCGCTGTCGCTCGCAACGACGGTCGGAACGGCGTCAATCCAAGACGGCATGGTCTGGCGCGGATTTGGCGATCGCAGCGGGCGGGGCGAGTCGGCTCAGAAGCTTGCGGCTCTGCAATGTGACCTTTCCGCAACACGCCGTTACGAAACGTCACTCGAGGCCCAAAGTGGGCTTTTTCCAGTTTGAGACTGGCGCCGGCTTCGCTATTGTCATTGGCGGCAAATCAGGCTGTCAGGCGGGCGCCGCTGGGACCAGCGCAAAACGTCGAAAGCCAGGAAAAGGGGGCGCGTACCTCCCCCGGAGTTCGGCATACGTTTTGATCGGCGGCGAAAGGTTCAAGGTTTTCGCCAGCCGCCGATCGTCACCTCCAAGAGGTCACATATGACTCTGATGAAGAGCGTTCTGCTCGGCTTGGCGGCCACGCTGATGGTCGTCGCCGGCGCGCAGGCCGCCGACCTTCCGACCAAGAAGGGCGCGCCCGCCGCGGAATACGTCAAGGTCTGCAAGATCGGCGACGTCGCCGGCTTCGTCCTGCCCGGCTCCGACACCTGCTTGAAGATCAGCGGCTACGTCAACGCCCAGCTTGAAGCGGGCAACGTCAAGGATCACTGGTACAATCAGGCGACCGCGGCGCCGGTTCTGTCGGCGCGTCAGGATTCGTTCGGCTACTACACCCGCGGCGAAGTCGACATCACCGCGGTGTCGAACACCGCTTACGGCCCGTTGCTGTCGTATATCGGCCTGCGCGGCGACATCGGCGGCGGCTTCGACTCGAACGCGGCCGGCGCGGCTGGTCAGCAGGCGAGCGCCAACGGCTTTATCGTCGCCGGCGCCTATGTGCAGTGGGCGGGGATCACCGCCGGCTCGCACCCGTCGTTCTACGACTATCTGGCCGGCGGCGACACCTGGAAAGACTTCTTCTCGCCTGACCACAGCGGCGGCGGCGGCGTTCCGCTGCTCGCCTACACTGCGACTTTCGGCGGCGGCTTCGCGGCCACGATCTCGCTGGAGCAGCCTGAGGCCTCGCCGGATGTTTATGCGCCCAGCGCGACCGGCTACAGCACTGTCGGCACGAACGGCTGGGACGCGCCCGACATCGTCGCGGCGTTGGACCTGACCCAAAGCTGGGGCGGCGCCCACCTCGCCGGCGTGGCCCATCAGGATCGCTACTATGACAACGTTGTCGGCTCGCTGACGACGGCTTCCCCCAGTACGGACGAATGGGGCTACGGCGTCATCGGCGGCGTGACCTTCAACCTGCCGACGCTTGGCGCGGGCAGCAAGATCGCCTTCCAGGGCGCTTACGCCAAGGGCGCAATCCAGTATTCCGGCGCCGGTTCGCCGGGTTGGGGCGAGGGTGACCAGGGCTTCAACACCAACGGCAACGGGACGCTCTTCCCGATCGCCGACGGCATCTATAACACCACCACTTCGAGGTTCTCGCAGTCCGAGGCCTGGACGCTTGCGACCCAAGCGACCTGGCAGCTCACGCCGACCTTCGCCATCGAGCCGATGCTCGCTTACGCCGACGTCAAATACAACAGCGCGGCGGCGGCGGCCGACTTCATTCCGCAGCACGCCTACGCGTGGTGGGCCGGCGCCGTGTTCGACTGGACGGCGGCGAAGAACCTCGATTTCGCCCTCGACCTCGTCTACGAGTCGTCGCATCAGGATCGGGTCCCGTTCGGCAACCCGGCCAGCCCGCTCACTTCGGACGGCTTCAACGGCCGTCTGCACGTCATTCGCACCTTCTGAGCGAATCGACGGTCTGGCCGAAAAACAGGGCCCCGGAGCGCCAGCTCCGGGGCCTTGTTTTTGGCGCGGTCGAATCGACTCCAGCGGCGCGCCCTAGGCCGCGACGCCGAGCGCGTCGAGCAGCGGCCCGAGATAGGCGGCGTGCGGGCGCCAGCGGCCAACCGACTCACGGTAAATCGGCGTGCGCACCTGATTGACGCTGGCGGTGCGGACCGGGCGCCGGGTGCGGTGGAATTCGAGACACGCGACGTCCCACGACAAGCCGAGGAATTCGATCATCCGCCGCGCCTGCGCCTGGAGATCGTCGACCACCGCCTCGTAGTCGACTTCGAGGAAATGCGCCGCCGGCAGCGTCGCCCGCCAATGCGCCATCAACCTCGCGTAGTCGCGATAAAACAGCCCGAGCTCGGTCTGGTCGTAAGTGTAAGGGGCGTTGGCCGCTATGAAATTCTTGGTGTAGCAGGAGAGGCAGGCGTCGACGGGATCGCGGCGGACGTGGATGACGGGCGCCTCGGGCAGGATCAGACGGATCAGGCCGAGGTTGACGAAATTGATCAGCGCCTTGTCGACGACGCGCGTCTTGCCGGGAGGCGGCGGTCCGGCCCGCGCGAGGTAATCGTCGCCGAGCCGCGCGAGGTCGTCGGCCGTCAGGTCGCCGAGGCCTTCGGGCACGCCGCCGATCGCGGCGGCGATCTGCGGCAGCGGGCTATACTCTCCGCCGCCGTGAATCGCCGGATGGCTGGCGAGGATCTGCTCGACGAGCGTGGTGCCCGATCGCGGCATGCCGACGACGAAGATCGGCGTCGCCGAGCGGGCGCCGGCGCCGGCGAAGCGCTCGAAGATCTCGGCCGGGAAGGCTTCGGCGATCGCTGCGAAATGGGCGCGATTGGCGTCGGCGTCGTAGGCGAGCCGGGCGCGCTTCATCCGATTGCCGGCGTCGAGATGGGCGAAGGCGCGCTCGGAATCGCCGATGTCGAGATAGGCTTTCGCCAGCGCGAAATGCAGCGGCAGCGCTTCGCCCGGCTGCTGGCGCTCCGTCTCGGCGAGGCGCGCCTCCATCGCCGCGAACGCCGGATCGCCGGCTTCGAACGTGACAAGATCGACGAACGACAGCCACGCCGCGCCTGAGTTCGCCCCGCTTTCGGCGGCGCGCCGCAGGACCCGACGCGCCTCGTCCGTCTCGCCGGCCTCCGCCAGCGCCACGCCGCGGGCGGTGAGCCCTTTGACCTCGCCGTCGCCGCCGAGCGCAATCGCCTGGTCGAAGCAGGCGAGGGCCTCCGGCAGCCGATTCGTCAGCTTCAGCGCGGCGCCGCGGCCGACCAGCGCGTCGACGTGATTCGGCCGCAGCGCCAGCGCGCGGTCGAAGGCGGCGAGCGCCTCTTCGAAGCGACCGATCGTCTCGAGCGCCCGCCCGTAGCTGCTCCAGGTTTCGTGCGCGTCGGGTTGCAGCGTCAGCGCGCGTCTATAGTCGGCGAGCGCGAGGCCGAACTCGCCGCGGATCGAGCGGATATTGGCCCGCGCCAGATAGGCGTCGGCGAAGCGCGGGCGCTTGGCGACGAGCGATTCGACGACGCGCAGCGCCTCGTTGAGCTCGCCAAGACGCGCCAACGTGACCGCATATTCCTTGCGGCCCGCCACATGGCCGGGGGCGAGGCGCAGAAGGGCGACAAAGGCTTGGCGCGCCTCGTCGAGGCGATCGAGCTTTTGCAGCGACGCCGCGTGGAGATAGAGGAGATTGGCGTTGCGCGGTCGCCGCCTGAGCGCCTTGCGGCTGAGGTCCAACGCCTCGCCGAAGTCTTCGGCGAGCACGAGCGCGCCGATGGTGTTTTCGAGAAAGGCGAACTCGTTCGGCTTGAGCTCGAGCGCTTGCTTCATCAGCGCCTTGGCGTCCTGGAGGCGACCCGTCGAGGCGAAAATCACTCCGAGATAATGACGCGCCTCGGCGTTGCCGGGCTCGCGCGCGGCGATCGCCTCGTAGAGGCGCGCGGCTTCGACAGTTCGGCCCTGGCGATGCAGGGCGAAAGCGTCCTGAATGGTTGAATGACTCACCGTGGCGAGCGACCGCATTTGCCGTAACCAAACGCCGCCGCCGTCGGCGCGCAGACACACGCCCCCGACCCCTGTCCACGCAGGGCTAAAATGTTCTAATTGTTCAGACTTTTTCGTGGATTAGCGGTGGCCTCGGCTATCGATTTCGCGCTTGGCGCCCGCCGCTGTCAAGGTCGATTTGACCTTACGGCGCCCGCTCAGCGCGCTTCGATGATCACGATTGCTTGCGCGAGCGGATGTTCATCGGTGATGGTGAGATGGATGAACGCTTCCAACCCTGCCGGGGTGATGGCGGCGAGGCGCGCCGCGGCGCCGCCGGTGAGCCGCATCGTCGGCTGGCCGGTCGGCAGATTGACGACGCCCATGTCATGCCAGAACACGCCATGGCGCAGGCCCGTGCCGAGCGCCTTGGCGCAGGCCTCCTTGGCGGCGAAGCGCTTGGCGTAGG
>Ga0181516_10002520_pt1 | contig 12913 bp, 10 predicted proteins | sample PEATcosm2014_Bin_25_FD_121104 | JGI IMG/M metagenome (GOLD analysis project Ga0181516, IMG submission 121104) | Peatland microbial communities from MTU Mesocosm Facility, Houghton, MI, USA - PEATcosm2014_Bin01_10_metaG | ecosystem: Environmental > Terrestrial > Soil > Wetlands > Peat | place... | reverse complement strand
GGACTGCCAACTGAGGGGCCGATGGAGTTGCCGCGGCCCGCTCGTACCCATCGCCGCGTCCTCGGCCTCAAGCTCCGCGATGGGCGGAATCTGCTCGCTGGCGCCACCATCATCACCACCGGAACTTTTCTCAACGGCCTCATCCACTGCGGCGAAGAGCGCTATCCCGCCGGCCGCAGCGGCGAACCGGCCAGCGTTCTCCTCGGCGAGGCACTCCGTGCTCTTGGGCTTCGGACCTGCCGTCTCAAAACGGGTACACCTCCGCGCCTCGACGGTCGGACTATCGATTGGAAAGTTTTTGAAGAGCAGCCCGGCGACGCCGATCCTACGCCGTTCAGCTTCCGCACGAAGAGAATCGTTCAGCCACAGATCTCCTGCCACATCGCCTTCACCACGCCGGAGACGCTCCGCCTCATCCGCGAAAACGTTCATCGCTCGGCCATGTACTCCGGCCGCATTCAGGGCATCGGTCCGCGCTACTGCCCGTCGATCGAAGACAAGATCGTCAAATTCCCTGACAAGACCCAGCACCAGTTCTTTCTTGAGCCCGAGGGCCTGAACACCCACGAGGTCTATATCAACGGCATGTCCACCTCGCTGCCCATGGAAGTGCAGTGGCAGATGGTCCACTCGATCCCTGGGCTCGACCAGGCAGAGCTGCTGCGCCCCGGCTACGCTATTGAGTACGACTCTGTCGACGCTACGGAGCTTGACCGAACGCTTCGCGTGAAATGTATGACGGGCCTTTACCTGGCGGGGCAGATCAACGGCACAAGTGGATATGAGGAAGCTGCCTGCCAGGGCATCATGGCCGGCATCAACGCCGCGCTGTGGCTCAAGGGTGAGCCGGCGTTCACCATGGACCGGACAGAGGGCTATACGGGGATCCTCATCGACGATCTGATTTCAAAAGGAACCAACGAGCCCTACCGCATGTTCACCTCGCGCGCCGAGTTCCGCCTCCACCTGCGCATCGACAACGCCGACCGCCGGCTCACTCCGTACGGCCGCCGCCTCGGCCTCATCAACGACGAAGCCTGGGCCGAATATGAGCAGAAGCAGGCCCGTATGGCGGCACTCGAACTCCTGCTGAGCTCCGGCAAAGTCGATCAGGAAAAGCTTCAGCGCGCCGGCTTTGGTGAGCTGCCCGCAACCGCCGGCTTCACCTGGGCGCAACTGCTCAAGCGCCCCGAGGTCACCATCGAGCCGCTTCTCTCGGCCATTGGCGACGACCTCGCGCGCGACCCATTGCTCGCGGAGTTTTTCGCAGGTCTGGTACAAACTCCGGAAGCGAAGAGCGCAGCGTCCACGCCGCCAGCTTCTTCCATCCAACGCAGCACTCTCCGCAACGAGGCGCGTTCCGTTGAAACGGAGATCAAGTTTGCCGGCTACCTCGAGCAGCAAAAGAAGTCTATCGAGCGGCTGAAGGCTGCCGAATCCGTTTCTATTCCGGAATGGCTTGAGTACGGCACCATCAGCGGCCTCTCGCGCGAGATGCGCGAAACATTCGATCGCATTCGCCCGCAGACCCTTGGCCAGGCCAGCCGCATTCCCGGCGTCACACCCGCCGCGCTCACACTCGTCCACGTTTCGATTAAGTTGCAGGGCAAACTGCAGAGCAAACCCCAAGGCACGGAGCGCCACGCTCCCGCTGACTCGCCGACTCGCTAACTCGCCCCGTCTTCGCGCGCGTATGATGTTCCCGTGATGAATCTCGACGCCATTCAATCGGCACTGCGCGAATCCTCGCTCGACGGCTGGCTCTTCTACGACCACCACCATCGCGATCCCATTGCCGCGCGCATTCTCGGGCTCGACCCCAAGGCGCACATCACGCGCCGCTGGTACTACTTCATTCCCGCATCGGGCGAGCCGCGCAAGCTCGTCCATCGTATCGAGCAGGCCCGCCTCGATTCGCTCCCCGGCGCCAAAACACAGTACTCAAGCTGGCAAGAGTTGCATGCGGGCCTCGAAAATCTCCTCCAAAACCAGAAGAAGATCGCCATGCAGTACTCGCCGAACAACGACATCATGTATGTCTCCATGGTCGATGCCGGCACCGTCGAATTCCTCCGCTCGCTCGGCAAGGAGATCGTCACTTCTGCCGATCTGGTGAGCCAGTTTGAAGCTGTCCTCACCGAGGATCAGATTGCAAGTCACGCCGCCGCCCAGCGCGCCATCGACATCATCCTCGTCGGCGCATGGGCCGAGATTGCTCGCTGCCTGCGTCCTCCTTCGGGCGGCGCCGGCCGATTCACCGAGTTCGATCTCGTTGTTTGGCTTCAGGAAGCCATGCGCCGCGAAGGCCTCGTCTGGGAAAACGGTCCCGACGTCAGCGTCAACGCGAATACTTCAGACCAGCACTACGAGCCCACCGCCGATCGCGCCGCGCCCATTCGCGAGGGCGACTTCCTGCTCATCGACATCTGGGGCCGGCTGGACTCGCCGACCAGCGTGTTCTACGACGTTACCTGGACTGGAGTGATTGGCCGCGAGCCTTCAAAGAAAGAGCAGCTCGTCTTCGATACCGTCCGCCGCGCTCGCGACGCCGCCATCGCTGTTGTTGAAACCGCTTTCGCGCAAAATCTTCCGATTCGCGGATTCGAGGCCGACGATGCCGCCCGCGCGGTCATCCGCGACGCCGGCTTTGGAGATTTCTTCGTCCATCGCACCGGGCACAACATCGCGCACGAGATTCATGGATCAGGAGCACATCTGGATAACCTCGAAACCCACGACGTGCGCCGCATTCTGCCTCACACCTGTTTCTCCGTCGAGCCGGGCATCTACCTGCCCGAGTTCGGGGTGCGCAGCGAAGTCAACATGATTACCGCGCCCGGCAAAGCCTGGGTCACCGGCCGCATCCAACAGGAGCTGGTGCGTATCCAGGTGTAGCGCCTGGGGAGCCAAGAGGCGGTCGATTTGGGGCCGAGAAGGGCCGTTTTGCTGACAAAAATCGACAAAAATCGCAAAAAATCGACACGGATTTTTTGTTGTTTTTGTTGATTCTAAAGATAGTTATAGTCAAAAATCGCATTTCAGAGTGTATAAAATCACTCCCTTGACTCTTCGTAGCCGCGAGTGAGCCGTCTGGGTGAACAGATCGGGCCGAGGTCGCAAAGTCCCTGCAGCAAACGAAACCTGAGTCCAAGGATCGGCGAAACCAGATCGGTTTGAGTTCTGAGAGGATGCTCATAGTTTGAGGATGCGCCAAATGCGGGAAATCATCGGCAAACTTGGCGCACTATTTTTTCGCGGTGTTTTCAATGATTTACGGCGGATTCGCGAGGACGGGAGCTTGACTTTTCGCGAACGTCGGCCAGTGGTCGAGTCCGGCGTGCGGGTTGAGATTAATATGGTTACTGCCCCGGCGAAGCCTGGGTTGCCGACTGAATTCAGCGGGAGCTGCTTGGGATCTAAGCGATGCACTTCTTTGAAAACCTCGAAGGGAATCCCGACAGCGAGTTCCTTGAGACAGTCGATACCGTTGCCGCTCACGTAATGGATGAGATGGATTGTCGTGATCTGTTTCTCGTTCAGATCGACAACTGGTTCGATCACAAGTGGCTTGGATTCTCAGGAATGGGAAGAGTACCCTCGCCATTTCCATTCCTTTCGATGATTCCCCCAAATGCGGACCAGAAGGACCGCTTTTACAGCGTGCCGGCGTCATTCTGGAAAAAGGCCATAACTATGCCACCGTTTACGCCCAATCGAATCCTTTCTCGAACGCATTTTCAACGGGGTCATTCTGGCGACTTCATTCGTTGCAAGAATCTATTGCCGCAACGGCAGGAAGGGTCGATGCGCGGAACCGTGAATTCCGCACGTCGAATCCAAGAGATCTCCGATTCAGGTGTCTTTCTCTGGTACTCGTCAAACGCCTCGCAGAACGGCGCAGCCAGCATTTTGATCTACATCTCGACGGCAAATGGCGTATGGCCGATATTTGTCAGTTTTCGCTTCAAAGCTGGCTGGCGCGTTCACCTGACGAAAGGCATCCCGCGCGAATACTTCGACAATCTTCTTAGCCAAAGGGAACCTACAAAATCGTGACCGCCTCCAAGAAGCCTTTGCTCCGTTCTGACACTTGGAATCTATTCTCCTCAGTCCTCATGTCCCTATGTCCCTACGTCCCTTAAACCCTGTCTTGATCTTGTATAGTCGATAGAGGAATGGCCACCACCCCAAACAAGCCTGCCGCGGCAAACAAATCAAGCCAAGGATTCGTCTACCTTCCTCTCATCGCCGGGTGGCTCGTCCCCGGCGCCGGCCATTTTCTCCTCGGCAAATGGATCCGCGGCCTTTTGATTGCCGTCTCCATCATCGCGATGTTTGCGCTCGGCCTTGCCATGCAGGGCAAGCTCTACACCAGCGCGCAGGACATTCTCGATATGCTCGGCGTCGCAGGCGACCTCGGCAGCGGCCTACTCTACTTTTTGAGCCGCGCCGCCGGCTGGGGGGGCACGCCCGTACAGACCACGGTCGCTGACTACGGCACCAAGTTCATCGTCGTTGCCGGCCTGCTGAACATCATCACCGCCGTTGACGCGCACAATCTGCGCACGGGGAGGAAGTCTTCGTAATGCATCCCTCCCACTTCTTCGCAGTCCTGCTGTTCGCGCTCTTCGCCTCGACCGTTTTCGGCATCACCATGCGCGACACCCCGCCAAAAATGTTCCGCTACGGCGCTTACTGCTTCGTGCTCTTCGTCGGCTCGGTCATCGTTTTCAGTTGGGTTATGTTTTTCATCACCCGCTAGGCTTCGCCCCGGTTTCCCATCCAAACCAGGAAAAAAACAAAAAAATGCCGCCGTCCTTTCGGAACGGCGGCACAGGTTTCGGCGGGAGTTGCCGAAAAATCGTTGAAGCTCCGAAGAGCTACTGCATTTCAAAAACACGGTCCTGCCGCGATAGTTGCGGGGCAGCCGCTCCGGGCCTGAAGGCCGGATGGAATTGCTGCGTTGATTCAGGGACCTGAGGGTCCCTGCTCCCTCCGGCGGGTGGAATCCCAGTTCCCTCCGGCGGGTAGAGTCCCTGCTCCCTCCGGCGGGTAGAATCCCGGCTCCTTCCGGCGGGTAGAATCGGTCGTGGGAGAAACCAGTGAAACGCCGCCATTTTCTTGCCGCATCGATTGCCGCCTCAACTCTCGCCGCAACCGGCGAGACATTTGGTCTTTCCCCGGCTAGCGGGGCCTCGGCAGGCGCACGGCGCGAGTTCTACCAGTTGCGCCGGTATAGCCTGTCGAGCGGTCAACAGTTAAAGCTCACTGAGAGCTACTTCTCCGGTGCTTTGATCCCCGCATTGGCCCGCCTGGGGCTCGGACCGATCGGGGCATTCAAGCTCGATATCGGTCCGGAAACGCCCGCGTATTTCCTGCTCATTCCCGGCCCGTCCGTCGAGACGCTTGCGGAACTCGATCAGCGCCTGCCAGAGGATGCGGAATTCCTGAAGGCCGCCGACCCCTTCTGGAATGCGACCTCCGCGGCGCCGGCCTTTCAGCGCGTAGAGACTTCACTCCTGGCCGCTTTCGAAGGCTGGCCAAAGCTCACCCCGCCGGCAGCTGCCGCCACGAAAGCCAAACGCATTTTTCAGCTCCGCACGTATGAGAGCCCCAGCAACGGAGAACACCTGCGCAAAGTGGAGATGTTTCACTCGGGCGAATTCGAGATTTTCCTGAACGCCGGCTTCCATCCCGTGTTCTTCGGCGACACTCTCATCGGCACACGCATGCCGAGCCTCACGTACATGCTCAGCTTGAGCGATTTGGCAGAGGTCGACGCCAAGTGGAACGCCTTCCGCAGCGATCCAGCCTGGAAGAAACTCTCCTCCAGCCCGCGCTACGCCTTCGATCCCATCGTCAGCAACGTGACCAACCTGATTCTGAGCCCGCTGGACTGCTCGCAGATCTGATGAAGCGGCCAAGGTGCGCACAAAGATTTCTGTTGACATGACACTCTAGTAGGTATATATCTAATAGAACTATGGCGCGCCGCTCCAGTTCGAGCATGGAAGTGCTTCTTGGCTTGCTCACAGTCGAACCCATGTCCGGTTACGACCTCGGGCAGGCCATCCGCGCTTCCGTTGGACACTTCTGGAACGAAAGTTATGGGCAGATTTATCCCAACCTCAAGAAGCTGGCCGCCGGCGGACTCGTGACGGCGAAAACCGAAAAACAAAAGGGCAAGCCGGACCGGCAAATCTACTCCATCACTGCCAAGGGACGAATGCGGCTGGCGAACTGGCTGGCCGTCGAGCCGCAGCCCGAAGTTCCGCGGAACGAACTGCTTCTGAAGCTGTTCTTTGGCGTGCAGGCCTCGCCGCAGGCACTCATTGGATATGTGGAGCGCATGGCCGAGCGCGAGGCTGCGGTTCTTGAGGAGTTGAAACGCCTGCAGCGCGAGGAAATTGCGCAGATGAGGAGCTATCCCGACGCGCCTTATTGGCAGATGGCGGCGCGCTTCGGGCAGCTTGAGCTGGAAGCTCACGTGCAGTGGGCTCGGGAAACGCAGGCCGCGTTGCGCGCAGTCGCGCAGCGCCGGTCAAATCGATCCAGAACCGGAAAGGGCAAACATGATGCAGGCAAATGAGACGGCGCAACCAGAGGGTACGCAAGTGCACAGAGGCCCGGAACAAGTTGCCTCATGGCTTCATTTGGTGGGCCTACTGCTGATCGGCGCGGGCGTCGTGGCCCTCGGCTTTCTGGCGCAAAGCAGCAATTCCGGAAGCGCGCCAGCCGGCCAGCTTGCAGGCCACGGCATCGCCATCCGCGTATACCTCGTCGCCATCTTCATGGACTGGGCTTTGTTTTACTACTGCTGGGCGGGTGTGCACCACCGCGGCGGCACCATTTGGTCGCTGTATGGCGGGCGTTGGAACTCATGGAAGAGTGTAGCGACCGATCTTGCGATTGCCGTTCCCTTTTGGGCCCTCTGGGAAGGCGTGGCCTACGGAGTCGCCCGCCTGCTCGGGCCCAGCGGCGCAAAAACCGTCGACAGCCTTCTGCCACAGAGCCTGCTCGAAGTCATCGCCTGGTTCGCCACCTGTATCACCGCCGGCATTTGCGAAGAAATGATCTTCCGTGGCTATCTTCAGCGGCAAGTGCACGCGCTCAGCGGCAGCCTCTGGATCGCCGTCGTTGGTCAGGGCGTAATCTTCGGCCTCTTTCACGCCTATCAGGGATGGCACGCTGTGACCATCATCAGCGTGCTTGGTGTTCTTTATGGCGGGCTCGCGGCCTGGCGCAAGAATCTCCGCATCAACGTCGTCGCTCATGCCTGGTCGGATATCTGGGAAGGCTGGCTGAAATTTGTGATTTGGAAATAGAGGGCAACGCGACCGCGCTGCCTTTTCTGCCGATCCCTGCTGCCTTTTCCCCGTTCCTTCTATAATCGCCCCATGCGTTTCCTCGCCGATTCGCGGCATCGATCCATCGCCATGCTCGCAGCCGGTGCGCTGTTCGTCTTTGTTTTGCTGGGAACGCTCCAATGGTTCAACACTTCCAACGTCAATTTCCTCAATCCGGCGACGTACGCGCAGACTATCGCTCTCACATCCCTCGAAGTTCTGCTCTTCCTGCTCTTGCTCCTGTTGCTCGTCCTGCTCTTCCGCACCGTGCTCAAGGTCTATGTGGGGCAAGGCAGCGGCGGCGTGGGCGCGCGGTTGCGCTCCCGCATGGTGCTGGGTGCGGTCATCATCACCTTTATGCCCGCGGCGCTGATGTTTCTGTTCAGCTATCTGCTGCTCAACCGATCGCTTGAGCGGTGGTTCTCGCCAGACGCCTCGCAACTGCGCAACGACTCGACCAGCGTCGTGCAGGAACTCGTTGAATACGTAGCCAGCAATGCCCGCAGCGAGGCGGAGTCAGTGGCCGAAAGCGGAGCAGCCGACGAGACTCCTCAGGCTCTCCAACAAGTCATGATTTCGCGCCGCCTTTCCCTGCAAGGCGGCTTCCTTCTCGTCTATGGCAGTGACAAGCGGATGTTTTCGAGCTTCCAGGCTCCGGCAGAGTCGAGTCACGCCTCTCTTCGCGCGTCCACGCCTGACTCCGAATGGAAGGAAACGCCGCTCCGCGGGCCGCTTTCGGCAGCTGTCCTCTCCGCCGCGCAACGAGACGACAATCCGGTGCTTCTTGTCGCGGGCCAGGAATACGCGATCGGCATGGCCGTCACCCCCTCCCGCAAGATCGTGATTGCGGTGCTGCCCATGCCGCAGGGACTCAACGCAACAACCGCGCGGATTCGCTCCGGCGCCGACGAATATTGGCAACTGTTTCGGTCCCGCCGCGTGATTCGCGCCACCTTGTCTCTTACGCTGCTGCTGGTTACTGTCTTCGTCTTCTTTTCCAGCGTCTGGCTCGCGGTTTTCCTTTCCAAGCAGATTACTCACCCCGTGGAAGCGCTGGCCGACGCCATGGATGCGATCTCCGCGGGCAAGTATGAGCAACGCGTAGCCGAAGTTGCCACGGGCGAGATGGGCGATCTGGTGCTCTCCTTCAATCACATGGCCTCGGACCTGGAGACGAGCCGTCGCATGGCTCAAACCGCTCAGGCACAACTTACCGCCGCGAATCTCGCCGTCGAGGAGCGCCGCCGCGAGCTGGAAACGATCGTCGATACGATTCCTTCGGGGGTCGTCACGCTTGACGGGGCCGGTGTGGTGCTTCAGTCCAACCGCGCCTTCGCGGCGTTGATGGGGCTTCGGCTGGATGTTCCTTTGGCCGGCGAGAGCATTGCATCGTTGCTGCCCGCCGACTGTGCCGATGAACTTGCCAGAGTCATCCGCCGCGCCAGCCGCATGGGCGCCGCATCCACTGAGCTGGAATATCACGCCCACGGTCGCACGCTTCATCTTGCCATTACCAGCGCGCGGCTCGATCTGGGCCGCGGGCAGGCTGGATCGGTGCTCGTGGTCGAAGACACCACAGACTTCCTGCGCGCGCAGCGGCAACTCGCCTGGAAGGAAGTGGCCCAGCAGGTGGCTCATGAGATCAAGAACCCGCTCACGCCCATCGCTCTGAGCGCGGAACGCATCGGCAGGCATCTCGATCGCGGCCAGCCCGAGTCGCCCAGCATTATCCGCAAGTGCACCGAGGTCATTCTCGGCTGTGTCGCTACCCTGCGCATGTTGGTGGACCAGTTCTCCGCACTGGCGCAGTTCCCTGCGCCGCAGCCCCGCCCTTGCGACGTGAATCAGATTGTCGAAGAAGCCCTCGCGCTCTTCGGAGGCAGGCTTGAAGGCATCACGGTGCAGCGCAATCTCGAGTCCGGTTTGCCTGCCGTCCTCGCCGATCCTGAGGCCATCCGCCGGGCCCTGGCCAACCTCATCGACAACGCCGCTGAAGCCATGCATGGCAGCCTGCTGCGCGTCCTCGGCCTGCGAACAGCACTCAGTGAAGACGGTACGGCCGCTGAAGTCACCGTCTCCGACACCGGATCCGGCCTGAGCGACGAAATTCGCGAGCGGCTGTTCCTGCCCTACTACTCAACCAAGCGCCGCGGCACGGGCCTGGGCCTCTCCATCGCCGCCAAGATCGTCCAGGAACACGGTGGCTCCATCAGCGCCGAAGCCAATGTCCCCAAGGGCGCGCGTTTTCTGCTGCGCCTGCCATTGGTGGAACCAGTCGCGGGGAATGAGCCAAGCGCAGCGGAGACGGAACCGGTAAAGGGCGTCGCTTCATGAACCACATCCTCGTAGTCGACGACGAAGCGGAGATACGGAGCTCGCTCGAGGAGATTCTGCGCGAAGAAGGCTACGGTGTTGCCGGCGCAGCCGATGCCGTGGAAGCCATGGTCCTGCTGCGTGACACGCCCTACGACGTGGTGCTGCTCGACATCTGGCTCCCCGGCCGCGACGGGCTGGACCTGCTTGCCGAGATCCGCGAACTCACGCCCGAGATGCGGCCTGAAGTCGTGATCATCAGCGGCCACGGCACCATTGAAGCAGCCGTAAAGGCTACCAAGCTGGGCGCCTACGACTTTCTTGAAAAGCCGCTCTCGCTTGAGCGCACCCTCATCGTTCTCAAAAATGCCGTCGAAGCTCGCCGCCTGCGCACTCAGAATGAGGAGTTCAAGCGCCAATTCAGCGCCGCCGCCGTGCTGACCGGCGAAAGCGTGCCGCTCAAAGCCCTCCGCCAGCAAATCAAGCTGATGGCGCCGACCAACGGCCGCGTGCTCATCTACGGCGAGTCAGGCACCGGCAAGGAGCTCATCGCGCGTTCCATCCACGCCGAAAGCCTGCGCCGCGACGGCGTGTTCGTTGAGCTCAACTGCGCCGCTATCCCCGAGGCGCATATCGAGGCCGAACTCTTCGGCCATCGTCACGGCGCGCAACCCGGCGGCCCTCCCGAACAGCGAGGAACCCTGGAACGCGCCGACGGCGGAACGCTTTACCTGGATGAAGTGGGCGATATGAGCCTGAAGACCCAGGCCAAAGTCCTCAGCGCTCTCGACGATCAAATGTTTACGCCGGTCGGCGGCATGCAACCCCTGCGCGTCGACGTGCGCGTGATTGCTTCAACCAACAAGGATCTCGAAGAAGAAATCGCCAAGGGAAATTTCCGCGAGGATCTCTTTTACCGCCTCAATGTGGTGCCGTTCTTCGTGCCGCCGCTCCGCGAACGCAAGCAGGATATTCCGCTCCTGGCGCGCGAGTTTCTGCTCGAATTTGGCCGTCAGTACGGCCGGCCGCGCGTGGAGATCGCCGAGGAGGCTCTGGATGCGCTGGCGCAATATCACTGGCCCGGCAACGTGCGCGAGCTCAGGAACGTGATCGAACGCGTTCTCATCCTGAATCCGCGGGTTCTGCGCATCGAGCGCAAGCATCTGCCGCCGCTCACGCACAAGGCCGGCTCACGCTCCACTGAGGAGTTCTCAAGCCTGCAGCAGGCGCGCGATGCGTACGAGCGCGAATATATTCTCAAAAAGATTGAGGAGGCTCACAACAACATCAGCCACGCCGCCGAGTTGCTTGGTCTCGAGCGCAGCCACCTCTACCGCAAAATGAAGGCTTTAGGAATCGCCGCTCGCGAGTAGCGGCGCACTGGGCGTTGGTTGGATTTGCGGCGTCTCTCGCCGGTCAGTCAAATGAAAACGCCGCTCCACTTTTTTGTCGCGGAGATCGGGTTTGCCCACGCGGCGCTCCGGCCGGTTCAGGCTCCGCCGGTCCTCCTGCTGGCTCATTGAAGCGGGCAGAATGATCGGTCCGGGAGCGCCCAATGGGCGATTTCTCGCGGGTTGCCTCGGTTCGGGCCTCACAAAGGTTGGCCTCGGCGCAGCAGCAGCAGTAGCAGCAGGAGCAGGCTCGGACGCGGCAGCAGGCGCCTCTCTATGTTGCGCTCGCGCCAGATCCTCTACGCTCGATCCCGAACCGCTGGTCAGCAGTTTGTGCAGGGTCGGAATGTTCGCTCGCTCCTTCTCCACAAAGTCAACGCCATCGACCGTTAGCGTGTACTGCGCATTGTCTGCCTTGGTGACGTACCCCTTCCTTTGCAGATACCAGAGGGTAAAGTCCAGGTAGTCGCGCGGGAAGCCCATCCGCTCTTCGATTTCGACAAGCGGAACCTCGGGATAGGTCGGGTTGGTCCGCCGCCGGTAGTAAAGAACCGCCAATACTGCCAGGCGCCGGTTTAACTCGCCTTCCTGGGAATCCATGAAATCGATGGTTGTGGCAAGCGGTTCCGGTGGTGCTTTGGTCCGGGCCCGTGCGGCATCGTACTCCGCGCGACGCCGCGGATCCGCCAACACGTCATAGGCGGTCTTGAGAAGGCGAAAGTTTTCTTCATGGCCTGTCTCGTTGTTGTCCGGGTGCAGGCGCGCCGCAAGAAACCGATAGACACGGTGGACCGTCTCAGCATCCGCGTTGGGGCTGATTTGAAGGAATTCGTAGTAATCCTGCACTGGCGTGCTCATAGCTCTCCCGCAGTATTGGTTTTGAGCTTAGCCCACGTATGAATTGTCTTGGTATCCCGCATAGGTGGGAGCCTGCACCAGGTCAGTCTTCAATTCCCCAGTCGCGTCCCCCAAAGCCCCCTCCTCTAAGCCATGTCAAGACAGTTAGTTGCGTGGATCTTGGGAGCGTTGCGCGCCGGCTTCTGCCAGTTCACGATTGTCCAGAAACGGAACACGGAAACAATCGCGCAGACACCTTGGCCCCGGTTCGTCAACGATTTCTTCGTTCCAAAAGCCTATGAAGCGGGATTATTTGAGTCGAGATCGTGGGCGGGCAGAATCGAGGTGATGAAATCGACCATATTGGAGGCCATTCGCGGGTCCCGATTGGCAAGAGCGACCAGCACATAATCGTCATGGGGCAAGATGTGCAATTCGCCATTGATTCCGGGTGCGCCACCGCCGTGACCGTATCCTCCATCCGGCAAGACGTAGAAGCCCATGCCATAGTCCTGCCGTTTGGGACTCGCTTGCGTTGCCTCCTGCAGAAGCTCATGATTCAACAGCTTGCCGGATTGCAGAGCTTCAGCAAAGAGAAAGAGGTCGCGGACGGTGGAATATCCCCCTCCGGCTGATGTGCCCGACCATGGCATCTCGTCCGTATTGGGCACCAGTCCGTTCTGCCCAGAGGTGTAGCCGATCGCGCGGCCGCTGACACGGTCGGCCTCAGGACGCGAGTCGGTGCGCGTCATTCCCGCGGGCTGATCGATATTCTCCTGTACGTATTTCTGATAAGGCTCACCACTCACAAGCTCGATGATTCGACCCAAAAGGATGAAGCCGTAGTTTGAGTACTCCATGCGGGAGCCCGGTTCGAAGACGACGGGCCGGCTGCCGAAGAGTTTGACGTAATCCTCAAGCGAGCGAGTGTCCTCGCGTTGCGCTTGGTATTCCGGAGTGAAAATGTCTCCTGTGCCGCCGGTATGATTGAGCAATTCTCGAATCGTGACACGCGAGGCGAGATCG
>Ga0181516_10002519_pt1 | contig 12927 bp, 14 predicted proteins | sample PEATcosm2014_Bin_25_FD_121104 | JGI IMG/M metagenome (GOLD analysis project Ga0181516, IMG submission 121104) | Peatland microbial communities from MTU Mesocosm Facility, Houghton, MI, USA - PEATcosm2014_Bin01_10_metaG | ecosystem: Environmental > Terrestrial > Soil > Wetlands > Peat | place... | reverse complement strand
GTTTATCGGCGGCCGGTTTGATGGGCGAATTTGATTTTGCAGAGTCGGATAAAGCGGGCGCGGGTTTATCGGCAGCGGGCTTATCGGGGGCGGGTTTGCTGCTGTCGGCGGTCACGGCAGTTTGTTCGGTGGACGAGCCGGCCGTCATCTCCAGTACAACTTGCTGGTCGTAGCGGAGATCGACGGCGGCGAGTTTGGGGTATTGCTGACGCCACTCGCCGATGTGCGCCTTGTAGCGCTGATAGCGATCGAAGAAATGATCTTCGCCGAAGTGAGCGAGGACGTCGGCGCCCTGCTCGGGCATGAGGACGCGCGCATCTTCAGGATCGGTGAGGTCGATCTCGGAGATCTGATCGGAGAGGCGCTGGCCGTTGGCGTCGAGATCGCCGAGCAGGCGGAGATAGAGGTCGATGCGGGCCTTGCGGGCGGGCAGCGGATCTCCACCATCGATGCCTGTGAGCACGGGAAATGAATAATGATGCTGCGCCATCATGGCAACGGGCATGCTGAGCAGGACACCGTTGGCGTCGACCAGGCCGATCTGCTGGCCATGACGAACGAATGCGACCGGTTTGCGTTCAATGACGGAGATGCGAATTTGATCGGGCAGCAGGCGCATGACAGTGGCCGACTGGACCCAGGGAATTTGTTCAAGCTGATGGCGGCGCTCGGCGAGCGGAACGAAAAAGATGTTGCGGCCGATGTCTTCGCCAAAGACGGGAAGCATGTCGGCGCGGCTGACCTCGGCGAGTCCGGTGGCCTGGATGGCGCTGGTGCCGGCGATGCGGAATCGCGCGTCTCGCTCAAGGAAAGACTTGCTCACGTGGACAGCGATGGCGAAGGCGCAAACTGCGATGAGAGCAGCAATGCCAAGGAAGGCGCGTCCCCATGTGCCGGTGGGACGCCACCAAGGATTTTTGGGAGAACCGAAGCGCGTTTTGCGCGAGGCGGAGGGAAGGTCGCCGTCGGGGTCTTCCATCTCGAGAGGCATGCCGGGCAGGCCGCGGCCGGAAACGGGCGCAGTTTGCTGCACGCGCCGGAAGCGGGGCTCGGCGGGCGCTTCGTCGTCCCACGCGAAAGTCCGAGTTCGATTATTGCCTTGAGTCGCCACGCCTCAGCCAGTCGAGAGAATCGCCAAGCTCAACTATAGCCCGCGATTCAGTGGCATTCTGGGCTGCGAAAAGGAGGGGAACCCGCGTTGTTACGGGCGCGCGAAAGGGCTGCGAAGTAAGCTACCGGGATGAAGGCTTTGCGGTTTTGGCGGGCGGTTGCGGTCGCGAGTTTTGTTGTGGGCGCACTTCCCTTTTTCGCGCAATCGCCGGCATACAAGTATTTTCGAGTGGGGAATGCAAAGGATGCGGCGGGCTCACCGCGTGCGGGGTTTGCGCTGATGGGCGGCGGAGAGGATTTGGATGAGGCATTCCGCTGGCTTTGCGAGCGCGCGGGCGGCGGAGACTTGCTGGTGCTGCGCGCAACGGGGACGGACGACTACAACGAGTACATCAAAGATTTGTGCAAGGTGAATTCGGTAGCCACGCTGGTGATTCCGAATCGCGCGGCGGCAGAGGACGGGTTCGTCGCAGGGAAGATCGCCGAAGCGAGCGCGCTGTTTATTTCCGGCGGCGATCAGAGCAACTACATCAATTTCTGGATGGGGTCGCCGGTGCAGGTTGCGCTGAATGAAGCAATCAAGCGCGGGGTGCCGATTGGCGGAACGAGTGCAGGGCTGGCGGTGCTGGGCGAATACGCGTACTCGGCGCAGGGCGACAGGCCGGAAGACGCTAACCTGGACGGCAAGACGGCGATGGGCGATCCTTTTGGCCGGCGCATCACGCTGGTGCGGGGATTTCTGGATGTTCCTATATTGAAGGGCGTGATTACCGACACGCATTTTGCGAAGCGCGATCGAATGGGAAGGCTGCTGGTGTTTGTGGCGCGGCTGAATGAGCCGGATGGGAAGGCGGCGGGATTGGAGATTCGCGGGATCGGAGTGCAGGAGCGAACGGCAGTGCTGCTGGAGACTGATGGACACGCGAAGATCGTGGGACAATGCTGCGCCTATTTTATTGATGCAAAGAATGCGGATGGAATTGTTGCGAAGGGCAAGCCGCTGAGATTCGGGCCGTATGGCGTAAGGAAGGTAGAGCCGGGCGGCATCTTCAACGTAAAGACATGGACGGGCAACGCGACGCAGTACACGTTGAGCGTGGATGCCGATGGGATCCACTCCTCGCAAGCGGGCTGCGCAGTTTACTGAGTCAATCGGACGTCAGGACCACTCGAGGGTATGGACGGAGCCGGCGGGTGCGGCGGATTAAGCTCTTGTCCAGGTGCGAGAGACGGCGGCGGATTCGAGCGCGGCGAGAATCTGGGGCGCAAGCTGGCTGACGCTGCCGGCACCGAGGGTGAGGATGAGGTCGCCCGATTGAGCGTCAGCGATGGCATCGGCAATGGCGGCGGGAAAGTCGGGGACGTAGCGCACACGCGGCCCCTGAATGCGGTCGGCGAGCAACTCGGCGGTGATGCCGGGCAGAGGCTCTTCGCTGGCGGCGTAGATGGGGAGCACGGAGACGCTGTCGGCATCGATGAAGGCGCTGCCGAACTCATCGAGCAGGTCGCGGGTGCGCGAGTAGCGATGGGGCTGAAAGACGACGTGAATGCGGCGGGGCTTGCATTCGCGGGCCGCGGCGAGGGTGGCTCGAATCTCAGTGGGGTGATGACCGTAATCGTCGACCACGGTGATGCCGGCAACCTGACCGCGCTGCTGGAAGCGGCGATCGACGCCACGAAAGTTCTTAAGGCCGAGGGCGATTTTGTCGGCGGGGATCTGAAGCTGGTGGGCAATGGCGACGGCAGCGGTGGCGTTGAGGACATTGTGGCGTCCGGGAACATGCAGTTCAAATGGGCCGAGAGGACCGGCGGCAGTGATCACTTCAAAGTGGGAGTAGCTGCCGGGCTGAATCTCGAGAGACTGGAGGCGGAAGTCGGCCTGGGGCGCGAGGCCGTAGGTAAAGACGCGGCGGCGCGCGGCAGGCAGAATGGACGCGAGCTGCGGATTGTCGAGGCACGCAGTGACCGCTCCGTAAAAGGGGACGCGGCCCATGAACGCGAGAAAGGCATTTTCAACGTCGGACATATCGCGGTAGCAGTCCATGTGTTCGCGATCGAGGTTGGTAACGACGGCGAGGATGGGCGAGAGTTTGAGGAAGGAGCGATCGCTTTCGTCGGCTTCGGCGACGAGATATTGAGTGGTGCCGAGCCTGGCGTTGGAGCCGAGCGCGTCGACGCGGCCACCGACGACGACGGTGGGATCGAGTCCGCCTGCAGTGAGCACAGCGGCGACCATGGATGTGGTGGTGGTTTTGCCGTGCATTCCGGCGATGGCGATGCCGTATTTGAGGCGCATCAACTCCGCGAGCATCTCGGCACGCTGAATGACGGGGATGTTGCGTGCCTGTGCCTCGAGCACCTCTGGATTGGAAGGCGAGACGGCCGAGCTGGTGACGACCACGGTCGCTCCGGCAACGTGAGCGGCATCGTGACCCTCGTAGATGGTGGCGCCGAGATGAGCGAGACGATCGGTGACGGGGCTGCGACGCAGATCGGAGCCGGAGACGCGGAAGCCCATGCTGAGAAGGATCTCGGCGATGCCGCTCATGCCGATTCCGCCGATACCGATGAAGTGGGCGTGCTGTGAGGTGGCGAACATGGAGGGTTGAAAGTTCAGGGTAACACTGGGAAGAGGTGAGGCACACAGGCTCTCGAAGAGCCCTTGAAATGCAGGGCTCAGATCGCGAAGAAGCGCGGATCGAAGACGAAGGGCTGGGGCGGGTGGTGGCGAACGCGCGAGAAGTGAGGATGAGTGGGATTGAAGACAAAGTTGAATTCCAACTTGTTTACAGCGATGCTCGGAACACGAAGCACGGCGGTCCGTGCCTCTGCAACCCAGTCGTCGCCGAAAGCCAGCGAGCCCGGCGCGGCGACCCACTTTGCAGATTCAATGAGCAGGTCGTCTGGAATATGGATGCGGGTAAGGACACGAGGAGGAATTTTGCGGCCGCCGGCGTGAATCAAGGTTTCAAGTACGGCGAGGCTGACATGTTGCGCCGCATAAATTACGCGGGTACCCGCAGAATGCCAGCGTCCCGCCTTTAGAAGCGAGCCGGTCGTATCGAAGGGACCAAAGTTTGCCCCGTGCATTCTAAAGACGATCATCGGATAGGCACTCAGACTGGAAAGCCAAATTCCAGGGCGCCGAGAAGCGATTCGACGACGCGTCCGCCAGCTTCAGTTTTGAGGAGGGACAGAGGGGTAGCGCCCTGCAGCTCAGGATGGGGATTATTGAGCCATGTCGTGGCATCGGTCTCGTTGCCCCAAATGCGTTCAGAAATGGAGAGGATGTAAGCGAGCCGAGCCGCAGTCTGGCTGGCTTGCGGTCCGAGGATCTTTCCCGCCCTTTTCCAGCTTGAATCGGGGATCAACTCAGCCCGGAGCTTGCCCAGTGGTTGCGATGATGTTGCACCAACGCGCTGGAATAGTGAAGAGGCAAAAGACTTCGCAAGCCCCTTATGGGCTTGAGAGCTGATGCTGAAGAGATTGTGGGCTGAACCGGTGGGAGACGGGATGCTTCTATTCGGTTTCCACTTTGGAGTGGCAACCGTTTTGAGCTGAATCGGCGCAGATTGAGTGCGAGCCATTGCGACTCCTTACGATGGGTTCACTATACACTTTTTTTCAGGTCCGCATGAACCAAGTTCGAAACGGACGAACGGAAAACTGTGGGCATGCAAGACACACGTCAAGGGGGAAAGTTGCGACGATTTATTTTCAAGCGAGGGGCGCAACGTTTTGAGGCAGCAGTGTTTGCATAGGACATGACCGGGCCCGAAAGACAGGGCGCGAAGGGCAGCAGGATCGAAGCCCGGAGCGGAAAGAAACCGGACACGCCGATGAGGAATCGGGCTAGGTGGGATGGAGGACATATGATCAGCATGAAGACGTGGATGCTTGGTGCAGCGGTATTGGCAGGTGGAGCAGCGCTGGGAGCCGCGCAGGCGCAGGCTGCGGAGTTTGGGATTTATGCACGCGGGCCGGTGGCCTATGTCCCTCCCTGCCCAGGACCGGGATATGTGTGGGTGGCCGGATACACGGCAAACGGTTATTGGATTCCGGGACGTTGGAACTTCGTAGGCGTGCGGGGACCGGCGCCGGTGGTGCGATTCGATGTTCACCGCGATTTCGACCATCACTTTGACCGGGACCGCGACCGAGGGTCCTTCCGCAGGTAACGCTGGAAGTCGTTTGGCGAGCGGCCTCTGCCGCGGCAGAGGCCGTTTTGCTGGAGGACGGCGGGGGACGGAGCGCAGGACGTGATGCGGGCCAGCCGTTCAAAGATTCGAAGACTTGCTCTGGGAATGCGGCTGAATTGCGAGTAGGATTTGGTTCAATACTGCAATACACCGCAACTAATTCGATGGTTTGTTGTTCAAATAGGTGTACGCCGGGTGGGCAGGTAGCTCAGGCCGGCAGGTGCTGAAAACCGAGGGCGACTTCGGAATCCTAAGTCCGGGACGGCAGGGCAGGAGAGCACAGGGAGGAAGTAATGAAAAGTTTGAAGCTGGCTCTAATGGCAATGCTTGTGGCTGTTCCATTGGTGTTTGCATCTGCGGCCAATGCACAGGTTGGAGTGGGGATTGGGGTTGGTCCGGCGGTTGTTCCGGCACCTTATGATGCGTATGGACCGCCAGCCTGCGAATGGGGCTACTACTCCTATTACCCGTATGCTTGCGCGCCTTATGGCTACTACGGTGCTGACTGGTTCGCGGGCGGCATCTTTATCGGTGCGGGCCCGTGGTATGGCTGGGGCCGGCGCGGTTGGGGCTACGGCGGCTGGGGTTATCGCGGCGGCTACGGATACCGCGGAGGTTATGGATACCGCGGCGGCTATGCGGGCGGATATCGCGGCGGCGTTGGAGTTGCACGCGGCTATGCGGGCGGCGGATACCGGGGCGGAGTTGCCGGTGGCGGCCACGTAGGCGGATTCAGTGGCGGCGCTCGTGGATTTAGCGGTGGCGGCGGCGGCTTCCATGGTGGAGGCGGCGGTCACGGCGGTGGTGGACACCGGTAAGTTGAACGAGTTGGGATAGAGAAGGCCCGTCTGCCTCGGCAGACGGGCCTTTGTCTTTGCGGCCGATGGCTGATGGCAGAATGCTCTTTCTCTTCAGGCCGGCTCGCATTCATTTCAGGCTGACCGCTTCTTCAGGCTGACCCGCTTCTTCAGGCTGAACGGGCAAGGCGACAGCGTGCACTTGCTAGACTTGGCGTAGCGAAAGGCACAGGTTTGGCATCTTTGCGCGTCCTCATCGCCGGCGGCGGCACGGGCGGACACATCATTCCGGCTCTGGCCGTGGCGCGCGAGCTGGTTGCCCGCCACCAGGCTGAAGTGCTTTTTGTGGGCACTGCGCGCGGCCTTGAAACTCGGCTCGTTCCGGCCGCCGGATTTCGACTGCACCTGATCGATGTCGGCCCGCTCAAAAACGTTTCGCTGCTGACCAAGCTGAGCACGGTCTCCGTGCTGCCGAAGAGCCTATTCGCCTGCCGGCGCCTGATCCGCGAATTCAAGCCCAACGTTGTGCTGGGGGTCGGCGGCTACGCGTCAGGGCCGGGAATCGCGGCTGCACTCTCCCTCGGTGTGCCCACGATGGCCTTTGAGCCGAACGCAATGCCTGGTCTCGCCAACCGCCTCGTCGGCAAACGCGTGCAGGCCGCGGCGGTGAATTTTCCTGCTGCTGCGAAGTGGTTTCGCAACGTTGAAGTCACGGGTGTTCCCGTTCGCCCCGAGTTCTTTACCGTGGCGCCTTATACCGGGCCGCCGAGCTTGTTGATCTTTGGCGGCTCGCAGGGCGCACGGATCCTGAATAACGTCATGCCGCAAATCATCGTTGCGCTGCTGAGTGCAATTCCTGGCCTCACGGTGCTGCACCAGGCGGGAGCGCGAGGCGCGGAGCTGACCCAGGCGGCTTATGCGGCGACGGGAGCGGATCCGGCGCGGTGGCGGGTCAGCCCATTTCTCGACGACATGCCTGCGCGGTTCGCAAACGCCAGCCTGGTGCTGGCCCGCAGCGGAGCGTCGACGGTGGCGGAGTTGGCGGCCGCGGGCAAGCCTTCGCTGCTGGTGCCTTTTGCGGCCGCCGCAGACGATCACCAGTTGCGCAACGCCGAGGAGATGGCCAAGGCAGGAGCCGCTGTGCTGCTGACCGAGCCCGATGTAGCGCAGCCCGCCAAGCTGCTCGCGGCGTTGACGGGGCTGCTGACTGACGCAAAGCGGCTGGCGGCGATGGCTGCGGCCGCGCAAGGTCAGGCCCGTCCCGGAGCCGCGGAGAAGATCGCGGATCGATTGGCGGCGCTGGGTTCCGCAGCTAGCTCTTAAGGCATTTTAGGAAACAATGCTGCATTTTTTGGCGATGCGCAGGGCAGTCGCTCCCTGGTTGTCGCGCAAGCTTGAGGCTTCTGGCTCCGACTACAGACTTTCCTAAAATGCTTTTGCTTTCTTTTGAAAGTTGATGCTGCACAGAATGCTGATGGCGGCGATGCCGGCGAAGAAGATAACGAGCGAAAGAATGTTGGCGGAAGAGATGTGGCCGGCGCGGAAGAGAGCGTAGCCGACGATGAGGTTGAGCAGCGCCCAGAGCGTGTTCACTAGTGGCGAGGAGAGGCCTTTGCCGGGCGGCTTGGCGAAGGGCGTAGGAAACGGATCGCCGGAGATGCCGTGGACGAAGTGAGGGACGACGTTGGCCAGAAACGCTCCGGCGAAGAAGCAGGCGATCGAATTCAACCAGGGCATGAGCAGTTTCCCTTCTCGAATGTAATTGTCGCAGGGACCAGGGCCCGGCGGACGGAAGGATGTGGACCAAGACAGGCACTAGACGAATCGTTGACGGCGGTGGCGGCGAGAGCAAGAATTCGGTATCGAGGAAAAATCATGGCAGCCTACTGCGAACGATGCAGGCTCTACATGCCGGATGGCATGACGAAGTGTCGCATGTGCGGCAAATCTGTGTTGCAAGCGCAGCCCGAACCCTCGATGTTGGATCGGCCGATCCTGGGCACGGTGAAGCAGACGAGCCACACGCCGGCGTTTTCAAAGTGGCTGTTTCTGGTGGGGCTGAGCCTGGTGTTGACACCGGCGCTGTATCTCTACACCATCTTTTCGCGAGACCTGGTGCTGCTGACCACCGACGAAGGACTTGCGGAGATTGGCAAGTATCCCGGGTCAGATAAGCTCGTGGAGTTTGAACTGATCGCCAGCATTGTGCTGGTGCTGGCGGCGGTGGTGGTGAATTTCCTGTTCTATCGGAAGAGCAAACGGTTTCCGGTGAGCATGATGATTTATGTCGGCACGATTTTTGCCTATCGCGTGGCCTATACGGGCGTGATGCATGTTCTGTTTCCGCAGATGAATTTGGCGGGCAATTTCTATCCCCTGGTGCGCTCGATGGCGTACGCCGGACTGGCGATCTGGTACCTGTTTACGGCGAAAGAAGTGAAAGAGCGGTTTGTGAAGTAGGTTCGCGCGCGGGCGACGATAAACCAGCAAAAACAGGCGAAGAGAGAACGAAGGGGGTAGGGGAGGGGTGTGCATTCCCTTCCCTATCAAGTGCAATGGAATGAGCGAAAGTGTTGAACGGCTGGCGAAAAAGGCGAAGATTTGACGAAAGTGTCAAGCAGCGGCTTTTTGGGGTGCTTTTTGGGGCGCGGCCTGGGGTGCTTTTGAGGCGATGGGGCGGAATTTGGAGGGTCGCTCCATGAGGGAGCCGGCGACCTGGGCGGCGTAGAGAAAACGGGTGCCGTCGCGGTCGTCGATGATGTTGAGCAGCATGCCGTAGGAGACGCAGGCGACGAAGTCGCGGATGTTTTCGGCGCCGGTGAGGGGCGGGAGGCAGGCCTGGAAGGCGGCAGTGGCGATTTTTCCCGCCTCGTAGTCGGGCTGGGTGGCGCGGGCAGTGCGGAAGTTGTTGAGATAGGCGTCAGAACAGGAGGCAACGGCAGGATTGGTGCAGGCAGTGCCGGTTCGGCTGGCCTTGCAGGTGGCAAAAGCGATTTTTTCGTTCATTGGAGTTTCCCTTTTGGTCAGGATTTGAGGTTCGTGCAAATGGAAAGGGCACGGGACAGCGGTTGGCTGTCTCATGCCCTCAATTACTAAGTATGGCAGGTTCGTTGAATTAATGTGCAAAATCGAGCAAGGAATTTGGCGAGTGGAATCAACGAGTTAGAAATTATTTTTAAAATTGCCTATTGACAAGATTTTTTTGGATGACGAACTTCCGGCTGTTAGCTTATGGAGTCCGGAAATGGAATCTCGTGGGTTGCAGCTTGGAGAAGATCAGGCTCCGCTAGTCCTTGGATCCGCGGTGGCCCAATATCGGTGGGGCTTGCGGAGAAATACCTTGAAACCGTATTTTGGATTGCAAGCCATTTGACCGAGCCCTGATCCTCGTTCCAAAGATCCGTTGGAATCATGCGCGGAGGTTCGGATCCTGCTGGAAGGAACCTGTGGGAATTGAAGATATCCTAGCAAGCATCGATCGCGAGATCGCTCGACTGCAGAAGGCTCGCGGCCTACTTCACGGCGGTACAGCGCCGTCAAGAGGCGGCCCCTTCAGGCGACGGAATGTGGGCTCATCGACTGCTAAGACGCGCGCTGGTAAGCCTACCCGGCGTGCATCCGTCGTTGAAGTGCCCCTCACAAGGAAAATTGACCACGTAAAGATCGTGACCAATCCGAAAAGTGGGAAGTTCGTCGGTCGAGAATTTGTTCACCGCAAACGTGGGGGCGGCACTGACGACGGTGGTTACAACGTAACGAAGAAAGGCGACTGACTCGGTTGCTCAAACAAGAAGAGATTTACGCGCGAAAGAAGGAAGCTAGCGGCCTAGTTAGCACGCAAGCGCGGAGTCTTGCTTTGGGGTTTCTTGCGATCGCTTGGGCGTTACTTACAGCCCACGATGAACCACTGCGCTCGATGGCCGCGAACGTGAATCAAGACCTAATTCTGGCCTCAGCGCTTTGTTCGGTATTGGTTTTGGGGCTTGATATACTGCAATATATTGCCGTAACCAGTTTTGCGGAGAGGGCTTACAAACTGGCGGGCAAAAAGAGCAACAAGGAAGGTCAATACGACGAAAAATCCTTCGCATACAAGGCTCATGCGTTTTTTTATTTTGCGAAAGTCTGGGTTTTCATTATCGGGTCTGGATGCGTTCTGATCATCTTCGGCTGTCTCTTCATTCCGGCAAGTAAAGCACCCCCGTCACCTGGACAAGTAGCTGTGGCGCCTCCTTGCGCGGCCGCACCCGCTGCGCTTCCAACTGCTCTACCGCCAAGTTCCCATACGACTTCCCCACTTCAGAATCCTTCGAGCCAGTAGCGACCAGGCTCGATGTTGACGCGACCTGATGCGACCAAGGTCAGCGAGCGTGGGTTTGACTCTGAGTCGGGATTTTATGGCTTTCGCCACTTATCTCGGCCACCGACGTTGGTGTTTCGCACGCGCTCGACAAGTATTGACGCGTTAGGTGCAATCTCGCCTGCCCGATCAATCGCGTGTGCCTGCGTGGGTTCAACCCCGCTCGCTCTCTCCGATCCGGGCCTCCGGATCGCGTAGTCGCCCTGAGGACGGCGCTCAATGAAAATTTCGTTCTTTGCCATAGGACCTCCAGAATTTGAAATGTGCTACCGGGGATGATTGTTGCTGCTTTCTTGCCTTACCCTACGCATTCGCGGAGAGCGAGTAAATTGTCTGTCCAGGTCTTGTCCGCATAGGTCTGGACGAACTTCGTGCCCCTGGCGTTTTCACGAGGGTAGAGATACGCGGTGTTCCCACGGGCATCTTTCACATAGGCAAGATTTGCAGAGTTCGCCTTGAGCCAGTCATAAACCTGGATGCGTGTTGATTTGCCGGTTTTGCCGTCGGCATCGTTAACCCAGCCGAGGTCGGAGATTGCGCAATGGGGGTCGTCGTGCCATCCCCCGGCCTTGTTGATGCAGGTGATTCGAATCGTCATTTCGTCTCCCTTCCCTAGCCGTTCACGTGTCAGAATGTTTGAGAGTTCGGACACTGTTCGATCTTACGATCAAATAATTGTAGAAGTCAAACGTTAATTGCAAACTTCAAACAAGGAGAGAAAATGCCGGAAACGACGGTCGATATCGCGGCTCTTTACGCAGCGATAGACCGAAAAAGGCAAGCAAAGAAAATGAGTTGGCGGGGATTGGCCGCCATTTTGGAAATCACGCCATCCACATTCACCCGAATGGCGCAGGGATTGAAGCCCGACGTCGACACATTCGCGACCCTGGTTCGCTGGCTCGGCAGACCGCAGGAGGAGTTCTTACTTCCGGCTCCGAAGCGCGAGGAGGACGATGATCCCGTTGCGATGATCTCCTCATATTTGAGGGGATCGAAGAACGTAACCGACGAACAAGCGGAAGCCTTGGAAGATATTATGGGTGCCGCTTTTCGCTACCTTAATCAGAACAAGAAATAGGCCAACCTTGAACCAGCCCCTGCGACGCGGGTTCAAAGCAGAAGCGGAGCGCCTGGCGGTTGCTGTTCGCAAAGAACTCGGTTTGGGTCCGACTCACCCAGTGAGTTGCGGCGACATCTGCGAGGAGTTGGGCATTCCGACTATCACGGTTTCGATGCTCGTCGCAGCAGGGGCGGCTCCGCAAAGCGTGCGATGTATATCGTCGCCAGAAGCAAAGTTCTCCGCGATGACCGTTGCGTCGGGGACAAAGCGATTGATTGTTTACAACCCACAGCATCCGCTTGGCCGACGTGCAAATTCGCTGGCCCATGAAATTTCGCACATCTTGCTTGAGCACCCGTTGGCGCCTGCTCTCGGCGTCGGCGGATGCCGTCGATGGGATCCAGTCTTGGAAGCCGAGGCGGATTGGCAGGCTGGAGCGCTGCTCGTTCCTCGAGATGCGGCGTTTGATTGGATGAGAGCCGGCGGATCGCTCGAAGAAGGCTCGCTCTACTTCGGCGTGAGCCTTCCTCTCTTTCGGTGGCGCGTTAATCAAACTGGAGTCTTGAGACAACTGGAGGCGCGGTCGAGATTCCGTTAGAAAACCTCTTGCGTGGTTGAGATTTTGAAGCTCCCACAAAGAGCAAGCTTCAGTCGACTTTTTTGGAGATGTTGAGGAGGATTCCGATACTTGCCAGGGTGAAGAAGAGGCTGGTGCCGCCACTGGAGATGAAGGGAAGGGGGATTCCTTTAGTGGGGAGGAGGGAGAGGACGACGGAGATGTTGAAGAAGGCCTGGAGGAGGATGGCGGTGGTGATGCCGAAGGCGGTGAGGCGGGCGAAGGGATCGGTGGAGCGATAGGCGGTGCGGAGTCCGCGATAGCCGAGGACGCAGAAGAGGGCGAGGATGGCGATGGCGCCGAGGAAGCCGAGTTCTTCAGCGATGTTGGCGAAGATGAAGTCGGTGGAGGCTTCGGGGAGATAGAAGAGTTTTTGCATGCCCTCCATAAAGCCGCGGCCGGAGAAGCCGCCGGTGCCGACGGCGATGAGGGACTGGTTGATGTGGAATCCTGCGCCCTGGGGATCGAGGTCGGGATGGATGAAGGCGAGCATGCGGGCGCGGCGCCAGGGGACCCAGAAGAGGAGAGCGGCGAGGGGCGGGAGGGCGACGGCGACGGAGAGAACGAGGTAGCGCCACTCCATGCCGGCGAGGAGGAGCATCATGGCGGTGACGCCGGCGAGGACGAGGGCGGTGCCGAGGTCGGGCTGCTTGACGATGAGGAGAATAAAAACGATGGGCATGATGGCGGCGCGGAGGAGGGTGCGTCGCCAGTCGCGCATCTGGTCAAGACGCGTACACAAAAACCAGGCGAGAAAGAGGATGAGGACGGGCTTGGCGATT
>Ga0181516_10002518_pt1 | contig 12927 bp, 17 predicted proteins | sample PEATcosm2014_Bin_25_FD_121104 | JGI IMG/M metagenome (GOLD analysis project Ga0181516, IMG submission 121104) | Peatland microbial communities from MTU Mesocosm Facility, Houghton, MI, USA - PEATcosm2014_Bin01_10_metaG | ecosystem: Environmental > Terrestrial > Soil > Wetlands > Peat | place... | reverse complement strand
GCGAAGGGGCCATGCTAGACCAGCACGACATCGATTGGCGGCAGGTCCGCGAAGGCGACGCCGGGATCGTTCACGCGTTTCGGCCCGATCCAGCGAAACGGCGAGGCGCGCTTCGACCATACCGGGTCGAGCAGGATATTGAGACCCGCGGCCTGAATGAGCCAACTGGCGTGGCCGACATAGGTCACGCGCCAGGCCGGCCCTTCGACGCGGCCCGGCGGCTGATCGGCGTAGGGCGACGGCGCCCATGCCGGCCATCTCGCCTTTGTGCCACGCCCGAAACGCTCGGCCATCCAGCGCAGCAGATCGCGCCGGTCTTTCAGCGGTGCGCCGTGCGGGTCGAAAAACCGCTCGCCGTCGAAATGATCGGAGGCGGGACCATTGTAATAACGCGACATTTGGGCCACATCATAGAGCGTGGCCACCCCGCTGGTCTTGCAATTAAGCCGCGGTTGACGGCAGCGGGGTCCGGACCTATTTTCCGCCCGCTCTCGCAAGAGAACGAATGACAGCCGCCGACCGGCCCTTGAGACCGGAGGCTACCGCCCGACAGCGCGATGCGCCCTCGGGCGTTTAGACGTTTTTCCTAACTCCGCCCGCAGGGACGGCCGTAAAGGACCAGGAACTTGTTCGACAGTCTCTCCGAACGTCTGAATGGAATCCTCGACCGCCTGACCCGGCGCGGCGCGCTGTCGGAGGCGGACGTCGACACGGCGCTGCGCGAAGTGCGGCGCGCGCTGCTCGAGGCGGATGTCGCGCTCGATGTGGCGCGAAGCTTCACCGAGCACGTCAAGCAGCGCGCCGTCGGCGTCGACGTGATCAAATCGGTCACGCCCGGCCAAATGGTCGTCAAGATCGTGCACGACCAGTTGATCGAGACGTTGGGCTCGGATGCGCAATCCATCGACCTTAACGCGCCAGCGCCCGTCGTCATCATGATGGCGGGATTGCAGGGCTCCGGCAAAACCACGACCACCGCCAAGATCGCCAAGCGCTTGACCGAAATTGCCAAGCGCAAGGTGCTGATGGCCTCGCTCGACACGCGCCGGCCGGCCGCCATGGAGCAGCTTGCGGTGCTCGGCCAGCAGGTCAGCGTCGACACGCTGCCTGTGGTCGCCGGACAAACACCGCGGCAGATCGCAGCCCGCGCGCTGCAGGCGGCGCGGCTCGGCGGCTACGACGTGGTGATGCTCGACACCGCCGGACGGCTCACTCTCGACGAGGCGATGATGGCCGAGGCCGCCGAGGTACGGCGCGCCGCCAATCCGCACGAAGTGCTGCTGGTCGCCGACGCGCTGACCGGCCAGGACGCGGTCAATTTGGCCAAGAGCTTCAACGAACGGCTCGACCTCACTGGCATCGTGCTGACGCGGATCGACGGCGACGGCCGCGGCGGCGCGGCGCTGTCGATGCGCGCGGTGACCGGCAAGCCGATCAAGCTCCTCGGCACCGGCGAGAAGCTCGACGACATCGAGGATTTCTATCCCGCCCGCATTGCCGACCGCATTCTCGGCATGGGCGACATCATTTCGCTGGTCGAGAAGGCCGCCGCGACCATCGACGCCGAGAAAGCAGCGCGCGTCGCGGCCAAGATGCGCAAAGGCGCCTTCGATCTCGCCGATCTTCGGGAGCAACTGGCGCAGATGCAGACTATGGGCGGCATGAGCGGCCTGATGTCGATGCTGCCGGGCATGGCCAAAATGAAGAACCAGCTCGCCGAGCGCAATCTCGACGAGAAAGTGCTCAAGCGGCAAATGGCGATTATCGACTCCATGACGCCGGGCGAGCGGCGCAATCCGGATGTCCTCAAAGCCAGCCGCAAGCGCCGCATCGCCGCCGGCTCCGGCACCAAGCCCGAGGACATCAACAAGCTCATCAAAATGCACCGCACCATGGCCGACGTCATGAAAGCGATGGGCGGCGCCAAGCGCGGACCGATGGCTGGCCTCGCCAATATGCTTGGTTTCGGCGGCGGCATGCCGAGCCCGGAAGAGATGGCCGAACTTGCCAAGAAAATGCCGGGCGGTCTGCCACCGGGAACGCCCGGCGCACCGGGTCTGCCGCCGACGCTGCCCGGCATGCCGAGCCTGCCGCCGAATTTTCCCGGGCTGCCCGGTCTCGGTCCGAAATTCCCCGGCGGCTTTCCCGGATTGGGAAAGAAAAAGTGATCTCACAAACAACGTCATCACCATAACGAAAGGAAACTGAATGCCCCTCGTCATCCGCATGGCACGCGCCGGAACCAAGAAGCGGCCGTTCTATCATATCGTCGTTGCCGACAGCCGCAGCCCGCGCGACGGCCGCTTCATCGAGCGGCTCGGCTATTTCAATCCGCTGTTGCCGAAGGAAAAAACCGAGCGGCTGAAATGGGACATCGAAAAGGCCAAAGCCTGGATGGCCAAGGGCGCGCAGCCCTCCGACCGCATCATGCGGTTCCTCGACGCCGCCGGTGTGCTCAAGCGGCCGAAGCGCAACAACCCCGAGCGAGCGATCCCGCGCAAGGAGCGCAAAGCGAAAGAAGAGGCCGCCAAAGCTGCCGCCGCCGCGGCTCCGGCCGCCGCCGCGACACCGGCGAAGGCCGCAACACCGGCGGTGCCGGCGAGCTAACGGGAAGAGCGGATGGCGAACGGCGATCGCGTCTGTCTCGGCCAAATCGGCGCCGCTCATGGCTTGCGCGGCGAAGTCCGCCTGCGCTCGTTCACCGCCGATCCCGCGGCCATTGCAAGTTACGGCCCGCTCGAGAGCGAAGACGGCCGCATCTTCGAAATTAAAACGATGCGGCCGGCAAAGGACCATTTCGTCGCAACGTTCTCGGGCGTCGCCGACCGCAATGCCGCCGAGCGGCTGGTCAACATCAAGCTCTATGTGCCGCGCGAACGGCTGCCCCGTCCGGTTGAGCCGGACGAGTACTATCACGCCGATCTGATCGGGCTTGTCGTCGTCGACCGCACCGGCAAAAAGCTCGGCACTGTCATGGCGGTCCACAATTTCGGCGCCGGCGATCTGATCGAGGTGCTGCCGGACGCCGGCGGCAGGACGGAATTGCTGCCCTTCAATGAGGCCAATGTGCCGATGGTCGACGTGGCCGCGGGCAAGATCGTCGTCGAATCGCCGGCGGACAATACTGACGAGCAAAATTGATATGTGGCGGGCGAGCGTTCTCACCATCTTCCCGGACATGTTTCCGGGGCCGCTCGGGGCGAGCCTCGCCGGCAAGGCCTTAGCGTCGGGCGCGTGGGCGCTCGACGTCGTCGATATCCGGAATTTCACGGCCGACAAGCACCGCAGCGTCGACGACACCCCGGCCGGGGGCGGCCCAGGCATGGTGATGAAGCCCGACGTGCTCGGCCGCGCCATCGACGCGACCGCGGGCGACCCCCGCCCGCGGCTCCTGATGTCGCCGCGCGGGCGACCCCTGACCCAAACGCGGGTCGAAGCGCTCACCGCCGGCCCAGGCGCGGTCATCGTGTGCGGCCGCTTCGAGGGCGTCGACGAACGCGTCATCATGGCGCGCGGGCTGGAGGAGGTTTCAATCGGCGATTACGTGCTGTCCGGCGGCGAAATCGCCGCCATGGCCGTGATCGACGCCTGCGTGCGCCTTCTCCCCGGCGTCATGGGTGCCCCGGCCTCAGGCGCCGAAGAGAGCTTTGCGGACGGCCTCCTGGAATATCCGCAATATACCAGGCCGCAAATCTGGGAGGGTCGGCCCATCCCGGAGGTCCTCATTTCGGGCGATCACGGCAAAATCGCCGCCTGGCGGCGGGCCGAGGCCGAACGGTTGACCAGCGACCGCCGGCCCGACCTTTGGGCACACCGAGCCGGGGCACCGGCTAAGCCCAGGAGCCCAAAATGACCGGAAGTGACCGGCAGGTGACAAAGCCAGCGGGGTGTCGTAGAAGCTGCGCCAACCCGTGTAGCCCCGGCCGGAACGGCGCGACGAAAGCGCAGCCCAAGAACGCGCATCTGTTGGAGAATTCGCCATGAACCTGCTCAAGGAAATCGAGAACGAACAAGTGGCGAAACTGACCGCCGGCAAGGAAATCCCCGATTTCCAGCCGGGTGACACGCTCATCGTCAACGTCAAGCTGGTCGAGGGCGAGCGCACCCGCGTGCAAGCCTATGAAGGCGTCTGCATCGGCCGCGCCGGCTCGGGCCTCAACGAGAACTTCACGGTGCGTAAGATTTCCTACGGCGAAGGCGTCGAGCGCGTCTTTCCGCTTTATTCGCCGATGATCGACTCGATCGCGGTCGTGCGCCGCGGCAAGGTGCGCCGCGCCAAGCTGTATTACCTGCGCGGCCGCCGCGGAAAATCCGCGCGCATCATCGAGCGGCAGGACCACACAGCCGAGGCCGCCGGCGACAAGGCGGCGGAGTAATTTAATCCGCCGCGGCGCGATTATATTGCGGGCAGGCGGCGAAGTTTCGCGAGTTTCCGACCATGACCAAGCCGCGCACGCTCTACGATAAAATCTGGGACGATCATCTGATCGAGGAGGAGCCCAACGGCGCCTCGCTCATTTATATCGACCGCCACATTGTCCACGAAGTAACGAGCCCGCAGGCGTTCGAAGGCTTGCGGCTCACCGGCCGCAAGGTGCATGCGCCGGATAAGACGCTGCTTGTCGTCGACCACAACGTGCCGACGACCAATCGCAATTTGCCCAATCCAGACCCGGAGAGCGAAGCGCAGATCGCCTACCTCGCCGAGAATGCGAAACTGTTCAATCTCGAATATTACGACGAGTTCGATAAGCGCCAGGGCATCGTCCATATCATCGGGCCGGAGCAGGGCTTTACGCTGCCCGGCGTCACCCTGGTGTGCGGCGACAGCCACACCGCGACCAACGGCGCGTTCGGCGCGCTCGCCTACGGCATCGGCACCTCGGAAGTCGAGCATGTGCTGGCGACGCAGACGCTGATCCAGTCCAAGTCGAAGAACATGCGCGCCGTGGTTGACGGCAAGCTGCCGCCCGGCGTCACCGCCAAGGACATCATCCTCGCCATCATCGGCGAGATCGGCACGGCCGGCGGCACCGGCTATGCGCTGGAATATGCCGGCGAGGCGATCAGCGCGCTGTCGATGGAAGGCCGCATGACGGTGTGCAACATGTCGGTGGAGGCCGGCGCCAAAGCCGGTTTCATCGCCGCCGACGAAAAGACCTACGCCTATCTGAAAGACCGGCCCAAGGCGCCGAAGGGCAAGGATTGGGACGCCGCGATGCAGTATTGGCGAACGCTGCAATCCGACGACGGCGCGCATTTCGATCGCGAGATAAAGCTCGACGCCGCCAAGCTGCCGCCGCTGGTGACCTGGGGCACCAGCCCCGAGCAGGTGATTTCAGTGACCGGCCGCGTGCCGCGTCTCGACGACGTCGCCGATGACAAAAAGCGCGAAGCGATCGAGCGCGCGCTCAAATATATGGGGCTGCAAGGCGGCGAGAAGATTTCCGACATCGCCATCGATCGCGTCTTCATCGGTTCGTGCACCAACGGACGGATCGAGGACTTGCGCGAAGTCGCCAAGGTCGTCGACGGCAAAAAGGTCAGCGCCAAACTCGTCAATGCGATGATCGTGCCGGGCTCGGGCCTGGTTAAAGAACAGGCCGAGTCGGAGGGACTCGACAAAGTCTTCCTCAAAGCCGGCTTCGAATGGCGCGAGCCGGGCTGCTCGATGTGCCTCGCCATGAATCCCGACAAGCTCGCGCCCGGCGAGCGTTGCGCCTCGACCTCGAACCGCAATTTCGAGGGCCGCCAGGGCTATAAGGGCCGCACCCATCTGGTGTCGCCGGCCATGGCCGCCGCCGCGGCCATCGCGGGGCACTTTGTCGACGTGCGGGAGTGGCACTAGGCGCCGCTAGATCAGCCGCGCACCCACCAGCAATGCATTTGCGGATACAGCACCGTGCCGCTCGGCCGGTTCTGCAATTCATACCAATCGGTACAGCGCCGGTAGAGCAACGGCCGCGGATTGATCGTGATCCGCCGCCGCGCCGTGTACGGCGGCGGCAAGCCGGGCTCGCTTACTTGCGCGATCGGCGAGGTATCGCTCTGGGCGGCGGCCTGCTGCGGCGCAGTGAATATCGGCAGCACGGCAATTCCAATGATTGCGATGAGTGATTGCAAGCGCATTGGCGTCCCAAAAGCCGGTTTCCACTGTCCGGCATCATGATCTAAAACGCAATTATGGCCGATCTCGCATCCGATCCGCCGGCCTGGCGGCCGGTCAAGGCGCCGTCGCTCGCCGAGCTTGAAGTGTTGGCTGGTGAAGTTTTTGGCCATTTGCCGAAGCGCTTCCGCGCGCTGTGCGCCGACGTCGTCATCCAGGTTGACGATTTTCCGAGCAAGGACGTGCTCGAGGACATGGAGGCCGAGAGCGAGTTCGATCTGCTCGGCCTGTTTCAGGGCACCGGTCTGCCGTTCCGTTCCGAAAGCGTCTCCGGGCAGATGCCGAACATGATCTGGCTCTACCGCCGGCCGATCCTGGATTATTGGGCCGAGCACGACGAGACGCTGGGCGCTATCGTCAAGCATGTCCTGGTGCACGAGATCGGTCATCATTTCGGGCTGTCCGATGCCGACATGGAAGCGATCGAACAAGCCGCGGAAAGGGATGAAGGAGAGGCCTCATGAAAGTCGACGGCGCCTGCCACTGCGGCTTTATCACCATCGAAGGCGAGGCCGACCCGGAGAAGGTGGCGATCTGCCATTGCACCGATTGCCAGACCTCGACCGGCACCGCATTTCGGATTTCGGTCCCGGTCCCGGGCGCCACCTTCAAAATGACCGGGCAGCCCGCGACCTATCTGAAGACCACGGCGGACAGCGGCAAGCCGCGGCTGCAAGCGTTTTGCCCGCGTTGCGGTTCGCCGATCTATTCGACGACGCCCGGCGAAGGCGTTCAACCGTTCTACACGGTGCGGGTCGGCATGCTGCGACAGCGCGATCAACTGCCGCCGCAGAAGCAAATCTGGTGGCGGTCGGCGCGGCCGTGGGTTACCGACCTTGATCGCGTGGCCAAAGCGGAAAAGCAAACTTGATGCGCGGCGCGTCACCGCTGATATATTGGTGACGGCGCTTTGCGCCATTGAAGCACGGGGACTTTGGCCATGCTGATCACTGTTTTTCGTTCCCGCCTCAAGCCGGGACTGCGCGACGAATATGCGGCCGCGGTCGATCGCATGAGCGAACTCGCCCAGACCATGCCGGGTTACATTTCGCACAAGACCTTTTATGCCGAAGATGGCGAACGGTGCACCCTCGTCGAATTCGAGCACGAACAGGGCTTGCGCGCCTGGCGCACCAATCCCGAGCACGTGGCGGCGCAAAAGCTGGCGCGGCAGAAATATTACACCGAATACAGCGTGCAGGTTTGCACGCACGGCCGCGAGGCGAAGTTCAAGGCGAAAGAAGCCGCGGCGGCGACCCCGGCTTGACCGGCGCGCGGTCAGGGGCCATTAACTCGCCGCAGATAAAGCATTCGCCGGGATCGAAAATGGAAAAGTTCACGGTTCTCGAAGGCGTCGCCGCGCCGCTGCGCATGATCAATGTCGACACCGACATGATCATCCCGAAGCAGTATCTGAAGACCATCAAGCGCACCGGCCTCGGCAAAGGCCTGTTCTCCGAGAAACGCTTCCGCGACGACGGCAGCGAGAACAAAGATTTCGTGCTCAACAAGCCGGCCTATCGCAAGGCGAAGATCCTGGTCGCCGGCGACAATTTCGGCTGCGGTTCCTCGCGCGAGCACGCGCCGTGGGCGCTGCTCGATTTCGGCATCACCTGCGTGATCTCGACCTCGTTCGGCGATATTTTCTACAACAATTGTTTCAAGAACGGCGTGCTGCCGATCAAGGTCTCGCCGGAAGACCTGGAGAAACTATTCGACGATGCCGAGCGCGGCGCCAATGCTACGCTGAGCATCGATCTGGAGAAGCAGGAAATCCGCGGTCCCGACGGCGGTGTGGTCAAGTTCGACATCGAGCCGCACCGTAAGAACGCGCTGCTCAAAGGACTCGACGATATCGGGCTGACGATGGAGAAGCGCGAGAAAATCGAAGGCTTCGAGACGAAGGCCAAAGCGTCGCGGCCCTGGGTGTGATGAGCCCGTCATTCCGGGGCCGGGCCAACGGATCCGGCCCGCAGTGGCCGGCCCAATGACAGATTCCGCGAAGAGCTGCGCGGCACCCCGGAATGACAAAAGAAGCAATGAACCCCGCCATCTCCATTTCGCATCTTTGCAAGACCTATGCGTCCGGCTTCCAGGCGTTGAAGGACATCAACCTGGATATCCGGCACGGCGAGATATTTGCACTGCTCGGTCCGAACGGCGCCGGCAAGACGACGCTTATCGGCATCATCTGCGGCATCGTGAATCCGTCGAGTGGCACCGTCACCGTGGACGGCCACGACATCGGCTCGGATTACCGCGCCGCGCGCGGGCTGATCGGTCTGGTGCCGCAGGAATTGACCACCGACGCCTTCGAGACGCCGCCGGCGACCATGCGTTTTTCCCGCGGCCTGTTCGGCAAGCCGGCCAATCCGGGCCACATCGAGAAAGTGCTCAAGCAACTCTCGCTGTGGGACAAGAAGGACGCCAAGATCCGGATGCTGTCCGGCGGCATGAAACGCCGGCTCATGATCGCCAAAGCGCTGGCGCACGAGCCGCAAATCCTGTTCCTCGACGAACCGACCGCCGGCGTCGATGTCGAATTGCGCAAGGACATGTGGCAGCTCGTGCGCGAGCTGCGCGCCACCGGCGTCACCATCATCCTCACCACTCATTACATCGAGGAAGCCGAGGAGATGGCCGACCGGGTCGGCGTCATCAATCACGGTGAAATCATCCTGGTCGAAGACAAGGCCGAGCTGATGCGCAAGCTCGGCAAGAAGCAATTGACGCTCGAACTGCGCGATCCGATCAACGCTGTTCCCCCTGCACTTGCCGCCTACCAGCTGTCGCTCGGCGGCGACGGCAGAGCGCTGACCTATACTTACGACACCAGGGGCGAGCGCACCGGCATCACCGCCTTGCTCGACGATCTCGGTGTTGCTGGGATCAGGTTCAAGGATCTGCGGACGACGGAAACCTCGCTGGAGGACATTTTCGTCGGCCTGGTCGGGCAAGATCAAAGAGCCTCGCCATGAACCTGTACGCCGTGCGCGCGATCTACATGTATGAAATGGCGCGGACCGGACGGACGCTGTTCCAAAGTATCGTATCGCCGGTGATCTCGACCTCGCTGTATTTCATCGTGTTCGGCGCCGCTATCGGCTCGCGCATCACCCAGATCGACGGCGTCAGCTACGGCTCCTTCATTGTGCCGGGCCTGATCATGCTGATGCTGCTGACGCAAAGCGTCACCAACGCTTCGTTCGGGATTTATTTTCCGCGCTTCGTCGGCACGATTTACGAGCTGCTTTCCGCGCCGGTCTCGTCGTTCGAGATCGTGCTCGGCTATGTCGGCGCGGCGGCGACCAAGTCGATCGTTCTAGGGGTCATCATTCTCGCGACAGCGGGCCTGTTCGTGCCGCTGCATATCGCGCATCCGTACTGGATGGTTGCCTTCCTGGTCCTGACGGCGCTGAGCTTCAGCCTGTTCGGCTTCATTCTCGGATTGTGGGCGGACGGTTTCGAGAAATTGCAGATCGTGCCGCTTTTGATCATCACGCCGTTGACGTTTCTCGGCGGCACGTTCTATTCGACCAGCGTCTTGCCGCCGATCTGGCGTACCGTCACGCTGTTCAACCCGCTGGTCTATTTGATCAGCGGTTTCCGCTGGAGTTTCTTCGATATCGCGGATGTAAACATCGAGGTGAGCATGGCGATGACGCTCTTTTTCCTTGCTGTCTGCATGGCGATCGTCTGGTGGTTCTTCAAAACCGGATATCGGCTGAAAAACTAGAGAGTGTGGAGCGATTTTGCCGGGAAACGGTTGTCAATATCGGCTTTGCTGCCCAAATGACCAGGCGCAGCAACGCCGATAAACGTGCCTTGTTACGGCCGGGCGCGGCCTCTATCCTGTATGGACAACATTGGAGACTGAAATGGCTACAGGTACCGTGAAGTGGTTTAATCCGACCAAGGGATATGGGTTCATTCAACCCTCAGGCGGCGGCGGCGGCAAAGACGTGTTCGTGCACATTTCGGCTGTCGAGCAGGCCGGCTTGAGCACCCTCAATGAGGGACAAGCCGTCGAGTACGAGCTCGAAAGCAATCGGGGGAAAGAGTCCGCGGTCAGGCTCAAGATCAAGTAATTGCCTCAGCCGCGCGACTAAGGCAGTTGGGGAGGGCTTTGCGCCGCGCTCGGCGATGCCGAGACTTCTGCCCCCCGACTGCCTTTGCAACGAAACCAGACCCGCTCGCTTCAGGCCGGCTTTGCTTTCGCGATCGCATCCGCGATGGCGACGGTCTGCCGCGCCATGTCGGCGTGCAGGCGCTCGACCATGCGGCCGTCAATCTGGATGACGCCCTTGTCCTTGTTTTCGGGGAGATCGAACGCGGCGATCATTTTGCGCGCCGCCTCGATCTCTTCCGGCGACGGCGAGAAGGCTTCGTTGCACGGCTCGATCTGGCGCGGATGAATGAGCGTCTTGCCGTCAAAGCCGAGATCGCGCGCCTGGCGGCATTCCTCGACGAAGCCTTCGGCATTGCCGAGATCGTTGTACACGCCGTCGAGAATGCTCAGCCCGTAAGCGCGGGCGGCGGCGACACAGGTCATGATCCACGGCAGCATCGGCGCCCGCCCGGGCACCAGCCGCGCGCGGGTCTCCTTGGCGAGATCGTTGGTGCCCATGACGAAGCCGGCCAGCCGGGTCTCGGTATCGAGCGCCGCCGCCGCGATCGCGCCGACATTGAGCATGGCGAGCGGCGTCTCCATCATGGCCCAGATTTTGATGTGAGGGTCAGCGCCGAGATCGACAAGGCGCGACGCCACGTCCTCCAGTTGGGCGGGGTCCGACACTTTCGGCAACAGCACCGCATCCGGCTTGGCGGCGACGATGACGTTGAGGTCCTCGACCCACCATTGGGTATCGAGCCCGTTGATGCGCACCAGAACCTCGCGGTTGCCAAAGCCGCCGTTCTTCAACGCTTTGGCGATCGCCTCGCGCGCCTGCACCTTCGCCTCGGGCGCCACCGCGTCTTCGAGATCGAGGACCAGCCCATCGGCCGGCAATTCGCGCGCCTTCTCCAGCGCGCGCGCGTTCGATCCGGGCATGTAAAGCACGCTACGGCGCGGACGGACGGTCATCGCTTAAGTCCCCAGTTTCCCCGGCGGGCTTAGGCTAGCGGCTTTGCAGGCTGCGTGCCAAGAGCCGGAGCAAGATCCGGAGCTGTCATGCTCCGCGAATGCGGAGCATCCAGTAGTCACCGACCTTGCGGTTGTCGCCTGCGATTACCGGATCATCCGCCGGAGCTTGTCATCGGGCCGGCCACTTCGGGCCGGACCCGTTGGCGGATGATGGTAGGGCGGGTTTACGCCGCCTTGCGCTTCGCGGTGATCAGCTTGCGGTTGATCAAGCATTCGGCGATCTGAATGGTATTGAGCGCCGCGCCCTTGCGCAGATTGTCAGACACGATCCACATCGACAGGCCGTTCTCGACGGTCGCGTCCTCGCGAATGCGGCTGATATAGGTGGCGTCCTCGCCGGCCGCCTCGTAGGGCGTGACGTAGCCGCCCGGCTCCTGCGAATCGATGACCAGGCAGCCCGGCGCATTGCGCAGGATATCGCGGGCCTCGTCCGGCGTGATCTCGTTCTCGAATTCGATATTGACCGCCTCGCAATGGCTGACGAAGACCGGCACGCGCACGCAGGTCGCGGTGAGCTTGATCTTGGGATCGAGAATCTTCTTGGTCTCGACCACCATCTTCCATTCTTCGCGGGTGTAGCCGTCCTCCATGAAGGTGTCGATCTGCGGAATGACGTTGAAGGCGATCCGCTTCGGAAACTTCTTCGCCTCGACCTCATTGAGCTGGAACACCGCCTTGGTCTGCGAGAACAGTTCGTCCATCGCCTCCTTGCCGGCGCCGGATACCGATTGGTAGGTGGCGACCACGACGCGCTTGATCTTGGCCTTGTCGTGCAGCGGCTTGAGCGCGACGACGAGCTGCGCCGTCGAGCAATTGGGATTGGCGATGATGCCGCGCTTGCGAAAGCCGACAACGGCATCCGCATTGACCTCCGGCACGATCAGCGGCACGTCGGAATCGTAGCGCCAGGCCGAAGAATTATCGATCACGACCGCGCCAGCGGCGGCGATTTTCGGCGACCATTCCTTGGACACGGCGGACCCCGCCGACATCAGGCAGATGTCGACGCCGGAGAAATCGTAATGTTCGAGCGCTTTGACCTTCAGCGTGCGGTCGCCATAGGACACCTCGACGCCCATGCTGCGGCGTGAGGCAAGCGCTATCACCTCGTCGGCCGGGAACGACCGCTCGGCGAGAATGTCGAGCATTTGCCGGCCCACATTGCCAGTCGCGCCCACAACGGCGACGTTGTAACCCATCGTTAACTCTCCACCGAAAATTCGCCGCGGTCCCCGCGACGCGGGAACCGGAGCGGAAGCGCTTCTAAGCGAGAACCAGTGCGAACACAACGTGCCATCCGACGTGACAGGGAGCTGCCGTGCAGCCGGCCTCGTATTCCATACCGGGCGACATCAGCGCCACCGTCGTGCGCATACTGGCCTATATGGGCGGCCTGGCGATTCTCGCCATCCTCGCGGCGAGCTTTTTCCACACGCCGGCGGGCGTCGCTGCGGTACCGACCGCGCCGCGGCCGGAATGGGTCAATGTCGAGCGCCCCCATCCGGCTTTCGAACTGCTGATGCCGGAGCTTGCCGCGCAACCCTCCGACTACGCCATTTTGCGCCGCACCGCCGACGGCGCACGCAAGGACGTCCTGAGCTGGGGCGACGCTTCCGGC
>Ga0181516_10002516_pt1 | contig 12944 bp, 13 predicted proteins | sample PEATcosm2014_Bin_25_FD_121104 | JGI IMG/M metagenome (GOLD analysis project Ga0181516, IMG submission 121104) | Peatland microbial communities from MTU Mesocosm Facility, Houghton, MI, USA - PEATcosm2014_Bin01_10_metaG | ecosystem: Environmental > Terrestrial > Soil > Wetlands > Peat | place... | reverse complement strand
TCCCCGGCTTCGCCACTGATCTGCAGGCGCAGACGATGACGTTGATGTCGGTGGCCGAAGGCGCCTCGATGATCACCGAGACGATCTTCGAGAACCGCTTTATGCACGTGCCGGAACTGGCGCGGATGGGCGCCAACATCACGGTGCACGGTGCCTCGGCCCTGGTGCGCGGTGTGCCGCGCCTGATGGGAGCGCCGGTGATGGCGACCGATCTGCGCGCCTCTGCGAGCCTGGTGCTCGCCGGTCTCGTGGCCGAGGGCCGTACCGAGATCGAGCGTATCTATCACATCGATCGTGGCTACGAGACCATCGAGGAAAAACTGGCCCAGCTCGGCGCACGCATCAAGCGCGTGCCGAACTAGCCCCGACTGATATGGCTAGCTCGGCTGCGGGCGTTCGGTGACGGCGAGCGTGGCGTCGAGCTCGCTGCGGCCGCGCAGCACTCGCAGCTGCACGTGGCTGCCGGGCTTCTTGGCCGCGATCTGCACCAATGCGTCCTGGGCACTGTGCACCGCCTTGCCATCGACGTGGGTGATGATGTCGCCGATCCGCAGCCCGGCATCGACCGCCGGACTGCTGCGATAAAGATTGGTGAGCACCACGCCGCCGCGCGACAGGCCGAGCTGCTGCGCCTGCTCGTCGCCGACGTCCTCCGGCACGATGCCCGTCCAGCCGCGAATCACGCGGCCATGGTCGATGATCTCGTTCATGACGCCGCGGGCGAGATTGACCGGGATGGCGAAGCTGATGCCTTCGACGCTGATGTCCCCGCTGGTGTTCTTGCCGAGCACCGCGGTGTTGATGCCGATCAGGTCACCGAGCGTGTTGATCAGCGCACCGCCGGAGTTGCCGGCATTGATGGCAGCATCGGTCTGAATGAAATCCTCGAACGTCGCCACGCCGAGCTGACTGCGGCCGGTGGCGCTGACGATGCCGTGGGTGACGGTCTGCGACAGGCCTAGCGGATTGCCGATCGCCAGCACACCGTCGCCGACCTGCAATTGGTCCGAGCGTCCGAACGGCATCACCGGCAGCTGCTTGAGTTTGATCGACAGCAGCGCCAGGTCGGTGTCCGGGTCGCGGCCGACCACCACCGCGCGCGTCACGCGGCCGTCGGCCAGCGTCACCATGATGGTGTCGGCGTTGGCGATCACGTGGTTGTTGGTGATGATGTGACCGCTGGCATCGACGATCACGCCCGAGCCGAGCGCGCGCTCGACCCGCCGCCGATACAGCGGCCGCAGATCACCGAACAGCTGGGACAGCGCCGAGGGCGTGATCTGCTCGGTGACCAGGCGCGCGGTGGAGATGTTCACCACGGCCGGTGCCGCGCGCCGTACGGCCGCGGCGTAGGATTCAGCGGTCGTGGGAGCTACCGCCGGTGTGCCGGGCCCGGGCGCCGCGGCCACAGTCGGCGTCGCGCCGACCGCCTCGGGTGGCTGGGCGGAACTGGCCGCGCTCGGCGCGCTCGGTGCGTTCGCGGGTGCTGCAGATCGCTGCAACAGCTGCGGATGCACGAATACAATGATGAAGGCCAGCGCCAGGCCGCCGATGATGCTTCCGGCGAGAAATACCGCTGCGCGTCCGATGGCGTGCATCCGCATGAGTTTCTGGGTCTTGCGCCCACAGTCGAGTCCGACGGGTTGTGTATAATGCGACACTTCCCGGGCACAACGTAGCTATGTTGAGCGCGCGGTCCAATTTTACCGCTTGCGGGGAATGAGAGTGACGCAGACATGACCGATGCTCCCGCAACAGTTGGCCCGGATATCGACCAGACCCGCAGAAAGTTCCTGACGCTGGCCACCAGCGCGGTGGGCGGCGTCGGCGCGGTGCTCGCGGCAATACCTTTCGTCGAATCCTGGCAGCCGTCGGAGCGCGCGCGCGCGCTCGGCGCTCCCGTGGTGGTCGACATCGGCAAGCTCGAAGCCGGCCAGATGATCACCGCCACATGGCGCAAGCAGGTCATCTACATCGTCGGGCGCAGCCAGGCTTTGGTGGACAAGCTCCCGCAGAATGATGGTGAACTGAAGGACAAGAGTTCCAAGAACTCGCTGCAGCCGGATTACGCCAAGAACGAAATGCGCTCGCGCCGTGCCGACGTGCTGGTGCTGATCGGCATCTGCACCCATCTGGGCTGCCTGCCAAAACAGTTCTTCGATCCGGGTGATCCGGTGCTCGGCGCCAGCTGGCCGGGCGGATTCCGCTGCCCCTGCCATGGCTCGCGCTTCGATCTCGCCGGCCGCGTGTTCAACGGCTCGCCCGCCCCGACCAACCTGAGCGTTCCGCCCTACAGCTACAAGGATCCGCACACGCTCGTGATCGGTCTCGACAACCCGGCTGCAGGAGCGGCTTGATGGCGCACGATCCTTATCCCGCCAGACCCGGGTTATGGGGCTGGATCAACCGCCGGCTGCCGGTCGATGCGTTCATGCGCAGCCAGGTGACCGAGTACTACGCGCCCAGGAATTTCAATTTCTGGTATTTCTTCGGCTCGCTCGCGCTGCTGGTGCTGGTGATGCAGCTGGTCACCGGCATCTTCCTGGCCATGTTCTACAAGGTCGGCGAAAACAACTCCTTCGACTCGGTCGAATTCATCATGCGGGAGGTGAACTTCGGCTGGCTGCTGCGCTATCTGCATTCGACCGGCGCTTCGGCATTCTTCCTGGTGATCTATCTGCACATGTTCCGCGGCATCATGTACGGCTCGTACAAGTCCCCGCGCGAACTGCTGTGGCTGTTCGGCATGATCATCTACCTGGCGCTGATGGCCGAGGCCTTCATGGGCTACGTGCTGCCCTGGGGCAACATGTCGTTCTGGGCCGCCACGGTCATCATCAATCTGTTCGGCGCCATCCCGGTCATCGGCTCGACTCTGGTGGAGTGGATTCGCGGTGATTACGGTATCGCCGATGCGACGCTGAATCGCTTTTTCTCGCTGCACGTCGTCGCGCTGCCGCTGCTGCTGCTGCTGCTGGTGGCGCTGCACCTGGTGGCACTGCACGAAGTCGGGTCCAACAACCCCGACGGCGTCGAAATCAAGGCCAGGAAGAATGCCAACGGCATTCCGCTGGACGGTATTCCGTTTCATCCGTACTACACCGTCAAGGATCTCTTTGGCACCGGCGTGTTCCTGACGCTGTTCTCGATCGTGGTGTTCTTCGTGCCGACCTTTGGCGACCTGTTCCTGGAAAAGGCGAATTTCGAGCCGGCCAATCCACTCTCGACCCCCGATCCGATCTCGCCCTCGTGGTACTTCACACCGTACTACGCGATCCTGCGATCGTTCCCCGACAAGGGGGCGGGCGCGGTGGCGATGCTGATCGCCGTGTCGGCATTCTTCTTCCTGCCGTGGCTGGACCGCTCGCCGGTGAAGTCGGTGCGCTACCGCGGCTGGATCTACAAGACCTTCCTGACGCTGTTCGTCCTGTCCTTCGTCGGCTTGATGTACCTGGGACTGCAGCCGGCGCAGGGGATCTACGTCATGCTGTCGCGGATCTGCTGCGTGCCGTATTTCGCCTTCTTCATCCTGATGCCGTTCTACAGCCGCTGGGATCCGGTGAAGCCGGTACCGGATCGAGTCACCTCGCATGCGTAACTGCGCCGCTTGCCTGCTGGCGCTGCTGGGTCTGGCCGCGCTGCCGCTGGCGGCCGGGGCAGCCGAAGAGCAGAAGCCGGCAGAGCAGCAGCCGCTCGCCTGGGAGAGCTGGCGCGCGGACAACTCGGTCAGCGACATCGCCTCGCTGCAGCGGGGCGCGCGCAACTTCCTGAACTACTGCAACGGCTGCCACGCCATCAAGTACATGCGCTACCAGCGCATGGCCGATGACCTGAAGATTCCGACCAGCGTGCTGGAAAAGGACCTGGTGGCGCCCGGGCGTAACCCGCTCGATTACATCACCACCAGTATGCCGGCGGCCGATGCGTTGAACTGGTTCGGCAAGGTGCCGCCGGATCTGTCGCTGATCACCCGCTCCAAGGGCACCGATTACGTCTATCGACTCTTCAAGACGTTCTACGTCGACCCCGCGAGCCCCACGGGCACCAACAACCTCGCCTATCCGTCAACGGCGATGCCGGCAGTGCTGTCGGATCTGAGCGGCGTCAACGAGGCGGTGTTCAAGCAGACCAAGGATGGAGGCAAGGAATTCGATCATTTCGAGCCGCTGGTTGCCGGCAGCATGACGGCCGCGCAGTACGACCAATTTGTCCGCGACACGGTCAACTTTCTCGACTACGTGGGTGAGCCGGCGCAGCTCGAGCGGCAGTTCATCGGGATCTGGGTGGTACTGTTCCTGGTACTGCTGACCTGGTTGAGCATGCTGCTGAAGAACGAGTACTGGAAAGACCTGCACTGACCTGGAGCTGATCCGTGTCCAGTCGCCGTGCAGTCATGACGCTGTTTTCAGCACCCGATGAGCCACACAGCCATCGGACCCGGATCGTGCTGGCGGAAAAAGGCGTCGAGATCGACATCATCGACGTGGTGCCGGGACGCTATCCCGAGGACCTGCTGGACCTCAATCCCTATCACAGCCTGCCGACGCTGGTCGATCGGGATCTGGTGCTGTATGACTCGCGCGTGATCATCGAATACCTGGACGAACGTTTTCCGCATCCACCGCTGATGCCGGTCGATCCGATTCTGCGGGCGCAATTCCGGCTGGCGTTGTATCGCATCGAGCGCGACTGGTACGGCCTCGCGCAGCAGATCGACGAGGACCACGACAAGAAGCATGCGGCGCGCAACAAGAAGGTGCTGCGCGATGCGATCCTCCAGAGTGCCGATGTCTTCAAGGTCAAGCCGTTCTTCCTCAGTGACGAATTCTCCCTGGTCGATGCCAGCATCGGGCCGATCCTGTGGCGGTTGCGGCGCTATGAAATCGACCTGCCGCCACAGGCACAGGCGCTGGCGAAATACGCCAGCGTGCTGTTTGCACGGCCGTCGTTCCGCGCCAGCCTGTCGGATGCGGAAATTGAGATGAGGGCGGGCTGATGTCCTCGCGCAAGATTTCCGACGGTGGTGCCGTTTCCCGGCGGCCGTACCTGCTGCGGGCGATGCACGAGTGGATCAGCGACAGCGGCCACACGCCGCACGTGATCGTCGATGCGATGCGCGCCGGCGTGGAAGTGCCTTCGGCTTACATCAAGGACGGCAAGATAGTGCTGAATCTTTCCGTGACCGCGACCCAGCGCCTGCAGATCAAGAACGACGGCATCGAGTTCGATGCCCGCTTTGCCGGTGTGGCGCACCATGTGCGGGTGCCGATGGCGGCAGTGCTCGGTGTGTACGCGCGCGAGACCGGCGAGGGCATGATCTTCTCCGAAACCGAGAGCGAGCCGACACCGCCGGGTCCGACCCAGCCGGAGGGTCCGCAGGCGACGCCGGGCGAATCGCGGCGAGCGAAACTCACCGTGGTCAAGTGACCGTCGTCAAATAGCGGAGCTGCGGCCCGCATCGAACGCCGAGTCGATCCACTCGATCGGTCCACCGGACTCACTCAACACCAGGATATCGAAGCGCACCCAGAGCCGCGCCAGCGTCGGCCGTCGCTGCAGCAGGTAGCGCGTGGCGCGCACGATGCGCGAACGCTTCGAGGCGGTGATGCTGGCGGCGGCGCCGCCGAAATCCCCGTTCGAGCGCAGGCGCACTTCGGCAATCACCAGCAGCTGCCCGCGCTGGGCGACGATATCGAGCTCGCCGGCTCGGCAGCGGAAGTTACGCAGCAGCACCTTGAAACCCTCGGCCTGCAGCAGCGCCGCTGCACGCAGTTCGGCATCTGCACCTGAGCGTCGGCGGTCGGATGTGCGCACGAGCGCCATCCTGCCGCGCGCTCGTGGCGCGGTGCCAGCCTGCGAATGTCACCGCAGCGCAAAGATACTCAGTTGGATGCGGGGTTGGTTGAGGGCTCGGCGAGCCGGTGCGGTTCGCCGTTGCGGACCTGGACCCAGATCAGGTCGCGCTGTACGCGCCGGTCGTTGTCGAAGTGCAGGCTGCCGGTCAATCCAGCCACCTGCGCGTCCAGCGGACTGCGTCCCTTGACGGACATCGCGACCATCAGCTGGCAGGCGTCATAGCCGAAGGCGAACAGGCGGCTGCGCCACGCGGCGCGGTTTTCCCACGCCTGCGAGATGTTGTTGCGGATTTCATCGATGCTGCCGTCGCCGCCGATCATCCACGGCATATCCGGGAACATCAGGCCATCGATATCCTGGTTCGAAGCCGCCGAATCGGGTTCGTAGGCATTCGACAGTGCGTAGCTCGGGATATCGCCGGCATAGAAGAACTTCAGCTGCGGCTCGAGCAGCCGCGCGGTGGTGGCGGTAGGCGCCGCCACCAGCACGAATTCGATATCGGCGCGGCGGCGCGGTTCGAAATTCAACTTGCCGCCGAGCACGCCCTGCAGCCGCTGGTACCGCGCCACGCTGTCGGCGATGTGCAGCACGCTCTGCAGCTCGGTGCCGTAGTCGTGATCCTCGGCGTTGTAAGTCGCGGTCGAAATCAGGCTGCCACCGCCCGCGACCAGTTCGCGCGTGAATGCGTCGGCGACGCGCGTACCCCAGTCCCCGCGCGGGATCAGCGCGATGCCGCGATGATGGCCGTCGCGCAGCAGCCGGCGGGCCACCAGCCGCGCTTCCTCCTCGGGGGAGAGCGCAAATTGGTAGAAGCCATTCGGCGCGGCGCGGTCGGACGGCAGGAAATTCAGCGCCAGCACCGGTACCGGTTGCGGGCCCGTGCTGGCCACCGCGGCGACATCCTCTCGTGTCAGCGGTCCGACGATGAAGCTGCTGCCGGCGGCGTGCGCCTGCGACAGCGCCTCGGGTCCTGGCAGCGCGCCGGTGTCGTAGAGCCGCAGATCCGGCCGATTGGCGGCCGGCAGCTGGTAGTAGGCGCTCATGAAGCCATCCCGCACGGTCGATGCCTGCGCTGCCGCGGGTCCGGTCAGCGGCAGCAGCAGCGCCACCCGCGCGCCGAGCGCCGTGGTCGGCGCGTGCTGCCCCTCGAGCGGGTGCTCGGGGGTCACTACGGTTCCGGGGGCAGCGGGCGGCGTCCCGGCAGCGGGCGGTGGCTCCGGTCGGTACGGCGGATACGCATTGCAGGCCGCCAGCAGCCCTGCGGCCGCCAGGCATCCCGCCCTTATCAGTTGCGTCGGCGTCATCCTGCCCTGCAAGCTGCTGTGAGTCGCGGGACCGGCTGGCCCCGCGGTAGTTCATCGGAGGGCGCAATTATAGTGGGCAGACTCGAGGTCGTGGCCACGCCGATCGGCAATCTGGGCGATCTCGCGCCGCGCGCGCGCGCGGCGCTGATGAATGCCGATCTGATCGCGGCCGAGGATACCCGTCGCACGGCAGCGTTGCTGTCAGCCATCGGCGCATCCCGCACGCTGATTTCGCTGCACGATCACAATGAAGGGGCGCGTATCGAATCGCTGGTGCGTGAGCTCCAGGACGGCAAGGTCGTGGTGCTCGTCAGCGATGCCGGCACGCCGTTGTTGTCGGACCCCGGTTACGCGCTGGTGCGCGCCGCGGCCGCCGCCGGCATCGAAGTACGCGCCATCCCGGGTGCATCGGCTCTGACCGCGGCGCTCAGCATAGCCGGCCTGCCGACCGATCGTTTCGTATTCGAAGGTTTCCTGCCTGCGCGCGCCGGTGAGCGACGCACGGCGCTGGCGCGACTGGCAGCCGAACCGCGCACGCTGGTGCTGTTCGAGGCCCCGCACCGCATTGCGGCGACGCTGAACGATCTGCAGCAGCTGTTTGGGGCGCAGCGGCGCGCCGTGGTGGCGCGCGAATTGACCAAGCTGCACGAGGCGGTCTATCGCGGCACGCTCGAGCAGCTGGCCGCGACCGCGGCCAGCGACCCGAATTTCAGCCGCGGCGAGATCACGCTGCTGGTCGAGGGTGTGCCCGCCGCGCTCGGCGGCGGTGATCGGGAACTGCTCGCGCGGGCGCTGAAACTGCTGCTGGCGGAGCTGCCGCCGGCACGTGCCGCGGCGATTGCGGCCCAGCTCGCCGGAGTCCGACGCGGGGAGGCCTACACGCTGGCGCAGCAGCTGCGGGGACAGGCGGTGGTTGAGGGGGACCCCGGAAGCCAGTAAGGTGCGGGCGCGGAGAGCCGGCCGGGCAGCCGCTGCGCCGCTTCAACGCGTCGTGGAGGAAAGTCCGGGCTCGGCGGGCAGGGTGCCAGGTAACGCCTGGGGAGCGCGAGCTCACGGACAGTGCAACAGAAAGTAAACCGCCGAAGCACCGGAAACGGTGCTGGTAAGGGTGAAACGGTGCGGTAAGAGCGCACCGCGTCGATGGCAACATCCGACGGCACGGCAAACCCCACCTGGAGCAAGGCCAAATAGGGAAGTCGCAGTCCCGCAACGGACTGCAGCGCCAGCCCGCGCGTGCTTCCGGGTAGGCCGCTTGAGGCCGGTGGTGACGCCGGTCCCAGAGGAATGGCTGCTCAAGACAGAACCCGGCTTATAGGCCGGCTCTCCGCTTGAACTTTCGCTCTCAAGTGACTGATCCAGTTCGGATCCCTCGCTGAAGCGCCCACCCGGCAGGGTCGGAGCTCTGCGCGCTGCGCGTAAGTCTCTAGTCCGCTTCACAAATTTCGCGCCCCAACCGTTGACAGGCCCTGCGTCGCGCTCCATAGTGGAGCGGAGTGGCAAAAAGTGGGGAGAGATGGGCGGAATTCGCCTACAAGGTCTGTGTTTCGCGGTGCAGCAAAAGTCACGCTGGATGACAAGGGGCGCATGGTACTCCCGACGCGCTACCGCGAGCGCTTCATTGAGCGCTCGGGGGGCCAGCTCATCGTGACCGTCGACCGCGCTGGGGAATGCCTGGTGCTCTACCCGCTGACCGATTGGGAACCGGTCGAGAGACAGATCATGGCGCTGCCCGCCATGGATCACCAGGCGCGCCTGCTGCAGCGACTGATCGTCGGCCACGCCACGGACGTGCCGCTGGACGGGCATGGCCGCGTGCTGCTGACGCAGGAGCTACGCGAATTTGCCGGCCTGCAGCGGCAGGCGATGCTGCTCGGCCAGGGCAATCGGTGCGAACTTTGGGACGAGGCTCGTTGGTTTGAACGGCGCGACAGCTGGATCAAGGAAAAACCAGACCCGGCCGGACGATCAGCGCAACTCGATTTGCTGTCGTTCTAGGCGACGGCGGGGCTATTGCGGGGAATGGGAGTTGGATGAGCACACGCCGGTGCTTGTCAACGAGGTGCTTGCGGCTCTGGCGGTCCGCCCGGCCGGCCTCTACATCGATGCCACCTTCGGCCGCGGCGGTCACAGTGCGCGCATCCTCGAGGCACTCGGTCCCGACGGGCGCCTCATCGCCATCGATCGCGACCCCGCAGCGATCGCAGCGGGTCGGCTGCGGTTCGCGCACGACTCGCGATTGCGTCTCGTGCATGGGGAATCCGCGCAGATTGCGGCGCTGGTGCGCGCGCAGGGCCTTGGGCAGCAGTGCGATGGCATCCTGTTCGATTTCGGCGTCTCCTCGCCGCAGCTGGACGATCCAGCGCGCGGCTTCAGTTTCCTCCAGGATGGTCCGCTCGATATGCGCATGGACCCGTCGCGCGGCGAACCAGTTTCCGCATGGCTCGCGCGGGCGCGTGGCGATGAGATGCGCGACGTGATCGCACGTTTCGGCCAGGAGCGCTTTGCCGCCGCGATCGCGCGCGAAATCGAGCGCGCACGCGCGCTGCAGCCGATCCTTCGCACCACCGAGCTCGCCGCGCTGGTCGCGCGCGTCGTGCGTACCCGCGAACCCGGCAAGCATCCGGCGACGCGTACCTTCCAGGCGCTGCGGATATTCATCAACGATGAGCTGACGCAGATCACCCATGCGCTGGCGCAGGCCCTGGACCTGCTCGCGCCGGAAGGGCGGCTGGTGGCCATCAGTTTTCACTCACTCGAGGACCGGCTGGTCAAGGAGTTCATTCGCAGGCATTCCGAGCCCGATCCGGCACTCGCCGCACTGCCGCAGCTACCGCCGCAGGTCCATCTGTCGCTGCGCCGCATCGGCCGCAAGCAACGCGCATCGCCCGACGAAGTGCGTGCCAATCCGCGTGCCCGCAGCGCGGTGCTGCGGGTGGCCGCAAAGATCGCGCCATGAAGTTGCCGCAGAGCCTGCTGCCACTGGCCGTGGCGCTGCTGTGGTGGGCAGTGCTCGGCTCGGCGGCGGCGGCCATCTATGCCAAGTACCGCGCGCGCGAGCTGTTCGTCGAACTCGAGCGGCTCGACAGCAGCCGCGAGGAGCTCGATGCGGACTGGGGTCGGCTGCAGCTCGAGGCCAGCGCCTGGTCGACCTACGCGTTCGTCGAGCGCGTCGCGAGCGAACGGCTGCATATGAGCATTCCCGATTCGCGCGATGTCGAGATCGTGCCGCCATGAAGCCGACGGCCATGAAGCCGCCGCGCTATTCCTTCGAGCTGCGCCTGCGGCTGCTGTTCGGCACGCTGCTGCTGGCGGCGCTGGGACTGATCGGCCGCGCCGTGGACCTGCAGCTGGTGGACCATCCGTTCCTGGCCAGCCAGGGCGATGCGCGCTTTTCTCGTGTGGCGGCAATCGTCGCGCATCGCGGCAACATCACCGATCGCAACGGCGAGCCGCTCGCGGTGAGCACACCGGTGGACTCGGTCTGGGTCAACCCGCAGGAGCTCGCCGGCAATCTCGAACAACTGCCGCGGCTTGCGGGTGTGCTGGGCACCGACCGCCAGGCACTGCTGCGGCACGTCAGCAGCAACATGGATCGCGAGTTCCTGTATGTGGCGCGCGGCGTGCAGCCGAGTGATGCCAGCCGCGTCAAGGCGCTCAATCTCCCGGGCGTCAATCTGACGCGCGAATACCGGCGCTATTACCCGGCGAGCGAAGTGACCGGGCATCTGCTCGGATTCACGAGCATCGATGATGTCGGCCAGGAGGGCGCCGAGCTCGCGTTCGACAACTGGCTGGCCGGGGAGGATGGCGCCAAGCGCGTCATCCAGGACAGCAGGGGGCGCAAGGTCGAGGATATCGAGAGCATTCGCCCGGTGCGTCCCGGACGCGACCTGGTGCTGAGTCTGGACCTGCGGATCCAGTACCTCGCCTACCGCGAACTCAAGAGCGCAATCATCGAGAATCGCGCGCACGCCGGCTCGGTGGTGGTGATCGACATCGACACCGGCGAAGTGCTGGCGATGGTGAATCAGCCGGCCTACAACCCGAACGACCGTTCGCAGCTCCTGGCAGCGACCTACCGCAACCGCGCGGTCACGGATCTGTTCGAGCCGGGCTCGAGCATCAAGCCGTTCGTGGTCGCGGCCGGCCTGGCCTCGGGCAAGTTCAACATCAACAGTGTCATCGACACCAATCCGGGCTTCATCCAGGTCGGTGCCACGACCTTTCCCGATGAGCACAATCTCGGCGCCATACCGCTGTCCACCGTGCTGGCGAAGTCCTCCAATGTCGGCATGGCCAAGCTGGCGCTGCAGCTGGAGCCGAAACAGATCTGGGCCACGCTCAATCACTTCGGCTTCGGGCAGGTGACGACCAGCGGTTTTCCGGGCGAATCCGCCGGCGTGTTTACCGACTACTCGCACTGGCGCGCGATCAGCATCGCGACGCTCTCGCACGGCTACGGCATCTCGGTCACCCCGCTGCAGCTCGCGCAGGCCTATGCGGCGCTGGGCGCGCGCGGGGTGCGCCGCCCGGTGTCGCTGCTGCATCTGGATGCCGCGCCGGCCGGCGAGCGCGTGCTCGATGAGTCGGTGAGCCGTGACCTGCTGACGCTGCTCGAGGCGGTGACCACACAGGAAGGCGCCACCGGCGTGCGTGCCAAGATCCCGGGCTACCGCGTCGCCGGCAAGACCGGCACGGCCTGGAAGTCGAGCAACGGCACCTATTCCAGGGATCGCTATACGTCGGTGTTTGCCGGCGTCGCACCGGCTTCCAATCCACGGCTGGCGGCGGTAGTGGTGGTCGATGAGCCCACCGCCGGCAAGTACTTCGGCGGCGATGTGTCCGCACCGGTGTTCTCGTCCGTGGTCGGCGGTGCGCTGCGCCTGCTGGCAGTGGCGCCGGACGACGTGGCGCCGGCGGGCGAATCGTTGACCCGCGGCCAGAAAGTGGCGAGTCGATGAATACGCCGGGGGTGCAGAACTGGCGACCACTGAAGGCAGTCCTCGGCGGATTGGTCGACGTACCCGAGTCGGTCGAAGTCTCGGATCTGACGCTCGACAGCCGCAGCGTGACGCCGGGGGCGGCGTTCTTTGCCTGTCGGGGCGGCGCGCATCATGGCCTCGAATTCGCCGCCGCCGCGGCCGCCGCCGGTGCGCGCGCGATCCTGTGGGAGCCGGCGCCGGGCGTGCAGGCGCCGTCCCTGGACGCATCCATCCTCGTGCGTGCGATCCCGAATCTGCGCTCACAGCTCGGCTATATCGCCGATCGCTTTTTCGACGCACCGTCGGCCAGCCTCACCGTCGCCGGCATCACCGGCACCAACGGCAAGACCACCTGTGCCTGGCTGCTGGCGCAGGCGCTGGATCTGAGCGGCCGGCGCGCGGCCTATATCGGCACGCTCGGCGGCGGATCGATTCGCGAACTCACGGATCTTGAAACCACGACGCCCGATGCCGTGACGTTGCATCGCCTGCTGGCCGGCATGCGCGCACAGGCCTTCGAGGCCGTGGCGATGGAGGTGTCCTCGCATGGCCTGGATCAGGGCCGGGTCGCGGGCGTGCGCTTCCATACGGCGGTGTTCACCAACCTGACGCGCGACCACCTCGACTATCACGGCGACATGACCACCTACGGCGCCGCCAAGGCGCGCCTGTTCGAATGGCCGACGCTCAAGCTGCGTGTCATCAATGTCGATGATCCGTTCGGGCTCGAGCTGGCCCAGAGCGCGCGCCGCGGCGGTGGCTCGGCGCAGTTGTTCCTGACTTCGCAGCGCCCGTCGGCATG
>Ga0181516_10002515_pt1 | contig 12948 bp, 9 predicted proteins | sample PEATcosm2014_Bin_25_FD_121104 | JGI IMG/M metagenome (GOLD analysis project Ga0181516, IMG submission 121104) | Peatland microbial communities from MTU Mesocosm Facility, Houghton, MI, USA - PEATcosm2014_Bin01_10_metaG | ecosystem: Environmental > Terrestrial > Soil > Wetlands > Peat | place... | reverse complement strand
GCTTTAGACACGGACGCCCAGTTCTCTATCCACGAGCTTGGATAGCGTTGAATAAAGTTCTGGCACTTTCACAAAGTCCCAATCATTCATCGAGATCGAAATCTTTCTGCCTTCGTATCTGGAAAAGAACTCTTCATACGCTGCGTTAATCGACGCGTAGTAATTTGCATCTATTTGCTGTTCGAAATCGCGGTCTCGCTCCCTGATCCGCTTGATGAGCAAATCATCTGTAGAGGAGAGCAACACAAGTAAGTCCGGTATAGGAGCTTTCTCAAGGCAGAGAGTATAGAGATCGCCGAACGTCTTCCTCGCCCTGGGATCAGGGAGGTTGAGGTCCGCATAGATCAAGTCCTTTCCGAGGTGAAAGTCGGAAACGATCTCCCCTTTTCCTATGTTCTGGGCATTTGTCTTCAGTTGATGGAAGTGGAGCAAGAGAAATGCGAACTCGGTTTCCATGGCTGTTCCAGTGGGGTCTTGATAAAAAGCCCGCAAGAACGGGTTGCTCTCGAAGTCCTCAAGCAAGACTCCGCTTCCACGAAAAGACGCTAAGCCTCTGGCAACAGTAGACTTACCGACGCCGAGACAGCCTTCTATTGCAATCAGCATCAGCTCACTCCAAGCTGCGGCTGTCAACGTAAAGCTGATCAAGCCGCCACGCTACCAAAGGTTTGACAAAACAGTGCACAGAAATCAAATGCCTTTGGAACAGTATAGCGGGGCGGTTGTTCGGTCATCCTCTCCGTTTTCGGCTGCTTTTATCGATGGGTGTGCCGGGTATAGAAGGCGACGGAAGGCAAATGGGCTTGCGCCGGGTGAATATACTAAAGCTATTGTTGTTGAACAGTTTGCGCTAGATTCTTCTGGGAGTCCTGTGTCAGAGACGCCGGAACAAAAAGCTCGCCTTGAAATCGACAAAGCCCTCGTCTCGGCGGGTTGGCTTGTCCAGAGTAGAGACCAGCTCGATCTCACTGCTTCCCGCGGTATTGCAGTGCGCGAGTTTCCCATGAAGGCCGGCTTTGGATTCGCGGACTACTTGCTCTACGTTGACCGCAAGGCCCTTGGAGCAATCGAAGCCAAAGCCGAGGGAACGCTCACGGGCGTCGAAGCGCAGTCCGCCAAGTATGCGGCAGGCCTTCCGGACAACCTTCCTGCTCACAAACGGCCACTGCCATTTCTATACGAGTCAAACGGCGCCGTCACCTACTTCACCAACGGTCTTGACCCACTACCTCGAAGCCGTCAGATTTTCAATTTTCCAAAGCCTGAGGTGCTGCTGGAATGGTCGAGCCAGGAGAGTCAGCTCCGTGCTCGGCTAAAGAGCCTCCCGCCCCTTGATGAGGCTAGATTGTGGAAGGTTCAGGGGCGCGCCATTGTTGAACTGGAGAAGTCTTTCGTAAAGGCTAATCCGCGTGCACTTATCCAGATGGCAACGGGGTCGGGAAAAACCTTCACAGCAGTCAATGTTGCGTATCGACTCCTGAAGTACGGCGGGGCCAAACGGATTCTCTTTCTCGTTGATCGCGGCAACCTGGGCAAGCAGACCGAGGACGAATTTGCGAATTTTGAACCGCCGGATGACCCGCGCAAGTTCCCGCAGCTTTATACAGTACAACGGCTCAAAACCAACTCGATCAACCCGGCCGCAAAGGTTGTCATCACAACCATCCAGCGTCTGTATTCGATGTTGAAGGGTGAGCCGGAATTCGATTCAGGCAATGAGGAAGGTTCGGGCTTCGACACTGCGAAACCGTGGCAAGGCGAACCGCCAGACGTAGTCTATAACTCGGCTATTCCACCCGAATTCTTCGACTTTGTCATTGTTGATGAGTGCCACCGATCCATCTATGAGCTTTGGAGCCAGGTGCTCCTCTACTATGACGCTTTCCTTGTAGGGCTGACGGCCACGCCCGCAGGCAAGACGATTGGCTTCTTTAACCAAAACCTCGTTATGCAGTATGGACACTCTGAGGCGGTCGCCGACGGCGTGAACGTGGACTTCGATGTCTACCGCATCCGAACCCGAATTACCGAACAGGGCGACACAATCGAGTCGGGCGAGACCGGCGTCTATATTGACAAGCGCCACAAGCTAACCCGGGCCGAGCGCTTGGAACTGCTGAGTCAGGATCTGACATACACCGCCAATAGGCTGGACCGCGATGTGGTCAGCGAAAGCCAGATTCGCACCGTTCTGCAGCAATTTCGCGATAAGGTCTTGCCCGAGGCGTTTCCTGGTCGAGACGAGGTCCCAAAGACACTCATCTTCGCAAAAGACGATTCGCATGCTGACGATATTGTCCGCATCGCCCGCGAAGTCTTTGCTCAGAGCAACGAATTCTGCCAGAAAATCACCTATCGCACCGGATTCACCAAAGTAACAAAGACCGTGCAGAATGACGACGGCACAGAGTCGGAGGTCACGGACTGGGTCCGCACATCCACACTCTCACCAGATGAGATTCTAGGCAACTTCCGCAACAGCTTCTATCCCCGCATCGCTGTCACCGTGGACATGATCTCGACCGGAACCGACGTCAAGCCCATCGAATGCGTCTTCTTCATGCGCAACGTCAGGTCCGCTGGCTTCTTCGAGCAGATGAAGGGGCGCGGGGTCCGAATCCTATCGCCAGACAAACTCAAGGTGGTCACTCCGAGCGCCCGCTCCAAGGAGCGATTCATCATCGTCGATGCGGTCGGTGTTTGCGAACAGGATAAGACTGAATCCTGCACCCTCAACCGCAAGCCTTCAGCCACTTTGCCGGAATTGATGGAGTATGTTGCCCAGGGCGGTACGGACCCTGAAGAGCTGATGACTCTGGCTGGCCGGCTGGCTAGCCTTCAACGGGATTTCACTCCCGATCAATTGTCCGAGCTGCGTCAACTCGCTGGCGGCAAATCGATAGCAGACATCTCCCATGACCTGCTGAACGCCTGTGACCTTGATGCGCAGCTTGTTGTTGCCCAGGTAATAGCAGGACCTGGCAACCAGCCTACTGAGGCCGACATTGAGGCCGCCGCCGAGCAGCTCGCCCACGACGCAGTTACTCCGTTGATGAAACCATCACTTCGCCGCCGCATTCTGGAAATTCGCACTCAGAACGAGCAAGTCATTGACCGCCACAATATTGACGAAGTCCTGTATGCGGGCTTTGACGCCGCCGCAGTAGAGAAAGCCCAAACCAAAGTGCAGGATTTCCGCCGCTGGATTGAGGAACATCACGACGAGCTGACAGCGTTACAAGTGCTCTACGCCGGCGTCCGTCCACTCCGGCTTTCGTTGGCCGACCTTCGACAACTCCGCGAGGCACTCGCGCGGCCTCCACTTGCAACCACTCCGACGCAACTCTGGTCCGCCTTCCAAGCTGTCGAGGCAGACCGCGTCAAAGGCAGCGGCGGGAGCCAGCTTGCCGATCTGGTTAACCTAGTTCGCCACGCGCTCATGCCGGCGCTTACTTTGGTCCCGTATCGCGAGGAATTGCGTGCACGCTACGAGACCTGGGTCGCTGCACGGGATGCAGAGCAGGCCTTTACTACCGAGCAGCGCGAGTGGCTCGACCGGATGGCTGAGCATATCGCAACCAGCCTGACCATTGAACCTGCCGACTTCGAAGACGGATGGTTTGGCCAGCACGGCAGCATCGGCAAGGCTCACGCCCTCTTTGGATCGCAACTGCCACTCTTGTTGGCTGAAATGAATGAGAGGTTGGCGGCTTGAGTACATTTGATTTGCAATCGTTGCCAAGCGAATGGAAAACTTCAACCCTATCCGAGATCGCCGAGATCAACCCTAGACTTCAGCGTTCCTCGATAGAAGATTCCACAGAAGTGAACTTCGTCCCCATGCGCGCCGTTGAGCCAGATGGCGGCGGGCTTACCAAACCCGAAGTGCGAACCTACGGCGAAGTGAAGAAGGGCTTCACATCCTTTTTAAGCAACGATGTCATTATGGCGAAGATCACTCCCTGTATGGAGAACGGGAAGACTACCGTCGTTCCGAATCTGCCATATGAGCTTTGCTTTGGTTCGACAGAGTTTCATGTTGTCCGGGCGGAGAGAGGGATACTTCCAAGTTGGATTGCAAATTTTCTGCTTCAGCACGAAGTGCGTCGCGCCGCACAGCGCCGAATGACAGGAGGAGTCGGCCAGATGCGGGTTCCCGAGGATTTTCTCGCGGAACTGAGTATCCCGGTTGCGCCTGCCGGTGAACAACTCAGAATCTCAGACGCATTAGACGAACTTCTCTCCGATCTCGATGCCGCCGTTGAAGCTTTGACAAGGGCACGTAACAAGCTTTCTCAGTATCGTGCATCTGTACTCAAGGCCGCAGTGCGCGGAGATCTGACTACAGAATGGCGAAAGAAGCATCTCGACGTCGAGCCTGCCTCTACGTTGCTGCAGGCCATCCTGAAGCGGAGGCGCGAACACTGGGAACTGGAACAACTTCGCAGGTTCAAAGCTAACGGGAAGAACCCACCAGTCAACTGGAAGGGGAAGTATAAGGAACCGGCCGTTCCGGATACAGCTAACCTACCGATCCTTCCCACTGGATGGACCTGGGCCACAGCAGAACAACTATGCGACTTCATCACCAAGGGGACCACTCCATCGGGAGCGGACGCACCTGCGCCAACAGGTGAGATTCCGTTCATCAAGGTTCAGCATCTGTCTGGAGATAATAGCTTCCTATTTGAAAATTCGCCTTCCTATGTTTCGCGTGGAATAAACGACGGGTTCCTTGCCCGTTCCAAGGTGTTTCCCGGCGATGTATTGATGAATATTGTAGGTCCTCCTTTGGGTCAGGTATCAATCGTACCGGCGGATTTCCCGGTGTGGAATATAAACCAAGCAATCGCTATTTTTCGGAGCGTAAGAGGCATTGATAATCGATACTTGGCGCTTTGCCTCTCAACTCATTCGCTTTTAGTTCATGCTCTAAAGCGAGCAAAGGCAACCGCCGGACAGGTGAATCTTACTTTGGAGATTTGCAGAGAACTTCCCATACCCGTACCCCCTATGGATGAGCAAGCAGCGATCCTTGAGGCAGCAGACGAACAGTTTTCCACGATACAGCATTTGGCAGGCGACTTAACGGTAAAGCGGGAAGCGGCAAAAGCATTGAGACAATCGATTCTTCGCCATGCTTTCTCTGGCAAGCTCGTCCAACAAGACCCAAAGGAGGAACATGCCAGCGAGCTACTAAGTCGGATCGCAGCGGAGAGGGGAGCACGTACAAGCGCCGCCGAGAAGAAGACTGTCTCTCACGGTCTTGCGTCACGGAGAAGGAAGAATCGAGTTAAATGATGGATGCTGGACAAATCGGAAAACGTGCCTGGAGCTACGCAGGGGTATTGCAGGATGCCGGGTTGAGCTGTTTTGAATATGTTGAGCAATTGACGCTGCTGCTCTTCCTCAAGATGGCCGATCAGCAGACAGAGGCTCCTCACAATAAGAAGCCGATCGTCCCACCAGAATTTGGTTGGAAGGCACTCCTGCCACTCGATGGAGCACCACTTGAGCTAAAGTACCGGGAGATATTGGAGCAACTAGGCTTGAAATCGGGGATGCTCGGAGTCATCTTCAAGAGCGCCCGTTGCGAGATCAACAATCCCGCCCTGCTCAAGCAGCTCATCTTGAACCTGATCGATAAGGTTGATTGGTTGAGCTTGCCTGTGGACGTGAAGGGCACCATCTATGAGGAGCTACTGCAACGCTCTGCCGCCGAATCCTCTCGCGGCGCTGGGCAGTATTTCACACCGCGCCCAGTGATCCAAACCATGTGCGAGGTGACGCAGCCGACCCCCACAGATCGTATTTGCGATCCCGCAGCAGGAACAGGTGGGTTTCTCTGCAACGCCTACCAATATGTTCTGGACCGCTTTGGGGCTGACCTAGACCGTGACGAAAAGCGCAAGATGCGTGAATCGCTCGTCGAGGGCATGGAGCTATCTCCGAAAGTTGGCCGCATGTGCGCCATGAATCTCCTCCTTCATGGAATCGGCGGAAACAAGGTCGTGATCCACCCTGGCCATGACAGCTTGTCCGCCCCGTGGGGTTCCGAATTCAGCATGGTATTAGCCAATCCTCCTTTCGGCAAAAAGCAAAGTCTGCTCTTTGTCAATGAAGAGGGGGACATGGAGAAGGATGACCAGATCATCGTCCGCGAGGATTTCTGGACATCGACTAGCAATAAGCAGCTCAACTTCGTGCAGCATATTTATTCGCTGTTGAAGATTGACGGACGCGCCGGCGTTGTCGTGCCCGATAACGTGTTGTTCGAGGGCGGAGCAGGTGAGAAAGTTCGCCGTAATTTGCTCCAGAAGTGCCGAGTCCATACGTTGCTCAGGTTGCCAACGGGCATTTGGTACTCCCCTGGCGTGAAGGCCAATGTGATTTTCTTTGACAAGAAAGAAGGCCGCGCTGCGGCGTGGACAGACAAGCTCTGGGTCTATGACCTGCGCACGAACATGCACTTCACGCTGAAGCAGTCGCCAATCCAGCGCAAAGACTTTGACGAATTCGTCGATTGTTACAAGCCCGGCAAGCTCCACAAACGGAAGGCAACGTGGAGCGTAGAGAATCCTGAAGGTCGCTGGCGGGCATACGATTACGACGACCTGCTGAAGCGCGACAAACTCAGCCTTGACCTCTTCTGGATCAAGGACAAGAGCCTCACCGATACGGATTCTCTTCCAGCCCCCGACGTGCTCGCCCAGGAATTCGTTGATGATCTGGAGGCTGCATTGGAACAGTTCAGCAAGATTGCCGCACGCCTAACGCGAAAGGCTGAGATCAAGACGATTTCTGAGGGAACAGACTGAACGACTCTTCCAAATGCATGTTTTCGATAGCAGACAAAGCCCATGTCGCGGCGATAGTGCCATTAATAGACCAATAGACCGCAAGCTGGCATAGCAACGATAGCCAGAGCACCGGACATCGCTCTCGGTTCCAAGATCTACCGTCCCTAAGAGGCGCCTTGCCGGGAAGGATGCTCCGCCCTTCCCCCGCTGCAACCGTCGAATCGTGCCGGCGTTTTCCACCACCCATCTCAGCGGGCCCTGTTCCTGCCCCCAACGCCCCGCCCGAGAGCTACACCACGGCGATTCAGAACTGTCACCAAATTTCTTGTCTTTTCATTTTCCCCCTGCTTTATGCAGCGGCCCCGCAGAGGCGGAAGGAGCCGGTAAAACTCTGCGCGCCCCCACACAATTGCACCGCTCCCAACGGCCGCCCTGCCCAATGTTGACAAGGGGACGCCTTTTCGTTATTGTTCCCTATAGGGGAACACAAGTGTGATCGTTGTTTTGGGAACATATACTGGCATTGGCTGGTGACTGTAATGCGGGTGGTTGGCCGAAAACATCTCGATGCTTTTGCCGCCCAGCACGCCGAAGTACGCGGGCCTTTGAACGCGTGGATCGCGGAAGTGGAGGAAGCGACTTGGCGAGGTCCAGGAGACATCAAAGCCCGGTATCCGAGCGCCAGCTTCCTGTCCGATAACAGAGTGATCTTCAACATCAAAGGGAACAAATACAGGATCGAAACGAAAGTGAGCTACGAAATTCAAGTGCTCATAGCATTGCAGATCGGTACCCACGCAGAATACTCAAAGTGGAAGTGAGGCCTTCGATGATCACTGCGATAAATTCGGAGAACGATTACAAGGCCGCATTGCGCGAGATTGAGGAACTAATCGACCAAAGTGCGAAGGCCGGGACGATAGAAGGCGATCATCTAAATATTCTGAGCCTTCTCGTTCAGGACTATGAACTGAAACAAATCGAATCGCGAGCTCCTGATCCAATTGAAGCGCTCAAGTTTCGGATGGAACAGATGGAACTCACCGCACGAGACCTTGTGCCCTTAATTGGGAGTCGAAGTAAGGTTTCGGAGGTGTTGTCTCGGAAACGCCCACTTAGCTTGGCAATGGTTCGCGCTCTCCACAAGGGCTTGGGAATTCCTGCGAAATCCCTGCTCGGTGAACAGTCCCTATTTGATCCCCATGATTCAGAGATCGAGTGGGACAAATTCCCAATTAAGGAAATGATTCGTAGGGGTTGGTTGAAATCATCTGCGGCCCGCACGTCAACGGGACCCAGCGAGGCAATGCGAGAATTCTTGGTGCCGTTAGGGCGAGGTTGGGCTCCAATGGTGCTCTATAAACATGGACGCTACATACGCTCAGCCCGTCAGATGGACCCTTACGCCTTGGCTGCTTGGAACGCCCGCGTGTGTCTCCGGGCTCTAGAATCTCCTCCGCGATCAACATATGATCGGACGTTTCTGAGCGCAACTTTTATGCATGAGCTGGTTCATCTAAGCATTCTCAACGATGGGCCTCGTCAGGCGTGCGAGTATTTGCAAACTGTCGGAATCTCGGTGATCGTCGAACCCCATTTGCCCGAAACGTTCTTGGACGGCGCTGCAATCTTGCTTGAGCCGAATCGACCAGTGATAGGCCTCACTTTAAGACATGACAGGCTCGACAATTTTTGGTTTGTTTTGTTGCATGAATTGATCCACGTTTCCAAGCACCTGACAACTGAATTTACCGCGTTCTACGACGACCTTGATATCGACGACACTTCTAATCCTCAAGAGCAGGAAGCCGATGAGTTGGCAGGTGAAATATTGATTCCGGACCATGAGTGGAGCAATAGTCCCGCAAAGAATCTCAGGACTTCAGAAGCTGTAGAGCATCTTGCGCGACGTTTGCGAATCCATCCAGCAATTGTCGCCGGTAAGATCAGGCACTATTACAAGTCATACCGTGTATTGAATCGCCTCGTAGGGCAGGGGGAAGTTAGACGTCTTTTTGCAGAATTCTGAGCCTTGGTTGGTGAAGTATGTGTACTACGCGACATTACGTCCCGATCCTGCGTTGGAAGCAGGCTGAAAAGTTGGCGCTTCATCGGCTTCGCATCGATGACAAGATCAAGATGACTCCACTCATCGAGTTGACGCCGGCTCCCTTTCTTCCCAAGAGACGCGAAGCCTCGACGGATGATGACAACAAAAGCAAACTTCTCGTAGTTACCGATCCAACGCCAGATCCCGGTTCCGTTCTACGCCGTCACGCGAAGGAAGTGTTGCGATTTTGGGGGTACTCACCATTTTTCCTAGAAGTCCGACACCTTGAGGGTACGGTGCCGCTCATTAATGGCAAAACACACTGCCTAGCGTTCTTTGCGGAATTAGCTCGGAATTATCGCCTGAAATTAGTGCCAGTAACGGGCCTTAACCCGTCCATAACCCATCAATCAGCCATTGCGGAAGCTTTGAACTCCGACAATAACGGGCTCTGTCTGCGCGTCAACGTCGCTGAACTCCTTGACAAGGGATTCGCAAATCGCTCCGCCAATTCACTAAAAACCTTCGGTACGAGCATCGCGAATTCTGACCTGTTGATCGATTATGGTGTCTTCAACGCTGAAGCCACAGGAATCTTTGACCTCATTTCGATGGTTCCTGATGTAGCGAGTTGGCGCTCTGTGATTGTCGCACAGGGAGCTTTCCCAAAGGACCTCCAAGGATTCAAGCCAGGAGCTCATAGAATTGAACGGTCCGACTGGAAAACATGGGTCAGCGGATTGGCGGCATGTGGCGAACTCCGCTGGCCGTCGTTCTCGGACTACACAATTCAGTATGGTCAATACGTCGAGCCGGTCGAAAACGCCAACCCCAGCGCGAGCATTCGATACACGCTTGAAAACGAATGGCTAATCATGCGCGGAGAAGGCATCTTCAACGAAGACGGACCTGGCAGAGCTCAGTGGAATGCAAATGCAATCCTCTTGACAGAAAGAGATGAATTCTATGGGGCCAATTTCTGCGACGGAGACACATACATAGCGGAAATGAGCCGCGACAAAAAGAATCACGGATCACCCATGACCTGGATTAGAGCCGGTCTCAATCACCACATGAGCGTGGTTTTACAACAGATCGGCGCTCTCTGATACAGTTCCGCACATGTTCCCGCAGTATTCCGAGCTCCACAGTCTTGGCTAGAATCTCACAGAGTTGGCGTCTTGAAGTTCTGCAATCGGATGCTCCGCGTCCCTGCTTCAGAAGTAAAGCCTCTGCCTCGGTGCGACGAAGAAGACGCGCTACCGAAAAAGGGTCGATTAATGGATTTGCTTGAGAATACTTAAGGTTTCGAAGCACAGGGCGATTATTGCTTCGACGCACTAAAATAATGCCCCACCAATCAGGTATAAGCTCGACTGCGCGCCTGATGTGCCGCTCTCCGACTACAAGCGTAACCCGATCACATACTGTCCCGTACCCTTTGGCTTGCTCTGCAAGACGACTAAGGCTGTCATAATCGCTCTTGAGCTCGAATCCGTGTAATACGCCGTTTACGAGCGCAAGGTCGATTCTGTTACGACCCCCGCAAATGGCGAGTTCGTCAATAACTGCGGTGTCGGCCTCTCCCAGGTACTTCTGCTGAAGTCCGGTTCTTAGAGCGACGCGGATCTCCTTATCATGCATGGTTTAGGTCCGGAATTCGAATCATACAAGCCCCAGCATCGCTTTGCAAAGTGCACTCTACCCACTTGCTCCCTCCGACTGGATATAGACCCCGTCATTCTCTCGATTGCAACGTAGAGCCGCTGATCGCCGGGCGGCCCTGACAATCGCGAGGCAATTCAGATTGGGTCCTAAATTTCTTCTTTTATCAAGTGCTCCCGCTTCAGGCGGCTTTTTGGCAGAGGCGGGTCGGAACCTGTCAAGGCTCTCCGCTGCGCTTCGACCGCTGACGCGGCGCCTGCGGCGGCCTGGACAGAACCCTCCGCGCCCCTGCCGTGCCGCAAGAGCCATGAAGCGGGAGCACTCAACAAAAGAAATTTGGGTTTCAGGCAGTGCTCTCCCTCATGCACGCAAATCGCCCCACAACGGGCAGCAAATGAGGAACAGCGTCATGCCAACCACGATGAGCAACACAGCCTTCGCCGCCAGCAATGGCACAGCTGCTATAAGCAACACCGCGCCGCACAGGAAAAATGCGGCGCAGCGGACCCGGAGCGACTCGCCTTATCAGCAGCGCACGAGCGAGAAAGACAACCCCACTCAGGTAATCATCAAGCAAGCCGTGGATTACCTCATCCAGCAGCTTGAAGCTGGCCGGAGCGAAACCCTGATCGCGTACCTTGGCGCGATGGCTCGGTTCCACAATTACAGCTTTGGAAACATCCTTGCCATTGCGCGGCAGCGGCCAACCGCCACGCGCGTTGCCGGATTCGGCACATGGAAGGAGATGCGCCGGTTTGTGAAGAAGGGCGAGAAAGGTATCCAGATTCTCGCACCGATGATCGGATACCGGCGGAAGAAGGACAACGCCGCGCAGGACAGCGACGCCAGCGCCAAGCCTCAGCCCATGCTAATTGGGTTTCGTGCAGTTTACGTGTTCGATGTGGCGCAGACCGACGGCGAGGACCTGCCAGAGTTCGAGCACAACATCACCGGCGATGTAGGCGCTCACCACGACCAACTGATTGCTTTCCTTGCACAGCAAAACATTGCGCTGGAGTTCAACGAGAAGATTGCCCCGGCCTTGGGCGTCTCCTACGGTGGCAAGATCGTCTTACTTCCCGGCCAGTCGAAGGCCGAGGAGTTCACCACATTGGTTCACGAAACGGCGCATGAGCTTTTACACAAGGCCGAACGCCGCACCATGATCACCGCGACTGTGCGCGAAACCGAAGCCGAGGCAGTTGCTTTCATCGTTGGCCAGAGCGTTGGGCTGGAGATGGGAACCGCGTCGAGCGATTACATCCAGATGTACGCGGGCAATGCTGCACTTTTGGCCGAGAGCTTTGAAGTCATCCAGCATACCTCCGCTGTCATTCTCTCCGCCATTCAAGCGGAAGAACCCATTCAAGTGAACGAGACCGTCGCGGAACTGGCGCAAGACAGCTAGCCGCGACTTTAAATATGCGGACGGCCTCGCGCCGTCCGCTCAACTCCCCCGCACGTCCCAACCGCTCAAAGGAGAGCAAACCATGAACACGAATACCGCGACTGAATACCGCAACCTTCCCCTCGCCGTCCTTACCGAGTCCGCCACCAACCCGCGCCGCATCTTTGAAGATTCCGCCCTCAAGGAACTGGCCGGGAGCATCCGCAGCCAGGGCGTTCTCTCTCCCTTGCTTGTGCGGCCTCTGACGGACCAGAGCTTTGAGATTGTTGCTGGAGCCAGACGCTATCGTGCCGCGCAAATGGCCGAAGCCACAACTGTGCCCGTTCGCATTGTCAACCTCACCGACGCCGAGGCATTGGAGGCGCAGCTAATCGAAAACCTGCAACGCCGCGACGTTCACCCGCTGGAGGAGGCGCAGGGATTCAAGGCCCTGCTCAACTTGGAAGACCCGAAGTACAGCATCGAGCAGATCGCCGCGAAGGTTGGAAAGAGCCCCGCATATTGCGTCGCCAGAGTTCGGTTGACGGAGCTTGCCGCGCCAGTGGTTGAGGCGTTCTATGCCGAGGAGATCGGAGTAGGCCATGCCTTACTACTCGCCAAATTGCAGCCCGCGCAACAGGAACAGGCACTCGGCATTTGCTTCCGCGAAGAATGGAACGGAGCAGGAGCCAAGGCCAAACGCATCTTGCTTCCGGTTCGGCACCTGCAACAGTGGATTGAGCATAACGTTCTTTTGCTCTTGAAACAGGCGCCTTTCAACAAACGCGACCCGCAACTTGTTCCCGCCGCTGGAAGCTGCGTCGATTGCCCCAAGCGCACCGGACACAACAAACTGCTCTTTGCGGATGTGAGCGGGAATACCGACGCTTGCACCGATCCTAGCTGCTACGCCGTCAAACTGGACGCGCATGTAAAGGCCAAGGTTGCCGCCAAGCCTGAGCTTGTCCAGATCAGCACCGCATACAAACAGCAGCCGGAAGGCGAGAAAACCATTCCGCGCAACAAGTACGTCGAAATCCGGGAGG
>Ga0181516_10002514_pt1 | contig 12952 bp, 12 predicted proteins | sample PEATcosm2014_Bin_25_FD_121104 | JGI IMG/M metagenome (GOLD analysis project Ga0181516, IMG submission 121104) | Peatland microbial communities from MTU Mesocosm Facility, Houghton, MI, USA - PEATcosm2014_Bin01_10_metaG | ecosystem: Environmental > Terrestrial > Soil > Wetlands > Peat | place... | reverse complement strand
TGACCACGATGTCGCCCTTTTTGGCCTTGCCCCTGGCCGCGATGGCCAGGCGGTCGGTGCCCGTGGGGCAGCTCTCTGGCGTCATCACGGCGCGGCCGCCAAAGGCGCGCACCACCTGCGCGATGCGCGCGTCGTCAGTAGCCACCCACACCTCATCCAGGCACTCGGCCTTGAGCGCCTGCTCATAGACCCGCTGGATCATGGGCTTGCCGCAGAGGTCGATGAGCGGCTTGCCCGGGAAGCGGCTGCTGGCGAAGCGGGCGGGGATGATGCCGAGGGCGCGCATGCTACTCCTTGAAGCCCTGGGGATAGCGCTGGACGATGCTCTCCACGATGGTGGTGGTGCTGCGGCCGGGCACGAAGCCCAGCGAGCGCACCTCGCCGCCATCAGCCAGCACCGTGTCGCTGCCCAAGATCTTGTCCACCGGCCAGTCGCCGCCCTTGGCCAGCACGCTGGGCCGCACCGCGCTGATGACGGCGCGCGGGTCGGGCTCTGAGAAGACGGTGACAAAGCTGACGCAGGCCAGGCCGGCCAAGAGCTCGGCGCGCTCGGCCTCGGGCAGGATGGGCCGGGCATCGCCCTTGAGGGCCTTGACCGAGCTGTCGCTGTTGATGGCCACCACCAGGGCATCGCCCAGGCTGCGGGCCTGGGCCAGGTAGCGCAGGTGGCCCACGTGCAGGATGTCGAACACGCCGTTGGTGAAGACCACCCGCTTGCCCTGCGACTTGAGCTCAGCCACCTTGGCCGCCAGCTCGCCCCAGGCCAGCACCACCTTGCCCTGGCCCGGCAGCGCCGCTGGCTCAGGCTTGGGCGAGCCCAGCTTGTCCAGCGCGCCCAGGGCCGCCACCACCATCACCCAGGTGGGGAAGGCCGCCAGGCCCGGGATGGCCTCAGCCACCAGGGCCGTGGCCAGGGCCCAGTTCCAGCCCAGCAGGGTGGCGAGCAGCAGGGCTGTGGCCAGGTCCACAAAGATCTGCAGCGCCGGGAAGAGCGCATCGCCAAAGCTGATGACATCCGACACCAGGGCCAGGGCCAGGGCCGCTAGCCAGCGCTTGTTGCTGACCCCTTCGGGCCGCTGGCGCACCATGGAGCGGAAGGCGCGAAGGAATTTCAGGATAGAGGTCAAAAAGACTCCCAATAATATGCGGCTAGATTTCTCATCCAGGCCAGGCGGGGCAGGCCCTGCAGGGAGCGGGAGGGGCCCCACTCCTGGGGTATCCCGGCCCGGAAGGGCCTGCCCCAGCCAAGGCCGGAGCAATTGAATCTTGAAGGGCCCACCCTACCTCGGCCTACCGAGATAATCGCTATTGCGCCAGCTTGGCTTCTATCTCTGCGGCTGTGACCGTGGCCACGCCCACCTCGCCCACCACGATGCCGGCCGCCACATTGCTGAGCACCGAGGCTTCCAGGTAGCTGGCGCCTGCGGCCAGGGCCAGGGTGAGGGTGCTGATGACCGTGTCGCCGGCGCCGGTCACGTCAAAGACCTCTTGGGCCAGGGTGGGCACGTGATGCGCCCCGCCCGCGGCCTGGTAAAGGCTCATGCCCTCTTCGCTGCGGGTGATGAGCACGGCCTTGGCCTGCAGCATGGCGAGCAGCTTGGCGCCCGCGGCGTCCAGGCTGGCGGGCGAATCGATGAGGATGCCGCTGGCAGCCTCGGCCTCGCCCTTGTTGGGGCTCACCAGGTCCACGCCCTTGAAGGTCATGATGTTGCGCGGCTTGGGGTCGGCCGTGCTCACCAGGCCGCGCCGGCGGGCGGCCTCGATGAGGCTGGCGCAGAGCTGGGGGATGAGCAGGCCCTTGGCGTAGTCCGAGAAGACGATGGCCTGCGCGCCCTCGAGCGCCCGCATGCTGGCGGCCATGACGCGCCGCTGCACCTCGGCCGAGATCTCGTTCTGGCGCTCGCGGTCATAGCGCACGATCTGCTGGTGCCCGGCCACCACGCGGGTCTTCTGGATGGTGGGCCGCTCGGGGTCGGCCACCAGGCCCGAAGGGTCGATGCCCTTGTCAGCCATCAGCTGGGCCAGGCGCTTGCCCATGGGGTCGGCGCCCACCACGCCCACCACCCGCACCTGGGCGCCCAGGCTGCGCAGGTTGGCGGCCACGTTGGCGGCCCCGCCCAGGCGCAGGGTCTCGCCCGTCACCTGCAGCACCGGGATGGGCGCCTCGGGCGAGATGCGGGTCACCTTGCCCCAGATGTACTCATCGCTCATCACATCGCCGATGACCACCACGGTCTTGGACGGGAAGGCGGCCAGGATAGCCTTGAGACGGGCCGTGTCAGCTCCTTGCAAGAGAGCCTCCTCAGGTTCGGGTTCAGCGCTTGCGGGCCTTCAAAGAGCCCTTCTGGTGCAGCTCCCGCTCCACCAAGAAGCAGAGCAGGTGGCCCATGGCGATGTGGCATTCCTGCACATGGGCGGTGAAGCTGGTGGGGACATCCAGGGCGATGTCGGCCAGGGGCAGCAGGCGGCCGCCGCCCTTGCCGGTGAAGGCCAGGGTGCTGATGCCCATGCCGCGGGCGCGGCGCAGGGCCTCGAGCACGTTGGGCGAGTTGCCCGAGGTGCTGATGCCCAGCAGCACGTCGCCGGGCTTGCCCAGGGCCTGCAGCTGGCGGCTGAAGACCTGGTCAAAGCTGTAGTCGTTGCCGATGCAGGTCAAGGCCGAGCTGTCGGTGGTCAGCGCCAAGGCGGCCAGGCCCGGGCGCTCCAGCTTCCACAGCCGGCCCGTCATCTCGGCGGCCAGGTGCTGGGCGTCGGCGGCGCTGCCGCCGTTGCCGCAGATCATCCACTTGCCGCCCTTGGCCAGGCTGGCGGCGATCAGATGGCCCGCGGCCTCCAGGGCCGGGCCGTGGCTCATCATCACCTGCCGCTTGGCGGCGATGGAGCCCCTCAGGTACTCGCGGATGAACGCTTGCTCAAAGGACGCTCTTCTCATGGCTTAAGGCCTCACCCAATCTGCGGACTGCAGCTCGATGTTGATGCTGCCGATGGCTATCTTGCTGGTGATCTTGACGGGCAGGCGGCGCTCATCATCGCTGATCCAGAGCAGCACGTCGCCCTTCTGCTGGAAGACGCTCTGGAACTTGAGCAGGGGCTGCACCACCACGCAGTCGAAGCCGCCGGCCAGCACCTGCACATGCTCGCGCCGCAGCACCTTGACCAGCACCTCGTAGGTCTGCTTGTCATCCGCGGCCACCGGGATGACGGCGCTGTCCCCCGGCTGCATGCCCGGCAGGGCGCGGAAGAGGTAGAAGCAGCTCAGCACATCCTGGCTCTCGGCAGCCATGGTGACGCTGTGGCCGCGGTCGTCGATGAGATGGTGGCCCAGCTGGTCATAGGTGAAGAAGCTGTCAGCTGAGAAGCCGCCCTCGCGCAGGTGCTTCTCGTAGCGCCAGGGCACCAGGGCCCGCGCGTCGATGAAGCTCTCGATGCGGTCGCGCACCTTGAAGAAGGTCTCAAAGAAGGGATGGGTGCGGGCCTCGGCCACGATGTGGTAGCAGGCCTGGCCGGTCTGGGTGGTCTGCTCGGCCACGCTCAGGGTGGCGTAGCCGGCCGTGACATCGAAGTAGCGCACAGCGAAGGTGAGGCGCTCGCCCACGGCATAGGCGCACTCCTCGCGCCAGGGCAGGGCTTGGGGCTGGCGCGCGCGGCGATGGACTGGGCGGGGAGCCCGGGCCGCCGGGGCCGCCGGGGTCGGCGCCGCAGTGGCGGCAGCGGCCTGCGCCACGGGCTTGGGCTTCTCCACCACCGCGCCGTGGCTGGCGCAGCCAGAGGCCAGGGCTGCCAAGGCCAGCAGCGCCAGGCTTAGCCTCACCGGATGGCCACGAACAGCGCGGCGATGGACACCGCCAGCGCGGTGGCCGAGAGGTAGGGCCAATGGTTCATCTGGTCCCAGAAGCTCGGGCTCTGGCCCGGCCCAGCGGTGTCCTGGGGGGCCGCCTCTTTGACGCTGCGCTTCAGCTCGACGATCTCCTGCGAGTTGTCGTTCAAGTCCTTGCGCAGGGCGCCCAGCATGTCGGCGATGCCCTCCAGGCGCTCGCGCTTGTCCTTGAAGTCAGCCTCAAAGTCATCCATCTGCTTGAGGGCGGCGCTGTTGCGCTTGAGCGTGGCATCCAGCGAATCGGCCAAGCCGCTCAGGTCGCCCACCTGCTTGTCGCTCACCGCCTTGAGGTCCTGCAGGGCCCGGCCCTGGCTCTGCATCTCCTCATCGCGGGCCTTCAGGCGCTCCTCCAGGCTGGCCAGGGCCACCTGCTGGGCCTGCAGGCCGGCTTGCAGCTCTTGGATGGAGGCCTTGAGCTCAGCCAGCTTGGCCTCCTGGCTGGGGCCCTTGGCCACCGAGCGCACCGGCTCAGCCGCCGGCGCTGGCGCCGCAGACGCGGCCTCTGGCGTGTCCTCCATGGCCTCGGCCGCGGGGCTCAGGCCCTGGGCCCAGGCTGCCGGCGCCGCCAGCAGGCAGAGCAGGGCTAGCAAGAGGCGCCGCATCAGCCCTGCCGCGGCGGCTCGCCGCCCTCGGCCCGGGCCGCGAAGCTCTCATAGCCCAGGTCGAAGAGGGTGACCAGGGTGAAGCCGAAGCCGAAGAGCTTGAGGATGAACCAGGCGGTGTCCGAGAGCACCAGCTTGATGTAGTCGTCATCCATCTTGTCGCTGGCGGCCGTGTAGACCAGCGCCATCACCAGCAGCAAGAAGGCCCAGAAGATGAGGTTGGCCCACAAGAGCTGCGCCAGGCGGCCGCCCTTGGCGGGCGCCTTGTCCTTCTCGTTTTTGGCCATGTCAGACCTTTTGAGCGAAGATGACCTTGGTGAAGCCAAGGTTGTTGAGGGGCCAGCGCCGGCCCCAGGCCTGGTCCAGCTTGCCCAGCTGGATGCAGAGCTCGGGGATGAGCCCCAGCTTGCCGATGGAGAAGAGCCGGTTGACGGTGAAGGGCGCCTGGTAGCGATAGGGCACCAGCGAGCTCAGGATGTGGCAGCCGGTGTAGTCCCTCACCTCGAAGCCCGCGTCCTTGAGCATGGCCACCAGGCCTTGATGGGTGTAGGCGCCGGTCTTCACGGTGACCGCCTCGCGGTCCTCGTAGATGTACTCCCAGTCGCGCTCCACATTGCCGCGCTGCTTGAGGCTCTGCCAGAGCTCGGCGGGCGAATAGAGCAGCCCGGCGTGCCACTTGTTGTCGATGTCGAAAGCCAGCACGCCGCCTTTCTTCAGCACCCGGCTGCTCTCGCGCAGGGCGGTGGCGCAGTCGCGGATATGGGAGAAGACCTCGCCGTAGCAGTTGACGCAGTCGAAGCTGGCGTCCGCGTAGGGCAGGGCCGTGGCGTCGGCCAGCTCGAGGCGCACGTGGGGGTAGCGCCTGAACTTCTCGCGGGCCACGTCCAGCAGGCCCTCGCTGATGTCGATGCCCACCACCTCGCGGGCGATCCGCTGCAGGCGGAAGAGCTGCAGCCCCGAGCCGCAGCCGATGTCCAGCGCGCGCTCAAAGCCGCGGGGCCCGGCCGCCGCCTCCAGGCGGGGCGCCAGGAAGCGGTCGAACATCTCATAGGTGTTGTAGAAATAAGGTTCGCGGATGTCATCGTATTCGACGGCCATCTTGTCGTAGACCTTGGCGACGTGCTCCGCATGCGCGTCTGCCAAGACCACGGGCCGCTCCATCAAGCCGCTCGGCATGATCCTCCATGGGCGGCTCTGGGCTCCGCCCGACTTCCAGCGCCGCGCCTGCCGCGGGAAGGCGGCGGGCGGTGCTGGCCGCCCTTCGGCGCCGCTGGGGCGCATCCGGGGCGGGACAAGCCTCCTTATACCACAAGCAAGGCCGCTTTTCACCCCCCGGCCAGGCCGACGGCCCGCAAGAGCCGCTCGCGCCGGGCGCGCGGGAGGGCGCTCAAGACCCAGGCCCGCACGCGGCGGCGGCCCCAGGCACGGGCCTCGCGCGTGCTGTCAAAGCACAGGTCCAGCCGCGCGCCCTTGATGGCGCCGCCGGTGTCGGCGGCCAGGCCGGGGCCATAGCCCTCCACGTACAGCCGGCTGCGGTAGGGGATGACCCTGGGGTCCACGGCGATGATGCCGAAGCGGGCCCGCTCGCCGATGGAGGTGCGGCCCACCTCGCCGCGCAGGGCCGAGGCCGGGCCGGCGTCATAGCCCGTGGCCTGGGCCGGCAGGGCGCGCAGGGCCAGGCTGGCCTGGGGCAGCCAGATGGGGTCGGGCTTGGCGGCCCTGCCCAGGATCAGGCGCATGGCCCGCCCGCGCGCCAGGCGGCGCAGGCGCTTCACCAGCGCGGGGCCGCCCGCCTGCAGGCGCACCAGGCAGCGCCAGCGCTCGGGCGCGCCCTCGTCCAGCGCCACCAGGCGGCCCTTCTGCAGGTGCGGGCTGTGCAGGATCTCTGCCGGCAGCTCGCTCTCCAGGTCCTGCACGGCAAAGGCCTGGGCCAAGGGCCGGCAGCAATGCCGCTGCCAGGCAGCGCCGGCCAAGAGCAGCAGGCCCAGGGCCAGGGCCGCCAGGGCCGGGATCAGCAGCATCCTATTGTTGAGGGGGCGCGGCATGCTCGCTCACTGGGTGAAGAGCTTGCGGCCCATCAGGTAGGTGGTGTAGAGGCCGGTCTTGCCCTTGATGGGCACCGGCGGCCTGGCAAAGGCCTCGAACTGGCCCACCACCTGGGTCCAGGCCTCCTCAGAGGCCAGCACCTCGCCATCCTTGGCCAGGCTGCAGATGCGCGCGGTCAGGTTGACCGTGTCGCCGATGGCGGTGTACTCCAGCCGCTCGTCGCTGCCGATGTTGCCCAGGATGACGGTGCCGGTGTGCACGCCCACGCCCAGGCCGAAATTGACCGGCTCGGCCATCTTGGCCTGCCACTGGGGGTAGGCCATCTCCCACTTGGCCTGCATCTCGAGCCCGGCCAGGATGGCGTTGCGCGCGGCCGAGGCCCCGTCCTTGTAGGCCGGCGGCTCGTCGAAGAGGGCCATCACCGCGTCGCCGATGAACTTGTTGACCTTGCCGCCGTTGCGGTTGATGGCGGCGGTGGCGGCAGTGAAGTGCTGGTTGAGCACATCCACCACCTGCTCGGGCTGCAGGCTCTCGGTCATGGGCGTGAAGCCGCGGATGTCGGCGAAGAGCACGGCCACCCGCTTGCGCCCGCCCTGGATGTTGTAGTCGCGGCCCTGGAACTTGAGGGTGCCGGCCACCGTGGGGTCGGCGTAGCGCGAGAGCGCCGCCTGGTACTTGCTGCGCTCGCTCTCGGCCAGCGTCAGCTTGGCCATGTTGGCATCAAAGAGCGTGCGCAGGTTCTCATAGGTGTTGCTCAGGCTCTCCTTCTTCTCCAGCTTGAAGGTGTAGGGCAAGAAGTTCTTGGCCCGCATCTGGGCCATCATGTCGCCCAGCAGGTCGCGGGCGAAGCGGCCCATGGCGGCGCGGGTGATGAGCGCGGCGGGCAGGCCGAAGAGCAGGGCCCCGGCCAGCGCGCGGCCCAGGTAGGGGTTGAGGCCAGCCAGGCTCTCCAGCCACCAGGCCTGGCCCAGCTCTTCGCTGGCCCAGGGGAAGCCCAGGCCCAGCAGGGCGCCCAATGCGAGGCAGAGGGCTAGGATGATCAGCAGCATGATGCGCGTGCGCGGCATGGGCTCTCCATCGAGCGGGCGGTAGGTTCAGGGTCTGTCGTATTCCAGGCAGCCTTCTTCACAAGGGCAATCATCGCCAAGCCGCACCCCGGGCAGCGAGCCGGCCTGCTCGAGGGCCCGCAGGCTCTGAAGCAGGCGCGCGCGCCAGGCGCGGGGGTGATGGGGATTGATGAACCAGGTGGTGGCGCCCTCAAAGCCGCCGGCCGCGTGCAGGCGCGCTTTCAGCCGCGCCTGGATGGGCAGCCGGCAGGGCAGGTCGCGCGGGGCCCAGATCCATTCCTCGTTGCTGGGCGTGCGCGGCGCCAGCGCGGCATGGGCGGCCCACAAGAGCTGCGACAGGCCCTCCATGGCCTCGGGGTCCAGGTCCCAGGGCCGCTGGGCCCGGTGCTTGCTGTACACCGCCACCGTGGGCCAGGCCTGGCCCGGCTCGACCAGGGCCAGGGCATGGCGGTTTTCCATCAGGGCCAGGCCCTGGGCCTTGGAGAAGCCCACCGCCAGGCGCTGGTAGGCGCCCGGCTCCTGGGCCAGCAGCTGGGCCGCGCGGGCGATGGCCGGGCCCCACTCATCCACGGCCATGGCCTGCTTGTGCAGGTGCTCAAAGCTGGCCCCGGCCGGGCCCAGCCAGTTCTGGAAGAGGACCACATGCTTGGCCGGCGCGATGTCGAGCAGCAGGTCGCGGCAAGCGGCCATGCTGAAGGCGATGTACTGGTGATGCAGGGCCGGCCCCAGGTCTGCCGAGCTGGCGGGCTGGCCCCCGCGGCCATGGCCCTGGGCAGCCAGCACGTCGTGCCCGCCGCCGAAGAAGGCGGCGCTGGCCCTGAGGATCTCTTGGCGGCTCTGGGGCGCGGGCAGGCCCAGGCGCTCTGCGCGCCAGGCCAGCCGGCTTTGCACATGGGCCAGGCCCGCGGGGTCAGACAGATAGGAGGCCTGCCAGGCTGCAGAGCGCTCGCTGATCTCAAAGCCGTGGTTGAGCCGCCAGTACTCGCTGCTCACCATCTCAAAGAGGTTGCCAAAGCGGCGGAAGAGCCAGGGCCCGGCTTGGCGGGCCAGCGGCAGCCGCTCTTCCAGGCTGGGGTAGCCGTCGCGCAGGGCCAGGCGCGCCTTCTCTGGCGTGGTCTTGAGCTCTTGGCCGGGGCAGAAGTCGCAGGGCTCGGCCAGGCCCGCGGCCGTGCGCGGCCCGTGCGAGAGCGGCCGGCCCTCGCGGCCCGGCACGCCCAGCACCAGCATCCCATGCAAGGGGTGCCATTGCCGGCAGCTGCCATCTGGCAGCTCTTCAAAGAGGATCTCTGGCAAGCTCATGGCCCCTCAGGTCTGCCCACAGGCTGGCTGGCTTTTTGCCAAGCACGGCCTGGCTGATTTCCGCCATTGGGTCTTGACTTGCACCCAGGCCGCGCGTAGGCTTGAAGCACGATCCCAGCCCCTCAACGTTACCACATCCTCTGGCAGGCATAAAGCCCCATGGCCCTCTCTGCCCGCACCCGGCGCCTCATCCAGATGGACAAGGCCCATGTCTGGCACCCCTTCACGCAGATGAAGGACTGGCTGGCCGACCCCGAGCCGCTGGTCATCGAGCGCGGCCAGGGCAGCCTGCTCATCGACACCGAGGGCCGCCGCTACATCGACGGCGTGTCCTCGCTGTGGGTCACGGTGCACGGCCACCGCAAGCGCGAGCTGGACCAGGCCGTGCGCGCCCAGCTGGGCCGGCTGGCCCACAGCACCCTGCTGGGCCTGGCCAATGTGCCCAGCATCGAGCTGGCCGCCGAGCTCATCGCCATCGCGCCCCAGGGCCTCAACAAAGCCTTCTATTCTGACGCTGGCTCCACCGCGGTGGAGATAGCCCTCAAGATCGCCTACCAGTACTGGGCCAACCAGGGCCGGCCCCGCAAGCGCTTCATCACGCTGAAGGAAGCCTACCACGGCGACACCGTGGGCTCGGTGAGCCTGGGCGGGGTCGACCTCTTCCACGCCGCCTACAAGCCCCTGCTCTTCAAGACCGACAAGCTGCCTGCGCCCTACTGCTACCGCTGCCCGCTCCAGCGGCGCTTCCCCAGCTGCAAGCTGGCCTGCCTGGACCCCCTGCAGGCCCTGCTCGAGCGCCACGGCAACACAGTGGCCGCGGTGGTGCTGGAGCCGGTCATGATGGGCGCGGCCGGCATGCTGGCCCAGCCCAAGGGCTACCTGAAGCGCGTGGAGCGCCTAGCCCGCAAGGCCGGCACCCTGCTGGTGCTGGACGAGGTGGCCACCGGCTTCGGCCGCACGGGCAAGATGTGGGCCTGCCAGCACGAGGATGTGCGGCCCGACCTGATGGCCTGCGCCAAGGGCCTGACCGGCGGCTACCTGCCGCTGGCCGCCACCCTGACCACTGACAAGGTCTATCAGGGCTTTGTGCGCGACTTCAGCGAGGCCAAGGCCTTCTTCCATGGCCACACCTACACCGGCAACCCCCTGGCCTGCGCCGCGGCGCTGGCCAACCTGCGGCTCTTCAAGGCCGAGCGCACCCTGGCCCGCCTGGCGCCCCGCGTGCGCCGCCTGGCCAGCGCGCTCAAGCCCATTGCCAAGCTCAAGCATGTGGGCGACGTGCGCCAGCGCGGCTTCATGGTGGGCATAGAGCTGGTGCGCGACCGCGCCAGCCAAGAGCCCTACGGCTACGCCGAGCGCATGGGCGCCCAGGCCTGCAGCCTGGCCCGCCGCCATGGCGTGCTGCTGCGGCCCCTGGGCAACGTGGTGGTGCTCATGCCGCCGCTCAACATCCCCATCCCCTTGTTGGACCGCCTTGTGGAGGTGACCCATGAAAGCATCCGCCAAGCCACTGAAGGCGCCTAAGGCGCGCGGCCAAGAGGCCCTGCGCGCGGCCATCGCCCGGCTGGAGAGGGAGCTGCAGGCGGTGCGCCTGCGCCGGGCCAGGGCCAACCTGGACATCCTGCGGCTGGTGGAGTTCAACAACCAGGTGCTGGGCAACCTGAGCTCGGGCCTCATCGCGGTGGATGCCCGGGGCCGGGTCACGCTCATCAACCATGCCGCGGCCGAGCTCTTGGGCGCCAACCTGAAGGCCGCCAAGGGCCAGCCGCTCACCCGCCTGCTGGCCCGCTGCGGCGAGGGCAGCCGCTCGCTGGTGGCGGCCCTGCAGGGCAAGAGCGAGACCCTGCGCGGCGAGGCCGTGCTGCGCGGCGAGGGCGGCGAGCGCCTGGTCTCCTACAGCCTCAGCGCCTTCGGGCTGGGCCCCAGCGGCGAGCCCGAGGGCCGCGCCCTGCTGCTGGGCGACCTGACCCGGGTGCGCGAGCAGGAGGCCCGCGCCGCGCGCCAGGAGCAGCTGGCCCGGGTGGGCCGCCTCTCCGCCGACATCGCCCACCAGATCAAGAACCCGCTGGCCGGCATCCAGGGCCTGCTGCAGGTGAGCCTGAGCATGCCCGAGGCGCCCGAGAAGCTGCGCCAGAACCTTGAGATGGTGCTGGGCGAGGTGCGCAAGCTGGACCGCCTGGTGGCCGACACGCTGAGCTTCACCCGGCCGGTGGGCCTGGCGCCCCAGGAGCTGCCCATCAACCAGGTGCTGCTGGAGGGCCTCTCGCTGGTGCTGCCGGCCGCCGGGCTGGATGCGCCGGTGAAGACCCGCCAGCGCCTGGCCCTGCCCTCGCCCAAGGTGGTGGCCGACCGCGACCAGCTGCGCGAGGTGGTGGTGAACCTGGTCAAGAACGCGCTGGAGGCCATGCCGCGCGGCGGCAGCCTGGCAGTGGAGACCCGCCTGCTGCGCGGCTCGCGGCCCCAGGCGGTGATGGTGCTGCGCGACAGCGGGCAGGGCATACCGCCCAAGGTGGCCCCCCACATCTTTGACCCCTTCTTCACCACCAAATCCGGCGGCAGCGGCCTGGGCCTGCCCGCCTGCCGCAGGGTCATCGATGCCCTGGGCGGCAGCATCCGCTTCACCACCCGCCCCGGCAGCGGCACCACCTTCACGGTCACGCTGCCGGCGGTGAGATAGGCAACATTCATTTCAGCCTGGGGAGGTCGGCGCCGCCTCAAGGGAATGAGAGGGCCCCCCACCCCAGCCGGGTCATCTGCCCCGCACCCGCAGGGTGCGGCTAAGTGTCGGGGTATCTCAGCCCGCCGAGGCGGTGCCGGCCTCCCCAGGCGAAGCAAACCGATGGTTGAAGTTTGTTTTTCTTCACCCTTTTGAGCGAGGATCCCAGCCATGCCCATCATCTTGGTCGTCGACGACGAGCGCGCCATCCGTTCCACCCTGGAGCAGGCCCTGAGCGGCAACGGCACCGAGGTGCTCACCGCGGCCAGCGGCCGCGAGGCCCTGCAGGCGCTGCGCAAGGCCGAGCCCAGCCTGGTGCTCTTGGACATGAAGCTGCCCGATGCCGACGGCACCGACCTGCTCAAGCGCTTCAAGCGCCACCGCCCCGGCCTGCCGGTGGTGATGGTCACCGCCTACGGCGACACCCGCCTGGTGGTGGACGCCATGAAGGCCGGCGCCGAGAACTACTTCACCAAGCCCTTTGACATAGAGCAGCTCAAGCGCACCGTGGGCGCGGTGCTGGAGAACACCCGGCTCAAGACCCAGGTGGAGGGCATGCAGGCCCAGGTGCGGCGCCAGATGGAGCCGGCCCGCTTCTACGCCGGCAAGAGCGCCAAGGTGCGCGAGGTGCACGCCATGGTGGACAAGATCGCCGACAGCGACTCCACCACCGTGCTGGTGCAGGGCGAGACCGGCACCGGCAAGGAGGTGCTGGCCCGCCGCATCCACCAGGCCTCCAAGCGCGCCGGCAAGCCCTTCTTGGAGATCAACTGCGCGGCCATCCCCGCCAACCTGGTGGAGAGCGAGCTCTTCGGCTATGAGCCCGGCGCCTACACCGATGCCCGGCGCCGCAAGCCCGGCCTCTTTGAGCTGGCCAACGGCGGCACCCTGTTCTTGGACGAGATCAGCGAGCTGCCGGCTGCCAACCAGGTGAAGCTGCTGCGCTTCCTCGAGACCCGCTGCTTCAAGCGCGTGGGCGGCACGCAGGACATCTTCACCGATGTGCGCATCATCACCGCCACCAATGACGACCTGGGGCTCGCCGTGCGCGAGCGCCGCTTCCGGCAGGACCTCTACTACCGCCTCAAGGTGATGGTGCTGGTGATGCCCCCCCTGCGCGAGCGCAGCGAGGACATCCTGCCCCTGGCCCAGCACTTTCTGGCCGACTACGCCGCCCAGTTCCACAAGGACGCCAAGCGCTTCTCGCCCGAGGCCGCCGAGAAGCTGCTGGGCTACCATTGGCCGGGCAACGTGCGCGAGATGAAGAACATCGTCGAGCGCGCCGTGCTGCTCTCATCCGGCGAGACCCTGGGCTGCGAGCACCTGCCCACCGAGATATTGCTGG
>Ga0181516_10002513_pt1 | contig 12955 bp, 9 predicted proteins | sample PEATcosm2014_Bin_25_FD_121104 | JGI IMG/M metagenome (GOLD analysis project Ga0181516, IMG submission 121104) | Peatland microbial communities from MTU Mesocosm Facility, Houghton, MI, USA - PEATcosm2014_Bin01_10_metaG | ecosystem: Environmental > Terrestrial > Soil > Wetlands > Peat | place... | reverse complement strand
ACGACCTGCTCCGAAGTTTGGCAGGGGCCGGACCGTCGAAGGTGCTGATCACCTCGCGGCTGGTTCCACGGGTGCAATTGAACCCGGCGTGGCAGGGGATCCCTGGGGTGCGGCGGGAATCCCTCCCTGGCCTGCTGGCAGAGGATGCCGAGGCGTTGCTCAAATCCTGCGGAGTGAGAGGGGATTCGCATGCAATTCAGAGCTATCTGAAGAGCAACTGCGACTGCCATCCGCTGGTGATTGGCGCTCTGGGAGGAATGATCCGGAACTACCTTCCCGACAAGGGCAACTTCGACGCCTGGGTGGACGACCCTGAATGGGGCGGAAAGCTGAATCTTGCCGAGCTCGATTTGGTGCAGAGACGCAACCATATCCTGAAGGCTGCCATCGACGGCCTCTCAGAGAGGAGCCGTCAGTTGCTGTCGATGATGGCGCTTTTGTCTGAGGCGGTGGATTACCCGGCATTAAGCGGATTGAATCCGTTTCTGCCGCCCGAGCCCGATGGAATTGAGGAGGCTGACGACCCGAGGAATGAGTCTTGGTGGGAGATCAGCACCGAAGAAGAGAAAAGATCGGAGTTGGCGGAGTATGAGGCAGCCTTGAAGCGGCGGAATGCGTCCTTGGAAGCGTGGCGAAAGTCCAGACCGTGCGTTGTGGCCGGCCGTGAGATGGCAGCCGCCATCGCCGATCTGGATAGACGGGGACTGCTGCAATACGACGAAAGGTCAAAGCGTTTTGATTTACATCCCGTTGTCCGTGGCGTCGCGGCCGGAGGATTGAAGGCCGAGGAGAAAAGGGGCTACGGTCAACGGGTGGTCGATTACTTCTCTGCCCAGGCGCACAACCCATACGACGAGGCGGAGACGCTGGAGGATGCCGCGGGGGGCCTGCACATTGTCCGGACGCTGCTCAAGATGGGGCAGTATCAGGCGGCCTGCGATGCTTATGCAGGCGATTTCTCCAATGCCCTCCTTTTCAACCTCGACGCAAACGCAGAGGTTTTGTCGCTGCTGCGGCCTTTCTTTCCGCAGGGCTGGGGTTCGCTGCCCGATCAGGTGGATGAACCGGACGCGTCCTATCTGGCGACTGTAGCCGGTCTCGCCTTATCGGAAGTTGGCGATTTGGAAGATTCTCTTGTGGCATATGGCGCCGCCCTCGCAGCCGGGGTGGGGATGAGCGATTGGGCGAGCTTGTACATTGGTTTGTGCAACATATCCGGCAGCTTGCGGGATCTGAACAGGTTGGCCCAAGAAGATCGGTGTATCCAGTTGAGCCTGGATTTGTCGGCGCTCGGCGGAGAAGCCGAAAGCCTCTTCGTGGCCCGCCTCTCCAGCTTTTATCAACTTACCCGGAACGCGCGTTGGCAGGAGGCTCAGAACCTGTGGGATCTTCTCGACCCCATGGGCCGGAGTTGGGGCCGCGCCGCTTATCGTCCTGGCGAAGCAGAATATGCCTACGCACGCTTCCGCCACGAGCAGTCCGATCTCAGAGAAGACGATCTGATTCGTGCCGAGGGGCTGGCCAGGGCCGGCAAGGATCGCGGGATTATCCGCCACTGTCACTCCCTGCGCGGGAGCTGGCGGATGCACCAGGGCGAATGGGAGCTGGCGATGGAGAGCTACGGCGAGGTCTTGCGCATGGCGCATGAGGTGGGGCGGCAAGATGCGGGCGTCGAGGCCCGGCTCGCGCTGGCCCGGTTTCATCTTGGTCAGAAGGAAGAGGCCCGCAGTGCGGCCGAACGTCTTTCCGCAGCGAAGAATTCGCCTGATCTTTCTCTTGCCGAGCTTTGGCTGGCGCTCGGGGAGCACGAGCGGGCGAAGAAGCATTCGCTCGCAGCTTACGAGTGGGCGTGGGCGGACGGCGAACCTTATGTTCGCCGCTACGAATTGAACAAAGCGCGCGCGCTGCTGGAGAAACTGGGCGCGGAGATTCCAAATCTGCCGCCCTACGATCCGGCCAAAGACGGAAAATTCCCGTGCGAGGATGAGGTGGTTGCAGCCATCGCGCGCCTCCGCGCCGAGAAGGAAGCCGAGAAGGAAAAGAAGGACTGAGCATTGCGAAGCTGTACGGGGCGCGCACGGGCACCCGATCAGGCGTCCACTGTGGCTAACTGTGCCCCGCCGCCCGCGCCCGAGCGATAAACTCGCGCACTTTGGCTGGGTCTTTGCGGCCCGGTTTCGCCTCTACGCCTGAGACCACATCCACGCCCCAGGGCTGCAGCGTGGCAATTGCTTCGGCTACGTTTTCAGGATTAAGCCCACCCGCCGCAATGAGGTGCTTCCGCGTTTCTCCATTTCGGAAAAGCAGTGTGGCTGCGAGGCTCCAATCAAACACAACCCCAGTCCCGCCGACAGCCGTCGCAGTGCGCGAGTCAACGAGGATTGCATCAATATGTGGGCCAATACGCGAGTCGGGGGCGAGCTGATCTGTGGCCTGCTCCGTCGTCTCTGCGTCAAAATGCACCACGCGCAAGATCCGCAGTTCCTGCCCCAATCGCTCCTTGAGCAGCTCCGGCAATTCCGGCGGAGCGTCGAAGTGCAATTGCACGCCAGTCAAGCCACATGCGCGAACCGTTGCTGAAATCTCATCGAGCGACGCATCGACAAATACGCCGATCTTCTCAACCGTTGCGGGAAGCTGAGGAACAATGGCAGCCACCTCAGAGGCAGTGACCCGGCGCGGGCTTGGGGCAAAGACAAAACCTACGGCGTCGGCCCCGGCTTCGGCGGCCACGAGCGCATCCTCAAGTGAGGTGTTGCCGCAAATCTTAATCCAGATGCTTGTGAAATCCATGGGCGGCTCGGGCTAACCGGCTGTCGGTGACGATGGGGCATCGGCGAGGAACGGGTTCAAGACGCGAACCCCGGTACCCGCAAAATGGGTTGTGTTGCGGGTCACCACGGTCAAGTCATAAGCCACAGCGATAGATGCGATCTGCCTATCGACAACATGCTGGTCGTTGACTCCCATCAAAGCTCCCCAAATCTTCGCGGCAAATAAATCAAAGGAAAGAATTCTCTGAGAATATTGCCCCAGGACCAGCTCAAACCACTCTTCCAATATGGAAGCCTGAGGGAAATTGCCACGCTGCCGCAAGCTTTCGATGCCGCTTTTGAGTTCACCCACTACCTGTACCGGCAGAAACAGCTCGTGCTCCGTTTTTCGGATGAAATCCACGACCCCGGAATCTGCCTTTGGTCCCTTGCGAATCTCACTCAATACATTTGTATCGATTAGAAACATCGGCTATTCCCGGTTCCGTTCGAAGTCCGAGTCCAAACCCACATTGGGCATAGAGGCCAGAACCTCATTGAAAGAGCGCTTCCTTGGCCGAAGAAGCGCCGCCTTCAGAATGGCGCGATGTTCGGCCTCTGCACTGCGTCCGTTGCGGACAGCCTGCTCCTTCAGAGATTGCACAATCTCTTCACCGATGTTTCGAACGATCAGATTGGTGGGCATGTTTGCCTCGCATGATTGCAATGATTACATCATACACGCCAAGTGCAATCATTGCAATCATTCTTAAATCGCGCCTCTGTGCATGGATGCCGCTCCAGCGAGCAATGCAGCAAGCGCCGCACCGGGGTCGGGCTGGCGCATCAGGCTCTCGCCGATCAGGAAGGCATCAAACCCTGCCTTGCGCAACCGGGAAATGTCGTTTGCCGTCGCAATGCCGCTCTCGGTCACTCGCACCACATTCGCGGGGAGTTGCTCTACCAGAGACAGGGAGGTATCGAGGCTCACCTCGAAGGTCCGCAGATCCCGGTTGTTTACTCCGATCGCGTCCGCGCCGGTCTCGCCCAGCGTATCCAGCACCAGGGCAAGCTCCGTTGCCGTATGCACCTCGACCAGCACATCGAGCTCCATGCTTCGCGCCACGGCAGCGAACCGCTTCATCTCCGCGCCACTCAGCGCTGCGGCGATGAGCAGAATGGCGTCGGCCCGATGCGCGCGCGCCTCCACGATCTGATACTCGTCCACCATGAAGTCTTTGCGCAGGCAGGGCAGCGGCGCGGACGCCGAGGCCAACTCCAGATTGCGCAGGCTGCCCTGAAAGTACGGTTCATCGGTGAGCACGGAGAGCACTGCCGCACCCCCGGCGCGAAAGAGTTGCGCCAACCACTCCACATCGAATTCCTCGCGAATCAGGCCCCTCGATGGCGACGCTTTCTTGATCTCCGCGATCACAGCGATGCCAGACGCCGCTCGATGGCGCAACGCCGATACCCAGCCGCGTGGGCGGTGCGCCGCAGCCCTCCGCTCCAGCTCGGCCAGCGAAACATGCTTCTTCGCCGCCTCCACCGCGGTACGCGTCGAAGCCAGAATCGGATCAAGATATGTGTCAGGACGGGGAGTCATCTCTGGTTCATGCTCTGGGTTGAGTATACGGGCAAAAGCGCTAATACCAGTCCGCTGCTGTGGCCCACCCTGCCGCAACCCACCTATAATCAATCCGGCACGACAGCCAGAGGAACAAGCCATCCATGCCCAAGAAGACTCTTTGCCTTCTCGTCTTTTCTGTTTTGATCATCTCCGGCGCGCCTGCCCGTAGCCAGACAAGCTCCGACGTCGTCATTGAAAAGGGCGTCACCATGAAGACCCGCGACGGCGTCACCCTTCGTGCGGATGTCTATCGTCCGGCGCACGAGGGAACCTTTCCGGTGCTGCTCACGCGGACGCCCTATGACAAGAACGGCGGCGCTGCCTTTGGGCGCATGGGCGCTCTACGCGGGTACATCGTGGTGGTGCAGGACGTGCGCGGCCGTTACACCTCGGACGGTGATTGGTACACCTTCAAGAACGAGATCAATGACGGTTACGACACGGTGGAGTGGGCCGCGGCCTTGCCGCACTCGAACGGCAAGGTGGGCATGTACAGCGGGTCCTACGTTGGAGCTACGCAGATGCTCGCGGCCATTGCCCATCCGCCGCATCTGGCTGGGATCTGTCCAGTGGTGACGGCTTCAAACTACCACGAAAACTGGACCTACCAGGGCGGCGCATTCGAGCAGTGGTTCAATGAGTCGTGGACCTCGGGGCTGGCTCAGGACACTGCCAGCCGCCTGATAAGGAAAAGCACCAACGCTCTCATCGGCGACGAGGTTCTTCCGCTCAACAACTATCCGCTCTTCAATTTCGACAATCCCCTGGGAGGCGCAACGATGACCAAGACGCTGGCGCCCTACTATCTCGACTGGCTCGCGCATCCGGCATACGACAGTTATTGGAAGCAATGGTCGATCGAGGAGAACTATCCCAACATCCAGGTCCCCGCGCTGGTGATCGCCGCCTGGTACGACATTTTTCAGGATGGCTCAATCCGGAACTATTTGGGGATAAAGGCGCACGCGGGCACCGAGGCCGCGCGCAATGAAACGCAGCTGATGGTTGCCATCGGCGGCCATTCGGGCTCGGGCCGCACCGTTGGTCTCCTCGATTTCGGATCCGATGCGCCCTTTGACGAGAACGCCATCACGCTGGATTGGTACGATCATCTTTTTCTTGGCAAGAAGAACGAGTTCTCCGACGGTAAGCCGGTAAAGATCTTTGTGATGGGCGATAACAAATGGCGCTCGGAAGAGGCCTGGCCGCTGGCTCGCGCCGTTTCCACACCTTACCGCCTCCACTCGGGAGGCAACGCCAACAGCGCAGCGGGTGGGGGAGTTCTCTATACCGGGCCTGACCGGTTTATTGTCGATAACGCCGACACCATCACGTATGACCCGGCCAATCCCGCACCAACCGTAGGCGGCCCGTTGTGCTGCGATGCAACGCACCTGGCTCCCGGGCCGCGCGACCAGAAAGAGGTCGAGGCACGGCAGGATGTGCTGGTCTATTCCACGCGGCCGCTCGAAGAGGATGTTGAAGTAACCGGCCCGGTCACGCTCGATTTCTATGCCAAGTCTTCGGCCGTGGATACGGACTTCACCGCAAAGCTGGTGGATGTATACCCGGATGGAAAGGCCATCGACATCACGGAAGGGATTTTGCGCGCCCGTTACCGCGAGTCAACAAGCGAGGCCAAGCCGCTTGTGCCAGGAACGGTCTACGACCTCACCATCGATATGTGGTCCACGAGCAATGTGTTCCTGAAGGGGCACAAGATTCGACTGGAGATCTCCAGCAGCAACTTTCCGCGCTTCGACCGCAATTTGAACACCGGTGAGAGCGCCGCGGGGAGTTCGGCATTTGTGAAGGCCACCAACACCATCCTTCACGATAAAGAGCATCCAAGCACGCTTTTGCTGCCGGTGGTGCCACGGTAAACGATAGCGATATCGGCTCGCTGTCTAGCCGACCAGTTGACTTGCTGACTCACTGACTTGGTTCGCCTTGGCCATCGAATCCCGCGCCGCTTGGCGTCCCAGCCGGATGCAGTCGGGAATGCCGATGCCGTCGTAAGCGTTGCCGGCGAGCCGCAGACCGGGCAACTCCGCAACGCGCGCCTTAATCCGCAGCATCCGCTCCTGGTGGCCAACGGCATACTGCGCCATGGCCCGCCGCCAGCGCGACACTTGCACACTCTCTGGCTCTACGCTACGGTCGAAGATCTCTTTGCCCAGAATCTCGCCGAGTTCGCGCCGCACAATGGCCACCAGAGCTTCGTCTGTGGATGTCAGCAGGGCCTCGTTTTTCATACCGCCAAGAAAAGCCCGGAAGACGGCCTTGCCCGTTGGCGTGCGTCCCAGAAACTTGCGATGCACAAAGGTGCACGCCAGCATCGTGCGGCCCTCCTTTGCCGGAACCAGAAATCCGAATCCATCCGGCAGCGCTCCCAGCTGGGCCTCATCGTAGACAAGATTGATTGTGATCGAAGAAGAGTACGGGATCGCCGCGAGTTCCTCGCCTAATACCTGGTCCACAGGACCCAGCAGCACGCCGGCCGCCCATGCCGGCGACGCCACAATCACTCCGTCATAGCGCTCCCAATTTCCGCCGGCCTCGATCTTCCAGCCGTCCTCGGTCTTCTCGATCCTGCTTACGGGCGTCGACAGATGCACGGCGGCCGGATCAAGCCGCGCTTGAATCGCGTCCACCAACTGCTGCATGCCGCCGCGCAAGGCAGTAAATATGGATCGAGGCGCGGAGCGAGCGCTGGAGCCGGTGGCGCCTTTTTCTTTCTGTTGCGTGTTCCTCGCTTTCAAGCGCATCTGCCGATGCGCCGCCAGCATGCCGCGTGTCAGCGATCCATGCTCGCTCTCCATCTTGACCAGCCCGGGCAGCACCGTGCGGGCGCTCAGTTGTGAAGCGTCGCCGCCATAGATTCCAGACAGAAGCGGATCGGCGAGTCTGTCCACCGCCTCCTGGCCGAAATGCCGCTCGACAAGCGTTGCCACGGATTCGTCCGGCTGATTGGTGGGCCTCGGCGGAAGCAGCAGTTCGAGGCCCATCCTCATCTTTGTCGAAAGACTGAATAGCCGAGTCAGCGCCGTCGGAATCAGCTTGGTCGGCACCAGAAACATCAAGCCATCGGGAAGCGGAACCAGTCGATTGCGGACAACAATATATGTTTTGCGAGCCGCGTCGTTCGAGGGCACCAGTTCCGCGCCCAGTCCCAGCTCGCGGCAAAGCTCCGCCGCCGCCGGCTTCTCGGTCAGAAACGAATCAGGACCCCGCTCCAGCACCGCGCCGTTCACAATCTCCGATGCCAGCGAGCCGCCCAGCCGCTCACGCGCCTCAAAGAGCTTGTATTCGACATCGGAGCCCGCGGCGCGAGCCTTTTCCAGCTCATAGGCCGCCGCCAGTCCGGCAATCCCGCCGCCGATGATCGCAATCCGCATTCTTGACATCATCCAATCATTACAGCAATTTCCGGGATAGATCATCAGGAGGAAGAAATCTTCATCACTCGCCCCGGCGTGCGCCCGTGCAAAGCCCCACGCACATTAAGAATCAGCCCCTGGCCTGACTCCGGCAAGTGATTTAAATCACCCAAGAGGGCTACAATGGAGCCGCCTACATCTTGCCCTCTTTGACGATTCAGGCCCTCGGAGGCCAACATGACCAGCGAACTGATTCACCGGCTTCATTTTGCTTTTACCATTACATTCCATTACCTCTTTCCTCAACTCACCATGGGCCTTGGCCTGCTGATTGTGGTGCTCAAGTCGGTTGCACTCAAAACCGGCAGCGAGATGTGGGATAAGGCTGCTCGGTTCTGGGGGCGCATCTTCGCCATCAACTTTGTTTTCGGCGTGGTCACCGGCATTCCCATGGAGTTTGAGTTTGGCACCAACTGGGCTCGCTTCTCGAGGCTCTCGGGAGGCGTGATCGGCCAGCCGCTGGCCATGGAGGGCGTCTTCAGCTTCTTTCTGGAGTCCGCTTTCCTGGGTCTGTTTCTCTACGGCGAAAAACGCATCTCCAAACTCATGCACTGGTTCTCGGCGGTAATGGTCTTTGTGGGCTCGTGGATTTCTGGCTTCTTCATCATCGTGACCGACGCATGGATGCAGCATCCAGTGGCCTACGACCGGCTGCCCAACGGACAGTTTGAAGTGCTCAGCTTCTGGCAACTGCTGCTCAACCCCTGGGGGCTGCTGCAATATGCGCATAACATGACCGGCGCGGTCATCACCGGGTCGTTTGTCATGAGTGCCGTGGGCGCGTTCTATCTGCTTGACGAGAATCTTGCGGGCCAGCGCCGGGAGTACGCGCGCATCTTTCTCAAAGTCGGCGTCATTGCCGGCGCGATCTCCACCATCCTCATCATCTTTCCCACCGGCGACCTGCACGGCAAATACGTGGCGCGCAATCAGCCCGCGGCAATTGCCGCCATGGAGGGCCTCTTCAAAACCGAGACCGGCGCCGGTATGGTGCTGATCGGTCAGCCCAACGAGGAAACCGGCGAGATCGACAACCCGATCGTCGTCAACGATCTGTTGAGCTTTCTCATCTATGGAACAACGAAAGCCGAAGTGAAGGGCCTGGACCAGATTCCGCGTGACCAGTGGCCCACCGCGCTGCCGCTGCTCTTCTACGCCTACCACATCATGGCTGGCCTCGGAACCTGGTTCGTGTTGCTGATGATGGTTTCCGCGTTTCTGCTCTGGCGCGGCCGGCTGTACAAATCGCGATGGGCATTGTGGGCGCTGCTGCTCAGCTTTCCCTTGCCTTACATCGCCAACACCGCCGGCTGGATGACAGCCGAACTTGGCCGTCAGCCATGGCTGATCTACGGATTGATGCGAACCAGCGAGGGCTACTCCAGCACCGTCTCAGCCTCGAACGGCCTCTTTACGCTTATTGGTTTCATGGGCCTCTACACGCTGTTGGGATTGCTGTTTACGGTCCTCATCTATCGCCAGATCAGCGATGGTCCGGAGCCTGAGAACCTAAGGCATTGAATGCGCTTATCACGTAGGATAGTCAGCGAAGCGCGCGGGAAAGTTCGGCCGCAATGCAAGCACCGCGGGACCAACAGGGACGCAAAGATCGGCAAGTCGTGCCCTTTTTACAAATCGCGAGAGTACAGCTTTTTTCAACTAGCTCCTAGGCTGCCCGGAGTTCGAGAATGATGGCTGCTCCGCGCGGCTCAAGGTTTACGGCCAGAGCGCGGCCGTTGTTGTCGCGCAGCAAGGTGGCGCAGAGGCTGAGGCCCAGTCCAGCCGTCTCTCCGCCAGCCTGCACAGGTGCAAAGGGGTCGAAGGCGCGCTCGGGATCGAGGAAGCCGGGGCCGGAATGCGCTACAAGTATCTGCACCACCTGGCCCTCGCAGGCGGCTTCAAGCCGGATGCTTTTTACCTCATCGTCGCCGTCCGCCTGATTCTGAACCGCGTCCTCAGCAAACTGGAGAGAATGCATCACGGCCTGGCGCAACTGGTGAGCGCTGCACATCACCCTGGGCAGCGTCGGCGAAATGTTCAAGTGAAATTGAATGGACCGGCGCAGGAACTCAGAGCGGTGGAGCTGCTCGATATCGGTGAGCATCTCGCTGACGGAAACCGCGGCTAGCTGATCGCCAAGAGGCCTTGCAATACGCGAGAGACTGTCTAAAGTCGACCGCATGCGCCGGGCCTCGATGAGGATGGCCTCCACACCCTTCCTGTCCTGGGGCTCGAGCGACGAGGTTCCTTCAAGCAGCGAAGCATAGCCCAGGATGACGGTCAGCGGATTGTTTAACTGCTGGGTTACGTTGCCGGCCAACTGGCCCAGGCCCGAGTATTTCTCAGAGTCAATGAGCTTCTCAAAGATCATGGTCTGGCTGCGCGAGGCCTGAACGCGGGCGGCGAGCATCTCGATGGCCAGCAGGTCGTCCGCACGGAGCAGGTCAGATGAATCGTGCCCTGGCGGTCCGATGGCGGGACGGATTCCCTCCAGCAGCAACGCGCCATCGGTCCCGGATCGGCCGGTCATGGGCACGGCAAGAACCGAGGTAAAACTCAACCGCTTCAGATCGTCGCCAGGCCTGAGCCAGGGAGTGAGATCGAGGCGGAGCGTCTGGCTCTGCTCCACGGCAGATGGAGCTGAATCCTGCGCCAGAAACCCTGAAGCCGGAATCCGTGCAGCCACTTGCTCAAGGGCCATGGCTGTGGCTGCATCCAGTCCGGCATACCCGGCCAGCCGGTATCTTCCGCCGCTATGCAGCAGCAGCGCAGCCTGAGAGAATCGGCTGTGCTCCGCAACCGATTCGCAGATCTCCGTCCCCTGGCGGTCAAAATCTTCAACCCTGCGCCGCGAGAGCATGAGACGGGTATAGGACTCCAGCTCGCGCCGCGAACGCTTTTCCCGCTGCTGGGCCAGTTTGTTAAGAACCAGCTGGTCTTCAAGAGAAAGCAGGATCATGCCGATGGCGGCGATCACTTTGCCCATGACAACGACGCGCGTAAGAGCGATGTCGAGAGCCGAGGCGCTGGAGATTGCCGGCATGAGCAGCAGGAAGGTGGCTGCCCAGCAGAGAAAGCCCGTAACACTGAGGATCATGCCCGAAGAGAATCGCCGGAAAACGAAGATCAGCAGCAGGACGGTCATCAGGTGATTGCTGGAATCGATGAAGGAAAGAGGAGCCGAGGGCCCCACGGAGTAATACAGCATGAGGCCGATAGCGCCGGCCACGCTGCAAAAACCGGCACTCAGCCAGACGGGCAAGGCTCCTTTGCAAAAGCTCCAGAAGAGCGCGGTCATCAGAGATAGCGAGCCCAGGAGCGGCAGCACGGCGTACATGAGGCCCGATGGGGTTGCGCCGCGGAGGAATCCATGAAAGATCACCGAGTATGCAACCAGCGGCAGGGTATAGGGAATGACGTAAAGGACGTGATAGCGAGCAACGCGAAATCGCAGCGGCGAAAGCGAGGCGAGGAAAAGGGCAGAGCTGATCTGCATTGAAGCCTGGCCGGCTGTCGCCCACCACGGATGAGTGCCCTCGGCCGCATCCCACGATCCCAGCTTCAAGAGCAGAAAGGTGCGGAATGTGGCTATCACGAAGCCGAGAAACCAGAGCAACGTGCGCGTATCGCGGTAGCGAAGATATAGATGCCAGAAGGCAGGCACCAGCAGTGCGGTAAGGACGAGCGCCGGCAATTGATAATAATCGGGCATCAAAGCGGCGAGTCTCCTTTGCGCTCATACCCCTTCAACGCGTCCGGCTTGACTGGTGCGGGTACATGCCCGGTATGCTGCGCATCAGGGAAGGTACGCCGCCGGGCACACAACCGCCGGCTGCGCGTTGCAGCGGTCCCAGATTACAGTCTGGGACCCCCCGGAGGCCATGTCGATGCGTCTAAAGTTGCAGTGGGGCATGTGAGAGCTGTCACAGGGGCCTGAGCCCCGCGCGATGGAACGGGCCAGAGGAGGAGTTGGGTTGCGGAATCGATGGTGCATAGCGATGGTGCTGGCGGTGGCGTGCGTGCTTTCCGCCTCCGCGCAGGACAAGGACACCTTCACGCCAATGGCGCTGGATGAAGGATTCGGACGCCTGGACACCTCCGATCCGCCCCAGCCGCCGGAGACGATCATTAAAGAGTTTGCCGCCAAGGAGAGCGAGTTCCAGCAGGCGCTGAACCATTACACCTATCGCCGTGTTGCAAGGGTCCAGACCATCGACGACGACAACAAAGTCGATGGCGAATATTATGAGGTGGACGACGTGATATTCGACTCCGCGGGCGGGCGCACTGAGAAGGTGGTTTACGCACCGCCGAACACTTTGCAACGTGTCTTGATGACCCCTTCCGATCTCCAGGACATCTCGCACGGCTATCCGTTTGTGCTGACCACCGAAGACATTAAGCAATACGACGTGAAGTATGTGGGAAAGCAAACCGTGGACGAAGTGGATTGCTACGTCTTCAGCGTCAGCCCCAAAGTTATTGAAAAGAAGAAGCGTTACTTTCTCGGCCGCATCTGGGTGGATTCAACCGACCTGCAGATTGTGGTGACCGACGGACGCATGGTTCCTGACGACACGCGCAAAGGGAGCGAAGACCTGCATCCGCCCTTCATGACCTGGCGGCAGCAAATCGACGGGAAGTATTGGTTTCCGGTTTATACCAAGGGAGAGGGAGTGCTTCACTTTTCCGGCGGCCGCGGTTACATGGCCGAAGACGTTCATATGCGCGATACGATCAAGTACTCCGACTACAAGCGATTCGGGACGTCGACCAAGATCACCTACGAGGGCGAGGATATTACGCCGAACGGGCAACAACAACCCCAGCAGCCGGAGAAGAAATAGGCAACAGGGAACAGGGAACAGGGAACCACAAACGGAACTCACTTCCGCAACTTCGTCATCATTGCGACCAGCATTCTGCTGACTTCTTCAGACAACTCTTGCGCGCTGTGACGAAGTTGTTCGGACGCAATCCCAAGCCCCTCGGCAATCACAAGTTGGGTTTGAACCTCGAAGGTGGACCCCCTCGCATGTCCAAGAAACTGGAGATACTCCCCCTTTGTTGACCTGCCATAGCCCTCGGCGATGTTGCTCGCGACCGAGACCGATGCTCGTCTCAATTGGTTT
>Ga0181516_10002512_pt1 | contig 12956 bp, 9 predicted proteins | sample PEATcosm2014_Bin_25_FD_121104 | JGI IMG/M metagenome (GOLD analysis project Ga0181516, IMG submission 121104) | Peatland microbial communities from MTU Mesocosm Facility, Houghton, MI, USA - PEATcosm2014_Bin01_10_metaG | ecosystem: Environmental > Terrestrial > Soil > Wetlands > Peat | place... | reverse complement strand
TTCGGCCTTCTCCGGAGTCGCTGTCACAGGCACCGGCCTCAAACAGATGCTTGGGCCATCTTGAGGGGCTCATTCGCCCACACCTTTGTTACCTTGGCCGCACGCTCCCCACCCCGCAGAGCGTTCACGTATGCGCGGAGACTCTCTGTGTCGCGATGTCCCATCTGCTCACGGAGCGTCTCCAAGTCCAGCCCTTGCCGTAAACAGTGTGTAGCAAAGTTCGCCCGGAAGCGGTGAAGCTTGAACCGGGCGGGAGGCAACCCGGCTCTGACTGCAATCCGCTTGCACTCCCGGAGAAGATGCAGGTTGAGACGGCCACCTTTGGTACCGAAAACAAGCTGACTCCGGCAGGTTGACTTCAGCTTCTTGAGTAGGTCAGCCAACTCAGGGTCGATGTTGACACGCCGTTCCTGATACCACTTTGGCACGAACTCGTATCCATCCACGGTGCGTTCGCACACATTGATGTATGGTTCGGCTGTGTTGAGGACTATATCCTCTGGCCGCAGCGTTGCTAGTTCCATTTCCCGGAGACCGGCACGCTGAAATATCTGAAAAGCCAAGCTTTGCTTGAAGCCAACGCACGCCGCGAAGAACTTCTCAAGTTCCTCAGACGAATTCGTAATGACGCCGGTTCTTTGGGGCACCTTCGGCGCGTCCTTCATCCCAACGGGCACAAGTTTATCTCCATCCCGTTTGGTGAGGACGATTCCGCAAGACTTCAAGAATTGATTGACACGGAGGAACTCGTTGCGGCCAGTCTGCGGCGAATGCGTCCGACCGGTCGTGATGCACCACGCGGCATAGTTGTCGAGATGGGCTACCTTGATTTCGGAGAGGTACTCTACTTTAGCGTGCGCACTAAACTTCTTGAGGGTAGTCTTCGCCAACTGTAGAGTCCCCTTCCGCCTGTTACGCGAAGCGACCCGGCCCGCGATTCCGTCCAAATACGCATCAGTCGCCATCTGGAGGGTGATGCCTACTGGCTGGAGCGCCTTCTCTTGGGAAGGGTCGGTTGTTCCATGCAGCCGGTGATACTCCGCTGTGTTGAGCCGCTTGAGGCGCTCTTTGGACGCATTGAGCGCGTCATCCCCAACAGGAATCCATGCGTTGTTGTGGCTGAGGTAGTACGCGCCTTCGCGGTGCGTCTCTTCGATGCCTTTGACGAGAACAATATTGGGTTTGACTTTACCGTTGGTGTGCCACGCGGCCTTACAATACCGCCAGCCGTGGTCTAGTTTGACGTGTTTATACAGGGTGAACTTGGGTGTAGCCATTCGTTTGAACCTCAGCGGCTAATACTGCGAAATCCAGTATCGCGATGAGATTTCTTAGAACGGCTTTTAGAACGACCCCTAAATTGCTGATTCTAAAGCTTTGGTGCCGGGAGGGGGGGTCGAACCCCCATGACCTTGCGGTCGGCGGATTTTGAGTCCGCTGCGTCTGCCAGTTCCACCATCCCGGCACATCCAACAACTCATTTAAACATTTATATTCATGGCGATTTAGAAATTTCCGGTTGTCGCCACAAAACGATAGGGCGCCAGTTGAGCCACCGCCTCTTCCTATGGTGGAACCAACCTCTCTGCCGCTCTCAGTTTGCGCTCCACAACCAAGTACGCATCGCGCACAATCAATTATATTGTACGACGTCCCATCGATTGTGCAACAGAGTGGACAACTGCATCGGCAAGCGCATGAACCTGAGTGTCGTCTGAGTCACCACCCCCTCGCCGATACCCTTGGCCGGATGTTCGCGTTAAGCGATGCGAAGCAGTTCGAGGCCGCATTCCGCCACTGGGTGAGCGGTATTTGGCCCGCTCTGGGCGCAGAGATCGCAGCCATCGATGGCAACACCCGCCGTAGCTCGGGCGGGGTCGATGCCACGGCGCTGCGCCCGGTTTCAGCCTTTGCCGCCGGAGCGGGACTCGTGCTCGGACAGCCAGCCACAGCGGAAAACTCCAACGAAATCCCAGCGATTCCCGAGTTGCTTTCCACCCTCGCGCTTGCCGGTTGCACCGTCGCCATCAGCGCCACGGGCACACAAACCACGATCGCTGAGGCCATCCAGGACCGCGGCGCCGAGCCTGGTTTTCAAACCCAGGCATCTCAATCAAGTTGGCGACGGAGGAGGCAAATGTCGAGCAGTTGAACGGGCCTGGCTGTCGCAGGAATCGGCATGGGCGGGCGCGGCGGCACCGGGGCGTACATGGCCGCTAACGCCTAATAGAGTGTTGCGATTTCGATGTTTTGGCAGTGACAACGGTCACGCCGCAGCGCACTTTCACCAGCCTTGGTGCAACCGAACGATATGTCCCCAAAGTTTGTGAAAGAGGCGTTGCAATGACCGCCGAATGTGCTACTATCGGGACCGTTCCAGTAAGTTTTCCAGCGTCCCACTGAACCAGTTTCATCCCGGGCCCCGAGGTTCTAGTCAGGGGCCGACAAATGCCAACCAGGTTGTCGGCAGGCAATGAAGTTGACGCAAAGTGATTCAACTTTGCGCCCCAGGAGAGCTGTTGCCGCGGCTTAAGGGAATGAACTGGCAGGCAGCCGAAAGGCGGCGCAAGCAAGGATCGTCTTAAACATGTCATACGCAGCTTCATCGACTATGGTGCTTAATCCCTGGATTCAAATCCTCTCCGCGCTGGAGATGAAGGTCATTCGCCAGTCGTTCGAAACATGGCTGAAGCCAACGCGCTTCAGCCACGCCGCCGGCCGCACGCTTTACGTGCGCGTGCCTTCCTCCGATTTCCGGCACATTGGCGAGAAGTATGGAGATCTGATCCAGGAAGCGATCGATCTGCAAGCGCTGGAGTTCGACGACGTTTGCTTTGTGACCGCCGAAGAGGATCCATCGATTCCCCCGCAGCGCAAGGACGGAGGTTTCGCCCCGGTTTCTGCCCACGCGCCCACGGCGCCGCCTGCTCCGCCCTCGCGCGCGCCAGTGCAGGACAAGTTCGACTGGACCATGGCGGCCCAACTCAACTCCCGCTACACCTTTGACGCGTTCGTGATCGGGAACGGCAACCAGTTCGCCCGCGCCGCCTCGCTGGCGGTTGCCGAGCGGCCCTCGCGCGCCTACAATCCCCTTTTCCTCTACGGCGGCGTTGGCATGGGCAAAACCCACCTTATGCACGCGATCGGCCACGAGGTGAAGCGCCGCCAGCCAATGGCCACCATCTCGTACGTCTCGGCCGAAAAGTTTACCAACGAGATGATCACGTCGCTGCGCAACGACCGCATGACGAGCTTCCGCGATCGCTTCCGCACGGTCGATGTTTTGCTCATCGACGACATCCAGTTTATCGCCCAGAAGGAGCGCACGCAGGAGGAGTTCTTCCACACCTTCAACGCGCTGCACGAGAGCATGAAGCAGATAGTGATTGCCTCGGACCGGCCGCCCAAGGAGTTGGCTGAGATCGAGGACCGGCTGCGTTCGCGGTTTGAGTGGGGCCTGATCGCCGACATTCAGCCGCCCGACCTTGAGACCAAGGTGGCCATCCTGCAGAAGAAGGCAGAGAACGAGCAGGTGTTGCTGCCCACCGACGTGGCGCTCTTCATCGCCTCGAACGTGCGCACCAACGTGCGCGAACTCGAGGGCGCGATGACGCGGCTGATCGCGTGGTGCGGCCTCAACAAGATGGAGATCACGCTGGCCTCCACACAGCAGTGCCTGAAAAACTTCATCGACATGCAGGTGCGCAAAATCACCATCGAGGCGATTCAGCGGGCCGTTGCCGAGAGCTTTGGCATGCGCGTCAGCGACTTGAAGCAGAAGAACAACTCGCGCAACGTGGTCGTTCCTCGGCAGATCGCCATGTACCTGGCAAAGCAGATGACTGAAGCCAGTTTGCCTGAAATCGGCCGCCAGTTCGGCAACAAGCACCACACCACCGTGATGCATTCCATCGGCAAGATCGACGAACTGCGCCGCACCGACAAAGACCTGCACCGCACCCTGAACAAACTGCAGGAGCAGTTGAACGGGTAAGCGGGACGACGAACAAACAGTGAGGCCCACGCTGCAGTCTGGACGTGGGCTTTTTTGTTTTTGTGGTTCGCCAGGGTGGTTCAGCCGCGGAGGCCGCGCCCCTGCCGCGGTCGCGAACCGAAGAACCGTCAGCGTAGTAATATCTGCCTGAAGGAACGAATGCTCGCATGCGTGCCCATCTTTGACGAATCAAAGGAAGCATATGCTGGATCACGTTTTCCTCACGGTGAGCGATGTCGATCGCTCGATCGCTTTCTACACCGCGGCGCTGGCTCCCCTCGGCATCACCACGCGGGTCGACTACGACGGCAAAGACGGGCCGCCCGGCCATCCGGACCTGAAGGGCTTCGGGACTAAGGGACGCATCTTCTTTTGGCTGAGGCAAGGGAACGCAGACTGCCGCGCCGCGCACGTTGGGTTTGTGGCAAACAGCGAGAGCGAGGTGGACGCTGCCTACGGCGCCGCTCTAGCCGCCGGAGCCGCGGACAATGGCGCGCCGGGCGCTCGAATTTACTACGATCCACGCTACTACGCAGCTAATGTTCTTGACCCCGACGGCTACAGCCTGGAATTCGTCTACAAGAGCTGGCAGCACTGAGTGCTCACGGAAGAAGACACCGCTGGCGCATCGTCTGAGGCAAGGTGCCGCCCGAGAGCGGCTTCGTAGAAGGCCGGCGCCCGGACCGGGCCGGTGGCCGCCTCAAAGGCTCCCGGCTCGCTGCCGCCGGGAATCGAATCCACACTCGTCGCGATTCTCCCTGCATTCCGGCTTTCAGCGGGCGCTCGGGATTCGGCATGGAGACAGGAAGATCCGGCAAGCAGCAATCCTTGTCAGCGCCGTCCGCGGCCCCGGTCACGATCCCTGCCGCGATCTCGATCGCGCCCGCGGTCGCCGCCAAAGCCGCGCGGCTTCATCGGCGCCGTCACGGGCAGATCGGTCTTGCCGGCGGGAAACACTGCCAGGAACCGATCGGGCCCCTCGCCGGAACTCGCCGTCTCAACCCCCTGCATCTCGCGGAAAGCGATGTGCAGCAGGCGGCGCTCGCGGCTGTTCATGGGCGGGAAGGCGTAGGGCACGCCGGTCTTGAGCACCTTTTCGGCGGCCGTCTCGGCCTGCATGCGCAGTTCCTGGGCGCGCAAGGCCTTGAAGTTGTCGGCATCGAAGCTGACCAGGTCGTTTTCGCGCTGGTCGAGCCGCAGCATCTGTGTGGCCACTGTTTCCAGAGCCCGCAGCAGTTCACCATTGTGCTGCACCACCAGAGGGACATCGGGGCCGCCTAATTCGACGTAGATCACCCGTGCTTCCAGTCCCTGGGGGTCCTGTGCGCCGTCTCCGGCGGTGATGCGGTACTTGAGGCGCATTCCTCCCAGCTTGTTGAGGGTGTTGAGGAATCCGGCGATTTTCTGGGCAGCCTGTTGCAGGTCGGCGATTGGCATAACTGACTAGTATCGCAGAGCGGGGCGCGAGTAAACGCGGAAATCGAAGAAGAGGCGCCGTTGGGCGGGAATCTGGCTCCCAAACTGCCTCGAATCCTCAGACTAGGTTAAGGTTCAAGTCGTATTCTCCGAGGTGTGACCATGCCATTCCCTCTCAACAAGGTGCTTAACCGGCTCCCAGGCGTCGCGCTGGCCCTCACCCTCGCGCTACGCATGGCGCCGGCCGCCGGTGGCCAGGCGGAGCAGGTCCCGCCCGCGGCCACTCCGGTCGCCATCACGCTGGAAGAAGCCATCCACCGCGCCGAAGCCAATGAGCCGTCGTTTGCCGCCGCATCGGCGGAGAGCCGCGCATCTGCGCTTGACCGCTCGATTGCCCGCGCCGGCCTGTTGCCAGGCGTCACCTACCACAACCAGGCGCTTTATACCGAACCGAACGGCCTCAGAAACCAGGGCGGCCAAGGCGCGGGCTCGCAGCCTTCTCCCAAATTCATTGCGAACAATGCGGTCCGCGAGTACGCCAGCCAAGCCGTGGTGAACGAGACGCTGGGGTTGGGGCCGCTGGCCACGGTAAGGCGCGCCGACGCTGAGGCAGCGCGAGCGGCAGCCGAGTTGGAAATCGCGCGCCGCGGCTTGCGGGTGACGGTGGTTGGGCTGTTCTACGGCGTCCTTGCGGCGGCGAACAAGCTCGTCGTGGCCCAGCACGCCCAGTCGGAGGCTTCCGACTTTACCGGCCTGACCGGCAAGCGCGAACAGGGACGCGAGGCAGCCCACGCCGACGTGGTGAAGGCGCAACTGGCCGAGCAGCAACGCCGGCGCGACCTGGCAGATGCGCGTCTGGCCGCGGATAAAGCCCGGCTGGAACTGGGTGTGTTGCTCTTTGCCGACCCGCGCACGCCTTACACGCTGACCGCCAGGGAGACGCCGCCGCTGCCTTCCCGGGCAGAGGTGGACGCCGCCGCCGAAAAAAACAACCCGGAGTTGAAGAGCGCTTTGGCTTCGCTGAAGGTGAGCGACGCCGATGTGCTGGCGGCGCGGGGCGCCTATCTGCCCGCCTTGGGGCTCAATGTGACCTATGGCATCGACGCGCCACAGGTGGCCGCGAATGGGCCGGACGGGGTGCGCAACCTGGGCTATTCCGCCAGCGTGACGCTCGACATCCCGGTGTGGGACTGGCTTTCGACGCAGCATAAGGTCAAACAGAGCGTGATTCGCCGCGATGCGGCCAAGGTTGCGCTCAGTGCTGCGCAGAGGCGGCTGGTGGCGCGGCTTGACGAGGCATATGCCGAGGCGGCGGCGGCCGAGGAACAGCTTGGCTCGCTGGACGCAAGCGTAACCACGGCGGCCGAGAGCCTGCGGCTGACCCGGCTGCGTTATGACGCGGGCGAGGCGACTGTGCTTGAAGTAGTGGATGCCGAGAACGCCAACCTGGGTGCGGAAAACGCGCGCGAAGATGGGCAGGTGCGCGCACGAGCGGCACGCGCCGACCTGGAAACCCTGACGGGAACGATGTGAGCCGATGACAAAGATCAGAGTGATTGCAAATCGTAGACAAACCCATTTGGCCATGCGTTGCGCAGGCTTCGCCGCATGCGCGGTGATGATTTCTTTCTTGCCCGGTTGCAAGAAGGAAGCGCCGCCCGAGGTTGAGGTGACGGTGCAGGCCGAGCATCCGGAGCAGGGGCCGATCTCCGAGCACATTACCGCCGACGCAGTGCTGGCGCCGCTGGCACAGGCAGCCATTGCCCCGAAAATCAGCGCGCCGGTGCGCAAGATTTACGTGGAACGGGGCGCGCGCGTGAAGGAAGGCCAGCTTCTGCTGACGCTTGAAAACGCCGACCTGGCCGCGGCGGCGCTGGACAACAAGGGCGCCTACATGGCGGCCGAAGCGGCCTATGCCACCGCGACCAGGGCGCAGGTACCGGAAGACGCGCTGAAAGCGGAATCGGACGTGGCGCAGGCCAAGGCCAATCTCGACCTGAACCAGAGCATCGTGAAGGCGCGCAAGCAGCTCTTTACCGAGGGTGCCATTCCCGGCCGCGACCTGGACACCGCGCAGGCCGCGCTGGTGCAGGCGCAAGCCGCCTACGACGCTGCGGCCCGGCACTTGGAGTCGGTGCACAGCGTCAGCCGCGAAGCGGCGTTGAAGGCGGCGCGGGGCCAGTTGACTTCCGCCGAGGGAAAGTACAAGGGAGCCAATGCGCAGGTGGGCTACTCTGAGATTCGCAGCCCCATCAACGGCGTGGTCACCGACCGGCCCCTGTTTGCCGGGGAGACGGCGGCGGCCGGCGCGCCGGTAATCACGGTGATGGACACATCGAGCCTGCTCGCCAAGACCCACATTGCGCAAAGCCTGGCCCAGCGCATGAAGGTGGGCGACGCGGCGGCCGTGCGTGTCCCGGGGATGACCGAGCCGGCCCCGGCGCGGATCGCGCTGATCAGTCCGGCGCTCGATCCTGGCAGCGCTACGGTAGAGGTGTGGATCAAGGTAGCCAACAAGGACGGCGCGCTGAAGGCTGGGACGCCGGTGCAGGTGTCGATTACCGGGCGCACCGAGCCGCAGGCCTTGAAGGTGCCCAAAGGTGCGATTCTGACCGCACAGGACGGCGGCAAATCCGTAATGACCATGGGCGCGGACGGCACTGCGCACCGCAAAGCTGTAACTGTAGGCATTGAGGACGGCGAAGACGTGCAGGTCTTCTCCGGCGTCGCCTCGGGTGACATGGTGATCACTGCTGGCTCCTATGGCCTGGATGACGGCGCCAAGGTGAAGGTGGGCGCCGCAGCCGACGACGACAAAGGCGGCGGCAAAGACGACGACAAGGCCGGCAAGGGCGGAGGCGAGCAGTAATGGCGACCGAGACTTCGCTGAACCGCGCGATCGCGGAAAAGCCCTTCTGGCTGGCCCGGTCCACCCGCACCATCTTCTTTTTTGCGGCGGTGCTGACCATTGCGGGCATCTATCTCGCTTTCCAGGTGCCGATCTCCGTCTTTCCCGAGACCAGCTTTCCCCGCGTGGTGATCGGCGTGGACAACGGCGTCATGCCCGTCGAACAGATGCAGGTAACCATCACCAAGCCAATTGAGGACGCGGTCAATTCCGTGCCCGGCCTGGTGACCGTCCGGTCCATCACCAGCCGCGGCCAGGCAGAGGTGAGCCTCTTCTTTGACTGGAACCAGGACATGTACCGCTCGCTCCAACTGGTTGATGCGGCGCTTAGCAAGGTGCGGCAAACCCTGCCGCAGAGCGCGGTGATCACGACGAATCGGCTGACCTTTGCCACATTTCCCATTCTCGGCTACAGCCTGTCGTCGGATGCGGTTCCGCAAACCCGCCTCTGGGAACTCGCTACCTACGACCTCAAGCCGCCGCTGAACCGCGTAGCCGGCGTCAGCACGGTACTCGTTCAGGGCGGCAGGGTGCCGGAGTTTCACGTGGTGCCCAATCTTGCCCAGATGCAAGCCTCCGGCGTGACCATCCTCGACCTCGCGAATGGTATCCAGGCGGCGAACATGATTGACTCGCCGGGACTCTACGAGGCCGACCACCAGTTGATCCTGGGTCTGGTGGGCGCGCAGGTTCACGACGCCGAGCAACTTCGCCGGTTGGTCATCAAGACCACCCCGGCGGGCGCCCCGGTGCATGTGTCCGACGTTGCCGCTGTTCAGCCGGGAACCATGCCGGTCTACACCACGGTGACCGCCAACGGCAAAGAGGCGGTACTGCTGACGATCTCGCGCCAGCCCTCCAGCAACACTGTGGCCGTGGCCGACGCGGTGGCCGCCCAAGTCGCACAACTTCGAGCCAAGCTGCCCGCCGGCGTAAAGCTCGAGCCCTTCTACGATCAGTCGCAAATCGTGCGCGACAGCATCTCCAGCGTGCGCGACGCCATCTTTATCGGCCTCATCCTCGCTTGCATCATCCTGTTTCTCTTCCTGCGCGACTGGACCTCGTCGCTCATCGCCGGCCTGGTCATCCCTGTCACCATCGCGGTCACCATCCTGGTGCTCTGGCTCATCGGCCAGAGCTTCAACCTCATGACGCTGGGAGGGCTGGCCGCCGCTATCGGCCTGGTCATCGACGACGCCATCGTGGTCGTCGAAAACATCGTGCTCCATCGCGACAGCGGAGAGCCGCGCACGCAGGCGGTGCGCAAGGCCCTGCACGAAATCACCACGCCGCTTGTCGGCTCCACTGTGACGCCGGTGGTGGTGTTCCTCCCGCTGGTCTCGGTCAGCGGCGTCACCGGCAGCTTTTTTCGCGCACTGGCCATTACCATGGCCGCCGCGCTGCTCACCTCGCTGGTGCTGGCGCTGACGTGGACTCCGGGGCTGAGTTACGTTCTGCTGCACGATCGGCGCGGTGAGGCTGTGCCCACCGGGCACCGCGCGGGAAGACTGCTGGCGGGCGCGCTGCAGGTTCATCGCCGCCTCCTCGACTGGTCGCTGGCCAAACCGCTGTGGCTGGCTGCCATCTGCGTGCTGCTGGTGGTGGGAACCGGGGTGGGCTATCGCGCCCTGGGCACCGATCTGTTGCCGGAGATGGACGAGGGCGGCTTCATCCTGGATTACATCATGCCCGCAGGCAGTTCGCTCACCGAAACCAATCGCGTGCTCGATCACGTGGAGCGGATTCTGCACGCCACTCCCGAGGTCGAGGCGACTTCGCGCCGGACCGGTCTGCAAATGGGACTCGCTGCCGTCACCGAGGCCAACACCGGCGATTTCACCGTCAAGCTGAAGGCCAGGCGCAGCCGTGCCATCGACGACGTGATCGCCGATGTCCGTGCGGAGATCAAGTCGACCGAGCCCGAACTCGACATAGAGTTTACCCAGGTGCTGCAGGACATGATTGGCGACCTGTCGAACGCACCGGAGCCGATCCAGATCAAGATTTTTGCCGACGATCCGGCGCTGTTGGAGCAGTTGGCTCCCCGCGTCGGCGAGGCCATCACCAGGATTCCCGGTGTGGTGGACGTCGAAAACGGCATCGAAAACACCATCAGCGGACCCGCCACCAACTTCCAGGTAAATCCCGTGGTGGCGGCGCGGCTGGGCTTCAGCGCGACCGAGGTGGCCGAGGATGCGACGTCCATTCTCGATGGCGTCACCACGACCGATCCGCTCATCTCGAACGGCCGTCCATATACGATCCGCGTCCGCCTCGGCGACCAGGCCCGCGCCTCGCTCGACACCATCCAGAACACGGTATTCAATAGCTCAACCGGGCACACCGCATCGCTGGGCGCGCTGGCAGAGGTAACGCAACTGCCGCCGCAAAACGAGATCCGCCGCGAGAATCTGCAGCGGCTGGTCGTGGTCACCGGGCGTCTGGAGGGCTCCGACCTGGGCTCGGCCATGGACAAGGTCCGCCGCACCGTGGCCGGCCTGCATCTGCCCGCCTCAGTGCGCGTGGTCTACGGCGGCGCCTACGAGGAGCAGCAAAAGTCCTTCCACGATCTGCTGCGGGTGCTGCTTCTCGCCCTGGCGCTGGTCTTCGGCGTGCTCTTGGCCGAGTTCCGCAACTTCCCGGCGCCGATCGCCATCCTTACATCTTCCGTGCTGTCGATTTCCGGCGTAATCCTGGCGCTGCTGGTGACGCATACCAGCTTCAACGTGGCGTCGTTCATGGGGTTGATCATGGTCATCGGCATCGTGGCCAAGAACGGCATTCTACTGCTCGACGCCGACGAGAAGTTCCGCGCCGATGGAGCCTCGGCGGATGAGGCCATGATGCACGCGGCCCAGCGGCGCCTCCGCCCCATCGTGATGACGGCAATCGCCGCCGTGTGCGGCATGCTGCCGCTGGCCTTTGCCCTCGGCGCCGGCTCGCAAATGCTGCAGCCGCTCGCCATTGCGGTCATCGGAGGGCTGTGCGTCTCCATGGTTTTGTCGTTGGTGGTCACGCCAGTGGTGTATTTCTTCCTGACGAAGGGACGCGCGGAGGAAGACGAGAAGCTGGCTTAGCGCCTGGACGCGCCCCGGTTCCTCGACAGAACGCAAAGAACCTGCACTCTGACGGTGTAAGAATGAATCTATGCCCGTGACCGACCCTATCGTTTTGACCGCTGTCCAGGCACGCGTTCTCGGCTGCCTGGTGGAAAAGGAAATCACCACGCCCGACTACTATCCGCTCTCGTTGAATGCGCTCATCAACGCCTGCAATCAGCGCTCAAACCGAGAACCGGTGACCGACTACGACGAAGACGAGGTGCGGCTGGCCTTGCGCGTGCTGGAAGAAAAAGGCCTGGGTGGCCGGGCGCGCGGCGCGGACGGCCGCGTCACCAAGTATGAGCACTGGCTGGGCGAGGCCTTCAACTTTACCCGGGCAGAGACGGCCCTGGTCTGCGTTCTGCTGCTGCGCGGGCCGCAGACCCCTGGAGAACTGCGCGGGCGTACCGAGCGCATGCACCGCTTTGACGAACTCAGCGACGTGCAGGCCGGGCTGCAAAAGCTGATGGAGCGCGAGCCGTCGCTGGCGGTCATGCTGCCGCGGCAGCCAGGCACCAAGGAGGCCCGCTACGCGCACCTGCTGTGCGGCCCCGTGGCCGCCGCCGCAATGGCTCCTGTCCTGGCCGACCGTTCCTATCTCTCGCGCGACCCCGCCGCGGATGCCGGTCTGGAAGAGCGTGTGTCCAGCCTCGAAGCCGCCCTCGCCGCCCTGCGAGAAGAGATGGGGGTCCTGCGCCAGAAGGTGGAAGACATCTTCGGCGACGGATAGCATCGTGGCTTCAACTGCCGCTTACTCGCTAACTTGCGATCACCGCGAAGCGGTGGCTAACTTGCTGATGTTGTTCATGAATCACTCTTCATTGACCTCCACTTCACTTGAAAAGCAGCTAAGCGGCAAGGAAAATCTCATTGGGGTTTGCACTGCTCCGCGCTTCGCCAAAGTGGTGAAATCCTCAACCTTTGCAGTCATTTCGATTTGTTATGGTTGGCCGTCTTGGACGTGCATCGACCGCCATTTACCGGATCGATCGATTCCGCATCCGCCTGCTGCAGCGGGCCAGTGCTTTGCTGGCCCGCGCGCCCCGGCAAATCGTGTGAAAATGGAACAGTACACACCATGACCAGCGAAAACCTTCCAGAGCCCCTGCCCTCCGCCGAAATTGCAGCCCCCGAAGAGCCCACCGAGTCGTTTGCCGACCTGCTCTCCGCCTTTGAGCGCACCCACTCGCACCGCTCCGAACCCGGGTCAAAGCAATTGCAGGGCACGGTCGTGTCCCTCTCCGCCGACCAGGTCTTTCTCGACATCGGCTACAAGGCCGAGGGCGTGCTGCCGCGTTCCGCGTTCCCCAATAACGGGGAAGCGGTGCAGATCGGCGACAGCTTCCCGGTCTCCGTCACCGGCCGCAACGAAGAGCACTACTATGAGCTCTCCCTCTTCAAAGTGGCCCAGCCGCGCGACTGGTCGGCGCTTGAGGCTGCCTTTGCCGACAAGACCGCCGTCGTCGGCACCGTCACCGAAGTCGTAAAGGGCGGCGTCCGCGTGGATGTGGGTGTGCGCGCGTTTATGCCCGCCAGC
>Ga0181516_10002511_pt1 | contig 12961 bp, 6 predicted proteins | sample PEATcosm2014_Bin_25_FD_121104 | JGI IMG/M metagenome (GOLD analysis project Ga0181516, IMG submission 121104) | Peatland microbial communities from MTU Mesocosm Facility, Houghton, MI, USA - PEATcosm2014_Bin01_10_metaG | ecosystem: Environmental > Terrestrial > Soil > Wetlands > Peat | place... | reverse complement strand
CTGCTGTGGGAGTGGTTCCGCATCTACTTCGAGTCGGGCATGGTGAAGCTGCTCAGCGGCGACACGGAATGGCGCAATCTCACCGCCATGGATGAGTACTACCAAAACGGTCCACTGCCGACCTGGATCGGCTGGTATGTAGAGCACCTTCCGCACTGGTTTCACGTGGCTACGGCCGCCGGCACGCTGGGCATGGAGCTGGTTGTAGTACTGATGCTCTTCTTCCCGCGCCGCGTGCGGCTGGTCTGTTTCTGCATTGTCACGCCGTGGGAAGTGGGCGTCATTCTCACCGCCAACTACACCTTCCTCAACTATCTCGTTCTCACTCTGGGATTCCTGCTGCTCGACGACCGGACGCTGCTTCGCTTCGTTCCCGAGCGATTTCATCCACCGCCAGAGGAACGCCCAGAGAAACGCGAAACCGGGCCGTTGAAGGCGGATTCGAGCGATGCGGTTGCTGCCCGGCGTTGGCGCGAGATGACGCGGTCAATTCTGAAATTGGACGAGTCAGACATCGCGCCGGAAGAGGCAGTGCAGGATTCGGAGCTATCTGATTCCGTCCCGTCTGGAACTTCCTGGCTAAATGGGCTAGTGAATTTCTTCGGCGCAATCCGTTTGGTCGTGGCCGCAATTATGCTCACCTGGATCGCTTACGATACAACCGCGGAAATGATTGAAATGCCTCTGCGCGACCTGCGGCTGCCCGCCGCGCCCATCGAGGCTCTGGAGCCATTTCGCATTGCCAACCAATATGGTCTTTTTGCGGTAATGACGCGCGGACGTTACGAGATCGAATTCCAGGGCTCGAACGACGGACAGAACTGGACTGCTTACGCATTCCGCAACAAACCACAGGCCCTCAACGAAGCGCCGCGCATCTACGCGCCCTATCAACCACGCTTCGATTGGAATCTCTGGTTCTGCTCGCTCGCGGATTGGCGTCAGAGCAACATTGTTCCGCTCACCGAAGAGCGCCTGCTCGAAAACAGCACCGATGTCCTTTCGCTCTTCAAGAACAACCCGTTCGGAAAATCGCCGCCACGCTACGTGCGCGCAGTGCTGTGGCAATACTGGTTCACGTCGATGGACGAGAAGCGCCGCACCGGCAACTGGTGGCGCAGGGAACTTCTCGGCCTCTATGCGCCCGAACTCACACGCACCGAAAGCGGCCAATTCGAGGTCGTGGAATATCCGGCGGAGCTGCCCGAGCACAACTGACCCGTCTTACTTTTCAACAACCGGTGTCCATCCACCCAGCACGAATGCGGGATCGCTGTAGTTTGCAACGATCTCGGCGTCCTGCGGCATGGTGAGCTGTCTGGAGACCGGATGGCGCTGCGTGATGTCGATCGGGTGCCCATCGAGATCTGTGCTGTTGAATTCCCAGAGATGCATATGCGAAGTGTCGTCGTCGATGGGACCCCATCCTGCGGGCGGAATTCCCTTCAGCTTGCAGTTGATCAGAACTGCTTCGGCGTAAGGATAATTCAGGCCATGATTGTTGGGAAGGCGGGCGAGAACCGCCCCCATAAAAGGCCGCGCTGGCGCTGCTGCTCCTGGATTGGATGTTGTCACCGGCGCCGGCGTCTGTGCAGCGGGACGCTCGCGTGCAATGAAGGTGCAGTCCACAAAAACATTGCCATGATTCGCGTCGGTATTGCGAATCCACATGAAGGGTCCCATGGATTCGAGCTCGCAGTGGTCGAAGAATGCCGGCCCGACGCCAAGGATCGTGTCACCGTCGCCGATGATGCGGCTCTCCTTGAAGTAGACCGAGCCGCGCGTGTTAAGTGCGTCGCCCGAGCCTTTGATGTTCATGTGGATGACGATGTTCTTCGAGCCGGAGATGAGCAGGCCCTCGGCCTGTCCATAGGCATAGTTGTTGACCGAGAAGTTTTCGAGCTGAATCCCGGTTGAGTCGTACGCGGAGAACGCACAGCGGCGGTTCGGACCCGGCTGCGGCGGATTGAATCCGCTGTTGTTCGCGTAGCCCACCTGAACTTTCTCGCGATCCTCTCCGCGAATGGTGAGGTTCGATTTGTTGCGGAAGAAGACGATCTCCTCGTAGGTCCCGTTCTTGATGAAGATAGTGACCCGATGCGCAGGATTATCGGGCACAAAGTCCACGGCGCCTTGCACGGTATTGAAATCACCACTCCCATCCGCGGCTACAACTACGCGTGCGGCGTCCTCAGCCGGAGCAGCCTTCCTCGTGCTGAAGCTCCAGGCCTTGTCTGTGGTAAAGCCGGCAAACGCGTCCGCGGCAGGAGTCAGCACGCCCGCATCGATCTGCACAATGTATTTGTGTCCGTACTCGAGAACATGGCTATGCGGATATATGGTGGCCACGTTGCCGTGGACGATGATCGGATAAAAGTGAAAATTCTCTAGTCCGCCGACGGTATTGAGCTGGTAGTTGTGCAAGTCCGCGGGCACGGTGCGCACGGCGGGCGTTGTGGTGGTGGGCGAAGTGGGCACAGAAGCAGGCAGCGTGGCGGGCTGCGCGGCCGCTGGGGCGGTCACACGGCGCAATGGATCGGGGCCCGCGGGAATGCTCATGTCGAGCGTGTCGACCAATTTGTGGCCGTCGGCATCGTAGATGCGGATGTGTCCCGATTTGCCGATCGCCGGGGCACTCGCGAACGTGAGAACTAGGTGCGTGTCAGGATTGACGCCTGAAGCCTTGTCCGCCGGAAACAAATTCACGCCGGCAGCCTGCGCTTCGACAACGCCAACAGGCAAGAACGCCACAGCAGCAACAAGGAGTGAGAAACAGTTTGAAGAACGCAGCTTCATTTTGGGGACCTCCGCAAGCCATCAATCCAGCCAGACGAAATAATACCCCACGCTTCACTGCCAACGGAAAAGCCAAAGAACACAGCAATTGTTGTGTTTCTCCGTTTGAGATGAAGCTGAGATTGAAATCACTTAGCGGTTGGTCATTTGTTCGAGAGCTGCCGGATAGCGATCTCCGTAGACGGGAATCTTCGCCGTGGTGGCGTCGAGTTCCTTGAGGTCATCAGGACCAAGTTCGACATCGACCGCGCCAATGTTCTCTTCAAGGCGCTCCAATCTCGTGGTGCCGGGAATCGGAACAATCCACGGTTTTTGTGCCAGGAGCCATGCGAGTGCGATCTGAGCCGATGTCGCGTTCTTCTTTGCGGCAAATGCCGCAATGAGATCCACCAAAGCTCGATTCGCCTTGCGGGCTTCCGTTGAAAAGCGGGGGAAACTGCCTCGATTATCTTCCGGATCGAACTGCGTGTTTTCCGTTATCGACCCGGTCAGAAATCCTTTACCCAGCGGGCTGAACGGCACCAGGCCAATGCCAAGTTCTTCCAGAGTAGGAAGGATTTCTGCTTCCGGGCGTTTCCACCAGAGTGAGTATTCGCTTTGAAGCGCAGTGACGGGCTGAACGGCGTGTGCCTGGCGGATGGTTTGCGCACCCGCTTCAGACAAACCGAAGTGGCCGACCTTGCCTTGCTGAATCAGATCCTTGACCGCACCCGCAACCTCTTCAATGGGCACATTCGGATCGACTCGATGTTGATAGAGCAAATCGATCTTGTCGATCCCGAGCCTTCTCAGCGAGCCCTCGACGCTTTCCTTGACGTACTCCGGGCGGCTGTTCAGACCCGCGGGGTGCGGATCTTCTTCGGAGTCAATCTGGAAACCAAATTTGGTCGCGATCACCACCTGGTCGCGTACCGGAGCGAGAGCCTCTCCCACCAACTCCTCATTCACGAACGGGCCGTAGACCTCCGCGGTATCGAAGAAGTTAATGCCGCGTTCGACCGCAGCCCGGATCAGGGCAATCATCTCTTTCCTGGTCCCTGCCACCGCTCCGTGACCTGGACTCAACCTCATGCAGCCAAGTCCCATGGCCGAGACTTCAAGATTGCTTTTTCCCAGTTTGCGTTTCTGCATTGCTTTACTCCATTAGCGAGGCCTGTCCCTCGCCAAAATGCACTTGGCCCCAGCTTCAATGCTTTCCGGACGAACATGAATCGCAGAGACCAGCTCATTTTTAATCGCTAAAACTTCACGAATTCTCCCCGATGGGCTTTGACGAGGCACCGCATCGGTTGACAGTGTCTCGAAGCGAATTGTATCGTTCCGGCGATACGATACTAGACATCGTTCCTCTGGCAAGTGAAGAATGGACCTGTCGCAAGAATGCATTGAGGTACACATTGAACAACAGGAATGCACGTCTGCTACAGGGCCTGATCTGCTTGGTAATCCTCATCTTACTCGCTCCACTTGCTGCCGCAGCTCAGAGAGACTCCGCGCCCATCGGCATGTTTGACGGCCAGGGAGATGTCGGCACCGTGCTCCATGCGGGCTCAGCAAGCTACAACGCCGGAGACAAGAGTTACAACGTTACCGGCAGCGGCGAAAACATGTGGTTCGGCGAGGACGATTTCCACTACCTCTGGAAGAAGATCTCCGGCGATTTCGCCATCTCGGCCGACGTCAAGTTCGTCGGCGTCATGGGAGATCCCCATCGCAAAGCTGTGCTGATGGTCCGTCAGACTCTGGATGGAAACTCGCCGTCTGTCGACGTGGCGCGGCATGGCGACGGGTTGACTTCTCTGCAATTTCGAGACGGCGCGGGCGCCAATACGCATGAGGTGGAGTTCAGGGACCCAGCACCATTGAGGGTGGCGATCGAAAGACGCGGCGATTATTTCTACGCATTTTTCTCGGGCGCGGACGGCAAACTTCATCCTGCGGGAGCATCAACGAAGCTCGTCCTCACTGGGCCGCTCTACGTGGGAATCGGCGTCTCAGCGCATAACAAGGACCAGCTTCAGACGGCCATCTTTTCAGACGTAAAGATCGAAACGCTGCCGCCGTCAGGTGATGAGAAGCCGCTTCTCTTGAGCACACTGGAGACGGTGTCGGTTGATTCAGTTGACCGGCGCGTCGCGTACGTCGCACCTGCACACTTCGAGGCGCCGAACTGGTCGAATAATGGTTCCTTCTTTCTGTTCAACCAGGACGGCGGCATCTATCGTTTGCCTGTAGTGGACGGCGGAACCATCTACAAGCTCCCATCGGCCGGAGAGAACCCGGTGCGTATCCCCACGGGTGCTGAAGTGAAGTGCAACAACGATCACGGCATCTCTCCAGATGGCAAAATGATTGCCGTCAGCGATTCATCGCAAACTGGAAAGTCCCTGCTCTACACTCTGCCGATTAGCGGGGGCAGCCCCACGCAGATCACGAAGGTTGGGCCTTCCTATTTCCATGGCTGGTCGCCGGATGGCTCGACATTGGCCTTTACCGGAGAACGCGACGGTAACTTCGACATCTATACGATCCCCGCGGCCGGCGGAGAAGAAAAGCGCCTCACAACCGCCGAGGGACTCGACGATGGCCCCGAATATTCGCCGGACAGACAATGGATTTACTTCAACTCCATTCGCACCGGACACATGCAGATCTGGCGCATGCATCCTGATGGCAGCGCCCAGGAGCAGGTGACCTTCGACGAAACCAATGATTGGTTCCCGCACATCTCGCCGAACGGCAAATGGATGACTTTCCTTTCCTATGCGAAGGACGTCACCGGGCATCCCGCGGATAAGGACGTGACCCTGAATGTCATGTCGTTGACGGACAAGAAAATCAAAGTGCTGGCGACGCTCTTTGGCGGCCAGGGCACGAACAACGTGAATTCCTGGTCGCCCGACAGCAGCAAGGTTGCGTTCGTCACCTATGAGTACCTGACGCGAGCACCTTGGGACTAAAGCAGGCTGTCCCCGCCAAAACACCGATCCGGACCGACATACGTCCTTCGTCCCTATCCTTAGCTGCACCCGCTGGTCGATCCACAGCTCATGCAGCGGTAGCAGCTTCCGTTGCGGACCATGATGGCGCCGCAGGTGGAGCAGCTTGGAGCATCGCCCATCTCGTACATTTCGCGCATGGCGTCGGCTGCGTGGTAGATGCCGCGGTCCTGCATGCTCGGCCCATGCGTGGGGCTTGCCGTTGACGCACCATATGCCTGCGCTTCCGGCGCGATGCCGCCGCCTGCGCTGAGGCCGCCGGCATGTCCGCTGACCTGGTTCAGCCGCTTGGCCACTTCCTCGGCCAGCCGCGCCAGGTGCCGCTGAGAGGTGACCTGGTCCTCGTCGAGCTCAGGCTCGGGGATAATGCTGGGCGAGGCGGGCAATTGCGGAGCCTTCAGACCCAGGCCCGAAAACAGCGTCAACTGTTCCCCGGAAAGGAAGCGCAGATTGAGCCAGCGGAAGATGTAGTCCATCAGGCTCTTGGCGTAGCCGATCTGCTCGTTGCCGGTCCAACCGGAGGGCTCGAAGCGCGTGTGCGCAAACTTCTCGCACAGCACCTTGAGCGGCACGCCGTGTTGCAGGGCCAGCGAGATGGAAGTGGCGAAGGCGTCCATGAGTCCGGATACTGTCGACCCCTCTTTGGCCATCTTGATGAAGATCTCGCCCGGTTGGCCGCTGGGATAGAGTCCGACCGTAATGTAGCCCTCGTGACCGGCGATGGAGAACTTGTGCGTGATGCTGGCACGCTCGGCCTGCAGACGATGGCGCACGGCGCGCGGAGGGCCGTTGAGATCCTGTTCCTCGCGCGTGGGCTCGATCGACTGGCCTACGGCGGTGGCCGAGATCAGTGGCACAGCGGCAGCCTTGGCGATTTCATCGAGCGCCTTTTCAAACGAAGCCGCGGCGGCGATGACCTGCTTGGACGTCACTTCGATTTTTTCACCGGATTTGGCTTCAAGCGTCTTCAAGTCAGCCTCGGCGGGAGCCTGTGATGCTGTGATCTGCGCCAGCACGCGGCTGGCCGCCACATCGAGTTCCGAGGGTTCGCGCTTCTTGTCGTCCATGCTGGTATTAAGCGGCTGCGTTCCCTTCGATCCGTCACGATAAATGGCTACTGCCTTGATGCCCTGACGCCAGCTCTCGGCGTAGGCCTCAGCCACGTCTTCCACCGTCGCCTCGTGCGGCAGGTTGACGGTCTTTGAAATTGCGCCGGAGAGGAACGGCTGCGCCGCGGCCATCATCTTGATGTGGCCCATATAGTGGATAGACCGCGTACCCTTGGCCGGCTTGAAGCTGCAATCAAAGACCGACAGATGCTCGGGCAGAATGGCCGGAGCGCCTTCGATTGTCCCCGTCGCGTCGATATAGCTGACGATTGCGTTGACCTCATCGTTGTCGTAGCCAAGCTTGAAGAGCGCGGAAGGCACGGTCTGGTTGACGATCTTGATCATGCCGCCGCCGACCAGCTTCTTATACTTGACCAGTGCAAGGTCTGGCTCGATGCCCGTGGTGTCGCAATCCATCATGAAGCCGATGGTGCCCGTTGGCGCCAGGACCGTGGTCTGCGAGTTTCGGTAGCCGTACTTCTCGCCCTGGCTGAGCGCCTGGTCCCACGAGTCGCGGCTGGCGTCAATCAGCGCGTCGAGTTGCGGAACAGAGAAAGGCTCATCGCTCTGGCGCGACTTGCCGATCTCGTTGACTTCAGCGCGATGCATTCTGATCACATCCAGAAATGGCTCGCGATTGACGTAGAACCCAGGGCATGCTCCGCCCTGCCGCTCAACCGAAGCGGTGAGCGTGGTTGCCGAGGCCAGCGGCGGGCAGTTGGCGGCAATGACCGCCGACTGCAGGTAGGCCTGGCCGCACATGATGGCGGTGAGCGCGGCGGCCAGATCGCGACCGGCATCCGAGTCGTAAGGCAGACCGAAGGCCATGAGCAGCGCGCCCAGGTTGGCATAGCCCAGACCCAGCGGCCGGTAGTCGTGCGAGTTGCGCGAGATGGCCTCCGTCGGATAGCCGGAGTTGTCCACAAGGATCTCCATCGCCGTGATGACCACCGAAATAGAGTGCCGGTACGCCGGAATGTCGAAGACGCCGGCCGGCGAAACGTACTTCATCAGGTTGAAACTGGCCAGGTTGCAGGCCGAGTTGTCGAGGAACATGTACTCCGAGCAGGGGTTCGACGCGTTGATGCGCGCCGTGTTTTTGCTGGTGTGCCATTTGTTGATGGTGGTGTCAAACTGCATGCCGGGGTCGCCGCAGAGCCACGTCGCCTCGGCAATCTTGGTCATGATGTCGCGCGCCTTGTAAGTCGAAACCGGAATGTGGTCCTTCACCGTGTGGGTGGTGAATTCGCCGTCCGTCTCGTAGGCGCGCATAAACTCGTCGCTCACGCGGACGGAGTTATTGGCGTTTTGAAAGAAGATCGACGAGTAGGCTTCGGAGTCCGGGCCCGACCCGTCGTAGCCGGCCTTGATCAGAGTGAAGGCCTTGGCTTCTTCCTTGGCCTTGCAGTCAATAAAGTCCATGATGTCGGGGTGGTCCACATTCAGGATCACCATCTTGGCAGCGCGCCGCGTCTTGCCCCCCGACTTGATCACGCCGGCAAATGCGTCGAACCCGCGCATGAAGCTCAGCGGACCTGAGGCCACGCCGCCGCCGGAGAGCTGCTCCATGGAGCCACGAATGGAAGAAAGATTTGTGCCCGTGCCCGAGCCCCATTTGAAGAGCATGCCTTCGGTCTTGGCCAGGGTCAGGATCGAGTCCAGCGAGTCGTCCACCGCGTTGATGAAGCAGGCCGAGCACTGCGGATTCCTGTAGCCGGTGGCCGAATACTTGACGCCACCCGTCGCCGCATCCCAGTGCCAGTTCTGGCCATCGGAGTCAGGCTCCAGCCGGTCGCAGCCCACGTTGAACCAGACTGGTGAGTTGAAGGCCACCTTCTGCGTCAGCAGCATGTGCGCCAGCTCGTCGTGGAAGATGCCTGCATCTTCAGCCGACGCAAAGTAGCCGCCCTTGATGCCCCAGTCGCGAATGGTCTCCGCCACGCGGCCCACCAGTTGCCTGACGCCACTCTCGCGCTCCGCCGTTCCCATCTGCCCATGCAGGTACTTCGAGGCCACGATGTTGGTCGCGGTCATCGACCAGTCGACCGGGACTTCCACGTCTCGTTGCTCGAAGATGCTGTTGCCCTTGGTGTCGGTTATGGACGCGGTGCGCTTTTCCCAGGTGAGCTCGTCATAGGGCGACACGCCCTGATTCGAGAATCGGCGCGAAAAAGTCAGACCCTTCTGGGAGTAGGGGGTCTGCGTGACTGCTGGGGAAGTATGAATCTGGGTCTCGTTCATCGGGGGGTCCTCTCTACATTCGATGTTTCAAAAACAGAACGGGTGATACCTGCCCTCGTTCCGGCGCAACTGAGCCTGGAAAGGGCGCATTGTGAACAACATGCAAAGATCTTGATACTGGGAAATGAAATTACCGTGATTTCCAGTCGATCAGCGGCCTTTGGCGGGGTCTCACGCCGGGTTTCATTACAGTCCGTTGAATGCCGCAGATGAAAAAATAGCGCTGTCCGTGGTACGTGTCAACAAGAAACCACAATATCTTGTATTTTGTTTGCGTTTGTAGCATCAGCCTTCTAAACAAAGGCCTTTGCCTGTGGAAAGCTCCAGATCCCCTTGCGCGGCGCGGACTCGGGCTGCTGATCTGCTCACTTTTCGGTGCAGCCGCAAGGCGGAATCCTGAGCATGGGCCAACTTCAAGCCTAGACCTCGATGGAATCGGCAGCAAGGCGCAGGAGCGGTGCATTTTGCTTGCTCGGCCTGTGCGAAATGCCGTCAGGTTGTGCGAAATGTGGAGATCGGGGGAGTCACAGGACAGCGGCTTGGTCGGGTAGAGACCAAGTCGAAAGACAGGCACCGATTGGGCGGCATTGTCTCCGCGCCCGATAACCTGACCCTGAAAGCCTGACCCTGATAGCCTGACCCCATGGCCTATGATTTTCAATTGCCCGCTGCTGCGTCCCCTCCAGAGTCCCTGATCGCCTGGCAGCCCCGTCAGCGGCCTGGCCCGGTGACTCTGCGTGGACGCCGGGTGACGCTTGAGCCCTTTGAAGCAGCCACGCACGGTGAGGACCTCTGGCAAGCCATCTGCGGCCACGACGAGTTGTGGAAGTATATGGCCAATGGCCCTTATGCAACCGAGGCCGGCATGGTTGAGGGGCTGGAGCGCTGGCGTCAGGTCGAGCAGGCTGTTCTTCTGGCAATTGTGCCCGTGGAATCAGCAAGAGCGGCTGGCTGGGCCAGCTACATGCGCATCGAGCCGGCTCATGGCGTCATTGAGGTTGGCAACATCATGTTTTCGCCCTCCCTCAAGCGCACGCCGGAGGCGACTGAAGCCATGTACCTGATGGCGAGCCATGTCTTCGACCACCTCGGTTACCGCCGCTACGAGTGGAAGTGCAACGCCGCGAACCTTGCCAGCCGCCGCGCCGCCGAGCGGCTCGGATTTACATTCGAGGGCATCTTCCGCCAGCACATGGTAGCCAAGGGCCAAAATCGCGACTCCGCGTGGTACTCAATGCTCGATCGCGAATGGCCGGCAAGAAAGCGCGCCCTTGAGACCTGGCTCGACCTCGCCAACTTTGACGAGACTGGCCGCCAACGGCAGCCACTCAATCTTCCTGAAGTGCCCAGGGACACCGGACGCTAGTTATTGCGCTGCTTCAAGGATCGTCGGATCTCTGCGCTCCGGAGAGTCTCCCGGAGCCTGAAAGAACGACTGGATAAGAAAAGTTGAGAATCGATCCGTGAAGATATCATCGTGATTGAAGAGCACGTCGGAATCGACCTCCATCGCCCAGTACGGCGTGCCATTGCAACGATTCGGGCGTTCTTGAATTGCAAAGCATGTCTTCATGCCCGGCAGCTTGAAGGTGCTGACCACCCTCAGGTCCTTGTCGAACAGCCTTGCCTTGCACATCGAGATCGCGGCCGGATCGCTGACCTTGATTATTTCTCCGCTAGACGCGACTTTCATCTCGTCCGATGCAACCGACTTCAGCATCCGGTGGCTCTGCAGCAAGGTCATATGCGGCGCGGTAAACATGTAGTACGCGCCCTGCTTGCGTGCCCCTTCTGCTTCGTTGCTCAGCGTCCATGAATGGACAGGGTTCCGGGAGGGATCGAAGCAATGCAGAGGATAATCGTCGCGGAAGCTGCCCATGGCTTTCATGCCATAGAACTGCACAGCGTGGCCGATGGGCAATCCAAGCTTGGTCGCCTTGTCTGCCGTCGACGTCACCGATACGAAGAGCGGGCGATCCTGCGCGTCTGCCCTCAGAGAATCGATTTGCTCGTCGACGCGCACCACGCGCTCCTCCGGCGTTGACGGCCGATAGCGAAGGCCGTTGGCGCTTAAGAAATTGAGCAGTTGAATTGACTCCGTCGACGCCGCGGCAGTGTTGACATAGATCACCAGGTTGGCAATCGGAGCTGTCGCCATCTCTGCCGCGGCCTGGTTCGCATCTGCTCTGGCCCGAAGGCTGCGTACTCGCGAAACCAATTGAGGTGCTCCGGGAGCACCCAGACTCGTTGCCCCGCCTCCAGCTTCCAGCTCGTCGGCCTCCTGGGTCAGCCTCCGTTGTTGCGTGGCGAAGCTCGATTCCTCCACGATTGCGTTCGCCGTCGTGGTTGCCATTGCTCGTTCAAGAAGCAGCGCTCCCATCGAATGGCCCATGAATACAGCTGTCGAAAAACTGTTTTCATGGGTGCGCATCGTTATTCGGGACAGTGCGGTCGTCAGGGTAACGCCGGGAATCCGCACCGCCGTCGCCTCCCTGTCGAAGTAGGAAAACTTTCTCGATATGCGCAAAGACTTTTTGACTCGCTCGCCGCGCCAGCCGATATAGATGCCCACAATCTTGCGGCGCGATTCGTACGCTGCCGAAACTCGCTCAAGGAATTCGCTGAAGCCCCTGACTTTCGGATCTCTCTCGTCAGCGTTGTGGTTCCAGCCGTGGACAAACGCGATCACGATGGGAGCCGTGTCGGGCGAGGGCCCGGCCTGCGCGTTGGCGCGCCCAATCGTATTCAGCACCGCCGGCAGTTCTTCCGGGTTGAGCATCTCCCCCATGTCGTCAAGCTGGAGGAATTGAAGGCAAATATTCGATCGCGATATATCGCAGCGGGCCGGAATGGCGAGGCCGCTCTCCTTCACGTCCGACACCGGCTGCATCTGCGGAAGGTTTGGCTCGCCAAGACTCGCTCCCATGCTTGCTCGCGGGTCAATGACCGGGGCAGGGTGATGGTACGACTGGAGCGGCACCTGACAGCCCGTGAGGCAGAGAACCCCGAGCGCTGGCGGCAATAGAAACGCAGAACGGATCAACTCTCTTCTCCTTGCAGGAGTTGTATTTGAAAGCAGTTTGCCGGTTATCTGCTATGAATTGGTATTTGGGGAAACTTATGTGTTGGGAGTCTACCACGCCGTAATAAGGAATGCACAATGGGTAGTAGCAATTTGAATCGAGACGCTTCTATCGGATGAAAGGGACCGGCTGTCTCTTTTAGTCGAAGGTAAAAATGGGGCGAGACCAAAATATGCTAGCTGCGCACAACTCTATTCGCGGCCGGAATTCAAATGCTGGTCAAAACTGACCACTCGGACCGGCTCTTTGAAGAGATAGGCAACAGGTCCGTTTCAAATTGCACCACGCCTTACATTAGATGTGCTGACGCGCTTCATTGCAAAAAAACGCCGCCCGTTTCCGGGCGGCGTTTTGGTTGGGTTTAAAGGCTGGAATCAGTTGCTGGACTTGGATTCAATCCTCATCCCATAGAACGATTTGTGCACGAAGAACACTGACACCAGGAAGAACGCAACTGCCAGTATCTCTGTGAGCTGCGGATTGCTCTTGGTCAGCGTCACGGCGAGTTCGACTGCAAGCAATCCGAACAAGGTTGTGAACTTGATGATGGGGTTCATGGCCACTGACGAGGTGTCTTTGAACGGATCGCCAACGGTGTCTCCGATTACGGTCGCGTCGTGCAGAGGCGTTCCCTTTTGTTTCAGGTCGACCTCTACGATTTTCTTCGCATTGTCCCAGGCGCCGCCTGCATTCGCCATGAAGATGGCCTCGTACAGGCCGAAGATCGCGATCG